>Ga0160462_100371_pt1 | contig 13535 bp, 15 predicted proteins | sample HID1975K_E6MG_FD_108219 | JGI IMG/M metagenome (GOLD analysis project Ga0160462, IMG submission 108219) | Enriched soil microbial communities from UW Madison campus, WI, USA - HID1975K_E6 MG | ecosystem: Environmental > Terrestrial > Soil > Unclassified | place: USA: Madison, Wisconsin... | reverse complement strand
GAGCGGCCTTGTGTCGCGAAAGGGCTGCGCAGCAGCCCCAGGGTTTCGGCCGTGCTGCACAAACCGGGGCTGCTGCGCAGCCCTTTCGCGACACAAGGCCGCTCCCACATACACACACCAGGCACACACATAGCATCATCCAGATCAAAGCGCTTGTGTCATCCGATTGAACGTTTCAGCACCCCACGCCGTCGGTACTTCCAAGTCTTTCGCATTTGGAGGCAAACCCCATGAAGTACCGCGCACTCGGCAACACCGGCCTGCTCGTTTCCGAACTGGTCATCGGCACCGTCCCATTCGGTGGGCGGGGGGCTTTCGAGAAGACCGGTAGCGTCGATGTCACCCAAGCCAGGCGCATGTTCGACCTGGCCTTCGACGCCGGGGTAAACCTGGTCGACACCGCCGACCTTTACTCCCAAGGCCTGGCCGAGGAAATCGTCGGCCAGGCCCTGGGCCAGCGGCGCGATTCGATCATCCTGGCCAGCAAGGCGCGCAGCCCGATGGGCGAAAACCCCAACGACAGCGGCGCCTCACGCTACCACCTGATCCGCGCCTGCGAAGCCAGCCTCAAGCGCCTGGGCACTGACCATATCGACCTCTACCAGATCCACAACTGGGACGGCATCACGCCGGTGGAAGAAACGCTGTCGGCCCTGGACCACCTGGTGCAAAGCGGCAAAATCCGCTACTTCGGCACCTCCAACTACACCGCCTGGCAAATGATGAAAACCCTCGGCAGCGCCCAGCTCAACGGCTGGCAGCAACCCGTTTCCCAGCAGATCTACTACACCCCCGAAGCCCGCGAGGCCGAGTACGAGCTGCTGCCCATGGCGCTGGACCAGGGCTTCGCCACGCTGGTGTGGGGGCCGTTGGGGGAGGGGTTGTTGACCGGCAAGGTGCGGCGCGGGCACAAGACGCCCTCCGGCACGCGCCAGGGCAATGACTGGCCAGAGCCCTACGTACACGACAAGGAGCGTGCGTACGACATCATCGAAGCGCTGATCGAGGTTGGCCAGCGCCACGGCTGTTCGCCGGCGCGGGTTTGCCTGGCCTGGCTCAAGGACCGGCCGGGCATTACCAGTGTGATCACCGCCGGGCGCACGGTGGAGCAGTTGCAGGACAACCTGCAGGCGGTGGAGCTGGTGCTGACGGCTGAAGACCAGCAGCAGATCGAGCGGGTGACGCGCATTGCGCCCCAGTACCCGTACTGGCACCGGATTGCGGCGGGCATGGACCGGATCGACCCGGCAGAGGCGCCGTTCATCGAGCTGCACCGGCATACGATGAAGCTGCAAGCGGAGTAAAAGGCTGAAGCGGCGGGGCGGCGCTTGTCATCCAAGGCTGCCCCGTGCCTGCCGTATCAGGCACCGCCGCGGAAACAGCTCACGCCCCATGCCGTGAGCTTGAACGGCAGATGAAAATGCTCCCGGGTATCGCCAATGCCAAAGCGGTAGATCAGCTCGTCCATGAACGGCTTTTCGGGCAGTGCAGTACCCCGCGCCCGATAAAACGCCGCTACCTGAAGGCGCACCTCGTAAACACCCACAGCAAACCGCTCGTTGAGCTCATCCAGTTGCGGCAGCAGGCCGCGCTCGTCCACGTAACCTTCAAGCATGGGCGCTTGCCCGACCGCGCCGATACTCACCGCCATCCCCTGCGCCACGCGCCCGCTGGCAATATCGACGACATGGATCGAAACACCCCCGTTCATTTCCAGAACCCGTCATGCGCGGTGGCCGCCTCGTCCTCAAGCATCGGGCCGTGCACGCGCACATCCCGCTGGCCACGGGCAAACACCTCGCGGCAGGGCAGGGAGAATGTCGGGTTCTCCGGATGCGCGCCGGTCAAGCCCAGCAGCGTGTGTTCCGACAGCGCGTACACCACGCGGCCGATGCCGGTCCAATAAACGGCGCCGGCACACATGCAGCAAGGCTCGGCACTGGTATAGAGCGTGCACTCGGCCAGCGCCTCCGGCGCCAGCGCTTTGGCTGCCAGGGCGGCGGCGACCAGTTCGGCGTGCTGGGTGGGGTCGCCTTCGGGTGGCATGGAGTTGTTGCCGGCGCTGGCGATCACCCGGCCGCTGGCATCGGCGACGATCGCCGCAAAAGGGTGGCGCCCGCGTTCGCGGGATTGCTCCGACAGGCGAATCGACTGGCGCAACAGGTCCAGGTCGAGGGCGCTAACGCCGCTGGCAGCTGGCTGGTTGGAAGTAGTCATGACGGCTCCTTGGGTAGCAGGTGGTAAGCGCGCCGTTGGGCGCGCAGCAAAACGGGTCACTTGGCCACGCTGGCATCGGCGGCGTGAGGGCCTGTGGCCTTGTCGTTGTTGAGCAGCAGGTTGAGGGTGATGGCGGCGATGGCGCCGAGGAAGATGCCGCTTTCCAGCACCAGCTTCAGCGGGCCGCTCAGGTGGTGGAACAGCGCGGGGAACGACATCGGCAACACACCGATACTCACCGACACGGCGACGATGATGCCGTTGCGGGTGCCTTCGAAGCGCACCCGTGACAGCTCCTGGATGCCCGCCACGGTGGTCATGCCGAACATGACGATGGCGCAGCCGCCCAAAACCGGCGTGGGCACGGCAGCGATCAGTGCGCCGAGTTTCGGGAACAGGCCCATCAACACCATGATCGCGCCGGCGGCGGCCACCACGAAGCGGCTCTTGACGTTGGAAAGGGCGATCAATCCGGTGTTCTGGATGAAGGCGTTGTACGGGAAGCTGTTGAACAGGCCGCCGAGCATGGTCGAGAACCCGTCGGCGCGGAACGCGTTGCCGAGCGTGGCCTGGTCGGTGGGCTTGCCGACCAGTTTGCCAATGGCCAGGCAGTTGCCGGTGGTCTCGGCCATGATTACCAGCATCGCCAGCAGCATGATCAGGATCGGCACGCTGGAGAACTGCGGCGCACCAAAGGCCATCGGCGGGCTGAGCTCGAACCACGCGGCTTGGCCGACGTTGCCAAAGTGCGTCATGCCGAAGGCCGCCGCCAGCAGGCTGCCGCACACCAGGCCGATCAATACGCTGAGGTTGCCGATGAAGCCTGAGAAGCGTGCGTACACCACCAGCGTGATGGCCACGGTCGCCATGCCCAGCAGCAGGTTGGCAGGCTTGCCGAAGTCCGGCGCGTCCGGGTTGCCGCCACCCAGCCAGATGGCCGCTGCGGGCATCAGCGAGATGCCGATGATGGTGATCAGGCTGCCGATTACCACGGGCGGGAAGAAGCGCAGCAGCCGGCTGAACAAAGGCGCGATGGCGATGGTGATGGCCCCCGCGGCGATCACCGCGCCAAACACCTCCTGCAGGCCGAACTGCTTGCCGATCATGATCATCGGCGCCAAAGCGATGAACGAGCAGCCCTGAATCAACGGCAGCCGCGCGCCGAAGCGCCAGAAGCCGAGGGTCTGGATCAGTGTGGCGATGCCGGAGGTGAACAGGTTGGCGTTGATCAGCGTGACGATCTGCGCCTGGGTCAGGCCCAGCGCGCTGCCGAGGATGAGCGGGACCGCGACGGCGCCGGCATACATCACCAGCACGTGCTGCAGGCCAAAGGTGAACAGCTGCCGCAGCGGTAACACTTCGTCCACAGCGTGGACCGGGGTTGGGCTCATGGCGTGAATCTCCTGTAGGTGCGGCTCTTTTCGTTGTTTTCGGCGCCTGGAGTGACACGCAGTGCAGAGAAGCACGGGCAGCTGCCAGCGTTGTCGAGGGTGATAATCCTGCGAAACAAGCGATGGAACAAATGAGTAACCATCGTTAGCATCGATGGTTCACGTCGCCATGCGGGGTTTGGAGATGCGCTTTTCGCTGGAGCAATTGCAGGTGTTCGTCGCAGCGGTGCAGGCGGGGTCATTTTCCGCCGCAGCCAGGCGGCTGGGCCGTACCCAGTCGACGGTCAGTGCGGCGATCAGCAACCTGGAGGCCGACCTGGGCGTGGAGCTGTTCGACCGCAGCAGCCGAATCCCGGCATTGACTGCGGCTGGCCATAAATTGTTGTTGCGGGCGGAGGGTATTCTTGAGCGTTGCTATGCCCTGGAGGGCAGCGCCGACAGCTTGGCGGAACAGGCGGAACCCGCGCTCACCCTGGCCATCGAGGTGCCTTATGGTTCGCTGATCCCGGCGCTGAAAGCGTTTGACGAGGCGTTCCCTTTTGTCGACCTGCTGATTCGCCACCCCGTGCACGGCGATGTGAGCGAAATGGTGCACAAGGGCGAGGCCGACCTGGGCATCGCTTTTTCCCAGCCGGGTTACCCGCCGACGCTGGCCTTCCAGCAGTTGGGCAAGCTGATCATGGCCCACGTCTGCCACGCCAGGCACCCGCTGGCGCAGCTGCAAACCTGCCCCTTCGCCGCCCTGCATGCCCACCGCCGCCTGGCGTTCTTTGGCCACGCACAGAAGCTGCCCAGCAGCGAATACCTGCGCGCCGCTCAGGTGTGGCAGGCCGAGAGTTACCTGGCGCTGGTGGAGATGGTGCGCGGTGGCTTGGGCTGGGCGACGTTGCCGCGGCAGTTGGTGCAGCGCGAGCTTGATTCGGGGGAGCTCATCGAGCTGCAGCTGGAGGCTTATCCGCATACCGACTGGCTGGTGGGCGTGGACCTGCTGTGGCACCAGAAGCGCCGGCCGGGCAGGGCGGCGCAGTGGTTGCGGGACTGCCTGCGGCGGACCAAGGTGTACGAGCTGGACCGGCGAGGTATGCCTACCACGCTGTAGGCCGCGCGTGATGTCTTCGCTGTTGTCTATATTTCAACGTACATCGTACATCGCAAGGGATGCTCGTATGGCCAACTTCAAAGCGTTGATTGCGCTATTCATGTCCGCTGCACTGATCGCGTCGTCTGGCACTGCCTTGGCCGACCCAGGTAACGGCAAAGGCAATGACAAAGAGCAGGGGCAGGGGCAGGGCAAGGGCCAGGCTCAGCACGGCCATGGGCAAGGTAATGCGGGGGGTAAAAAGTCCGGTTCTGGCGATGCGGATTGGCATGGCGGGCCGTCCATCGATCGGGGAGATGTGCTCGGTATCCTCGGCGGTCACCGCAGCTACTGGAGCCCAGGCCCCGCCTTGCCACCTGGTATCCAGAAAAACCTGGCGCGGGGTAAGCCACTGCCGCCCGGTATCGCCAAGAAGCTCGATGGCCGGCTACTGGGGCAACTGCCTCACTACGACGGGTACGAGTGGATGCAGGCCGGGGTGGACCTGATACTCGTGGCAGTTGCGACCGGGATCATCTACGAGGTCGTTAATGGGGCGTTCGATTGAGGCGCCCAGATTGTAAAGAGTTGGAAAAGCTCCCACAGGCTGGCCGTCAGCGCATCTAGAATCCGCGCGCTGCCCAACCTGGCGTCAGGCAGGCAGCCGATCTTGCCTTTGGAGTTTTTCGATGAAGTTGAAACACGTTGCCCGCGCAGCTCTTGTCGCGGCTTTGGTATCTACCCTGTCGGGTTGCTGGATGTTCATGCCGCCGGGCGGCGGTGGTGGTGGTGGTGGTGGTGGGCACGGCGGTGGCCATGGCGGCTTCGGCATGGGTGGCCACGGCGGCGGCCCTCGCTGATTTCCGACCTTCAGCCTGTGTAATCGTGCAAAGAAGAATGGGCGCAACGCGTTGCTGACTGTGTGGGAGCCGGCTTGCCGGCGATGCAGGCGCCGCAGTGCTTGGCACCGGCTTCGCCGGTGATCGCTGGCAAGCCAGCTCCCACAGTGATTGCGCAGGCTATGCTGTTGTTTTACAAGCTCGCCCTGTCGCTGGTGCTGCTCACCGGCCTGGCTGGCTGCAAGGAAAGCGCCTGAAGCCTGCTACGGAGCGGGCTTGCACGCACCAGCCGCCACCAGCCCAAGTTTCACGACAGGCTCCTTATGGGCGCGGTTCGCCACCCCAAACGGCACATGTACCATCGGCAAATCCCCTGCAGCCGACGTCAGGTGGCTGCGCTGGTCATCGAAGAACATGTGCGGTTTGAGAATCGACAGCACCCGGTCCTTCTCCATCCCGCCCAGGAAGAACGACTCATCCGGCGAAACGCCCCAGTTCTTCAACGTCGTCACCACCCGCTCATGGGACGGTGCATTGCGCGCGGTGACGATGGCAATGCGCAGAATGCGCTTGTAGTCCGGGTCTTGCGCCAGCTTGCGATCCTCCAACTGGCGAATCAGCGACAGCTTGCGATAAAGGTCCGCCAGCGGCCCCGGCTGGTGCGGGATGGCCTTGTGCGCATGCTCATGGGCCTGGAATTCATTCAGGTCCTGACGCTGCTTGTACACGCTCTCTGCCTCGTCATCGGCAATCACCCCATCGAAGTCGAAGGCCACGCGCAGTTCGGTGTCGATCTCGTCATCGTAGATCTTGCTCGGCAATACAAGGCCGGCGGGGTAGTCCGCGTCAATGGCGCGCTGCACGTCGCCTTCGTGGGCACTCAGGAACAGTGAGGCGTTGAACGCGGGAATGTACTCGTAGGGCGAACGGCCGGACATGAACGCCGCGCGGCTGATGTCCAGGCCGTAATGGTCGATCGAGCGGAACACCCGCAGGCCGGTCTCGGGCGAGTTGCGCGAGAGCAGCACCACTTCCACCGGCAGCTGCTCCGGGAAGGCCTTGTTGATGCTCAGGAAGCGGCGGATGAAGGGGAATGCGACGCCCTTGGGAAAGGGCACATCGAGGTTGGCTTCCTGGTGCAGACGGTAGGCTTCTACACCATCGGCCTGGTAGATGTCGTCGGACACGGTCAGGTCGAACAGCGCGCTGGAAGCGACGCCGACGACGAGTTTCTGTTCGATGGGGTAGGGCATAGGGGGCTTCCTGAGGGTGAGGCGGGGTGAAGCTTGGCTCAATGTCGCGGCTATCGATGACCAAGCCGCGCTTTGTGCATCACGATAGTACGCTCATCACCGTGATACTCATCGCGCACTTTGCAAAAGCCAAGCCCGGCATAAAAGCCCTCGGCAGTAATCGAAGAGGGCACCCACAAGCCTTCCAGCCCCTGGGCGATTGCACAGGCCTCGATCTCAAGCATCAGCCGCTTGCCAATGCCCTTTTGCTGATGGCCCGGATCGACAAATACGCTGCGCACCACACCTTGCTCAAGGCTGGCGGTGGCGACGACCTCATTCTCGAAAACCGCTACCAACACCAGGCGTCGGGCGAGCATTCCAAGTATCGCCGTGACGCTGAAAGATGCCTCGATGCGCGCAATCGTCTGGGCATCGTAGTCCTGCGCATTGGTATGGCGTAGCGCTGCAATCACTACGCGGCTGATGCCTGGGGCATCGGCTGCTACCGCCCGGCGAACATGGCAATCCATCGGGTGCCTCCCTGTACAAAGTCTCTGGCTGCTTTTTACGCCGGCATCATCTGCCAGGGCCAAGCATGTATCGTAACTAACTGTCGTGACCTACCTGATTACAGAGAGGTTGAACGAACCATCCAGGTTGCATTCCTGGTGATCCCCGCCCATGCCCTCTGGCAAAAACGCAGTGAGGTCATAGGGCAGCAGCACCGTATCCAGCGCAAACGAGAAGGGCACGTCTACCAGGCCTATCCAGGCCCCTTCGTTGCGGGTGGCGAAATTCCAGCCAAAACGCGTGCCCGGATACACACAGCGCTCGCCATCAAGGTGGGTCAACAGGCTCCAGCAGCCGCTCAGCATTAGTCCCAAAGCCAGCACCATGCCTCTGGCAATCCATCGCATCATAGGTCGAACTTCCGTTTCATCGTTTTGGTCATCCTGTCGGCGTCCTTGACGGCCGGCAGTGTACCTTACCGGTCGCTGATCTGAATCAACCCCCTCCACCAATCCACCACTATGCTGAAGCCTTCAACCCACGCTCAATCAGGTAAACAAGGAGGCCTCCATGAAAGCTGCAGTTGTTGCCAAAGGGCAACGCGTCGACGTGGTGGAAAAAACCCTGCGCCCGCTGGCGCACGGTGAAGCGCTGCTGAAGATGCAGTGCTGTGGCGTGTGCCACACCGACTTGCATGTCAAGAATGGCGATTTCGGTGACAAGACCGGCGTGATCCTCGGCCACGAGGGCATTGGTGTTGTCGTGGAAGTGGGGCCGGGCGTCACCTCGCTCAAACCGGGGGATCGGGCCAGTGTGGCGTGGTTCTTTCAGGGCTGCGGGCATTGCGAGTATTGCAACAGCGGTAACGAAACGCTGTGCCGCGAGGTGAAGAACTCCGGGTACACCGTCGACGGCGGCATGGCAGAGGCCTGCATCGTGGTGGCCGACTACGCGGTAAAGGTGCCGGACGGGCTCGACTCGGCGGCGGCCAGCAGCATCACCTGCGCGGGTGTGACCACCTACAAGGCGGTGAAGTCGTCGAACATCCGGCCTGGGCAGTGGATTGCCATCTATGGCCTCGGCGGCCTGGGCAACCTGGCGCTGCAGTATGCGAAAAATGTGTTCAACGCGCGGGTCATCGCGATTGATGTCAATGATGAGCAACTGGCGTTCGCCCATGAGATGGGCGCCGACCTGGTGGTCAACGCGCGCACCGAAGATGTGGCCAAAGTGATCCAGGCTGAAACCGGTGGCGCACATGCTGCCGTGGTAACGGCGGTGTCGAAAAGCGCCTTCAACTCGGCGGTCGATGCGCTGCGTGCCGGTGGCCGGTTGGTGGCTGTCGGCTTGCCGCCAGAGGCCATGAGCCTGGACATTCCACGCCTGGTACTCGACGGCATCGAGGTGGTCGGCTCGCTGGTCGGTACCCGCCAGGATCTGGCGGAGGCCTTCGAATTTGCGGCGCAAGGCAAAGTGGTGCCGAAAGTGACACTGCGGCCAATCGAAGACATCAACGACATCTTCGAGGAAATGCTGGAAGGGAAGATCAAGGGCCGCATGGTGATCAACTTCGCGGATTGAGGTAGCGGCAGCCCCCTCCACACTCGTGTGGGAGCAGGCTTGCCCCGCGAAGGTGCCCGGCCAGGCACAGGTGGTGTATGGCCAGGGCTTCGCCCTGGTTCGCGGGGCAAGCCCGCTCCCACGCGCAACCCTGCTCGACCTGCTGCTCATACTTGATGCCAGCCCCCTCATCGTTGATTTTTCGTCGGAGGCTGTCGCTGGATGTGCCTTCGTTGTAAAAAGAACCTACAGCGACGCGATGCAACGATGATGGCATAATGGCGCTACCCCTTATTGCCATCATCACGCTTACGCAGGAAGAATTTAGCGCTCATGGATCAAAGCGTCGTATTGCACAATGTTTATGTCATGGCTCTCTGCTCATGGATGCCAAGTCTTGTTCTTGGCCTTGTAGGCTTCATACAAAAAAATCATTTGATAGTGCGTGCGCCCAAACTGCGCCTCAACTACCCGTTTGCCAGATGGACGACAAAACACTGGTACGCCGCTTCAATCTGGGTCGGCGCATTTTCCTTTTTCATCTTGGTAGCAGTGCAGCACGTCATCCGTAGCTTTGACATTGTTCTCCTAAGTGTTGGGCCTGTGCTGCTAATTATCGCGGGTGCTATCGCGCTGTTTGTAGAGCATTTCAAGCTTGCTGAAGTGTATGAGAATCACGCGAAAATCATCAAAGTAGTGACTGTGGCTTCCGCCATTGCCGTTGGCTATGTTGCCAACATGCTGGCCAATGCCTCAATTGCGAATTACACGTCTACTAATGCCGCCAATTTTCCGGACGCGCAGCGCGTGATCACGACTGTCGTTTCTCTTGGGTTGTGGGTATTCGCGGCTGTCGTCATCAGTTGCCTGGCTTATTTTTTGATTGTGTGCATCACCCTTGTCAAGATCGTCAATGAAGAGTTGATTCTTGAAAAACAACGGCGATACAAGGCGTGCATGGTCGGGCAGTCGCCGAAGATGCTCGGTCACCACAACACCGAACTACCGGTCCTCTTTACTCTCTTGTTTGCTGCCGCGGTCACCGTGGTAGCACCTATGATTTACCTGCAACAGATGGAAGTGTCCAAGGTTGAAGGGGTTGTGAAGGAGCTACTGGTCATGTCCTCGTTTCAATTATCTCCAGAGTTGTGTGGGGTAGCGCCCCCTGATGGGAGCGCCATGTCACTTTTACCGTTCCATCAAGCCGCCATTGCCATACCTGACGACCAGTTAGCCTACACATTCAAAATAGTAAAGTGCACTCGGAAGTTCGCTGAGTTGCCTGGCACGGTGGAAGAATAGGAAATTGCCGGGTCTGGTAGCTGACCGCAACGCTTGCGGAAGGGAAGATCAGGGGCCGCATGGTGGTCAACTTCGCGGATTGAGGTAGCGGTACATCCATCCCCCCTGTGGGAGCGGGCTTGCCCCGCGAAGGGGCCCGGCCAGGCACAGGTGGTGTATGGCCAGGGCTCCGCCCTGGTTCGCGGGGCAAGCCCGCTCCCACAACTGTGCGGCTAAATCAGCAGGTCGTGTCTGCTTTCTTGAAACCACCCCTCGAAATCCGTTGCCAGCTGCTCCAGCGTAACTGAGCCAGCGCAGATTGTGTGGGAGCCGGCTTGCCGGCGATCACCGGCGAAGCCGGTGCCATCCAATGAGGCACCTGCATCGCCGACAACCCGGCGCCAGCAGTAGGCCGCGCATGTACGGCGCTTGTTTTGACGCGAAAGCGCAGCCTACTGCGCCTGCCCGCGGTCCAGCGCCTGCGCCACGGCATTCACGAACACTGCCTGCTCGTCATACAGCGAGCTCGGCGTTTCGGCATTCTTCCAGGTCGACCACTGCACCACCACCAAGTGCTCGGCGGGGTTGATGGCAATGGTCTGGCCGAAGATCCCCAACGCCCAGAACGTCTGGTCGCTGTGCGCGGTGTTCTTCGGCTCGGCCTTGGCATCCGGCGCGGGCGCGTTGTACCACCACTGGTAGCCGTATTGCCCGTTCGGCGCTGCGGCGGTCACCGAGCCTTTGGCCTGGGTCCAGTGGGTAGAGCGCGCAATCCAGTCATCCGGCAACAGCTTCTCACCGCCCGGCAACTGGCCGCCGCTCAGCACGAACTGGCCGAACCGGCCCCAGTCGCGCAGGGTCGCGTTGAAACCGTGGCCGCCCATGTCGACCTTGCCGGGCACCAGCGCGTGCCACACGCCATCCTGTTGCATGGCATAGCGGCTCCAGACTTGCTTCTCCAGGTACTGGGCGATGGTCTGGCCGGTGGCGTTTTCCAGCACGCGGCCCACCAGCCAGGCGCCACCCGTGTTGTACGACCAGACCTCGCCAGGCTTGACCCCCGGCTTGCGCTTCACCGAGCGCACCAGGTTGAGTACGCACTGGTACGGGTCGGGTTTGGCTTCGCACTGGGTCATGTGCGAGAAGTCGGAATCCTTCGACGCGTAGTTCTCGTCCCAGACCACCCCGGATGTGTGTTGCATGAGCTGGTGCAGGGTCACGTCTGCCCAGGCACTGCCTTTGAGTTCGGGGACGTACTGGGTAATCTTGTCGTCCACCGACTTGATCTTGCCTTCCTTGATGGCCACGCCCACCAGCACGCTGACCACCGACTTGGCCACCGAGCGTGAGGTCCACAACGTCTGCGCGGTATTGCCTTGCGCATAGTGCTCATAGGCCACCTTGCCATCCTTGAGCACCAGCAGGCCGGTCACGCTTTGGTTATGCAGGTAGTCGGCCAGGCCTTGGGGCTTGCCATCCAGGGTGTAGCGCACATCGGCGAGCTTGTGGTCGGCTTCGGGCAGCGGGTAGGGCTTGGCGCCGTGGGTGGCGAAGACGTCACCGCCGTACAGGCGGTAGGTGTTGCGAAAACCCACCACGCGGGTGGCCTGGTCCCAGGTGAGCATGTCCTTGGCGGCAGGCAGCACCTTGTCGAAGGGTTGCGGGCACGTCTGCAGCCCGGGCACGCCGCACGGCCCCTTGGCGTCGTCGGCATGCACCGCGCCGGTCATGGCGGCCAGCACGGACAACACGGTGAAGGATCGTTTTATTGTTGGTATCGCCAGCATGGGCGGCTCCTCGTTGGGCGTGGAAGTACGCCTTGCGAGTGTCGACAACTTGCGGGACGCGGAAAAGCACAATAAATTTTCAGCCACTATTAAAAAAACTGACAGCCCAAGGACGTTCAACCATGACGATTGACCGGCTGCCACCGCTGAATGCGGTGCGCGCCTTCGAAGCGGCTGCGCGCTTGGGCAGTTACGTGGCGGCGGCCCGCGCGTTGCACGTCACCCAGCCAGCGATTGGCCGGCATGTGAAAATCCTCGAAGACTGGCTGGGCGTGCGCCTGCTCGACCGTTCGCCGCGTGGCGTCAGCCTGACCCAGGACGGTGCCCACTATTACCAGGCGGTGGCCGAGTCGCTGCAGCTGCTGGCAGACGCCGGCATGCGCTGCGGGCGACGCAGTGCCGAGCGCTGGTTGCGCATTATGTGTGTGCCGGCGTTCGCGTCGCGCTGGCTGACGCCGCACATCGAGGTCCTGCGTGCGCTGCGGCCGGAGCTGAAGATCGCCATCGAACCCAACGCCACCTTCACCAGCGTCGATGCCCGCCAGGCCGACCTTGGGATTGCCTATGGCCTGCCTGGGGAGTTGGCCGGCGTGCGCGAGGTGTTGATCCGCCCGCAAGTGTTTGCCGTGTGTTCCCCAAGCTACCGGGCTCAGTTGCCTGCGCTGCTATCCGTTCGCGACTTGCCCCGCTGCAAGCTCATCCATGTCGACGACGGCAACTGGTGGAGCAGCTGGTTTGCCGCCCAGGGCATCCGGGTGAGGGCCAAGGCCGATACTTCGCACCTGAGCAATGACATCGTGCTGAACCTGGCGCAAAGCGGGCAAGGGATTGCCTTGGCCACCGACGTGCTGGTCGGGCGCGAATTGGCGGCGGGGAGCCTGGTGCGCTGTGTAGAGCAGGGCGTACCGCTGGAGAGTTACCAGGTGCTCGCACCTTCGCCAATGCTGGGTGAGGATGCGTTGTGGTTCATCGAATGGCTGAGGGCGAGCCTGCGCGAGGCTTACCCCGCAGCTGTGGTATGAGGCAATTGTCACCAGGGGATTGGCTGGCCATCCCACGCCCAGAAGCTGCCACTGTCCGCGGGCCCATGGCGGGCAATCTGTTCAAGGATGCACTGCGCGGCAAAGGCAGGCTCGAACAGCTGGTCAGCGGGCACGTTCGCCTGAAACGGCTGCGACAGGCCGGTGTCGGTGGTGCCGGGGTGAAGTAACAGCACTGTGGACGCGGGGTTGAGGCGTTTGAGCTCGATGCTCGCGGTGTGCAGCAACTGGTTCAGCGCCGCCTTGCTGGCGCGGTAGCTGTACCAGCCGCCCAGGCGATTGTCACCGGTCGAACCCACGCGCGCTGAAAGGGCGGCGAAGGTGCAAGGCTGCTTGCGCAAAAATGGCAGCAGGTGCTTGAGCAACAGGACCGGCGCGAAGGCGTTGGTGGCGAAGCTGGCCTGCAGGCCTGCCAGGTCAAGTTGCGCCAGGGCCTTTTCCGCTTTGGCACCGTCCTGCTGCAGAATCCCCAAGGTGCAGATCACCCAATCAAGGTGGGTACAGTGTCGGCCAACTTCCTGCGCAAGCGCGGCGAGCGACGGTTCGCTGCGGGCGTCGCAATCCAGCCGAACCAGGCGCTCGCCATGGGTCGAGGCG
>Ga0160462_100360_pt1 | contig 13886 bp, 10 predicted proteins | sample HID1975K_E6MG_FD_108219 | JGI IMG/M metagenome (GOLD analysis project Ga0160462, IMG submission 108219) | Enriched soil microbial communities from UW Madison campus, WI, USA - HID1975K_E6 MG | ecosystem: Environmental > Terrestrial > Soil > Unclassified | place: USA: Madison, Wisconsin... | reverse complement strand
CTGGGTACTGCCAACACCCTTATTTACGTGCGTGAGCGCGGTATCGTCCTGAATGAGCCCTCGGTTGTTGCCATCCGTACCCACGGCAACCAGAAAAGCGTCGTCGCCGTCGGTACCGAAGCCAAACGCATGCTGGGCCGTACGCCTGGCAACATTGCTGCCATTCGTCCGATGAAAGACGGCGTCATCGCCGACTTCAGCGTTTGTGAAAAAATGTTGCAGTATTTCATCAACAAGGTTCACGAAAACAGCTTCCTGCAGCCCAGCCCTCGCGTGCTGATCTGCGTGCCGTGCAAGTCGACCCAGGTAGAGCGCCGCGCCATTCGCGAGTCGGCCCTGGGTGCCGGTGCCCGTGAAGTGTTCCTGATCGAAGAGCCCATGGCCGCTGCCATTGGTGCCGGCCTGCCGGTCGAAGAAGCGCGTGGCTCGATGGTCGTCGATATCGGTGGCGGTACCACTGAAATCGCCCTGATCTCGTTGAACGGCGTGGTCTACGCCGAGTCGGTCCGCGTCGGCGGCGACCGTTTCGACGAGGCCATCGTCACCTACGTGCGCCGCAACTACGGTAGCCTGATCGGCGAATCCACCGCCGAGCGCATCAAGCAGGAAATCGGTACCGCCTACCCGGGCGGCGAAGTGCGCGAAGTCGACGTGCGCGGCCGCAACCTGGCCGAAGGCGTCCCACGTGCCTTCACCCTGAACTCCAACGAAGTGCTGGAAGCCCTGCAGGAATCGCTGGCGACCATCGTCCAGGCGGTCAAGAGTGCCCTGGAGCAATCGCCGCCAGAGCTGGCTTCCGACATCGCCGAGCGTGGCCTGGTGCTGACCGGTGGTGGCGCGCTGCTGCGTGACCTCGACAAGCTGCTGGCCCAGGAAACCGGCCTGCCGGTAATCGTCGCCGAGGACCCGCTGACCTGTGTCGCCCGTGGCGGCGGTCGCGCCCTGGAGATGATGGACAAGCACGCGATGGACCTGCTCTCCAGCGAGTGATAACCGCTGCATCTGAGCGCCCGGTTTACAGGTAGCACGCGCAGTGCTACCTGTATGTGCTGGGCTGGCGTCCGTTCGGGCGTCGTTTCCGTCAACCCGCAACCAGGCTGGTGCGTTGTCCCATGTCCAATGACCTCCTGAGTCGTCCACGAGGAACGGCCCATTAAACCGCTTTTTTCCAAGGGCCCTTCACTGGGCGTTCGCCTGCTCGTATTGGTGGTGCTGTCGGTCGCGCTGATGGTGGTCGACGCACGCTTCGACATGCTCAAGCCCGTGCGCAGCCAGATGGGCCTGGTGCTGATGGAATCGTACTGGATCACCGACCTGCCGCAGCGCATGTGGCAGGGCGTGGCCGGCCAGTTCGGCAGCCGTACCGAACTGATCGCGGAAAACGAGAAGCTCAAGACCGAAGCCCTGCTGTTGCAGGGGCGCCTGCAGAAGCTGGCGGCCCTGACCGAGCAGAACGTGCGCCTGCGCGAGTTGCTCAACTCTTCGGCACTGGTCAACGAGAAGGTCGAGGTGGCCGAGCTGATCGGCGTCGACCCCAACCCGTTCACCCACCGCATTCTGATCAACAAGGGGGAGCGCGACGGCGTGTTCCTTGGCCAGCCGGTGCTCGATGCCCGTGGCCTGATGGGCCAGGTGGTCGAGCTAATGCCCTACACCTCTCGCGTATTGCTGCTGACCGACACCACCCACAGCATCCCTGTGCAGGTCAACCGTAACGGCCTGCGCGCCATCGCCAGCGGCACCGGTAACCCGGAGCGCCTGGAACTGCGCCACGTGGCCGACACGGCCGACATCAAGGAAGGCGACCTGCTGGTGAGCTCCGGTATGGGGCAGCGTTTCCCGGCCGGCTACCCGGTGGCTACCGTCAACGAAGTGATCCACGACTCCGGCCAGCCGTTCGCCATCGTCCGCGCCATCCCGACCGCCGCACTCAACCGCAGCCGCTACATGCTGCTGGTGTTCAGCGACCGCCGTTCACCGGAACAGCGCGCCACCGACGCAGCGCTTGCCCAGGAAGAAGCCGACCGCAAGGGCGCAGCGAACCCCGCCCAGCCCGCCGTAAGCGGTGACCAGCCTGCACCGGCCGGCACGCCCGCGCCCGCCGCACCGGCCCCGGCCGCTGCAGCACCGGCGGCAGCGCCAGCCAGCCCTGCCGCAGCGCCTGCGGCACCCGCACAACCCCGGAGGCAATGATGGCCAAAGCGCGCCGTAATCACGGTTGGGTCATCTGGCTGACGTTCGCCATCGGCCTGCTGCTCAGCGTTTCGCCCATGCCCCAGTTCCTTGAAGTGTTCCGGCCCATGTGGCTGGCGATGCTGGTGTCGTTCTGGACGCTCAACCTGCCGAACAAGGTCGGCATGACCACCGCGTTCGTCCTGGGCCTGGCCGAGGACGTGCTGTACGGCACATTGCTTGGGCAGAACGCGCTGATCCTCACCCTGATCACCTTCCTGGTGCTGTCCCTGCAGCAGCGCCTGCGGATGTTCCCGATGTGGCAGCAGAGCCTGGTGATCCTGGTGATCTTCGGCATTGCCCAGCTGATCCAGCTGTGGCTCAGCGCACTCACCGGCAACCGCCTGCCGACGCTGGCCCTGGTCTGGTCGGCAGTCATCAGCGCCTTGCTCTGGCCCTGGATCAGTTTCGCCCTGCGCGATCTGCGCCGGCGCTTGCATATCAACTGACGGCGCTGCCACCACTGACAGGGAGATGTCTGCATGAAACCACTTTACCTGGCCTCCGGCTCGCCCCGTCGACGTGAACTGCTGACGCAGATCGGCGTGCCGTTCACCGTCACCAGTGCCCCCATCGATGAAACCCCGCTGCCCGCTGAAAGCGCCGTGGCGTATGTCGAGCGCCTGGCCAAGGCCAAGGCCGAAGCCGGCCTGGCCCAGCTCGACGCCCCGGCCGTGGTGCTTGGCGCAGATACGGCAGTGGTGCTCGATGGTCGTATTCTCGGCAAGCCGGAAAACCGCGAAGATGCCTTGGCCATGCTGGCCGACCTGGCGGACCGTGAGCACCAGGTGCTCACTGCCGTGGCGCTGAGCGACGGCCAGTGCAGCCTGAGCGTCTGCGTCACCAGCAACGTGCGTTTTCGCGCCATCACCGCTGAAGAGGCAGCGCGCTACTGGGCCAGCGGCGAACCGGCGGATAAAGCCGGCGGCTATGCCATCCAGGGCCTGGGCGCGGTATTCGTGACCGGCCTGCAGGGAAGCTACTCGGCAGTGGTCGGTTTGCCCTTGAGCGAAACGGCCGAACTGCTCGCCCAATTCGGAATTGCCTGCTGGCAGGTAGCGGCGGTTTCGCCAGAGGTGACAAAGCAGCAGTAGCCAGCTCGGCACCCGCGATCCATCATTACCGAAGACCTTTGACGAGAGCCTGCCATGAGTGAAGAGATCCTGATCAACATCACCCCGATGGAGTCACGTGTGGCGGTGGTGGAAAACGGGGTGTTGCAGGAAGTGCACGTCGAGCGTACCCAGCGCCGCGGCATCGTCGGCAATATCTACAAGGGCAAGGTGGTGCGAGTGCTGCCGGGCATGCAGGCGGCGTTCGTCGATATCGGCCTGGAGCGGGCTGCGTTCATCCATGCCTCGGAAATTTCCCAGCGCGAAGGCTCTGCCGTCGAGACCATCACCGCCCTCGTGCACGAGGGCCAGGCCCTGGTGGTGCAGGTGACCAAGGACCCGATCGGTACCAAGGGCGCGCGCCTGACCACCCAGCTGTCGATCCCGTCGCGCTACCTGGTGTACATGCCGCGCAGCAGCCATGTCGGCATTTCGTTGAAGATCGAAGACGAAGCCGAACGCGACCGCCTCAAGCAGGTAGTCAGCAACTGCATGGACAGCGAAGATATCAAGAATGCCGGTGGTTTCATCCTGCGGACCGCAGCCGAAGGCGCGCGTGCCGAAGAGATCCTGCAGGACATCCGCTACCTGCGCCGCCTGTGGGAGCAGATTGGCAGCCAGATCCAGACCTGCGGCGCGCCCACGGTCATCTACGAAGACCTTGGCCTGGCCCTGCGCACGCTGCGTGACCTGGTCAACCCGAAAATCGAGAAAATACGCATCGATTCGCGGGAAACGTTCCAGAAAACCACGCAGTTCGTCGGCGAGCTGATGCCAGAGATCGCCGACCGTCTGGAACATTATCCGGGCGAGCGGCCGATTTTCGACCTGTACGGCGTCGAAGATGAAATCCAGCGGGCGCTGGACCGCAAGGTGCCGCTCAAGTCCGGTGGCTACCTGGTGGTCGACCCTGCCGAAGCGATGACCACCATCGACGTCAACACCGGGGCCTTCGTCGGCCACCGCAACCTCGAAGAGACCATCTTCAAGACCAACCTGGAAGCGGCCACGGCCATTGCCCGGCAGCTGCGCCTGCGCAATATCGGCGGCATCATCATCATCGACTTCATCGACATGGAGGACGAGGAGCATCAGCGCCAGGTGCTGCGTACCCTGGAGAAGCAGCTCGAGCGCGATCACGCCAAGACCAACATCATCGGCATCACCGAGCTGGGGTTGGTGCAGATGACCCGCAAGCGCACCCGCGAGAGCCTCGAGCAGGTACTGTGCGAGCCGTGCGTGGCCTGCCAGGGCCGGGGCAAGCTGAAAACCCCCGAAACCATCTGTTATGAAATCTTCCGCGAGATCCTCCGCGAAGCCCGCGCATATCAGGCTGAAGGCTACCGGGTACTGGCCAACCAGAAGGTGGTTGACCGGCTGCTCGACGAGGAGTCCGGGAACGTCGCAGAGCTGGAAGCCTTCATCGGTCGAACCATTCGCTTCCAGGTCGAGTCGATGTACTCGCAGGAACAATACGATGTGGTGTTGCTCTGAGGCTTTCCGATACGCGCCATAGGTGGGTCGGGCTGGCAAAAGCGGCGCTACCAGCCATCATGGATAAACGACCTGGAGGGCAGTGGCCATGGGACGTCTGAACCGCGTTCTTGTCGCCTTGACCCGCTGGGGCCTGGGTATCTGTGCACTGCTGGCCGTGTTGGTGGCGCTGTACGTGAGCCTTGGGCGCGAGCTGGTGCCACTGGTGGCCGAATACCGCGCCGACCTTGAAAGCAAGGCCGAGCAGGCGTTGGGCCTGCCGGTGCATGTGGGTGCACTCGAAGGCCGCTGGAGTGGCCTGGCGCCGGTGCTGCGCGTGCATGACCTGCAGTTGGGCGAGGGCGCCTCGGCGCTGCGCCTGGATGACGTAAAGCTGGTGCCCGACCTGTGGGCCAGCCTGACGTCCCGCGAAGTGCGGCTGGCGCACATCCAGTTGGCTGGCCTGCAACTGATCCTGCGCGAAGACGAGCAGGGTGGCTGGGCCCTCGAAGGGTTGCCGAAAAAAGACGACGCGCCACTCGACCCTGAAGCGGTGCTGCAGCAACTGCGCCAGTTGGGGCGCATTGACGTCTTCGACAGCCAGGTCACCCTGCAGCCCTGGCAGCGTGATCCGCTGACCCTGACCTATGTCAGCCTTGGGCTGCAGGCCGGTGCCTCGCGCCAGGCGCTGGACCTGCGCGCCACCTTGCCAGACGGCCAGCCACTGGCAATCAACCTGCGCAGCCGCGCCACCGCCAAGGCGTGGCGTGACGCCCAGGTCGAAGCGTACCTGAGCCTGCCGCAAAGCGACTGGGCACGCTGGGTGCCGCCACGCGTGCTGGGCCAGTGGCAGGCGCAGGCGCTGCGCGCCGGTGGCGAGTTCTGGGTTAACTGGCGCAAAGGCCAACTCGAACAGGCGGTGGTGCGCCTCAATGCGCCTCAACTGCGGGGTGCGTATGCCGAGCGCAAGGCGGTCACCCTGGACAACCTGGCCGTGTCGGCCTGGTTCCAGCGCCGCGAGCAAGGCTTTGATGTGGTTGTGGACTCTCTTGCCGCCAGCATTGGCAAAGCCCGGTGGGAGTCGCACCTGCAATTGCGTCAGCGCCCGGGTGAAGACCCCGCAGGGGAGACCTGGCAGGTGCAGGCTGACCGCCTCGACCTCACACCGCTCACCCCGTTGATCAATGCCCTGGCGCCGTTGCCTGACAAGCTCATGGCCGTAGTCGATGGCTTGAAGGTGACCGGTGCCGTACGCAACGTGCGCCTGGATATCCGACCCAAGGCTGAGGGCAACCAGCGCCTGCAGTTCGCCGCCAACCTGGAGAAGGTCGGCTTTGACGCCTATCACGGCGCCCCGGCGGCAGGTAATGTCAGCGGCAGCATCAGCGGTGACCTCGGGCATGGCGAGCTGCGCCTTGATACTGACGCATTCATGCTGCACCTGTACCCGATCTTCGCCAAACCCTGGCATTACCAGAAAGCCAACGCACGCTTGACCTATGCCCTGGACAAAGACGGCTTCACCCTCGTCGCCCCTTACCTCAAGGTACTCGGCGAGGAGGGCAAGATCGCCGGCGATTTTCTGATCCGCCTGCTGTTCAAGGAGGGCAGCGAGAGCTACATGGACTTGCGCGTCGGCATGACCGAGGGCGATGGCCGCTACACCGCCAAATACCTGCCCGAGGTGCTCAGCCCGGCGCTCGACGAGTGGCTGCGCAGCGCGATCGTCAAAGGCAATGTGGATCAAGGCTACTTCCAGTACCAGGGCTCGCTGAACCACGGCGCCAGCCCTGAAGCCCGCAGCATAAGCCTGTTCTTCAAAGTGCACGATGCGGCACTGGACTTCCAGCCTGGCTGGCCGCAGGTGCAGCATGTGGACGGTGATGTGCTGATCGAGGACAGCGGCGTGCGTATCAAGGCCAGCAAAGGGCTGTTGCTGGATACCCAGGTCAGCGATGTGAGCGTGAATATCCCCCATGTCGACGGCGACCAGCACAGCCACCTGTACCTCGATGGCAACTTCGACGGCAAGCTTGGCGATGGCCTGAAAATTCTCAAGGAAGCGCCGATCGGTACAGGTGAGATCTTCGCCGGCTGGGAAGGCGAGGGGCCGCTCAAGGGCAAGGTCAAACTCGATATCCCGCTGGCGCATGGTGAGAAGCCGAAGGTGCTGGTCGACTTCGCCACCGCCGATGCCCGTCTCAAGGTGGCACCGCCGAGCCTTGAACTGAACCGCCTGAAAGGTGACTTCAGTTTTGATATCGACAAGGGGTTGAGCGGCAAGAACATCGCCCTGCAGGCATTCGGCAAGCCTGTCACCGCGCAGATCAGCGCCGAAGGGCAGCCCGGCCAGATGCAGACGCGCATCAACGCCAGTGGCCAGGTGTCGCTACAGGCCCTTACCGACTGGTTGAAGTTCAAGCAGAACTTGCCAGCTTCCGGCGATATTCCGTACCAGTTGCAGGTCAACCTGGGCAGCCGCGACAACAGCCTCAGCGTCAACTCGTCGCTCAAGGGCCTGGCCATCGACCTGCCGGCACCGTTCGGCAAAGCAGCGGCCGATACCCGCGACAGCCGTTTCAGCATGAACCTGCAGGGCACGGAGCGGCGTTTCGATGCGGCGTATGCCAACCTTGCCCGCTTTGCCTATGCAGCACCGAGCGACAAGCTGGACCAGGGCCGTGGCGAGTTGCTGCTGGGCACCGGTGAAGCGCAGGTGCCAGCGGGCCAGGGCTTGCGCGTGCGCGGGCGACTCGAAAGCCTGGACCTGGAACCGTGGCAGGCGCAGATGGCACGGTTTGCCGGTGACGACCCTGGCGGTAATGCCCGGCAGAATCTGCAAAGCGTCGACCTGAGCATCGGCCAACTGAAAGCCTTCGGCATGGACCTCAACCAGGCCGTGGTGCGCCTGGCCCGTGGTGGCCCCGCGTGGGACCTGCGCCTGGACAGCAAAGAAGTCATCGGCAATGCACGTCTGCCCGATGCCAAGGGTGCAGCGATGACCGTGCGCCTGCAAACCCTGCGCCTGCCGGCAGCCGACCCGGCAGAAGCACAGGCCGAAGAAGGCCCCGACCCGCTGGCCTCGTTCGACCCGCGCAAGGTGCCGGCGCTGGACCTGACCATCGACAAGCTGTACCGCGGTGACGACCTGTACGGCAACGTTGCGCTGAAGCTGCGCCCGACGGCTCGTGGTGTGGCGGCGCAGGACATCGACCTCGACTTCAAAGGCCTGCACATCGACGGCAGCGGCGGATGGGAAGGGCAAACGGGTGCCACCAGCAGTTGGTACAAGGGCCGCCTGGATGGCAAGAACCTGGCCGATGTACTCAAGGCTTGGGGCTTCGCGCCCACCGTGACCAGCCGTGACTTCCGCTTGGACGTGGATGGCCGTTGGCCGGGCTCGCCGGCCTGGGTTGGCCTCAAGCGCTTCTCGGGGAGCATGGATGCGGCCCTGCGCACTGGCCAGTTCGTTGAGGTGGAGGGCGGAGCGCAGGCCCTGCGCGTGTTCGGCCTGCTCAACTTCAACTCCATCGGCCGGCGCCTGCGGCTGGACTTTTCCGACCTGTTCGACAAGGGCCTGGCCTATGATCGGGTCAAGGGCCTGCTGGTAGCCAGTGACGGCGTTTATGTCACCCGCGAGCCGATCAGCGTGACCGGCCCTTCGAGCAACTTCGAACTCGATGGCACCCTGGATATGGTTCGCGACCGGGTCAATGCCAACCTGCAGGTGTCCCTGCCGGTCACCAATAACCTGCCGCTTGCCGCACTGATCGTGGGCGCGCCAGCGGTCGGTGGCGCGCTGTTCCTGGTTGATCGGCTGATCGGTGACCGCGTTTCGCGCTTCGCCAGCGTGCACTATCGCGTCGAAGGGCCGTGGAAAGAGCCTAGAATCACCTTTGTGAAACCCTTCAACAAGTAGTCAGGAGTGGTGCCCATGACGGTAGCGGTCATCCAGATGGTCAGCCAGGACGATGTGCTGGCCAACCTGCAGCGTGCGGGTGCCTTGCTCGAGCAGGCGGCACTCGGTGGTGCGCGCCTGGCGGTGCTGCCAGAGAACTTCGCGGCCATGGGCCGAAAGGACGCTGCCGCAATCGGCCGTGCCGAAGCGCTGGGTGACGGCCCGATCCTGCCATGGTTGAAACGCACGGCCCGCGACCTCAGAATATGGATAGTGGCCGGCACCTTGCCGCTGCCGCCTGCCCACCAGCCCGACGCCAAGGCGCATGCCTGCTCGCTGCTGATCGATGAGCACGGCGAGGTGGTGGCGCGCTACGACAAGCTGCACCTGTTCGACGTGGATGTGGCCGATAACCGTGGCCGCTACCGCGAGTCCGACGACTACGCCCATGGCGCTCAGGTAGTGGTAGCCGATACCCCGGTCGGGCGTCTGGGTTTGACCGTATGCTATGACCTGCGCTTCCCCGAGTTGTACAGCGCCTTGCGCGTTGCCGGCGCGGAGCTGATCACGGCACCGGCCGCGTTTACTGCGGTCACAGGGGCTGCGCATTGGGAAGTGCTGATTCGCGCCCGGGCCATCGAGACCCAGTGCTATGTGTTGGCTGCTGCCCAGGGCGGCACCCATCCAGGCCCGCGGGACACCCACGGCCACGCGGCGATCATCGACCCCTGGGGGCGGATTGTCGCCGAACAGGCGCAAGGCGAAGCGGTATTGCTCGCCGAGCGCGACAGTAATGAACAAGCGTCCATTCGGGCGCGCATGCCGGTTGCCTCGCACCGGCGCTTTTTCTCGCAGGACGCCTTGCGGCCTGCGCACACCTCGGAGTGACTATGAGCCAGATGTTATCCACCGTCAGCGATCAGCTCCTGGCCCCAGGCGGACTGACCCTGGACAGCCTGCAGGCTGTGCTGGGCGAGCTGGCAGGCCCCGGCATCGATGCCGCCGACCTGTATTTCCAGGGCCAGATCTCGGAGACCTGGGCGCTGGAGGACGGCATCGTCAAGGAGGGCAGCTTCAACCTCGACCAGGGCGTCGGGGTACGTGCCCAGTCGGGTGAAAAAACCGGTTTTGCCTACAGCAACGCGATCAACCTCGAGGCGCTGACCTCTGCTGCCCGTGCCGCCCGGTCGATTTCCCGCGCGGGCCAGAATGGCACGGTTCAGGCTTTCCGCAGCCAGGACGTCACGGCCCTGTATGCCCCGGACAACCCGTTGGACGTGCTCAGCCGCGCCGAAAAGGTCGAGCTGCTCAAGCGTGTGGATGCTGCTACGCGCGCGCTGGACCCGCGTATCCAGCAGGTCAGCGTGAGCATGGCCGGGGTCTGGGAGCGCATTCTGATTGCCGCCGCCGACGGTAGCCTGGCTGCCGATGTACGGCCGCTGGTGCGCTTCAACGTCAGCGTCATCGTTGAACAGAACGGCCGCCGTGAGCGCGGCGGGCAGGGCGGTGGCGGGCGTACCGACTACCGCTTCTTCACCGAGGAGCGGGTCATGGGTTATGCCCGTGAGGCGCTGCGTCAGGCGCTGGTGAACCTTGAGGCGATCCCTGCGCCGGCCGGCACCTTGCCGGTGGTGCTAGGTTCGGGCTGGTCGGGCGTGCTGCTGCACGAAGCGGTCGGGCATGGCCTGGAAGGCGACTTCAACCGCAAGGGCAGTTCGGCGTTCAGTGGCCGGATTGGCGAGAAGGTCGCTTCGAGCCTGTGCACCATCGTCGACGATGGCACCCTCGAAGGCCGCCGTGGCTCGTTGAGTGTCGACGACGAAGGTACCCCAACCGAATGCACCACGCTGATCGAGAACGGCGTGCTCAAGGGCTACATGCAGGACAAGCTCAATGCACGCCTGATGGGCATGGCCGTGACCGGCAATGGCCGGCGTGAATCCTACGCCCACCTGCCGATGCCACGCATGACCAACACTTACATGCGCGCCGGCGAAAGCGACCCACAGGAAATCATCGCCTCGGTGAAGAAAGGCATCTACTGCGCCAACCTCGGGGGTGGCCAGGTGGATATCACCAGCGGCAAGTTCGTGTTCTCGACCAGCGAAGCCTACCTGATCGAGGACGGCAAGATCACTGCACCGGTTAAGGGCGCCACGCTGATCGGCAACGGGCCTGAGGCCATGAGCCGGGTGTCGATGGTCGGTAACGACCTGGCGCTGGACAGTGGCGTGGGCACATGCGGTAAAGATGGGCAGTCGGTGCCGGTGGGCGTTGGCCAGCCGACGCTGAAGCTGGACGCGATCACTGTGGGCGGCACGGGGGCTTGATGGCGCTGGGCTTTGTGGGAGCGGTCTTGCCCCGCGAAGAAGCTCACGCGGTAGTGGCTGTCACCGGCTTCGCCGGTGTTCGCGGGGCAAGCCCGCTCCCACAGGCCCCCACTTCCCAGGCGTCAGCGCAGGCCGCGCTGAAGCTCGTCGAGGTCGCGGATGTACTTGAACACCTTGCGCGCAGCGGCAGGCGGTTTGTTCCGCGCTTTTTCGTGCTGGGCATGACGGATCAGCGAGCGCAGCTGCTGACGATCGGTGTCGGGGTACTCGTTGACGAAGCGTTCGAGGTCTTCGTCATTACCGTCGATCAGGCGGTCGCGCCAGCGTTCCAGGCTGTGGAAGCGCTCGTTGTACTGGCGGCTGGAGCTGTCGATCTGGTCGAGCACCGCATGGATGGCGTCCAGGTCCTGGTCGCGCATCAGCTTGCCGACGAACGACATGTGCCGTTTACGTGCGCCATGGGCGGTGTGCTTGCAGGCTTCGGCCAGGGCTTTGCGCAGCTCGTCGGTCAACGGCAGGCGCGCCAGGGTATCGGCCTTGACCGTGGTCAGGCGTTCGCCGAGTTCGACCAGCGCATGCAGCTCGCGCTTGATCTGGGTTTTGCTTTTTTCGCCGTCGAAGGCGTCGTCGTATGAATCAACCATGGTGGCAGTCCGCTAGAAATCGCCGCCATGATAACCAGTCGGGGGCCGCTTGTCCGGCCCGGTCGTAGAATGACCCCCGCCGAACGCAGAATTTGAGTGGAGAAAACCATGAGTGCAGTCCAGAGCGTAGGCCCGAAAGACCTGCCAGCGTTGCAGGAGCAGGTCGAAGCGATCATCGCCGAGGCGCGCCGGCAAGGCGCCAGTGCCTGCGAAGTGGCGGTATCGCTGGAGCAGGGCCTGTCCACAACGGTGCGTCAGCGCGAGGTCGAGACGGTCGAATTCAACCGCGATCAAGGCTTTGGCATCACCCTCTATGTTGGCCAGCGCAAAGGCTCGGCCAGCACCTCGGCCAGCGGCCCGGACGCCATTCGCGAAACCGTTGCCGCTGCCTTGGCCATTGCCAGGCACACCTCCGAAGACGAGTGCTCGGGCTTGGCTGATGCGGCGCTGATGGCCCGCGATATCCCCGACCTGGACCTCTACCATGACTGGGACATCGAGCCTGAGAAAGCCATCGAGATGGCGCTGGCCTGCGAGGCGGCAGCATTCGATGCCGACCCGCGCATTCTCAACGCCGATGGCACTACCCTCAATACGCACCAGGGGTGCCGCGTGTACGGCAACAGCCATGGTTTTATCGGTGGCTACGCATCGACCCGGCACAGCCTGAGCTGCGTGATGATCGCCGAAGGCGAGGGGCAGATGCAGCGCGATTACTGGTATGACGTGAACCGCCAGGGCAACCTGTTGGCCGACCCGCGCAGCATTGGCCAGCGCGCTGCAGAGCGCGCCGCCAGCCGCCTGGGTGCGCGCCCGGTGAAAACCTGTGAAGTACCTGTGCTGTTCTCTGCCGAGCTGGCCGGCGGCCTGTTCGGCAGCTTCCTGTCGGCGATTTCCGGCGGCAACCTGTACCGTAAATCGTCCTTCCTCGAGGGGGCCATGGGCCAGCGCCTGTTCCCTACCTGGCTGACCCTCGATGAGCGCCCACACATCCCGCGTGCCTTGGGCAGTGCCGCGTTCGACGGTGATGGCCTGGCCACTTATGCCAAACCGTTCGTCGACAAAGGCGAGCTGGTCTCGTACCTGCTGGGCACTTACTCCGGTCGCAAGCTGGGGCTGCCGAGCACGGCCAACTCGGGTGGGGTGCACAACCTGTACGTCACCCACGGCGTCGAGGACCAGGCCGCACTGATTCGACGCATGGGGCGCGGCTTGTTGGTCACCGAGCTGATGGGCCACGGCCTGAACATGGTCACTGGCGATTATTCCCGCGGTGCTGCGGGCTTCTGGGTCGAGAATGGCGAGATCCAGCACGCTGTGCAGGAAGTCACCATCGCCGGCAACATGAAGGATATGTTCCAGCAAATTGTCGCAATCGGCAGCGATCTTGAAACCCGTAGCAATATTCATACGGGCTCGGTGCTGATCGAGCGGATGACCGTTGCAGGTAGCTGAACACTCGGCATTACGAGCATGTTCCAGAAACCCGGCCACCGCGCCGGGTTTTTTCTTTCATCAATCCACACTTGAAGTGATTCTGTTTATCACTTAATAATGAATATCATTATCCAGTAACTCCGGCGATGATGTTCATGAAAACCGTCCTCCACGAACTGCCCTACCTGGAAAACTGGCGCTGGCTCAGCCGGCGCATCCGTTGCGCGCTCGAACCTGACGAGCCGCGTCTGATCGAGCACTACCTGGCCGAAGGCCGCTACCTGGTGTGCTGTACCGAAACCTCGCCATGGACGGTGGCGCTGACTTCTTTCCGCCTGCTGCTGGATACCGCCTGCGACCGCATGTTGCCGTGGCATTGGCGCTGCCTGTGCCTGGACCAGGCCTGGCGCCCGTTGCTCGACCTGCGCAACCTCGACCGCCGCGAACAGAACCTGCGCTGGCAGACCTACGCCCTGCAACTGGCCAACTGCCGGTTGCTGCCATCGATTTCTCCCGATGAACTGATGCAAGGATTTGATGATGAGTGATACCCGTATCGAGCGTGACAGCATGGGTGAACTGCAGGTGCCGGCCAAGGCCCTGTACGGCGCCCAGACCCAGCGCGCGGTCGACAACTTCCCGATCAGCGGCCAGCGCATGCCGGCCCAGTTCATCCGTGCCCTGCTGCTGGCCAAGGCCGCAGCGGCCAAGGCCAACATCGAACTGGAGCAGATCAGCGCAGGGCAGGGCCAGGCCATCG
>Ga0160462_100348_pt1 | contig 14334 bp, 9 predicted proteins | sample HID1975K_E6MG_FD_108219 | JGI IMG/M metagenome (GOLD analysis project Ga0160462, IMG submission 108219) | Enriched soil microbial communities from UW Madison campus, WI, USA - HID1975K_E6 MG | ecosystem: Environmental > Terrestrial > Soil > Unclassified | place: USA: Madison, Wisconsin | collected... | reverse complement strand
GTGACCACCGGCAAGAACGTGGCCGGGATGATCATCGAGCATCTGGAGAAGAATGGCGGGCCTAATCAGACCCGCACCAAAGGTAAAGGCTGATGTCGACTGTGCCGGCCCCCTCGCGGCCTTAGCCGCACAAGGGCCGGAGCAGATCACACAGCATTGCGCGGCAGCAAAAGCCCCAACGGCAACCTCACCCGCGCTTCGATCCCGCCGCCGGAGCGGTTGCGCAGCTCCACGTTGCCACCATGCTGCGCCGCGATCCGCTTCACGATCGCCAAGCCCAGCCCGGTGCCCTTGCCACCCCGGGCACGGTCACCGCGGATGAACGGGTTGAAGATGGTCTCCAGCTCCGACTCGTCGATACCGGCACCCCGGTCAAGCACACTGAGCACCACGTAAGGCGCGCTCTCGTCGCCCGAAACATAGGCGGCCACCTCGACCCCTTTGCCAGCGTGGTGCAGGGCATTGCCGATCAGGTTACCCAGCATGCGCTTGAGCGATACCCGGCGCAGCGGGAACGGGGGGATCGGCTCCAGGCACAGGCGTACCCGCTCCTCTGGCTGGTTGTACGGCGCCACGACCTCGCGTACCAGGTCGGCCAGGTCGACCTCCTCCACCGGTTCATCGCGGCCATCGCGGATGAAGGCCAGGAACTGGTCGAGAATGGCGTCCATGTCTTCGATATCGCGGACCATGTCATCGCTGAGTTCGTTGTCGCTGTCGAGCAATGACAACGACAGGCGCAGACGTGTCAGCGGCGTACGCAAGTCATGGGACACACCGGCCAGCATCAGCTCGCGCTCACGCCCGGCCTGCTCGACATCCTCGGCCATCTGGTTGAAGGCCCGGTACACCTCGGCCATTTCGCTCGGCGTATCGCTGATCGGCAGCCGCACACTGCGCCCCTGGCCCAACTGGCGGGCAGCGAACACCAGGCGCTTGAGCGGCTGGTTGAGCTGGCGCACGAAGATCCACGCCGAGGCGGTCGACAGCAGGCCGATGGCCAGGAACCAGCCAAGCACGTTCCAGATCTTCTGGCCACGCAGCGGGTGCGGGTACAACGGGACCTTGAGCCAACCAGGGCCCAGGCTTGGCGCGTTGACCCACAACGCCGGCGGCGCGTGGATGCGCAAGCGCACTTCGGTGTCTTCACCCAGCTCGGCCTGCATCTGCCGCTGATAGATTTCGCTGTAAGGCCAGTGCTGCTCGCCTTCAGGCACACCAGAACCGGTCACGCGGATCAGGCCTGCGGCTTCGGCAATCTTGTCGCGGTTTTCCTCATCGGCTGCCCAATAGGCACGCAGCGTCAGCGCTACACCGTGGCTGTACTGCCGATCGACCAATACGTCCTCGTTCATCAGCAGGTAGACCAGGGTCAACGCCTTGGAGAACAGCACGACGATCAGCACCAGCCACAACGTGCGGGCGAAGAAGCTTTGCGGGAACCAGAGCGGCGTTTTCATCGACGGTGTGGGTTCATTTTCCGGCGTTTCCGTCCGGCACGAAGACGTAACCTACGCCCCACACAGTCTGGATATACCGTGGCTTGGAAGGGTCCGGTTCGATCATGCGGCGCAGGCGCGAAATCTGTACGTCGATGGAGCGCTCCAGGGCATCCCACTCACGGCCACGGGCCAGGTTCATCAGCTTGTCGCGGGTGAGCGGTTCGCGCGCATGCATGACCAGCGCCTTGAGCACGGCGAACTCGCCGGTGGTCAGCATGTGCACTTCTTCACCGCGCTTGAGCTCACGCGTAGCCAGCGACAGCTCGTAATCGCCGAAGGTGACCGACTCGTCCTCGCTGCCCGGGGCGCCCGGCACGCTCGGTGCCTGCCGGCGCAGCACGGCCTTGACCCGCGCCATCAGCTCGTCCGGGTTGAACGGCTTGCCCAGGTAATCGTCAGCGCCCAGCTCCAGCCCCTTGATGCGGCTGAGTTCGTCGCCCTTGGCGGTGAGCATGATGATCGGGATCTGGTTGTTCGACTGGCGCAGGCGCTTGCACGCGGACAGGCCATCTTCACCCGGCAGCATCAGGTCGAGCACCACCAGGTTGAACACTTCGCGCTGCAGCAGGCGGTCCATCTGTTCGGTATTGGGCACCGCACGGGCACGGTACCCCTTGCTGGTGAAGAAACGTTCCAGCAGGCTGCTGAGCCCCGGATCGTCGTCGACGATGAGAATCTTGTCACCTTCAGCGTTGTTAGGGGTGCCGGTCATGAATAACTCCTCTGATATCGCCGCGCATTATGGCGTAGCCATTGCCACGCGTGCCGTGAGCATTGTTAGCAGATTTTTCCCCCGGCGCCAGTTCCTGGCCTGGTCAACTGGCCTGGCGCCATCACCGCAAGCCGTCCTCGATGGGTATAATGCGCGGCTTTCATCCAGCGCCGCCGGGCGAAACACGCGCCTTGCAGCCCCCGTATTCACAAATGTCAGGTGGTTTACATGGACAGCATCAACAGCCGTATCGCCGAGGAACTGGGCGTACGCCCGCAGCAGGTCGAGGCGGCCGTGGGCCTGTTGGACGAAGGCTCGACCGTGCCCTTCATCGCCCGTTACCGCAAGGAAGTGACCGGCAGCCTCGACGACACCCAGCTGCGCCACCTGGAAGAGCGCCTGCGCTACCTGCGCGAACTCGACGAGCGCCGCGCCAGCATCCTGTCCAGCATCGAGGAACAGGGCAAACTGACCCCGGAGCTGGCCCGCGAGATCAAGCTGGCCGACACCAAGACCCGCCTCGAAGACCTGTACCTGCCGTACAAGCAGAAGCGCCGTACCAAGGGCCAGATTGCCCTGGAAGCCGGCCTCGGCGCGCTGGCCGATGGCTTGTTCAACGACCCGCAACTCACCCCGGAAAGCGAAGCCGCGCGCTTCGTCGACGCCGAAAAAGGCGTGGCCGACGTCAAGGCAGCGCTGGAAGGTGCCAAGTACATCCTCATGGAGCGCTTCGCCGAAGACGCCGCTCTGCTCGACAAGCTGCGCAACTTCCTCAAGCAGGAAGCGGTGCTCAGCGCCCGAGTGGTAGCCGGCAAGGAAGAAGAAGGCGCGAAGTTCCGCGATTACTTCGCCCACGACGAACTGCTGCGCAACTGCCCGTCGCACCGCGCCCTGGCGATCTTCCGTGGCCGCAACGAAGGCGTGCTGAGCGCATCGCTGAAGGTCGGCGAAGAGCTGCCGGGCACCCTGCACCCGTGCGAAGTGATGATCGGCGGCCACTTCGGCGTGGAAAACCGTAACCGCCCGGCTGACAAGTGGCTGGGCGAAGTGGTGCGCTGGACCTGGAAGGTCAAGCTGTACACCCACCTCGAAACCGACCTGTTCGGCGAGCTGCGTGACAACGCCGAAGGCGAGGCGATCAACGTCTTCGCCCACAACCTGCACGACTTGCTGTTGGCTGCCCCGGCCGGCCCACGTGCCACCCTGGGCTTCGACCCGGGCCTGCGTACCGGCTGCAAGGTGGCGGTGGTGGATGCCACCGGCAAGCTGCTGGACACGGCCACGGTTTACCCGCACGCCCCACGCAACGACTGGGACCGCACCCTTTCGATCCTCGCCGCCCTGTGCGCCAAGCATTCGGTCGAGCTGATCGCCATCGGCAATGGCACCGCCAGCCGTGAAAGCGACAAGCTGATCGCCGAGCTGGTTAAAAAATATCCAGCACTGAAAATCACCAAGATCATGGTCTCCGAAGCCGGTGCTTCGGTGTACTCCGCATCGGAACTGGCAGCCCGTGAATTCCCCGACCTGGACGTGTCGATCCGTGGCGCCGTGTCGATTGCCCGCCGCCTGCAGGACCCGCTGGCCGAACTGGTGAAGATCGACCCGAAATCCATCGGTGTCGGCCAGTACCAGCATGACGTGTCCCAGCTCAAGCTGGCGCGCGGCCTCGACGCCGTGGTCGAGGACTGCGTGAACGCCGTGGGCGTGGACGTCAACACCGCTTCCGTGGCGCTGCTGACCCGCATCTCCGGCCTCAACGCGACCCTGGCGCAGAACATCGTCGCCCACCGCGACGCCAACGGCCCGTTCGCCACCCGCGCAGCGCTGAAGAAAGTCAGCCGCCTGGGCGAGAAAACCTTCGAACAGGCCGCAGGCTTCCTGCGTGTGATGAACGGCGACAACCCGCTGGACGCCTCGGCCGTTCACCCTGAGGCTTACCCGCTGGTGCAACGCATTGCCGCCGACACCGACCGCGATATCCGTTCGCTGATCGGCGACAGTGCCTTCCTCAAACGCCTCGACCCGAAGAAATTCACCGACGAGAGCTTCGGCCTGCCGACCGTCACCGATATTCTGCAAGAGCTGGACAAACCTGGCCGCGACCCTCGCCCCGAGTTCAAGACCGCCACCTTCCAGGACGGCGTCGAAGACCTCAAGGACCTGGAGCCCGGCATGATCCTCGAAGGCGTGGTCACCAACGTCACCAACTTCGGTGCCTTCGTCGACATCGGCGTGCACCAGGACGGCCTGGTGCACATCTCGGCGCTGTCGGAGAAGTTCATCAAAGACCCGCGCGAAGCGGTCAAGGCCGGTGACGTGGTCAAGGTCAAGGTCATGGAAGTGGACATCCCGCGCAAACGCGTGGGCCTGTCCATGCGCATGAGCGACACCCCGGGCGAGAAGGTCGAAGGCAACCGTGGCGGCAACCGGGGCAACGGCGGCAACCGCCAGCAGCAGGCCCCGCGCCAGCGTGAAACCGCGACCGCCGCCCCGGCCAACAACGCCATGGCTTCGCTGTTCGCCAACGCCAAGCAGTTGAAGAAGAAGTGATGGAAGTCCCCCAAGAGCTGCTGCAAAGCGCCTACAGCCAGCTCCTCGGCTGCCGCGTGCAACGCCTGGACACAGGTGTTGCCGAGGTTGCCCTGGCGCTCGAGCCACACCTGCGCAACCGCGGCCAGAAGCTGCACGGCGGGGCCATCTTCAGCCTGGTGGACATCGCCATGGGCCTGGCCTGCTCGGCCAGCCATGGCTTCGACCAGCAGAGCGTGACCATCGAATGCAAGATCAACTACATGCGCGCCATCAGTGACGGCGAGGTTGTGTGCACGGCCCGCGTGCTGCATGCCGGGCGCCGCACCCTGGTGGTCGACGCCGACGTAGTCCAAGGCGACAAGCTGGTGGCAAAAGCGCAGGGAACCTTCGCCGTTCTCTAGCTCACCAAGCGGTATCTGCGGTATTTTTCGGCAGTGCGCTGGCACTGCCGAAACCGCGTAAACCAGGCGACAACGCCAGTTCCTTTCTTCCTACCCTTGTAGACCGTCAACTCTACCCCCATATTGGGGCGACTGATGCGTGAAGGAATCCATCTTGAGCGACCTCCTCAACCGCCGCCTGAGCCTGCTCGGCGCCAATCTCCCCCTGCTCAAGCAGTGCCTGCACGGTATTGAGCGCGAATGCCTGCGCGTGACCCATGAAGGTCGCCTGGCCCAGACCCCGCATCCTGAGGCCTTGGGTTCGGCGCTGACCAACGAGCAGATCACTACCGACTATTCCGAGTCGCTGCTGGAGTTCATCACCCCAGCCTTGCCCGACCCGGCCAAGGTGCTCGAAAGCCTCGAGCAGACCCACCGCTTCGTCTACAGCAAGCTGGGCGACGAATACCTGTGGAGCCCGTCGATGCCGTGCACGCTGCCGGCCGAGGAAGATATCCCGATCGCCGAGTACGGCACCTCGAACATCGGCAAGCTCAAGCACGTCTACCGCAAGGGCCTGGCCCTGCGTTACGGCCGCACCATGCAGTGCATCGCCGGTATCCACTACAACTTCTCGTTGCCAGAGGCACTGTGGCCACTGCTGCGCGAGGCCGAAGGCAGCACTGAAGACGACCGCGACTTCCAGTCTTCGGCCTACATTGCCCTGATCCGCAACTTCCGCCGTTACAGCTGGCTGCTGATGTACCTGTTCGGTGCCTCGCCAGCGCTGGACAAGGGCTTCCTGCGCGGCCGCCCGCACCAGCTCGAAGAACTGGACGCCGACACCCTGTACCTGCCGTACGCCACCAGCCTGCGCATGAGTGACCTGGGTTACCAGAGCAACGCCCAGGCCGGCCTCACGCCCTGCTACAACAACCTGGCCAGCTACACCGACAGCCTGCGCAAGGCGGTTGGCACGCCCTACCCGCCCTATGTTGAAGTCGGCACACACGTGGATGGCGAGTGGGTGCAGCTGAACACCAACATCCTGCAGATCGAAAACGAGTACTACTCGAACATCCGCCCCAAGCGCGTCACCTACACCGGCGAGCGGCCGATCCAGGCCCTGACCTCGCGCGGCGTGCAGTATGTCGAAGTGCGCTGCCTGGACATCAACCCGTTCCTGCCGGTGGGCATCGACCTTACCGAAGCGCGCTTCCTCGATGCGTTCCTGCTGCTCTGCGCGCTGGACGACAGCCCGCAGCTGGACAACGGCGAATGCGGCCAGTGCACCGACAACTTCCTGACCGTGGTCAAGGAAGGCCGGCGCCCTGGCCTGGAACTGCACCGTAACGGCCAGCCGATCGAGCTGAAAGTGTGGGCCACCGAGTTGCTCGGCCGCATCGGCCAACTGGCCGAGTTGCTTGACCGCGCCCAGGGAGGTGATGAACACGCCAAGGCCCTGGAAGCGCAGCAGGCCAAGGTCGATGACGCCTCGCTGACGCCATCGGCCCAGGTGCTGGCACGCATGGCCGAGCACGACGAAAGCTTCATCGAGTTCTCCCTGCGCCAAAGCCAGAACCACGCCGAGACCTTCCGTGAGCAGCCACTGCCCGCCGAGCGTCAACAGGCCTTCGAAACCCTCGCCCGCAACTCGCTGGCCGAGCAATCGCGCCTCGAGCAGCAAGAAGTCGGCGACTTCGACCTGTTCGTCGGCGCCTACCAGGCCAGCATCCTGGCGATCAGCAACTGATGAGCCGCACCGCCTCCCCACGCAAGCCCCGCGCCAGCAGCCAGGCCAGGATCGAAGCGATCCTGGCGGCAGCGCGCGAGCTGTTGGCCGAGCAGGGGGTGGCGGCGTTGTCGATCTACAGCGTGGCTGAGCGGGCGCAGATCCCGCCTTCGTCGGTGTACCACTTCTTCGCCAGCGTGCCAGCATTGCTCGAAGCGCTGACCGCCGATGTGCATCGGGCCTTTCGCGAAGCACTCAGCGCCCCCATCGACAGCGCTGCGTTCAGCACCTGGCACCAGCTGTCACGGCTGATCGAACAGCGCATGCTCGACATCTACAACGAGGACGCCGCGGCGCGCCAACTGATCCTTGCCCAGCATGGCCTGAGCGAAGTGGTGCAGGCTGACCGCCAGCACGACATGGAGCTGGGCGAGCTGATGCACAGGCTGTTCGACCAGCATTTCCAGCTGCCGACGATGCCGGCCGATGTGGATGTGTTCGCCTTGGCCATGGAGCTGAGCGATCGGGTGTATGCCCGCTCGATGCAGCTGCATGAACAGATCTCCCCGCGTATGGCCGAAGAAGGCATGCGGGTGTTCGAAGCCTATCTGGGGCTCTACCTGCCGCCGTTCCTGGGTAAACGCCACACAAGCTGAACAAGCACTATGTAACGCAGTTCGCCTTCGGTCGAACGTTGAAATGGGCGCTCCTCTCCAGCACTCAGTCAACGTGGATCACGACCATGCCCCAATCCCTCGACGCCTCAGCCGACACGACGCCCATTAACCTGGACGACTTCCCCACCCCCCTGCCCCTGCCAACTGCCCCTTGGATAATCGCCGGGCGCGGTAATGCCCTGGGCAAGGCCGACCTGCAACGACGCCAGGCGGTCCAGGCACTGAACAGCCTGTTCGAACAGGCGCCGTCGCTGGCTTCGAGCGGGCACGCCAGCTACTGGGACGCACGCATGCCTGGGCAGTCGATAGCACGCAGAGCCTTTGCCGAGAAACAGCTGCACGCGCATTTCCAGACCGCGCTGGGACTCAACTACGGGTTTGACCGAATCGCAGACAAGGCCTGGAACCTGGGTCAGCTGGGCAGCGAAAGCAAGTACGCGCAACTGCACTGGGATCAACCGGGCGTACCAATAGGCGCATGTCCCACTGCACTGTTGATCACGCCCGTGGACAATGACGACCCCTGGCTGCTGTACCGGCCAGACGCCCACAATCCGGTCCGCGCCTTCCACAGCGAAGCGGCCCTGCTGCAGTGGGCTCACGAGCATCGGGACCGCCTGTGGCGTTCCCCACCCGCCGCGCTGGCCAGCGACAGCGATAGCTCGTTCATTACCGTCATCGCGCTCGCGGGTGATGGCGTCGCCGGCCTGCTGAACAGCGTGCTGGAACACGCGCAGCCAGCCGGCCAGAGCATGCAATTGCACGTCGAGCTGCCTGACGCCTTGAGCGAGGAACTGGCAGGCCTGGTCAGTGCCGATGAAGCGTTGGCGGACGACGAGGTGCATTTCGACTCGCTCGATGAGCGCCTACCGCTAGGCTGGCGCAAGCAGCGCATCGACCGCCAGGAGCAACTGCTGGCGGCCTACCTGGGCGAAAATGCAGGGCCGGGCTCTGCACGCCTGGCTGAACTGCAGGCCCACCAGGCGAAGCTGGACGCCTTGGACAGCACCCTGCAACAACGGCTGGCCGCAGTGCCCGAGACGGCCACCGCCGAAGACTGGGGCCAGGCCGACGGCGAAAGCAGCAGGTTTGACCACTTCAGCCAGCATTTCGCCAACGCCTTGCTGCTGGAGGCCGAATTCCAGCAATGCCTGGGCGACCTGAGCGAGCCGCACCTGCAATGGGTTCGACAACTGGTAGAGCGGCCCGAGCCAAGCCTTGCGCGACAAGTCGTTCCCTGTGCACTGAAACTGCTGGTAGGGACTCGCACTTGGGCACTGACCGGCTTCATCACGCTCAGCGCAATACACGAAGGCACAGTGGAAGACGCAGACACTGCGGTGCTGCTCTACAAACCTGGGTACGACGGTGGCCTGACCTGCTACACAGACCACGCCCAGCTTACCGAGCGGCTGCTCAACACATTGCGGGGCGCCTGGCCAGAGGTGCTGCTGGAAAACGCCTGGCCGCAGGACATCGACGCGCTCCTTGCGCTGATCGACAGCGGCGAGCACACGCCGGCCCTGATCAGCGAACCCATCACCAGCCACGTCTTCGATTACCTGGCCTCAACCCACCTGGCCCTGCTGACCGAGGCCGGGCCCGCCTCGCAGCTGCAAATGCGATGGAAACTGGGCGCCAGCAACAACGCCGCCAGGACCCAAGCGTTCGAACGCCTGGCCGAGCGTAACCGCACCGCCCACCTGCACGCCCGGCTGCATTCGCTGAGCCATCTTGATGCCGCCCAGCGCGACGCACTGGCGGCGCAGTTCGAAGCCTTGCGCGCCAGCATGCTGGCTTCAAGCCGTTTGCTGGCCCGAGACCTGCCTGAGCGCGGCCAGTTCGCACTGAACCTGATGAACAGCCACTTGCGCCAATCGCTCAATCTGACAACGGTGCCCAGAATTAGCCTGGATATCGCAGACCGAACCGGCAAACAACGCGTACCGCTACCGGAGTCCGGCTTCGCCAATGCCTACAAGGAGGTCACCACGTTCAGTACCGAACGCAGCCTCGTGCCTCTTGAGCAATTTTTGCTGTGGGCATTGGACGATGACCTGACCTTGCGCCTGGCCAACGCCAACATCGTGATCGATGACGCCACGGCCAAGTCTGGGTTGCAGCAAAAGCTCCACCACAGCGATATTGCCAACCTGGTGCAGACCCTGGATGCGGCAGGCGCCTACGAACAGCAGATACTCGACACCTTCAAGGGCGCCGCCGACCAGACCGATTGGCAAGCACAATGGCGCCAGGAAACACTCCGTGCGCCGTTCGAGCACCAGTTGAAGATCCTGCTACTGAGCCGGCCCGAAACCCTGGATGCACAAGGCATGAGTGTCTTCGAGCTGTTCTGTCGTGAGCAGCAGGACCCCACGCTTACCCGCACCATCGAACACCACGCGCTCGATCTGCGGCCTGGCATTGCTGCAGACGGCAGCAGCGACCGCGTGATGCTGCCAGGCATCTTCCTGCTCAAACCGGCGAGCGGGCCATGCCTGCTGCTGCTGCCGGACGCCCCCAACGGCAAGATCATCACCCAGTACCAAAGCAGCGAGCAGGCATGCCAAGCGCTGGAGGACATGGCCATCGACGAGGCCATGCGCACCTACCTCGCCAACTGCCCATTGGAAGGCGACGCGCGCGTACACCTTTCCTATATCAACCAGGCGCTGCTCAAACCATTCAACGGTTTCATCGGCGTGGGCAAGGCCCGTTCAGAGCCGATCGCCCAGGTACGGGCCAACTTGCAGATGGGCCGGCTCATCCTCGAACACCGTGCCTCGTCACGCAGCCAGGTCGACCTGTACCTGGAACGCGAGGCGATCCGCCATGGGCGGGTCTACGACTACATCAAGCTGGCGCTGGGCTTTGTGCCCGGGGTAGGAACCGCAGTTGCCCTCTACGATGGCTGGAGCGCCGCCTACGCGAGCGTGGAGGCCTTTCTGCGGGGTGACCCTGGCGAGGGGGTGGAGCACCTGAACAGCGTGTTCCTGTCGTTGGTCGATGCGCTCTTCGATGTGGTGCCTGCTGCGGTTGCGGCGCGCGCGTCCAGTGCACTGGCACGCAAGCGTACCCACATGCGCCAGCGCTCGGGCGGGTTGCGGCCCACCACCGTGACCCGCCGAGGGCGCGCCGAGCCCTTCAGCGGTTATGAAACCGAAGCGCCCTCCGGCCGCTGGCACGACCACCCCGAGGGGCACGGCGAAGGTGTCTACCGGCATGCCGAGACAGGCGGCGACTTCATCGTCCGCCGGGGGTTGCACTACCAGGTCGAGTGGGACGCGACCTATCGTACCTGGCGGCTCAAGGGCAGCGCGACGCGCAGCTACAAACAGCCGGTAAGGCTCGACGAGCTGGGCATCTGGCAAACCCATGGCAGCCTGGGCGGGCGTATCGTCGACGGTGGGCTGGCCGGGGGCGGGGCCTACCTGGGCAGGCTTTACCGGCAGGGTTGGCAGCACCTGCGCGGCTACATTGGCCGCCAACCTGAGCTGGCCTCGCCCACGCAAGTGGTACAGGAGATCAACAATGGCCTCCAGGCCCACCAAGCACAGCTGATCGAAAAATTCTCGGCCTTGAACACCGCGCGCGGCGTTGGTCCCAACGGTCCTCAAGGCACCCCTGCGCCCCGGGCGACTATCAACCGTGCGCTGCAGGAGGCTGCCGAGGAACTGGAGGCCTTCGTCACATTTCATGAACAAAGCCTGGAAAAGCTGCACAGGATCAAGTCAGCGTTGGGCCGCGATTACCAAGGCATGCACAACCAGCTGTCCTTCAACCTGGGCAGGCAGCACCCCACGCTGATCAAGGAGCTCAAGCTGCGAATGAATGAAGACTTCATTCTGGCAAGGCAGCTTGAGCAGGCGCTGGACGCGTCCCCGGACAACGCTCTTGAGCAACTGCGGCAGATGCAGCGAGTAAAGGACCGCCTCTGCCAAACGCTCGGCAAGCTCGAAGGCGAATTCCATCGGGTGGCCAGGGTCACTCAGAAGCTGCGTGGCAGGGAACTGACGCTCTACCAGCAGACACTCCAGGACCTACACATGCCAATGGACCCCAATGGTTACCGAACCGTGCGGTTTTCCATCGAAGTGGGCAACATCGTCAGGCTGCCGAGCCAGCCAAGCTACGACTTCCTGTTGATGCTGCGCCAGGTAAATCAGGAAATCAGCCACCTGCGAAGCGCGTTATTCAGCCACCACGACCTACCCAGCGCAGGCCTCAGCCGCGCCGAGACACACCGCTTCCTCCGTCAGCTCAAAGACCGCTATCAGCGCTTTGACGACCACATGGTCAGTTGGCATGACGACTTTCCTGACTACATCACGGCGCAGGGCACCCAGCGAATGCACGCGGCCATGAGCCAGCTGATCGCCGAAGCCGAGGCAGGAATCCAGGCCTCCGCGCCGACCAGGCGAATACCAACCTCCAACCGCGGGCCGAGTAGGCCGCGCCTGTTCGAAACCGTGGACCAGCAACTGTTGATAGGCCGTGAAGTCACCCTGGACGGCCAGCGGCAGATGCAACTAGGCAACAGGCTGAACGAGGAAACACACCTCACCTTCGCCCGCACCACCGATAACCGGTGGCAGCCTAGCACCGCGCAGCCCGCATCACCGGCAGCCGATCTTACGGTGCTGGAGGCCAGCGCCAGGAAGCGATTGGCTGAGGTAGCTGCGCAGCAAGCCAAGCTGCAGCAGTACAAGGCGTTGAACATGACGCCTGCCAGCCTGCAAGACCTGGCCGATGGTTATGCCACGACGCTGGAGGAGCTGGCACGGGACATCATCCGCCGGGGTGAGGACGCAGTGACCGAGGCGCAGCGCCAGCTCCCCGGTAGCCTGAAAATCGCTGCAAACGAGATGCGCAAGGTAGGCAGGCAATTAAGCATCGATCAGGTCAAAGCCACGCAGCGCCCTGAGCCTGGTCATCTGGAGTACCTGAAAAACCAGGAAGAGGTGCAAATCAGTTGGTCACGGGTACTGGAGCCGCGCAGAAACGGGCAAGGGCAGGCTTTGGAGTATCTGGAGGAATACCGCATTGACGACGCGGCCACCAACAGCCCTCTCTGGTATGCCCACTTCCACTTCAAGCGCAGGCCAGCACAAGGCTTTACACGACTAGGGGCCGGTCACATCAAGCTTGCCGAGGAAACTAACCTGGGCGCAGGCGCCTGGCGCGGCGCCCTGACGGAAAGCCAGGCCAACAGCCTCTTTGGTGGCCTGCGACCGGCTCAGCCCTAAAGGGCAAGGGCCGCCTGGCGGCCCAATTGCGGTCAAAGCCCGCGATTGGGTCGCCCAGCGCCGCCATGGCCATTACAGCTTGGCGATGGACACTTCGGTGGATTTGACGAACGCAATCACTTCGCTGCCAACCTGCAGCTCCAGCTCTTTTACCGAGCGGGTGGTGATCACAGAGGTGACGATACCGGAGGCGGTCTGCACGTCGATTTCCGACAGTACCGGGCCTTCGAGGATTTCTTTCACGGTGCCTTTGAACTGGTTGCGGACGTTGATCGCTTTGATAGTCATGGCTTGATTCCTTCTCTTTGGCTTCAGTCTGGTAAGTGAGTTTTTCAGTGCGCCCAGCGCAGTTGCGTGGGCAGAGGGGCTACAGGGTCCGGCTCGGGCGCAGTACCCGGTACCGACAGAACACGGTTGAGCACTTCGCTTTCCAGCGCAGCCAGGCGGTGCGATCCACGCGCCCTTGGCCGTGCCAGGTCAACAGTGAGGTCGAGCCCGACCTCGCCGTCTTCGATCAAAATCACCCGGTCAGCCACGGCAACCGCCTCGCTGACGTCGTGGGTGACCAGCAGCACGGTGAACCCGTGCTGACGCCAGAGGCGTTCGATCAGTTGCTGCATCTCGATCCGGGTCAGCGCATCCAAGGCACCCAGTGGCTCATCGAGCAGCAACAGGCGTGGCTGGTGGATCAGTGCCCGGGCCAGCGCTACACGCTGCTTCTGGCCGCCGGAGAGTGCTGCCGGCCACTCATTGGCGCGGTCAGCCAGGCCAACCGCCTCCAACGCGTCCAGTGCACGCGGGCGCCAGTTGCCAGCCAGGCCCAGGCCGACGTTGTCGATCACCTTTTTCCACGGCAGCAGCCGAGCGTCCTGGAACATCAGCCGCGTTTCCTCGCGGGCTTCGACCAATGGCGCAGCACCTGCCAGCAGTTCACCGGCGCTGGGCTGGTCGAGCCCGGCCAGCAAGCGCAGCAAGGTGCTCTTGCCGCAGCCACTGCGGCCGACGATGGCGACGAACTGGCCGGCCGGGATGTGCAGGTCGATGCCCTTGAGCACTTCACGCTGGCCGAAGGTCTTGCGCAGGCCATTGGATGCCAGGGGGATGCCACGCAGCAGGCGTGGCGGTTGTTCCTTGAGCACGGTCATGCGCCCTCCTTCCTGGCAACTTGATAAGCCGGGTGCCAGCGCAGCCAGACGCGCTCCAGGCCGCGGGCGGCGAGGTCGGCGAGCTTGCCAAGCACGGCGTACAGAACGATGGCCAGAACCACCACATCGGTTTGCAGGAACTCACGGGCATTCATCGCCAGGTAACCGATACCGGCATTGGCCGAAATGGTCTCTGCCACGATCAAGGTCAGCCACATGAAGCCCAGGGCAAAGCGCACGCCCACCAGAATCGAGGGCAATGCACCTGGCAGGATCACCTGGCGGAACAGGCCGAAGCCGGACAGCCCATAGCTGCGCGCCATTTCCACCAAGGCGGGGTCGACGTTGCGAATACCGTGGTAGGTGTTCAGGTAGATCGGGAACAACGTGCCCAGCGCAACCAGG
>Ga0160462_100347_pt1 | contig 14369 bp, 8 predicted proteins | sample HID1975K_E6MG_FD_108219 | JGI IMG/M metagenome (GOLD analysis project Ga0160462, IMG submission 108219) | Enriched soil microbial communities from UW Madison campus, WI, USA - HID1975K_E6 MG | ecosystem: Environmental > Terrestrial > Soil > Unclassified | place: USA: Madison, Wisconsin | collected... | reverse complement strand
GCTGCCCGGCACCTTGGCGTGGTGCCAGCGATGGCCGCGCCAGCTGGGGTCAGGCGGCGGTGAGCCTGCATGCCCTGGGCAGCCCTGTAACACCGCGGCTAAAGGCTGCAGGGCGACGGCGTCGAAGCCCACGGCCAGGCCATGCCATTGGCTGTGTTGCCAGGCGTCATCCAGTGCCTTTTGATCAAGTGTGCCGGGTGTGAGCTGCATTGGCGCAGTGCCGAGCAGTGCCTCGGGTAGTTGCTTGAGCAAGGCCCTGATCGGGATCAGCGCGGGTTCCTGTTCGCAAGGCAGCTGCCAGTTACCGGGTGAGCGCAAGCACGTCATGGCATGCTCGACAGCACGGACCACAGCAGCCGGCTGGCCGGCGCAGCGCAGTTGCCAGTGCTCGCCAGCGGCGCTGAATTGCAGTTGCAAGGATGCGCGCTCGCACCGTTCCTGCAGCGGCAGCAAGGCCCGCGCGAGCACCCCATACAGGCGCTGACGCAGCGCCGACGGTAGCTGCCAGCGTAGATAGACTGCTGCGTATTGGCGTACCGGGGGCAGTTGCTGGCTGACCTTCAGTGCCGTGGGTAACGGCCATGCCGTGGCGCTGGGCAATTCGGCCAGCAGCAGAGGGTCGGCCGGTGGAAGTTGCCATAGCCCATGCTGCGTGCACTGCAGGCCATCGAGCAATGCGCCAAGCGCGTGCAGCGCTTGATCATCCAATGCCGCAAAGGGCCGGCCTGCACAGTCGCGACGGGCGAGCTCAAGCGGGCTGGCATTGCGCGCGTGGCTCTGTTGCAGCAGCCCGAACTCGGCGTTGAGTTGGGCCGGCTCGAGTTGCCTGATGAAACCGAACCAACCGTGCAGCAAGGCACGTGCTTCGCCTGGGCAAGCGTCCGGGCTGAGTCTGAGGTCGATATGCCAGACCATTTGCCCCGCGAAGGCATACAGCATCTGCGCCTTGAACCCTTGTAGCCAGCCACGCTGGCGCAGGGCATCCAGCCAAGTGCCCGGCCTGCTGTCGCTCAGGCAGGCGGTCAACAGCTCCAGTGCTTGCTCGGCACCGGGGGGCAGGTTTTGGTGGGCGAATACCCATCCCGTGCCCGTCGGTGGGAGGGCTGCCGGCAAGGTTTGTCGAGCACGCTCCCCACAGGTGAACACGTTAGCGAACTGCCTGCCGAGCTGCTCCAGTTCATCCAGTTGCTGCGGGCCGCACACACTCAAGGTGATCTGGCCACCTTGGTAGAAATGCTCATGAAAATCTGTAAGCGCTTGCTGGAAGGCCGGGTTCTGCAGGGCAAGCGTATGTCGGTTGCCTGCCTGAAAGGCGCTCAGTGGGTGGCCGGGTGCAACCGACTGCAGCAGTGCAAATTGCTGCTGCGCTTGCGGGTTGCGCGACCAGGCGATGAATTCGGCGTGTATGACCTCCCGTTCGCGGCGCTGGCGCTCGATGCCAAGGTCCGGTTCGGCGAGCATCTGGCACAGCCGCTCCAGCCCTCCGGCCAGGGCCGCAGGGGGGGCTTCGAAGAAGAAATCGGTGGTGCGTTCGCGGGTGCTGGCGTTGACCTGGCCGCCTGCGGCCTGGACGTAGCGCATCAGGCCGTCATCCAGCGGAAAACGAGAGGTACCCAGGAAGAACAGGTGCTCGAGAAAGTGCGCGAGCCCCGGCCATTGTGCCGGGGCATCGTGGCTGCCAGCATGCACCCGCAACGCTGCGGCCGAGCGCTTGAGGCGCGCCGCATGGCGCAGGCGCAGCTGCAGGCCGTTGGCCAGGGTGAGGTGACGTGTGGCGTCTGGCATGGGGCGTCACTCAGCCCCTGCGCAGGTGCAGTTCCTGGCGCAGATCAGCCAGATACGGAAACGCCTCGCGCCCCTTGTGCACCCGCTCATGCTCCAGGTCTGCCAGCAACTGGCACTCCTCGCGCCCGGCCATGGCCAGCAAGCTGCCATCCGGCCCGATGATGCTGCTCTGCCCGCAATACTGGATTTCGCCCTCAGCGCCACAATAGTTGGCGTAGACCAGGTAGCACTGGTTTTCCTGCGCCCGCGAGCGCACGGTCACCTGGCAGACAAAGTCGTAGGGCGTCATGTTCGCCGTCGGCACCAGAATCAGCTCGGCCCCGCCCAGCGCCAGGCGCCGGGCATTCTCCGGAAACTCGATGTCGTAGCAGATCAACAGCCCGACCTTCCAACCCTCCAGCTCCACTACCGGGAAATGATCGGCGCCGGCGCTGAACATCGCGCGGTCCAGCTCGCCGAACAGGTGCGTCTTGCGGTAGTTGCACAGGCTGCGGCCATGGGCGTCGATCAGCTGCACACTGTTGTAGATCGCCCCGTCGTCGGCACGCTCTGGGTAGCCATAGACGATGGCGATGCGGTGCGCCTGGGCAATCTCCACCACGTCCATGGCTGACGGGCCATCGTCGGCCTCGGCCAGCCGCTCGACCTGTTCCAGGCCGATGTTGTAACCACTCAGGAACATCTCCGGGCACACCAGCAACTGTGCGCCGCGCTCAGCCGCCCGGTGCGCCTGGTGGCGCAGCCGTTGCAGGTTGCCGGGCACGTCCAGCGGGTTGGGTGTGCCCTGGAACAGAGCGATGCGCATGCTGCCTCCTTGTCTCAGTCGGCCAGGGCGATAGGCCCGATCTCGTCGAACACGTCGCCCGGGCCGGGGTTGTCCGGGTGGGTCTGGCCACCGAAGTGGTTCATGATACCCCACACCGCATTCAGCGAGGTCTGCACCGCGCCTTCGACCCAGGCTGGGGTCCACGACACGTCGTCGCCGGCGATGAACATGCCGCGATGTTCGGCTGGCATGTCCTGCTGCATGAAGTGGGCGTACATCCGCTGGTTATAGCGGTAGTGGCCCGGCAGTGCGCCTTTGAACGCGCCGAGGAAGTGCGGGTCGGACTCCCAGGAAATGGTGATGGGATCGCCGATGATGTGCCCGGCGATATCGGTTTTCGGGTAGATCTTCTTCAGTGCATCGAGGGCCAGCTGCACGCGCTTTTCCACGGGGTGCGGGAGCATTTTCAGGGCGTCGCTCATCCACGCGTAGGACAGGCAGATCACCCCTGGCTTGTCGTCACCGTTGTCGAACAGGTAGGTGCCGCGAGTCAGGCGATCGGTGAGGGTCATGCTCATCAGGTCGCGGCCGGTTTGCGGGTCCTTGTCCTTCCAGAAGGGCCGGTCGACCATCACGAACGTCTTCGACGACTGCATGTAGCGGGTGCGGTCCAGGGCCATCCACATCTTCTGCGAGAACAGCGATTCTTCGCAGTCGATCTGGGTGGTCAGCAGCCAGGTCTGGCAGGTGGCGAGCACAGCGGCGTAATGGCGGGTATCACCCCAGTTGTCGGTGACCGCCAGCCGGCCATCGGCGGCGCGGGCGATGCGTTTGACCCCGGTGCGTGGCGCGCCCCCATGCAGTGAACTGAGGCTGGTGCCCGCTGGCCAATGGGCGCAGCGCTCTGGCACATGGCGCCAGATACCTTGCGGCACCTGCTCCACGCCGCCCACCACCAAGTGCTGGTGATCGTCGCAGTTGGTCATCACTACGCGGAAGATTTCCAGCATCGAATTGGGGAAGTCCGAGTCCCACCCCCCAGTGCCGAAGCCGACCTGGCCGAACACCTCGCGGTGCTGGAAGCTCAGCTGGGCGAACGAGCGCGAAGTGGCGACGAAGTCGTAGAAGGTGCGGTCGTCCCACAGCGGCACCAGCGTGTTCCACAGCGCTTTGAGGCGCGGTACGTCACGGTCGCGGATCGCCTGCTGGATTTCGGCAAATTGAGCACCGCTCTCCAGCGCGTCGGCCCAGGCGTTGGCCACTTCGTGGAACAGCTCAGGCAGGTCGGCGGCCTTCTCGGCGTAGTAGGTCTGGCCTTCCAGGTCGATCACCGTGCTGCCCGAGGCCGGCGTCAGCGGGTTGGGGAAGGGTTTGGTTTCAAGGCCCAGCTTGTCCACATAGTGGTAGAAGGCCGTTGAAGAAACCGGGAAGCGCATGCCGCCCAGCTCGGCGATGATCCCATCGGTGCCGTTGAAGGCCTGTGAACGCAGCCGCCCACCCAGCTTCGAAGCTTCGTAAACCACCGGTTTGAGGCCCAGCTTCATCAGTTCGTAGGCCGCCACCAGGCCCGCGATGCCGGCGCCCACAATGGCGACTTCCTCACCGTGCCGTTCGGCCGGGATGCTGCCCAGCCCGGCCGGATGCTCCAGCCAGTCGTCGAAGCCGAAGGGGAAGTCAGGTCCGAAAATGGTGATGGGTTTTTTGCCGTCGGCGGGGTGGCGGTTGTTCTTGTTCATGAAGTGACCTTGCCAGAGCGGCTGCGCGGAGGGCGGAGCCTGAGTATAGGAGATGCCTGGTGGTCATTTTATGAAGCGCGGCGTTCGTAATTAAGATGAAGAATATCGGCTAATCGCAGCTTCTTTGGTCGGAATGACGATTAAAAGGTTCATTCCGACGAGACACTCTTCAGGCCGGCTACCCGCGATCTACCTTGCTGCTGAGGATGATCGAGGTCGTGGTCTTCTCCACCCCTTCGACGCTGCCGATCTGATCGAGCAGTTGGTCCAGTTGCTCCGGCGAATCGCTACGCAGCCAGGCCACATAGTCGAACTCGCCACTCACCGCGCAAAGCTGCTGTACCTGCCCCATCCCACTCAGGCGTCGCACCACCTCCTTGCCGGAGCGTGGCTGCACCTTGATCCCGACATAAGCCTGCAGGCCGCCGTCGATCAGGCGCTGGCCCAGGCGCACGCCATAGCCGGTGATGACTTTGCCTTTCTCCAGCCGGGCCAGGCGCGAGTTGACGGTGGTGCGAGCGATGCCCAGCTGGCGGGCGAGGGTGGCGACGCTTTCGCGGGCGTTGATCTGCAGCAGGGCTATCAGCTGGCGATCGGTTTCGTCGAGGGTGATGGCGCGGGAGTCCGACATGGCAAGTCTCTACAGTGGGTTTGCTAGCCTAGCCAGCCGGCGGCAGGCAGGGCAAGGCAAAGCGTGCTGCGCAGCCCTCTTCAATGGGGCATGATAAACGGCCGACTGCACTGGACTCACTGCGTGAACTTCGAAACCTTGCTGGAATGCTGGCGACAGGAAGTCTCCAACAAGAAAAAAACCGGGCGCCGCGTCAGCCTGTTCTTCAACGTGCTGCGCCGAGCGCGCAAGGACAACAAGCTGCGCTTTCTCTTCGCCTACCGCCTGGCGCAATACCTCGATGCCCGCGGCGGCCTGGGCAGGCGGCATGCCCGGCGCATGCAGCAACGGCTCAACCTCAAGTACGCGGTGGACATCGACATTGGCGCGCAGATCGCCCCGGGCCTGCGCATCGCCCACCTGCCGGGCGTGGTGATTACTCGCCACGTCAGCATCGGGCGCAACTTTTTCATTCGCCAGAACTGCTCGATTGGCGTCAAGACGCTTGGCCTGGAGCAGTATGCGTTGTGCATTGGCGACAACGTCAGTGTGGGCGCCAATAGCTGCATCATCGCCGACCGGATCAGCATCGGCGACAACGTGGTGATCGGCGCCATGTCCCTGGTAACCCGGGATATCCCGGCCAGTTACACCTTCTACAACCCGCGGCAAACCACCTTGCGCCCAACGTCCGGGCAAGCCTGAGAAGGCTACTCGACTGCCGTCGTCAGTTCGGGATTGCCAAAGCCAGCGAGGCTGGCGTTCGACTCCTGGAAGTAGGTGCCCCAGAACTGTTCCAGGTTCTGAATCATCTTTCCGCTGCGGTATCCGTTTTTGGCAGTCGTCGGTACGAAGGCTGCGCCATGCACGTAGACGCGCGCGCCTTTGAAGTCTCCCAGCAGGTTGTGTTTCTCGACCTTGGCGATTTCGACCTTCGGATCGATCTGACGGATGCCGTTGGACTGGTAGAAGCTACCGAAGTCGCTGTACTCCAGCATGTCGGACATCACCAGGACGACGTGCTCGCTGACGCCTTCAGCCTTGGCCAGGTCCTCGCCCACTGCTTTCAGGCTGAACAGGATTTCACTGCGGGGAATGTCGGAGCTGGACTTGCCCATGGTGGCGGCGAAGACCTTGCCGAAGCCTTGGAACATCCGCGCGGGCTGGTTCTTCAGGCAGGACTCGAATTTACGCGTGGCCATCATCGGTACGCTACCCAATACCTTCGGGTCGATCGGTTGTTCCAGCTCGCCGGCGAAGCGCAGGCGGGTGTAGTGACCTTCCAGGTACGCACTGAAGGAGTACAGGCGGATCTTGTCGCCTGGCTGCATGAAGCGCTTGATGTGGCCCCAGGCAGTTCGTTGCAGGTCTTGGGTCAGGGGAGTGGTCTGGTCCACGACCACGGTCAGCATCCGGCCGGACGGCGCAGTGCGGAACTCGTCGATGCGGGCTTGGGAGTAGCAGCTGGGAACGTCATTGCGCTCAGCCGCCAGCAGAGCGGTAGGCGCGAGTAGCAGCGCCAGAGCCAGGCTCTTGAAATTCATGGTGCCTCCAGGAATTGTGAGTGCAGCGGCTACGCCAGGACGCAGCCGCTCAGTGCAGGCTCAGGCCTGCTGGATGCTCTGCTTGACCATCAGTTGCAGGCGGCGAGCGCGCTTGATGGTGTCCAGGTCAGTACCTTTGGTGGTTGCCACGAAGGCCAGGTCATCCTCGTGGAACTCGGTCAGGTCACCGAACTGGTTGGGGTCGAAACCACCAGCAACTGACGCTGCAGCAGGGGGTGCCACAGGGGCTGCGGCAACAGGCGCCGGCGCAGCCGGGACATTCACTTGAACAGCCACAGTCGGTGCCTCTGCCGTCGCAGCCACCGCCACAGCCAGTGCAGGGGCAGCAGGTGCCACGAAGGTTTTCGCCACACTTCTGAAGGTGTCGCGAAGCTGGAACAGTGAAGGGTCATCGATCTGATTCATCCGTGGCAAAGCGACCCGAATGATTTCATCAATCCTCGCGGCATCGTTGTTGGCAATTGCAGTGTTCAGATCAGCAGTCGACTTCTTGATGTAGTTTTCCAACACCGCCCGGCTGTCTTTGCCGAGTTGTTCAGCAATCGCTTTCTGGTCAGTCCAGGCTTTACCCGCGTCCTGCTCTTCGATGAAGCGGAAGAAGGTGCGACGTACGTTGTCTTTGCGCAGCTCTTCACGATCACCGCCTTTCACGCGGAATTGCGCCAGCTGAAGAGCCTGGAGCTTGCCGAGGGCCGACTGGGCGTCATTGGCAATGCTGCGGGCCTTGGCTTCGTGATAACGCGTGAACTCACTCGCGCTGGAGAACTTGTGCACCAACTCCCAGGCCTTGCGCGAGTAGGTACCGGCGAAGCCGAAGGTGTAGGCCAGGAAGGTCGAGGTGAACTGGATGAAAATGAACAGTGCACTGAGCACCGCAAACGTCACGAGGCTGGCGCGGTGCAGAGCATCAATCTGGTCCTGGGCTGATTTTCCAGCGGCATCGTTGGCGATGGACTGCATCTCGCCCGGCAGCGGGAAGTCGTCCGCACCGGCAGCGGTGGCAGGGAAGTCGTCAGCGCCTTGCGAGACAGCTGGCGGATTGGCGATCAGCTCAGCTTCTTGTGCATTGAGGGTCTCGGTACGCACCCAGAACGCCGCGACGGCCAGGATGACGATGAACACGGCATAACCAACCACGATGCCGTAACGCTTGGCCGGCATGGCGCCATCCTGTGGCACCTTCACCCGGTTCAGCATCCGCTGGTATTCCGGGCGCTCGTCATCGATGTGGGTGTTATCGATGGTCACGATGTCACGGGACACCATGTCGCCATCAGCGCCACCATGACGCAGTTCCTCGTAGCCCATGATCTTGCTGACGATGCTGTTGAGGTAGAGCTGACGGCCAGCAAACTCGGATAAGAAAACACCAATGATCGAGATGACCAAGCCGATACCGAACGCACCGGCTACGGCAGTGTCGGGGGTTGCGAGCGTCAACGCAAAGGGGGCCAGCGCGTAGCCGAAAGCGGTGGCCTCGATCAGCATCAGTACGATGATGATCGCCCACATGCCGAAGCCTTTTTCCTTGCGGTTGTCCTCGCCGATCTTGCCCAGGTAGTCCTGGCAGCGCTTGAAGTGCGCTTCAGACGGCTGGTGGTCACGGTAGTAGGTTTCGTACTTCAGGTTCAGTTGGTTTTCCGACTCGTAGAAGCCGACAGCTTCCGGGTTTTTCGGCGTCGGTTGCTCCTTCGAACCCGGATTCTTGACCCAATGCGCCAGGCGACCGACCCAAGGTGTGTTGATGCGCGCCTTCATCAGGGCGTAGCGCACTTCGTACCAGTTGATGATGATCGGGATGGCCAGGAACGTCAGGAGGACGATTGGCAGGACGATGTGCCAGTAGGCGGCGAAAAACGCCTGGATGGTTTCGAGCATGGGGTACTTCTCCTTAGCCGCGCTTGTGCGGTTGGAACTGCGCCACGTAGGCGTCACCCTGTTTCGGGTAGTAGATTTCGCCGGCTACCGCATTGCCCGCACGTTTGTCGAACACGATGTCCATGCAGGAAACCGGGGTGCTTCGTTGGTCGAGCGCGAAAACGCGGTAGAGCACCTGAGTCTCACCCTCGTAGGTGTTGGCGACCGACTTGATGGGGGCAGAGTCCTTCTTGTTGCCAGTACCGACGTTCGAGGTGAACTGCATGACCGGAGCACCAGCGGCTGCACCGGTGTCACGCAGCACGGCAACGGGGCCTACTGCAGCCACGTGGCCATTGACCTTGCTCGCCCAGACTCCACCGTTGAGGCCCGGCAGGAAGTCAGTGGTCGAGTAGTCCTTCAGCGCAGTACCGGTGGCCAGGTTTTTCACCTCTCCCTCGACGCGCGGCAGGTCGCCAATGCAGGACGTGACAGGTGCATCGGCGTATGCCGAGCTGATCAGGGAGAAGGTCGAGCGCTTCGGCTGAATGCTCGACGACAGCAGCGAGGTGGTCGTGGTGACTGGCACGCCACCGAAGTCGATACCGCCTTTGCCCACGAGTTGGACCACAACGGCTTGGGCCGGGGTGGTTGGCAATACGGGGGCCTTCTCGTTGACAACCGGAACTTGCGGCTTGGCGGGTGTGCTCGCTGGCAGCTTCGCAGTGGTGGCGACCTGAGTGGGTTTGGACCGGCTGCCAGGCTTTGCGGCGACCTTCTTGGCCTTGGCCTCGGGCTCGACGGCGGTGCCATGAGCCAGATACCTGGCGCTAGAGCGCTCGTCACGCACGCGCTGCGCCAGAACCTGCTCGTTGTCGACTTCGACAATCTCGACTCGACGGTTCTTCGCTCTGCCGGCATCGGTGGTGTTGTCTGCCACCGGGCGTGCCGAGCCTGCACCCTGGAAGAAGATGTCCTGCTTTGGAACGCCAATCGCTGCCATCATGTCAGCGACGGTTTGAGCGCGCTTTTCAGACAATTTCTGGTTAAGTTCAGCACCACCTGAAGCGTCGGTGTGACCGACCACCAGTAGCTTCTTGGTCGGGACACCTGGGCGAGTTGCCGCGCGATCACGCGCGAACTCCTGTGCCATTATGCTCAGTTTGCGATATCCGTCATCGGTAAGGGTTGCCGAGCCCGATCGGAACATTTCGGCGACTTCGATCTGGGCTTCCACGCCGACGGACTTCTTCTGGCCGCTGGCATCGACCATCTCCACTTCCCGCACTTGCGCGGTGAGACCCTGCTCGGCAGCCACAGCCTTCAGACGATCGACGCGCTGCTTGTACGCATACAGAGCAGCGCAGCCCAGTGCTCCGCCAGCGGCAGCACCTGCGGCAATCTGTGTGCCGTTACCACCAGAGGCAGCAACGACGCTGCCTACGACGAGCGAACCGAGAACAGCGCCGGCACCGCAGGCGAATTTGCCGGAGTTCTCGCCCAGCGTTTTATCGATCGTTGCGCATCCACTCAGCCCCACGGCAATCGCCGTGGCGAGAGCGGTGCGTTGCATTGTCTTTGTGCTCAGCATTCCCTTCCTCTTCCCTTCTGCCCAACCCGGGCGAATACCAGCGTTTGCGCTGAAACTGTTGCACGGGTGGCCGCAATTTCCTCGCTTGGATAGCACCGTAACGTCGTTATTGAAAAATTCACGACTCTGGGGGCGTTAGCCGAATCGACCTGCGCCAAGTTTCTGGTGCAGGTTGAGATTGAGTGCATGCGTTTTGACATGGGGGGAGATGAAAACGGCTCCATGCCTTGTGCTATGCGCCATCCAGGGCGGTGCGTGGCAATTAGCCACCTTAATGTTTTCGCATCAAGATGTGAACAAATTCATGGGATTGTTCGGTGTCAGTGAGTTATCTGCGGGTGGCCCCGCCAAAAACACGAAAGCCGCGCATTTGCGCGGCTTGTTCATGTTTGGTGGGCCCACACGGACTCGAACCGTGGACCAAAGGATTATGAGTCCTCTGCTCTAACCAACTGAGCTATAGGCCCTCAGTAAGTGCCGGGATTATAACGAGGGTTTCGAAACCGTGCCATCCGAAAGATCGGATAGTGCTAACCGAAGAAACGTCGCTGCAAATTCGTCTGGCGGTAGCGGCAGGCTGACGATGTACCCCTGTATTTGTTCGCACCCTTCGGCAGCCAGGAAGCGCTGCTGTGCCTGGTTCTCCACGCCTTCGGCGATGATGGTCAGTTGCATGCTGCGCCCAAGGGCGATGATGGCGCGGGCGATGGCGGCGTCGTGCGGGTCGTCTGGCAGGCCGCGGATGAATGACTTGTCGATCTTGAGGATGTCCAGCGGCAGGCGCTTGAGGTAACTCAGTGACGAGTAGCCGGTACCGAAGTCGTCGATCGCCAGTTGCACCCCCAGCTGCTTGAGCTGGTGCAATACGGCCAGCGCTTCTTCGGCCTGGCTCATGATGAAGTTCTCGGTAATTTCCAGTTGCAGGTCGCCCGCCTTGAGCTGGTAGGTCTTGAGCAACTGCTCGATGCGTTTGGCCAGGCCATGGTGGCGCAGCTGCGCGCCAGCCAGGTTGATCGACAAGGGGCCGAAGCCCTGGTAGTTCATCTTCCAGTGGTGCATCTGCCGGCAGGCCTGCTCCAGTACCCAATCCCCCAGTTGCAGGATGGTGCCGTTTTCTTCTGCGAGGTGAATGAAGTGTTCCGGCGGCACTTCGCCGAAGGTCGGGTGGCTCCAGCGGATCAGCGCTTCAGCGCCGACCAGGGTCTGGGTCTTGAGGCTGAACTTGGGCTGGTAGCACAGGCTCATTTCGTTGCGCTCGACGGCGCGGCGCAATTCGTGTTCCAGGGCGATGCGCTCGCTGGCCTGGGCCGTCAGGTCGCGGGTGTAGGCTTCAACCCGGTTGCGGCCTTTGGCCTTGGAGCGGTACATGGCGGCGTCGGCGTTGCGTATGAGGGTGGCGACGTCGGTGCCGTCCTGTGGGTAAAGGCTGATGCCGATACTGGCGCTGGTGAAGAACTCGTGTTCGCCGGCCTGGAACGGCGCGCTGAAGCAGGCCAGCAACTTGTTGGCGATGGCGCTGGCGTCGCTGGGTTTGTGCAGCCCGGGGAGCAGGATGATGAACTCGTCACCGCCCAGGCGGGCCACGGTGTCGACGTCGCGAACCTGCTCCTTGAGGCGTTGGGCGATACCTTTTAGCAGCAAGTCACCGACCGGGTGGCCAAGGCTGTCGTTGATGTGCTTGAAACGGTCGAGGTCGAGGAACAGCACCGCGCCCTGGCGGTTGGAAACCTGTGAGCAGGTGAGCACTGACTGCAGGCGGTTCTCGAACAGGGCACGGTTGGGCAAGCCAGTGAGCGGGTCGTGGTGGGCCTGGTAGTCAAGCTTGGCCTGGGCGTGCTTGATGCTGGAAATGTCAGCAAATACGGCGACGAAATGCGTGATTTCGCGGTCGCTGTTGCGCACGGCACTGATGGTCAGCCAGCCCGGGTAAAGCTCGCCATTCTTGCGTTTGTTGTAGATCTCACCTTGCCAGTGCCCTTCGGCGGTGAGCTGGTGCCACATGGCCGCGTAGAAGGCGCTGTCATGCTGGCCGGAGGAGAGCAGGCGCGGGGTCTGGCCGAGGGCTTCGATTTCGCTGTAGCCGGTGATCTCGCTGAAGGCGCGGTTGACCGCGCTGATGCGCTGGTCGATGTCGGTGATCAGCACGCCTTCTGCGGTGTTTTCGAACACGGTGGCGGCCAGCTGCAGTTTCTCCTGCATCAGGTGGCGCTCGGTGATGTCGCGGGCGATGGTCAGCATGCAGTCGACGCCTGCGATCGGCAGCGGCCGGGCAGACAGCTCGCACAGGCGGATCTGCCCGTCGCTGCGGCGGATGTGGCAGCTGAAGTCGCGCACGAAGCCATCGCGGGCAAGCTGGTCGATCAGCCGTTTGCGTTCGTTTAGGTCCACCCAGATCCCCAGGTCGAAAGAGGTCTGGTCAATGGTCGGGTTGAGGTCGTAGCCGGTCAGGCGGCAGAACCCTTCGTTGACCTCGACCAGCAGGCCGTCACTCTGGCGCGACAGCAGCAGCCCGTCAGGTGAGGCATGGAAGGCTTTGGCAAACTTCTCTTCGGACGTTTGCAATTGCTGCTGGGTTTCCTTCAACTGGCTGATATCGCGCACCGCCACGACGAAGGCCAGGGTGCCGTCGAGCTCGAAGGTTTCGGCTGAGGTGAGGCCTGTGAACAGTTGGCCATTGCTACGCCGGAAGCTCATCTCCAGATTACGGATACCACCTTGGTGCAGGCGCTCCAGCAGTATTGGCCCGGTGTCTTGCACGCCCCACAGGTCAAGCTCGGTGGCGGTGCGGCCAATCACCTGGCCGGGGCTCAGGCCGATCTGCTCCTCGAAGGCTTCATTGACCTCCAGCAGGCAGCCGTCGCTATGGCGGGCGATCAGCAGGATGTCGGGGCATTGCTGGAATACCGAGGCGAATTTCTGTTCCGACAGGCGCAGGGCATCTTCGGTGCGCTTGGTTTCGCTGATGTCGATCATCAACCCGCGCATCAGCGGTCGGTGCCCGTGCTCGATCATGCTGACGATGTTGCGCACCCAGAGGGGTTGGCCATCGGCGCGCATCACTCGGTAATCCAGGCTGTGGTCCCGGCCGGCGGCTGTTTCGCTTTCACAGTAGGCCTGGGCCCAGAGCGCGTCCTCCGGGTGGAGGATGCTGCGCCAGAAGCCAGGTTTGAGCCAATCGTGCAAGGGGTAGCCCAGCAAGTCTTCGGCATGGGGCGAGACGTAGCTGTACGTGAAGTCGTTGGCGTCGGCCTCCCAGGCAATGGCGGACAGGCTTTCGACCAGGCCGCGATAGTGATACTCGCTGCTGCGCAGTTCCTGTTCCAGGGCGATACGCCTGGAAATCTCCGAGCTGAGCCGGCGATTGATGCGGATCACCACGGCGAGGATGGCGATGAGCAGCAGGACGGCGGGCAGGCCATAGATCAGCATGTCGTGCCAGAAGGTGCGCTGGTCCACTACGTTGCCCACCCAGCGTTGCTGGATCTGGCTGATTTCCTCACTGGACATGTCGGCCATGACCTTGTCGAGGATGCCGACAAGGACCTTCTTGTCGCGCGGCGCCGCCATGGCCAACTGGTAACGGTAGGGCGTTTCGCCGCTGACATACAAACCGTCGAGCTTGAGTTGGCGAAGGCTCCAGATGCTCGAGGCGAGGTCACCGACCACGGCATCCACTTCATCGGTAGCCAGCGCCTGCAACGCCGAGCTGACGTTGGGCAGGGCCACCAGGTTGAGGTCTGGGTGATGGGTACGCAGCAACTCGTGGGGGGCATAGTTCTCTACCACGGCGATTTTCAGGCCGTACAGGTCTTTGAGGGTGTGCGGTTGCGGGCCACCTTCGTGGGCGAGAATGACGATCGGAAAATCCAGGTAGGGGCGGGTGAAGGCCAGGTAACCCTGGCGTTCGGGCGTCGACATGATGCCGGGCAACAGGTCGATGCGGCTTTCGCGCGCCTGCGTCAGCACCTCGGTCCAACTGCTGGGCTCGATGGGCTTTAGCGTCACACCCAGGCGTTCCTGGAGCAAGGCGATGTAATCGGCGGCCAATCCCTGGTACCGGCCTTCCTGGTCTCGAAACTCGAATGGTGGCCAGGAGGCGTCGACGCCCAGCTTCAACTGCGGGTGCGCAGCCAGCCAGGTTTTTTCCTCGTCTGTCAGGGTCAGGGCGCCGGCCGTTGTGTTCCACAGGATCAGGAGCAGCAACAGAATGGCCGGCATTGGCGGCATGGCAGCCTCGCATTCAGGTGGTCTGAAGTCGAGTGTAGACGGGCATTCAGCCCCGTGGGTAGCTAGTTGCCATGACCATCTGTCACATAAGAAAAACCCCGGCCTGGGCCGGGGTTCGTCATCACTCGTCGAGGAAGGATCGCAGGTGCTCGCTGCGCGTCGGGTGGCGCAATTTGCGCAACGCCTTCGCTTCGATCTGACGGATCCGTTCACGGGTCACGTCAAACTGCTT
>Ga0160462_100346_pt1 | contig 14413 bp, 15 predicted proteins | sample HID1975K_E6MG_FD_108219 | JGI IMG/M metagenome (GOLD analysis project Ga0160462, IMG submission 108219) | Enriched soil microbial communities from UW Madison campus, WI, USA - HID1975K_E6 MG | ecosystem: Environmental > Terrestrial > Soil > Unclassified | place: USA: Madison, Wisconsin... | reverse complement strand
GGTGGAGATCCTCGAGGTGAAGGCCCTGTAAGCCTGGAGCCGAGCATGCAAATCAAACTCGCCCACCCTCGCGGCTTCTGCGCGGGGGTCGACCGGGCGATCGAGATCGTCAACCGTGCGCTGGAAGTCTTCGGCCCGCCGATCTATGTGCGCCATGAAGTGGTGCACAACAAGTTCGTGGTGGAAGACCTGCGCAACCGTGGCGCAATCTTCGTCGAAGAACTGGACCAGGTGCCGGACGACGTCATCGTCATCTTCAGTGCCCACGGTGTTTCCCAGGCCGTGCGCCAGGAAGCCGCTGGCCGTGGCCTGAAGGTGTTCGACGCCACCTGCCCGTTGGTGACCAAGGTGCATATCGAGGTCGCCAAGTACAGCCGCGATGGCCGAGAGTGCATCCTCATCGGCCACGAAGGGCACCCGGAAGTCGAAGGCACCATGGGCCAGTACGACGCCAGCAATGGCGGCGCCATCTACCTCGTCGAAGACGAGGACGATGTCGCCAAGCTGCAGGTGCGCGACCCGGACCACCTGGCTTTCGTCACCCAGACCACGCTGTCGATGGATGACACCAGCCGCGTCATCGACGCCCTGCGCGCACGCTTCCCGAACATTGGCGGCCCGCGCAAGGACGACATCTGCTACGCCACCCAGAACCGCCAGGACGCGGTCAAGCAACTGGCGGGCGAGTGCGACGTGGTGCTGGTGGTGGGCAGCCCCAACAGCTCCAACTCCAACCGCCTGCGCGAGCTGGCCGAACGCATGGGTACCCCGGCCTATCTGATCGATGGCGCCGAGGACATGCAGCGCAGCTGGTTCGACCAGGCAGCGCGGATCGGCATCACTGCCGGCGCTTCGGCCCCCGAAGTGCTGGTGCGTGGGGTGATCGACCAGCTCAAGGGCTGGGGCGCGACTGGCGCCGAAGAGCTCGATGGGCGCCCGGAGAACATCACGTTCTCCATGCCTAAAGAGCTGCGGGTTCGCTCGCTGATCTGATCAGGGCGCTGCGCACAGTGAGTTTTCCGGCTCCCCTGTGCGCAGGCTGATCCTGCCGCTGGTTGCCAGCACCACCCGGTGCTGGCTGATTGCAGACGCACGTTTGCAGACTTCCAGCCGCCCACCTGCAAGATTGTTGTTCCTGCCCAGTGGCACGCCCAGTGCGCTGAACTTCACCTGGCTTCCGGTATTGGCCTTGACCTGCAATGGCCGGGATAGACGATGCTCGCGCAGCAATTGCTGATTGTGTTCGAGCAGCACGCGCCAGCCATTCCCCCAATTATTGTCCAGAGATTGCACCAATACCGCCTGGCCTTGGAGCATTGCGTGGCTGCGTGCGGTACGCAATGACTGGGCAAGGTCACGGGCTGCCGCCGCTCGTTGTAAGTCGTCGCTCAATCTGGCGTAGGCGGGCATGCCCAGCTGTGTCAGTAGCATCGCTACAGCCAGTACAAACATGATTTGTACCAGTGTTACACCCTGTTGCTTCACCGTGCATTCCTCCGCAAAAGTGCTTGGCTTTTAGCTTCACGGTGGCTGGGCCGCAGGTACAGTCGCCATGTGCTCGGCAGTCGCGGGAAATGTCGCAGGAGGTGCAAGGATGCACGCAAGACAACGGGGCCTGACGTTGCTGGAAGTGATGCTGGCCGTGGTGGTGGTTGCCTTGGGCCTGTTCGCTGCGGCGGCTTTGCAGGTCCAGGCATCGCAGGCCACTGACGCAGCGCGTCGCGAGGTGCAGGGGGCGCTGGCCGAGCATGCCCTGGATGAACGGACCAGGGCAGCAGGCACGCTGACAGTGCGCCAACCATGAGGGGTATACAGAGAGGTTTCGGCCTGGTCGAAGCGATGCTGGCACTCGCCATCGGGCTGATGCTGCTCACGGCAGCCGGCCAGCTGTTCGTTTCCGCCCATCAAAGCTGGCGGCTGCAGGACGCGGCCCTGCGCATGCAGGCAGACGCCCGTTTGGCGTTACTGCGCATGGCCCAGGATATCCGCATGGCCGGCATGTTCGGTTGCTTGCGCCTGGAGCCTGGCGACTTCAAAGACCCGGCTGCGCGGGATGCCTTTGCCCAACCCTTGCAGGTGGGGCCCGCCAGCCTGAGCCTGGTAGTGGCAGAACTGCCCGGGCACTCTGGGGCACCGGACTGGACACTGCTGACCGACTGCGTGAACGAGGCTCAGGTGCACACGGCGCGTGTCAGCCCAGGCGGGGGCCTGCCGTTGGCGTTTCCCATCAGCCGCCATCATTACCAGCTCGACGGCAGCGTTCTGCGGTTCAGGCGGCGTAACAGCACTCAGCCGTTGGTGGATCATGTCCGTGAAATGCGGGTTGAGCATGTCCAGGCGCACGGCGGCGAACGGGTAGAGGTGCAACTGACGTTATTCGACCCGGCCTTGCAGCTCGAGCAGCGCTACGACTTGAGCGTGGCGCTGCGCAACCCGGTGGACGAGCCATGAAGCGTCAGCGCGGGGTGGTGCTCCTGCTGGCGCTGGTCCTGAGCCTGCTGCTGGGTTTGCTGGCGGCATCCGCCCTGCGCGATGCCCTGGTGGAAACACGCATGGCCGGTTACCTGCGTGATGGTTTGAAGGCGTTGGAACAGGCAGAAGCCACACTGCTGGCCGGCGAGGGGCAATTGCAACGTGCGCCGCCAGGGTTATGCCAGGCGTGCCTTGCGCCGGCGCATCCTCACGACCTGCAAGGCCAATGGCAAGCCAGCGCGGAGGGCTTCTTCCAGTTACAGAACCTCGGCATAAGCACCCGCGCATTGCACATGCCCGAAGGTGACCCGGTCACGCTGTACAGGGTTACCGCCGTCAGCCGGCAACCTGAATCCAGGCAGGTGCTGGAGTCGATCTACGCCATCCCGGCCGCTCAAACACAAGCGCCCCAGCGCATCCTCTGGCGGCAAAGACTGAGGCAAGACTGACATGCAGCAAGGCTTGAGCCTGATCGAGTTGTTGATTGTCGTGGCCGTCACCGGCATTCTGGCAGCCATTGCCTACCCCAGTTACAGCGACCAGCTCAGGCGAGCCGCACGCAGCGAAGTGGTTGGCCTGCTGCATGACGCTGCCCTGCGCCTGGAGCGCCATCGCCTGCGCACCGGTCAATACGCCGAGGGCGACCCGGCCTTGCCCACCGCCAACCGTCACTACAGCCTGCAGGCCCAACGCGGCAGCGATACCTTCACGCTGCGTGCTCGGCGGCTGCCGCAAGGCCTGATGGCCGACGATCGCTGTGGCGACTTCGAGCTCGACCAGGCCGGCGTGCAGAGCAATCCCGGTGCCGGCGAGGCCAGCGAGCGTTGTTGGGGAAGCTGAAGGTTGAATGATGCCCGTGCATCGCGGTTTTACTTCAGGTGTTGGATCGACAGATGAACAAGCAAGTAGTGGTGGTCGGTGGCGGGGTGATAGGCCTGCTGACGGCGTTCAACCTGGCGGCGAAGGTCGGCCAGGTGGTGGTGTGCGACCAGGGCGAAGTCGGCCGTGAGTCGTCCTGGGCGGGTGGCGGCATCGTCTCGCCGCTGTACCCCTGGCGCTACAGCCCGGCAGTGACTGCGCTGGCGCACTGGTCGCAGGACTTTTATCCACAGCTGGGCGAGCGCCTGTTCGCCAGCACCGGCATCGACCCTGAAGTTCACACCACCGGCTTGTACTGGCTCGACCTGGACGACGAGGCCGAAGCCCTGGCATGGGCGCACCGCCAGCGCCGGCCACTCAGTGCCGTGGATATCTCTGCGGTTTATGACGCAGTGCCGGTAATGGGCCCAGGCTTCAAGCACGCCATCCACATGGCAGGTGTGGCCAACGTGCGCAACCCACGGCTGGTGAAAGCGCTCAAGGCGGCGCTGCTGGCATTGCCCAACGTGACCTTGCGTGAACACTGCCAAATCACCGGCTTCGTCGAGGATGGCGCGCGCGTGACTGGCGTGCTGACGGCAGACGGCGTGCTGCAGGCCGATGAAGTGGTGCTCAGTGCTGGCGCCTGGAGTGGCGACCTGCTGCGCACGCTGGGCCTTGAGCTGCCGGTGGAGCCGGTGAAGGGCCAGATGATCCTGTTCAAGTGCGCCGAGGACTTCTTGCCGAGCATGGTGCTGGCCAAGGGGCGCTACGCGATCCCGCGTCGTGACGGGCACATCCTGGTGGGCAGCACGCTGGAGCATGCCGGGTACGACAAGACCCCGACCGAGGATGCGCTGGCGAGCCTGAAGGCCTCGGCGGTGGAGCTGTTGCCGGCGCTCAAGGATGCCACGGTCGTGGGGCACTGGGCTGGGCTGCGGCCGGGGTCGCCTGAAGGCATTCCCTATATCGGGCCGGTGCCGGGGCATGACGGGTTGTGGTTGAACTGCGGGCATTACCGCAATGGGCTGGTGCTGGCGCCGGCTTCGTGTCAGTTGTTTACCGACTTGCTGACGGGCGCTGCGCCGATCATTGATCCCGCGCCGTATGCCCCGGCCGGGCGTCTGGGCTGAGATCGCCGGGGCCGCTTGGCGGCCCAATCGCCGGCAAGCCGGCTCCCACAGTGACAGCGTTGCTCTCAAGTGCTGCGCTGTACCTGTAGGAGCCGGCTTGCCGGCGATGGGGCCGGTGGGGCCAGCAAACAACTAAAGCTTCAACTCACCACCGGCGCCTGCAGATGCCGGCTCGGGTAGTGCTGCTCATACACTTTGCACACCCGCAGCACCTGCTCATCGGCAAACCGCCCCGCAACCACCTGCAACCCCACCGGCAACCCCTCGCGGGTAAACCCGCATGGCACTGAAGCCGCTGGCTGCTGGGTCAAGTTGAACGGGTAGCTGAACGGTGTCCACTCCATCCACTGCGCCATCTGCGACCCCGGCGGCACGTTATGCCCCGCCTCGAACGCCACCAGCGGCAGCATCGGTGACACCAGCACGTCATAACGCTGGTGGAAGGCATTCATCCGCGCAATCAGCTCGGCCCGCGCCTCCAGCGCCTGGGTGTATTCACTCAAGCTGATCCGCGCGCCCTGTTCGGCAATCCAGCGCAACCCGGGGTCGACCTGCTCCCGCTGCTCCTCGGTAAAGGCGCTGGCCAGCCGAGCAGCCCCGGCAAACCACAGGGTATTGAACGTCTCCAGCGGGTCAGCGAAGCCCGGGTCGATTTCCTCCACCTGCGCCCCCAGCCGCGCCAGGCGCTGTACCGCCTGCGCCACCAGCGCCTGGATCTGCGGGTCGACCTGCACGTAGCCGAAGTCGGCGCTGTAGGCGATACGCAGCCCGCTGAGGTCCTGCTCCTGGCCCAGCCATGGCGCCTGTCGGGCTGCACCGGCCAGCCCATCACGCGCATCGGGCCGTGCCACACAGTCGAGCATCAACACCGCATCGTCGACGGTGCGGGTCATTGGCCCAAGGTGCGAGAGCACGGTCATGGCGCTGGCCGGCCACTGCGGTACGTAGCCGAATGTGGGCTTGATGCCGAAGGTGCCGGTAAAGGCGCAGGGAATGCGGATCGAGCCACCAGCATCGCTGCCCTGGTGCAGCACACCCAGGTTCAGCGCCGCCGCAGCCGCCGCGCCGCCGGATGAGCCACCCGCCGTCAGGCGTGTGTTCCACGGGTTGCGGGTGATGCCGTACAGCGGGTTGTCGGTCACGCCTTTCCAGCCGAACTCCGGCGTGGTGGTCTTGCCGACCAGCACTGCACCCGCACCGCGCATGAATGCGCTGAAGGGCGCATCCACGTCCCACGGGCCAGCGCCGGATGTGGTGCGTGAACCCTTGCGCGTGGGCATGCCGCGGGTCAGGGTCAGGTCCTTGATCGACGCGGGCACCCCGTCCAGCCGGCCGCACGGCTCAGCGCGCTGCCAACGTTGTTCGCTGGCGCGGGCGGCGGCCCGGGCGCCTTCGCCGTCCACATGGCAGTAGGCGTTGACGGCCGGGTTATGCTGATCGATGCGCGTCAGCACATCCTCGATCACCTCAACGGGCGAAAGCTCACGCCGCTGGTAAAGTTCGAGCAGTTCGACGGCAGTCAGTTCGCCGATGGCAGTTTTGCCGATCATCTCAATGCGCTCCCTGGTTGGCGGCCTGGAACATGGCGCGCAGCAGCACGTCGCAGCCGTCGGCCAGGTCCTGTGGCGCTGCGTTTTCGATTTCGTTGTGGCTGATGCCGCCTTCGCACGGCACGAAGATCATCCCGGCCGGGCCCAGTTCGGCGAGGAAAATCGCGTCGTGGCCAGCCCCGCTGACGATGTCCATATGGCTCAAACCCAACTCGCGCGCACCCTGGCGCACGGCATCGACGCATTGCTCGGCGAAGTACAGCGGCGGGAAGTCAGCCGTGGGTGTGAGTTCGAAGGTCAACCCGTGTTTTGCCGTGGTGGCGTCGATCGCCGCCCGCACTTCGGCGACCATGGCGTCGAGGTGGGCCGGGTCGAGGTGGCGCAAGTCGAGGGTCATGTGCACCTGGCCGGGGATGACATTGCGCGAGCCGGGGTGCAGGGTCAGGCAACCCACCGTGCCACAGGCATGCGGCTGGTGAGCATGGGCCACACGGTTGACCGCTGCCACTACATCGGCGGCGCCGACCAGAGCGTCCTTGCGCAGGTGCATGGGGGTTGGGCCGGCATGGGCCTCGACGCCGGTCAGCACCAGGTCGAACCATTTCTGCCCCAGGCAGCCCTGGACCACGCCGATGGTGGTGCGCTGGTCTTCCAGCACCGGGCCTTGCTCGATATGCGCTTCAAAGTAGGCGCCCACGGCATGGCCTGTGGGTACCCGAGGGCCGGCGTAGCCGATACGCGTCAGCTCCGCGCCCACCGACAGGCCTTGGTCATCGACCTTGGCCAGTGTTTCCTGCAGGCCGAACTTACCGGCAAACACGCCTGAGCCCATCATGCACGGCGGGAAGCGCGAACCTTCTTCGTTGGTCCATACCACCACTTCCAGCGGCGCCTCGGTGGTCAGCTGCAGGTCATTGAGGGTACGAATCACCTCCAGACCGGCCATCACCCCGTAGCAACCATCGAACTTGCCGCCGGTGGGCTGGGTATCGATATGGCTGCCGGTCATCACCGGTGGCAAGGCCGGGTTACGCCCGGGGCGCCGGGCGAAAATGTTGCCGATGGCGTCAACGCTGACCGTGCAGCCCGCCTCGGTGCACCAGCGCACGAACAGGTCGCGGGCCTGGCGGTCGAGGTCGGTCAGGGCCAGGCGGCACACCCCGCCCTTGGCGGTGGCGCCGAGCCGGGCCAGGTCCATCAGCGATTGCCAGAGGCGCTCGCGGCTGACCAACGCACCTTGGCCGAGCAAGTGCTGCGAGGGATCGATGCGGGTATTCATGGGCATTCTCCTTTCAGGCGCTCAGGGCCAGGTAGCGGTTCTTGATGCTCGGGTCGTCGCGGAACTGCGCCGCGCTGCCTTGGTAGGCCACTCGGCCCTGTTCGAGTACGTAGTGGCGGTCGGCGAGGGCGTCGCAGACCATCAGGTTCTGCTCCACCAGCAGGATCGACAGGCCTTCGCCCTTGATCCCGCGCAAAATCTTCACCAGCTCATCGACGATCACCGGGGCCAGGCCCTCGGTGGGCTCGTCGAGGATCAGCAACTTGGGGTCATTGAGCAGGGCGCGGGCGATGGCCAGCATCTGCTGCTCGCCCCCGGAGAGTGCAAAACCGCCGTTGCGCCGCCGTTCTTTCAGGCGCGGGAACAAGGTGTAGACGTCTTCCAGCTGCCAGCGGCTTTCCTTGCGCACGGCAATCTTCAGGTTCTCCTCGACGCTGAGCTGGCGGAAGATGCCGCGATGCTCCGGCACCAGGGCGATGCCCTGGCGGGCGATGTCGAAGATTTCGCGGCCGACCAGCTGCTGGCCGTTGAAGCTGATCTGCCCCTGGCGCGGCCGGACGATGCCGAGGATGCTGCGCAAGGTGGTGGTCTTGCCGGCGCCGTTGCGCCCCAGCAGGGTCACCAGTTCACCGGCGCCGACCTGCAGCGAAACCCCTTCGAGCACGTGGCTCTTGTCGTAGTAGGAATGGATCGATTCGACGTTGAGCATCAGGCGGCCTCTCCAAGGTAGGCGGTGCGCACGCGGGCGTCGTTACGCACCTGTTCCGGTGTGCCCTCGACCAGGATCTGGCCGTGGCTCATGACGGTGATGCGCTGGCTGATCGACATGACGATGCTCATGTTGTGCTCGATCAGCAGCACGGTATGGTCGCGGCCCAGGTCGCTGATCAGGTCGGTCATCACCGGGATGTCATCGATGCCCATGCCCGAGGTCGGCTCGTCGAGCATCAGCAGGGTGGGCTTGGCGCAAATCGACATGCCCACCTCCAGCACCCGTTGCTGGCCGTGCGACAGTTCGCCGGCCAGGGTGTCGGCGCGGGCGGTCAGCTTCAGCCGCTCCAATACCTGATCGGCGGTATTCCAGTGGCTGCGCTTGTGCTCCACGCTGCGCCAGAAGTTGAGCGCGCCCAGGCCATCGCGGCCTTGGGCGGCCAGGCGCAGGTTTTCGCGTACCGACAGGTTCTGGAACAGGCTGGTGAGCTGGAACGAGCGCGCCATGCCCAGCGCCACCCGGCCGTGGGATGGTTTGCGGATGATGTCCTGGCCGTTGAACAGGATCTTGCCGCTGGTAGCCTGGCGTTCGCCGGTCAGGCAGTGGAACAGGCTGGTCTTGCCGGCGCCGTTGGGGCCGATGACCGTGTGGATGGTGCCGGCGCGAACCTTCAGGTCGACGCCTGCCACCGCCTTGAACGGCCCGTAGGCCAGCTCAAGGTTGCGGGTTTCCAGGAGGTAATCGCTCATCACAAGGTCTCCTTGGTCTTGGCCGTTGCCTTGTCATCGGTAGTGCGCGAGGGCTGCAGGCGCTTGCCCAACTCGGCCAAGCCGCCCCACAGGCCGCCACGCATGAACACCACCACCAGGATCAGGATCGCCCCCAGCAGCATCAGCCAGCGTGGCCACAGCTCCGAGAGCACATCGCCCAGCACTACGATGGCGCCCGCACCCAGCAAGGAGCCGAACAGCGAGCCGGTGCCACCGACAATGGTCATGATCAGGATGTTCTCGCTCATCATCAGGTCGATGTTCGACAGCGGCGCGAAGTGCAGCAGCATCGCGTACAGCGCACCCGCGATACCGGTGATGGCGCCGGACATCATGAACACCAGGATCTTGAAGTGGCGGGTGTCGTAGCCGATGGCGGCGGCGCGGGTCTCGTTTTCGCGGATCGCCAGCAAGGTGCTGCCGAACGGCGAGCGGATCACCCGCAGTGCGCCCGCGAAGATCAACAGGAACAGCACCGCGACAAACACATAGAAGTGCCGTGGGTCGGCCAGGTCGACCAGCACGTGGCCGGCGATTTCGATGTTCGGCCGCGGCACGTCGAGCAGGCCGTTGTCACCGCCGGTCCAGCCGCTCAAGGTATACGCCAGGAAGTACGCCATCTGGCTGAAGGCCAGGGTCAGCATGACGAAGTAGATGCCTTTGCGGCGGATTGCCAGCGCCCCCACCAGCAGCGCCAGGAAGGCCCCGAACACGGCCGCGCCGAGCAGCGCACTGAACATCCCCCAGTTGAGGTGAATCATCAGCAGCGCCGCGCCGTAGGCGCCCACGCCGAAGAAAATGCCCTGGCCGAACGACAGCAGGCCGGTGTAGCCGAGCAGCAGGTTGCAGGCCAGCGCCGCCAAGGCAAAGATCAGGATCTCGGTGGCCAGGGTGGCCGAAGGCAAGACCAACGGCAGCGCCACCAGGCTGGCGAGCACCACCAGCAGCAGGGCAGGGGTGCGGCCCTTCACGGGCAATGGGTTCTTCTCGCTCATCGTCATGCTCTCCCGAACAGGCCATAGGGGCGAACCAGGATCACCGCCGCCATCGCGCCGTAGATCATCAAGCTGGCGCCTTGCGGCCAGAGGCTGGTCATCATGCTTTGCACCACACCCACCAGCAGGCCGCCCACCAGCGCGCCGCCGAACGAACCCATGCCGCCGATCACCACCACCACAAAGGCGATGCCGAGGATTTCCGGGCCGACGAAGGGTTGGGCACCCCGCAGCGGTGCGAACAGCACCCCCGCCACGCCGGCCAGGCCTACGCCCAGGGCGAAGGTCAGCGAGAACAGGCGGAAGATGTTGGTGCCCAGCAGCGACACGGTTTCGGTGCTCTCGCTGCCTGCGCGCACCAACGCGCCAAAGCGGGTGCGCTCCAGCAGCAGCCACAGGCCCAGGCCGATCAGCGCCGCGAAGCCGATGAGGAACAAGCGGTAGTACGGGTAGATGAAGTCCCCGACGATCAGCACACCGCGCAGCTCCGGTGGCACGGCGATGCTTTTGCCCACCGGGCCCCAGATCAGCACCGAGGCTTCCTGGATGATCAGCGCTATGCCCAGGGTGACGAGGATCTGGAAGGTGTGCGGCAAGTGGTAGATGCGCTTGATCAACAACCGCTCCACCGCCCAGGCCAGCGCCGCGACCACCAGCGGGGCGATCAGCAGGGCCAGCCAGAAGTTGCCGGTGATCGCCACGGCGGTGTAGCACAGGTACGCGCCCAGCAAGAAGAACGCGCCGTGGGCGAAGTTGACGAAGTTGAGCAGGCCGAAAATGATCGTCAGGCCCACGGCGATGAGGAAGTAGATCATCCCCAGGCCCAGGCCGTTGAGCAGTTGGAACAGGTACAAATCGAGCATGAGTGTGCCCTCGACAGTGCGCGCTGCGCCTGCCTGTACGAGTGGTTTCGACTAGCGCCGCAGCCTCAGGCCAAGGCGCAACCGGTGTGGTCGACTTCGACGAACGAGCGCCCCGAGCTGATGACTTCGGCCAGGTCGTCCTCGTCGCGCATCTGCCCCTGGGGCTTGCCGCGCAGCAGGTAGTAGTCCTTGAGCACCTGGTGGTCGCCGGGGCGGATCAGCTCTTCGCCGGTCGGGCCCTGGAAGCGCATGCCCTGCAAGGCGGCGGACACGCTGGCGCCATCCAGGCTGCCGGCCTTGGCGATGGCATCGAGCATGACCTTGGTGCCGATGTAGTCGGCCGCCAGCGGGTAGTTGGGGTTGATGCCGTAGGCCTTCTGGGTGGCGGCGACCAGCTGTTTGTTCAGGGGGGTATCGACCTGGTGCCAGTACTGCGCGCCCAGGTACACCCCTTCGAGCACGTCGCTGCCCAGCTCCTGGAACTGGTCGAGCCCGGCCGACCACACCATCAGCACTTTCATGCGGTCCTTGATGCCGAAGTTGACCGCCTGGCGCAGTGCGTTGGACGACTGGCTACCGAAGTTGAGCAGCACCAGCACGTCGGGTTTGGCGGCGATAGCGTTGGTCAGGTACCCGGAGAATTCCTGTTCCTGCAGCGAGTGGTAGCTGTTGCCGATGTGTTCCACGCCAAACTCGGCGAACACCTTGCGGGCGTTGTCCAGCAGTGCATCGCCGAACACGTATTGCGGGGTGATGGTGTACCAGCGCTTGGCCTGCGGCAGCTGGCGAATCATCGGGATCAGCGTCTCGCGGATGGCGCCATAGGTGGGCACCGACCAACGGAAGGTCGACGCGTTGCAGTCCTTGCCGGTGATCTCGTCGGCACCGACCGGCGTCATGAACACACCGCCCGCCTTGTGAATTTCCTTCGACACTGCCAGTGCCGAGGACGACAGGGTGCAGCCCTGGAAGAAGCGTGCGCCATCCTGGCCGATGGCTTCCTGTACCTTGCGCACCGCCTTGCCGGCGTTGCCTTCGGTGTCGATGACTTTGTACTTGAGCGAGCGGCCGAGCAGTTGCGGGTGCTCGGCGATGGCCAGGCGCGAACCCATGTCGGCGTACTTGCCGTAGCTGGCGAAGGCGCCAGACATGGATTTGAGCCCGTAGAAGGTCAGCGGTTCTTCGGCGAATGCCCGGTGCGCTCCCAAGGGGAGGCTACCTAAGGCACCCAGGGCAAGGCCTGCCTTGAGCAGGGTACGTCTTTGCATGAGTAACTCCTTGGTTGTGGTTATTAGGCAGGAGTGCAATGACAAAGCGGTGCGGCCGGGCCTGTGTGCAGGCCTCTGTCCAGGCGGATCAGTGGTTGTGGGGGAACTCCAGCAAAAAGTTGCGGGCGACCTCGCCTTCCAGCGCGGTCATGTGGTGCTCGGCGTCGCACATGTGCTCGTGCATCAGTCGGCGCACGGCGGGCTCGTCGCTGGCGCGCAGGGCCAGCAACAGTTGCTTGTGGTAGTCGATGTTGGCGGCGGCGAACTGCTGGCGCTTGGGCAGGTAGGCCTTCTTCAGCACCACCAGGTCGCGCAGCAGGTCGTTGAGGAACACCGCCATGAAGCGCAGCAGCGGGTTGGGGCAGCGGTGTGCCAGCAGGGTGTGGAACTCCAGTTCTGCCAGGCGTTGCTCGCGCTGGCCTTCTTCGCTGTCTTCCGGGGCGCTGCAGAAATCGATGTTGGCCTGCAGCGCGGCGTAGTCGGCTTCGCTCAGTTGCCCCATCACCGACACTGCCAGCTCCACCTCGATGACCTTGCGCAGTTGGTACACCTGCTCGCCGTCCAGGTGCTGGAAGTGCAGGTAGTTGCGCAGGGCACGGCTGGCCGGTTCGGTGCCGACTTCGTTCAGGTAGGCGCCGCCGGCAGGGCCGGTGCGGGTGCTGACCAGGCCTTCGACCTCCAGCGCCTTGAGCGCTTCGCGGGCGGTGCCTTTCGAGCATTCGAAGTGCTCCATCAGCTCACGCTCGGTGGGCAAGCGGTCGCCTGGGTGCAAGGCTTCGGTGACGATCGAGCGCTTGACCGATTCGACGATCACGTCGGATAACTTCTGGCGCTTGCGTTTGGGTTTGAGCATTTCGCTATTTTTCATATTTATGCGGATAAATAGGATTTAGCGAACTTTGCCTAGGTGGGTCAATGCTGACGGAGGGGGAGGGGTCGTAAATGGTGCGAAAGGGTCGGGGAGGGACAAGTGGCTGATGTGATGGATCGCATGATCAACGCGGGCCTCTTCGCGGGGCAAGCCCGCTCCCACAGGTAATCACCGCGCTGAAGGCATGCGTTTCAACTGTGGCGGCGGGGTTGCCCCGCGAAGAGGCCCACACTGAATCAACGCGGTTGGCCAGGCCCCTGCTGCAGATGCGCCTGGCTGCAATACCACTCATTGCCCCGGTGCAATGCCCGGTCATTGGGTAGGTGCACGCCGCAATGGGCACAGCGCACCATCTGCAACGGCGCGTCGAGTTTCGGCCCGGATGGCGAGTGCTGGCTGATCTTGAATTTGCGCCACAGCCAGAACGCGGCGGCGATCAGGGCGATCCAGAAAAGTAGGCGAACCATGGTGTCCAGCTTGTCTATTGGAGAAGCCGACAGTCTAGGGCGCGGCCAATAAAAAAGGGAGGCCCAAGGCCTCCCTTTCTCGTACCACGATGAATCAGTCGAACAGACCAAAGGTCATGTAGCTGAACCACGAGCGGTCTTTTTCGGCTTCTTTCGGGCCTTCCGGCAGGATCGGGTCGCCGTTTTCGTCTTTCGGCAGCAGGTCCTGCGGCATCTCGGCGCGGGCGTCCTGGAACTGGCGGACCACGTCCTGGTTGGCGCGGGTTTCACCCGGCGGCAGCGGCGCGTCGGTTTCGATCAGGCCCAGGGTGGCCTTGGACAACCAGCCACGGCCGTCAGACTCGGTCTGCTTGGGCTGGAACTCGCCATCGACCAGGCTCGGGTGGTCAGGGTAGTTGAGCTTGAGGGTTTCCAGGCTGGTAGCGGCCAGTTCGTCCAGGTGCATCTTCTGGTACGACTCGACCATCACGGCAAGGCCGTCGCCGACCGATGGGGTTTCCTGGAAGTTCTCCACCACGTAGCGGCCACGGTTGGCGGCAGCGACATAAGCCTGGCGGCTCAGGTAGTAGTCAGCCACGTGGATCTCGTAGGAGGCCAGCAGGTTGCGCAGGTAGATCATGCGCTGCTTGGCGTCCGGGGCGTAGCGGCTGTTGGGGAAGCGGCTGGTCAGCTGGGCGAACTCGTTGTACGAGTCGCGCGCGGCGCCCGGGTCACGCTTGGTCATGTCCAGCGGCAGGAAGCGCGCCAGCAGGCCACGGTCCTGGTCGAACGAGGTCAGGCCCTTGAGGTAGGAGGCGTAATCGACGTTCGGGTGCTGCGGGTGCAGGCGGATGAAGCGCTCGGCAGCCGATTTGGCAGCCTCCGGCTCGGAGTTCTTGTAGTTGGCGTAGATCAGCTCGAGCTGCGCCTGGTCGGCATAACGGCCGAACGGGTAGCGCGACTCCAGGGCCTTGAGCTTGTTCACGGCGCTGGTGTAGCTGGAGTTGTCCAGGTCAGCCTGGGCCTGCTGGTACAGCTCGGCCTCGCTGAGGTTCTCGTCAATCACCTCTTTATTAGAGGAACAGGCCGCGGTAAGCCCGAGGATGGCGATCAGCAGCAGGTGTTTCACTTGCATGGCGGCTTGCGTCCCTTTGACGGCCGCTGTCTTGGGCGGTGCCGTCCTGTTATGATGAGCG
>Ga0160462_100331_pt1 | contig 14952 bp, 12 predicted proteins | sample HID1975K_E6MG_FD_108219 | JGI IMG/M metagenome (GOLD analysis project Ga0160462, IMG submission 108219) | Enriched soil microbial communities from UW Madison campus, WI, USA - HID1975K_E6 MG | ecosystem: Environmental > Terrestrial > Soil > Unclassified | place: USA: Madison, Wisconsin... | reverse complement strand
GGTGATGCTGGGCAACCAGGCCTTCGCCTTCCCGTTGGTCAACGTCAACGAGATCTTCCACCTCGACCTCTCGCGCACCAACGTGGTCGATGGCCAGGAAGTGGTGATCGTGCGCGACAAGGCGCTGCCGCTGTTCTACCTCAAGCGCTGGCTGGTCCAGGGCCAGGTGCATGAAGAACAGCGCGAGGGCCATGTGGTGATCCTCTCGGTCGGTACCCAGCGTATCGGCTTCGTGGTCGACCAGCTGGTGGGCCAGGAAGAGGTGGTGATCAAGCCGCTGGGCAAGATGCTGCAGGGCACCCCGGGCATGTCCGGCGCTACCATCACCGGTGACGGTCGCATTGCGCTGATCCTCGACGTACCGAGCATGCTCAAGCGTTACGCGGCGCGGCGTATTTGATTTCGGTGGCGCGCCCTGGCGGGTTGCGCCACCTAATGGAGTGTTTATGGCAGTCAAGGTCCTGGTGGTGGATGATTCCGGTTTCTTCCGCCGCCGCGTCTCGGAAATCCTCTCGGCGGACCCGACGATCCAGGTCGTGGGTACCGCGACCAACGGCAGGGAAGCGATCGACCAGGCACTGGCGCTCAAACCTGATGTCATCACCATGGACTACGAAATGCCCATGATGGATGGCATCACCGCCGTGCGGCACATCATGCAGCGCTGCCCGACGCCGGTGTTGATGTTCTCCTCGCTGACCCACGAAGGCGCCCGGGTAACCCTCGACGCGCTGGATGCCGGTGCGGTGGATTACCTGCCGAAGAACTTCGAAGACATTTCGCGCAACCCCGACAAGGTCAAGCAGATGCTGTGCGAAAAGGTGCATACCATTTCGCGCAGCAACCGCCGCTTTGGCGGTTACGCCAGCCCCGCGCCGGTCACCGCGCCAGCCCCGGCCGGCGTTGCCCACGCCCCGGCCAGCAGCCTTGCCAGCCACGCCCCGGCGCGTGCGGCAGCGCCAGCCCGTGCAACGGCCGCGGCACCTGCACACTCGCCAACGCATTCGCCAGCCCCCAAGCGCAAGCCCTACAAACTGGTGGCCATCGGTACGTCCACGGGCGGCCCGGTCGCCCTGCAACGGGTGCTGACGCAGCTGCCTGGCAACTTCCCGGCGCCGATCGTGCTGATTCAGCACATGCCGGCGGCGTTTACCAAGGCATTTGCCGAGCGGCTCGACAAACTGTGCAGGATCAGCGTCAAGGAAGCCGAGGACGGCGACCTGCTGCGCCCGGGCCTGGCCTTGTTGGCGCCTGGCGGCAAGCAGATGATGATCGACGGCCGTGGCACGGTGAAGATCCTGCCCGGTGACGAACGCCTCAACTACAAGCCGTGCGTGGACATCACCTTCGGCTCGGCAGCCAAGTCGTACGGCGACAAGGTGCTGTCGGTAGTGCTCACCGGCATGGGTGCCGACGGCCGTGAAGGCGCGCGCCTGCTCAAACAAGGTGGTAGCACCGTGTGGGCCCAGGATGAAGCCAGCTGCGTGATCTATGGCATGCCCATGGCCATCGTCAAGGCCAACCTGGCCGACGCGGTGTACAGCCTGGATGAAATTGGCAAGCACCTGGTCGAGGCGTGCGTCTGATGGATGTCTTGAGCCTGATTGGCCTGATTCTGGCGTTCGTTGCCATTGTCGGCGGCAACTTCCTCGAAGGCGGGCACGTTGGTGCGCTGCTCAATGGCCCGGCGGCGTTGATCGTGCTTGGCGGTACCCTTGCAGCGGCGCTGTTGCAGTCGCCGCTGGCATCGTTCAAGCGTGCCTTGCAGATCTTGCGCTGGATCATCTTCCCGCCGCGGGTCGACCTGGCGGGCGGCATCGACCGGGTGGTGAACTGGAGCCTGACGGCACGCAAGGAGGGCCTGCTGGGCCTGGAGGGCGTGGCGGATGCCGAGCCCGACCCGTACGCACGCAAGGGCTTGCAGTTGCTGGTCGACGGTGCCGAGCCCGAGTCGGTCCGCAGTATCCTGGAGGTGGATTTCCTCACCCAGGAAGCCCGCGATATCCAGGCAGCCAAAGTGTTCGAAAGCATGGGCGGCTACGCGCCGACCATCGGTATCATCGGTGCGGTCATGGGCCTGATCCACGTGATGGGCAACCTGGCCGACCCTTCTCAGCTGGGTAATGGCATTGCCGTAGCCTTTGTTGCCACCATCTACGGTGTGGCCAGCGCCAACCTGATCCTGCTGCCCGTCGCCAACAAGCTCAAGGCCATCGTCATGCGCCAGTCGCGCTACCGCGAGATGCTGCTTGAAGGCCTGTTGTCGATTGCCGAGGGTGAGAACCCGCGCTCGATCGAGCTGAAGCTGCAAGGCTTCATGGAGTAACCCATGCGTCGCCGTCGTCATACCGAGGAACACGAAAACCACGAGCGCTGGCTGGTGTCGTACGCCGACTTCATCACCTTGCTGTTCGCCTTCTTCGTGGTCATGTATTCGATTTCCTCGATCAACGAGGGCAAGTACAAAGTCATCTCGCAAGCGCTGTTGGGGGTGTTCAACGACCCTGAGCGGAGCATGAAGCCGATCCCCATCGGCGAGGAGCAGCCGCTCAGCGTCAGGCCGGCCGAGCCGTTGATCAAGGACAGCGAACAGACCGATGCAGGCCTTGCGCAGAACAGCGTCGACCCGCTGAAAACCATCAGCGACGACGTGCGCGATGCGTTCGGCGACCTGATCAAGTCCGACCAGATGACCGTGCGCGGCAACGAGCTGTGGGTGGAGATCGAGCTCAACTCGTCGTTGCTGTTCGGCAGCGGTGATGCCATGCCCAGCGACAAGGCGTTCGACATCATCGAAAAGGTTGCGAACATCCTCAAGCCGTTCGCCAACCCGGTGCATGTGGAGGGCTTTACCGACAACCTGCCGATCCGCACGGCGCAGTACCCGACCAACTGGGAGTTGTCGTCGGCGCGTGCAGCGAGCATCGTGCGCCTGCTGGCGATGGAAGGGGTAAACCCCGGGCGCATGGCGTCGGTAGGTTATGGCGAATATCAGCCGGTGGCCAGCAATGAAACGGCCGAGGGGCGGGCGCGCAACCGCCGGGTGGTGCTGGTGATTTCCCGCAACCTCGAAGTGCGCCGCAGTCTGACCGGCTCCGGCACGGCCAACGCCACCCCGGACGCCGCCTTGCGCCGTGCTGGCACACAAAGTGCACCGGCAACGCCAGTAACGACGGCGGGGCAGTGACTCGTCAATTCTCTGTCGCCCCATACCCTGTGGGAGCCGGCTTGCCGGCGATGCAGGCAACGCGGTGTATGGCACCGGCTCTGCCGGTGATCGCTGGCAAGCCGGCTCCCCCAGGGGGTAGCGGCATCAATGAATCAAGAGTTGTCCTATGAGAGTCTGGGCAGTAGCCAATCAAAAAGGTGGGGTCGGCAAGACCACCACCACCATCGCCCTTGCCGGCCTGCTGGCCGAGGCGGGCAAGCGCGTGGTGGTCGTCGACCTCGACCCGCACGGCTCGATGACCAGCTATTTCGGGCACAACCCCGATGCCCTGGAGCACAGCTGCTACGACCTGTTCCTGCACAAGGGCCAGGTGCCTGACGGCCTGCCCGGGCAACTGCTGCTGCCTACCAGCCACGAGCGCATCTCGCTGCTGCCGTCGAGCACTGCACTGGCGGTACTGGAGCGTCAGTCGCCCGGGCAGAGTGGCCTGGGCCTGGTGGTCGCCAAGAGTCTGGCGCAGTTGTGGCAGGACTTCGACTTTGCCTTGATCGACAGCCCGCCGCTGCTCGGCGTGCTGATGGTCAATGCCCTGGCTGCCAGCCAGCAGCTGGTGATCCCGGTGCAGACCGAGTTCCTTGCGGTCAAGGGCCTGGAGCGGATGATCGGCACGCTGGCCATGATCAACCGTTCACGCAAGCAGGCCTTGCCGTACCAGATCGTACCGACCCTGTTCGACCGCCGTACCCAGGCCTCGCTGGGCACCCTCAAGGTGTTGCGCGATACCTACGAAGAGCAGGTGTGGCAGGGCTACATCCCGGTCGACACACGCTTGCGCGATGCCAGCCGCAACGGCGTCACGCCGTCACAGTTCGATGGCAAGAGCCGCGGTGTGATCGCCTACCGGGCGCTGCTCAAGCACCTGCTCACCTACAAGACTGCCGTGCAGGTGGCGTCATGACCGTGAAGACCGGCACCCGACCGCAGCTGGCGCTGCAATCCTATCTCGATGGCCTGCTGCAGGAAGCCACCGAGGCTGAGGACATACTGGATCTGCCCGCCGCGAGCGACGAGTTTGCCGCAGCAGTGCGCGAAGAACAGGCCCGCGATGTGCGCCAGCAGACACCTGTTGTCAGCAGCGTTGCTAAGCCTTTCGCCGAACCGCAGCTGAAGGTTCTGCCAACGGTTTTGCCTGTCGAGGAGCCGGTGGTGGCGGTGGTTGAGGCCGAAGTGGTGGCCGAAGCCAGCATCCCTGTTCTGACAGAGGTCCAGGCGCCTGAACCGGTCGCGCCGCTGGTCGAAGTGCACCTGCCTGCGCCGGATGTGCCAGCACCGCCCGCCACGCTCGACGGCCGACCGGCCTGGGCTGCCGAGCCGTTCGAGTGCCTGCTGTTCGACGTCGCCGGGCTGACCCTGGCGGTGCCGCTGGTGTGCCTGGGGTCCATCTATAGCCTGGAAGGCCAGGAGCTGACACCGCTGTTCGGCCAGCCGGACTGGTTTCTCGGCATCCTGACCTGCCAGGCGGGCAACCTGAAGGTACTGGACACCGCACGTTGGGTGATGCCCGACCGCTACCGCGACGATTTTCGCCAGGGCCTGCATTACGTGATTTCCGTCCAGGGCTATGAATGGGGGCTGGCGGTGCACCAGGTCAGCCGCTCACTGCGCCTGGACCCGTCCGAGATCAAGTGGCGCAGCCAGCGTGGCCAGCGCCCGTGGCTGGCCGGCACGGTGATCGAACACATGTGTGCGCTGCTGGACGTCGCCGAACTGGCCGAGCTGATCGCCAGTGGCGCGGTCAAGCAGCTGCATGCCAAACACAAATAACTGCGAACACACCGCCATTGGCGGATTTTGAGGGCTAGGGGAATGAAAAAGTCGTCTGCACAGGGTTCTGAAGATCCGATCCTGCAGTGGGTAACCTTCCGGCTGGACAACGAGTCCTACGGCATCAATGTGATGCAGGTGCAGGAAGTGCTGCGTTACACCGAGATCGCCCCGGTACCGGGCGCGCCAAGCTACGTGCTGGGCATCATCAACCTGCGTGGCAACGTGGTGACGGTGATCGATACCCGTCAGCGCTTCGGCCTGATGCCCACCGAGGTGACCGACAACACCCGTATCGTCATCATCGAGGCCGACAAGCAAGTGGTCGGCATCCTGGTCGACAGCGTGGCCGAGGTGGTCTACCTGCGCCAGTCGGAGATCGAGACTGCGCCGAATGTGGGTAACGAAGAATCTGCCAAGTTCATCCAGGGCGTGTGCAACAAGAACGGCGAGCTGCTGATCCTGGTCGAGCTGGACAAGATGATGACCGAGGAAGAGTGGTCCGAGCTGGAGAACATCTGAGTTGATTTTCGAGGTTGCTGTCATCTTCCTGGCGCTGCTATGGGCGCTGAGCCTGTGGTTTTTCCTCAACTACAGCAAGCGCCAGCGCGAGCTGGCTGCCCAGCAGGCCCAGGGTGATGCGCTGCGTGACCAGCGCATCAAGGACCTGGCCAAGCGCCTGGATGACTACCAGAACGGCACTGTGCGCATGGGCGAAGCCATCCACGCATTGCGCACCGAGGTGGCCACTGTGCCCGACCGGCTGGAGCGCCTGGAGCAACGTGACCCGAGCAATGTCACCTTCAGCCAGGCAGCCAAGCTGGTGGGCATGGGTGCAAGCATTTCGGAGCTGACCGAAACCTGCGGGCTGACCCAGGCCGAGGCGGAGCTGATGAGCAAGCTGCATCGGGCTCCTTGACGGCGGTTGGCAGGTATCTGCTTCAGCAGGTTCGTTGTCTGTTTAGTCGAGTGACGACTGCGCGGCGCTCGATCTGAACAGCGCTGCGGGGCCTGCTCAGTAGCCTTGCGCATTGCCCGCATGGGCCACATGTTCGAGCGGCAGCAGGCGCTGTTCTGCGCGCAGCAGGGCGGCTTCGTCGAGCAGTGTCTCGTGGCCGAGCGGCTGCAGGCTGATCAGCTCAGCCACTTGCCGGTAGGTGTACAGATCAGGCAGGTACTGGTCGATCACCTGGTTGAGTACTGCCGGGCCCGTCAGCTGGTGCAGTTTGCGCGTATAGGCCAGGTAGGCAGCGCTATCCAGCCGTGAGGGTTTGGGCTCGGTATAGAATGCCCGGCCTTCGGGAGTAAGATAGCGCCGCAGGATTTCATCGGACACCTCGTCGAGCAGCGGGTTCAGCGCCCGGCTGCCGATCATGCTGGTGTTGTAGCTTGTGTGCATGCCCAACTGGGCATTGCATACCGGGCTTCTGAGCAACAAGCCGTCGAGCTGTGTATTCAGCGCGACGCTGTCAATTATCGCCTGCCCGCCCTCGCTCAGCAGGTGGTCGTCCATGTCCAGGTAAATACCGCCTTCGCTGCGCAGGATTCGATAGCGCAAGATATCCGAAGCAGACGAGAAGTTGCTTGCCACCCCACCGTTACCTTCGATAGCGGCACGGTACTGCTCGAAGTAAGGCCCCTGGCTGAATTCTCGATAGAAAACCTGCGCTTCCAGCGTACTCACCTGCAGGCCGGCTTCTACCCTGGAGGCGAGCTGGTCGAGGTTCTGCGCGTAGGCATGTGGGCTTGCATCGGAAAGGTAGAGCGTGAGGCGGTATTCGCTGTTCTGCAGAACGCTGAGGTTGTTGTCCAAGGCCCGCAAGTAATCACCCGCGATCACTTGGTCACCCACCCAGAGGCTGAAGATCTGTTTGGGCAACGGCAGGCCTGCGCTGCGACCGAGTGCGTCCAGATCGACCGGCAATCTCAGGTCCAGGCCCAGTGCACGCAGGGTGCGGGTTCGCGATGCATCGCTGATTTCACGGCCCGGGTCGATATCGGCTACCAAGCTGCCGGGCGTGGCAGTATCTGCGATGAAATGTTGAGTGCCGCGGGCTCCGTTTGGGTAGCGAATCACGAAACTGTCGGTGCTAGCATCGTAGTAAAGTCGGTGGGGCATGTCGGCGACTTTACCGGACAAGTAGTCGTCGCCGTTGAAGCCTCTGCGGCGCACGACCCTGTTGGCAATCAGCGGGTCGCCGCCTGGCCTGGCCACGGCTATCTCATCACCAGCTTCGGCCAGTTCGCTGAAGAGCGGCATGACCGCCTCGGGCAGATGCGGGGGCATCACCGGGCTGAGGGGGTATCCCACCCGGCCGTTGATCCTGACGGGTTTTATCCAACCCAGGGGCCGGCTGCCGAATAACGCCTTACTTGCCTTCACGCCTTGCGCCAGACCAGGCGCAGCATTGAGCAGGCCGAACACGGCCTGCGAGGCACCTTCTTCCTGTTGCTGCTGGTTCTTGCCATGGAGCGCCTCGTCCAGCCCGACGCCGAACTGCGTGACGCCTGCGACCATCACTAGCGGAATCAGCTCGGGCACCACTAACAGGAATGGCGTGAGCAGGTTCATGCACACGTAGAAGTAGCTGCGCCAGGTGGCCTGGCTGACGTCGCTGTCGCGGGTGATCAGGAACTCGGCGTCGGCCTGGCTGCGCTGCTGTTGTGCCAGTGCACAGGCCATGAAGAGATCGCCATCGATGACGGGACTGTAGGTGTCGGGCAGGTAATTGATCACGCTGTCTGGGTTCCAGTAACGTACCAGCCGCACTACGTGTGTGGCGGGCAGGATCCAGTGCTTGGGTGGGTACTGGGCAAAACCTGTCAGCACCGTGGCCAAACCAGAGCGGGTGAGACGGTCGGGGATATCGCGGTATAGAAAATGGCCGAGCAGTGCAGCGCGTTTGGCTGGGTCTCGGCACTGGCGCGCGAACCAGAAATTCAAATGCCGAAGGTTGACGAACTCATGGATGGGCGAGGCATTCCCCGGGATATACAGCAAGGTCACGCCACTGCTGGTATCGCGTAGACAAAGAATATCGCTGGACAGGCACCCGTTGATGTTCAGTAGCCTGGCCTCGACACCATTGGCTGACAGTTGCCGCTGGGCGGTGGCCCGCTCAACACCTGCAGCGCGCCAGGCAAGGCTGCGCGCTCGTTCGCTGAGGCCGCCCTGCCGGGTCTGCTGGTTGCACGCAGCCAGGAACGCTGCACGTGAACTTTGTGCATAGTGTTCCAGCGAATGTTGCCAGAAGTCCTCCAGCTGGCGTTTGAATACGTCCTGGAATTCGAGCTTCCATATGAACGACTGGAATGCCTCTGCTTGCAACGGAACGCAGGTGCTGGCGTCATAGCGCATCGGGTCGTTGCTTCGGAACAGACCGTGGTAAACGGAGTAGTCATCGAGGTCGTCGAACAGTCCGCCCTTGGGCAATTCCTCAACCAGGGTGAATTGGCCGGTGGCCAGGGTTGCAGGCCAAGGCTGGCGACCGTGCGGGAGGATCAACTTAAGCAGCAGGCCGAGCAGATCCAGGGTGCCGCCAGGGCTCAAGGCCTGCATCGCGAGCCCCTGCAAAGTCTGCGCCAGGCTGCGGTCCTGCCAGTTGGTCAGCAGCGCCTGGGTCATGGTCATCTGTTCGGCAACCGTTGCCAGCCAGCCGCGATCCTTGTCGAAGGTGTAATGCAAGGTGATGGCCAAGACCCGATCGGGGTCCAGGTCAAGGTTCTGCTGTCGTGCCCACGCGCTTATTGCAGCGCCGGCTTGACGATCGGGACGGGGCACACGGCTGAGCAGAGACGTGACATGACGTTTGCCTGCCTGGCCAATCACGGGCGAGGGGGTGGGGGAAAGCTTTACGGACGGCATCTCAGTTGTTCACCCACGAGTGGTTGCCGCCGACCTTGGCAAAACGGTTCAGGGGTAGCAGCTTCCTCAGCGCTGCGGTGGCCTGTGCAACGTCGATGAAGCTATAGGTATTGATACGCGGCATGGTGTACAGGTTGATGATCTGGCGCAGGGTACGCAGACCCGGCAGGTGGCGGTCGACGACCTCGGTGACCAGCGCTGGGCCGGTCATATAGCTGAGTTTGCTGGCATAGCGGTAAAAACCCGCCGGGTCCTGCGCCAGGCTCGGCCGGCTGTCGTAGAAGTCTGTGGCGGTCTGATAACGTGCGAGCATTTCCTCGGAAATCGCCTCGAGCACGGGGTTGCCTGGGTGACTGCCGATGAGGCTGGTGTTGTACAGGCAGTTCATGCTCATTTGCTCGTTGGACATGGGTGGTGCCAGCAGCAGGCCATTGGGCCCGGTGTGCAGCTCCACCTGATCGATCGATTCGCCGGGCTGCCCTACCGGCTGTCCATCGATGATCTCGGGGTGCTCCCCGGCTGCCAGCAACGAGTCGTCGACATCCATGTACAAACCGCCTTCGTGATGCAGCATCGGATAACGCAGAACATCGGATGCCGAGGCGTAGTTGGTCGCAATGCCCCCATTGCCATCCAGTGCTGCCTCGTATTGCGCGTGATAGCGGCTCTGGCGAAACGCTCGGAAGAAAGCCTGCTCTTCAAGTGGAAGCACCTGCAGGCCGGGTGCCCGGGCTGCCAGCAGGCTTGCATTTTGTTCATAGGCTGTAGGCGAGGCCTTGGACAGGAACAGCCGTAGGCTGTATTCACTGTCGTTCAGGCGCTTGGCGTTGGCGGCGAGGTTGGCCAGTAATGGCTCGCTGATGACTTTGTCGCCGACCCACAGGCTGGATATCCGTTTGGGTATTGGCACGCTGTCTGGCGCCAGTATCGGGATATGCACCGGCAGCGGCAAATCGATACCCATGGCACGCAGGCTGCGGGTGCGCATGGCGTCGGTCACTGGGCGGGGCATCTTGAGGGCGACCAGGTTGCGGCTGTTGGGGACGGCGATGAATGCTGGCGGGTTGACTTCGTTCAGGTCGTCCTTGCAAATGAATGCATCCCGCTCCAGGTCGTAGACTACATGCGCGTTGTAGCCCTCGATGCTGGCGTCGAGGGTATCGTAGTCGCCATTGTAGAGCGGTACACGTACCACTGCTCCGGCAATATCCGGGTCGCCTTCGGCAAGCGGCGCGATGGGGTCGTGGTTGTGAAAATAGACTGCTCCCTCTGGCTCTGGAAGCCGCGGTGGTCTGGTCGGGCTCAACGGATAGCCGAATTGCCCGTTGACCTCGCGCGGCATGACAAAACCGTCACTTTTGAATTCGAACAGGGTCCTGATGCCTGCCGTACCCTCTATCGCCAGCGGTGCGGCGTTGAATAGCCCCCAGGCAATGTCGCCAACACCGTCCTGCTTGGCTTTCAGGCTGCGGCCATTGATCACCTGGTCCAGGCCCAGGCCCAGCTGGGCAATGCCTCCGATCGCCAGCAGCGGTGCCAGCCCTGGAACCACCAGGCACAGGGGGGCAAGCAGGTTGAGGGTGTTGGTGAGGTAGCCACGCCATTTGCCCTTGGTTACCTGACTATCGGTGGTAATGACAAAGTCTGCATCGTCGTAACTGCGCTGGCGCTGGCGTTCGGTCAAGGCCGCGAACATATCCCCGGTCAGTTTAGGGTTGTATTTGCCAGGGTTGTAGTTCACATAGGTTCTGGGCGCCCAGACACCATCATCATTGAAAAAACCATGTTCAGGCGGCAGTCGGTGCCGGTTTGGATAATCGCCAAGGCCCTCGAGCGCGGTGTCCAGGCCACTGAAGTCGAGGCCCTGGGGGCGATCGGCGAGCCTGAAGTGCTGCTTGAGTGCCTCGCGCATGGTTGGCTCCTTGCACTGTTCGCCCACCCAGTCCTTGAGCAGGGCTTCGCTGGCGAACTCAAGCAAGGGCGAGCTGTTGCCCGGTATGTACAGCACGGTCAAATCACTGCGGGGGTCATTGATGTACAGCAGGTCGGTGGCCGCGTAGCCATAGATGCTCAGCGTGCTCACCCGTACTTTGCGGCGTCGCGGCATCAGGCCAGCGGCTCGCCATGCCAGCTTCCTGGCGGCATCGCTCAGGCGGCCTTGGCTGACCTGGGCGTTACAGGCGGCGATGAAATTGAGCTTGCTGGCTAAACGGTGGCTGTCCAGGTGTTGCTGCCAGTAAGTGTCGAGCGTGGCTTTGAAAGGGCCGTGAAAATCCAGCTCTTCTACGAAACGCTGGAAGGCTTCAGCTGGCACTTGAACCTGGGTCGAGGCATCGTAACGAGCAGGGTCCGACCGCTGGAACAGACCGTTGTACACTTCGAAGGCGGCGCCCTGATGGCCGAAGCGCAGCGCTGGCAGTCGATCGACCAGCTTCAATGGCCCCTGGGGAAAGGCTCCCGCCCAGGGGCTGGCAAACAGCGCGCCGATCAGGTTGTTGTCGGACTCACCTTGCCAGTTGCCCAGCAGCGCCTGGGTCATGCTCTGGGTCTGCTGGACCGCTGCCAGATACCCTTGGTCATCCGGCCGGTAGTGCAGGGTGACCACATCGACCAGGTCCGGGTCGATGCCCACGCCTTGCCCGGCAAGCCACTCGCGTATCATGCGGTTGGCTTCGCGGTCCGGGCGCGGGATATTGGCCAGATGGTCTACGACGAACTGCACACCCTTGGCGTTGATTCTGCTGTCGATCATGGAAGTCACCTTGTACATGGGAGGCTGACAAGGTTGAGCGCAGGGTGGGGAGCGGGGTGGTACATAATTCTAGGCGTGAAGATGCTGCGACAGACCCTTGTCAGCCTTCACCCTCGAAGCCGGCGGGTACCTTGCCGCGCAGGTGCCAGGCAAAGGCGATGATCTCGGCAATGGTGAGGTACAGTGCCTCGGGTATTTGATCGCCCAGCTCCAACCGTGCCAGCAGGCTGACCAACTCGGCGTTCTCGTAGATCGGCACTTCGTGTTCGCGGGCAATCGCCAGGATTTCTTCTGCCAGCGCGTCGTCGCCTTTGGCACTGAGCGTGGGGGCCTGTTGGCCGTCGTAGCTCAGGGCAATGGCCTGGCGCGGTTGCTTGCTGCTCATGCGGTTTCGTCCACCCAGCGTTGTTCCACGCGTGTGCGCTGCCCTTGTGGCGGGATGCCGGGGTGGCATTCCAGATCGCCGACATCCACGCCGCGGGCCAGCAGGCGGTCGCGCAGCGCGCCGAGCTGGCTGTCAATCAGGCGTGCGGTGTACTCGCGTTCGGCCCACAGTTGGCCGGACAGCCTGCCCTGAAGCAATTGCGCCTGAACCTGCAAGGGGCCGAGCGGCGCCAGGTCGAAGGCCAGGTCGATACGCCACAGTGCCTGCAGTGGATCCTGTTGTTCACGCTGGCGATCAGCCTGCTGTTGTGGGGTCTCCTCGCGCTGCATCTTGACCTGCAGGGGAATGAACTCCTGGCCATGGCGCACCGGGATTTCGGTTTGCCAGGTGGTCTGCAGGTTGCCGTTCTCCAGCGTGCCCGATTGTTGCAGGCTACTCAGGGCGTGGCTCTGCAGGCGTGAAATGGCGGCGGCGGCCAGGCGCAGCAACTGTTGCAGGTCGCCTTCGTGTTCCATGGCCTGCAGCAGCCTTGAGGGCAGGGGGAAACTGCCTGGTTGCTGCCGCGGGCTGACCCGGTCGAGCATGCCCAGGGCGCTACGGGCCATGGCCGGCAATACCGGGGCCATGGCCGCCGAAGCCAGTATCGGGCTGGCCGGGGCGTTCGCTTGCGCCTGTGCCACCAGCCTGACCAGTTGTGCCTTCAAATCGGTCGCCACGCTGGCGCCGAGGCCACCGAGCAGTTTTGCTTCGAGGAAGGTGCCGCTGTTGTTCAAAGCCTGGGCAAGTGCTTTGCCATCGCCCAGTTGGCGGGCGTCCGGCAGGTTGGCCAGCACCCGCTCGGCACTGGCACGCAGTTCGCCATTGCCGCTCGGGTCGCTGGCCATTTGCTGCAGAGCGTTGAGCAGGCCCGGCAATGAGGCCTGTCGGCCTTGTTGGGTGAGCAATTGCTGGGCGATGTTGAGCTGGTCCTGGCGGCCGCTGAGTGGCACGAATTGCAGCGACTGGTCGCCTTGCACGCGCGCGCTGAGCAGGCTGCCTACCGGTAAGGGGCGCGGGCTGTCGATGGTCAGGATGGAACCGGCCTGGGCGCTGTTGAGCAAACTCACCAGGGCGCGGTAGCTGGCCGGGGCCAGCAGCTGGTTGGTCAGTACTTTGCCTTGCAGCAGGGTGCCCACCGGCACCTTGCTGGTATCGAGCTGGGTAAGGGTGGTGACGTTGCTGGCATTGGCCTGCTGGGCCATGACCGCCAGGCGGTTGCTTTCTGGCTGGCTGACTGTGAACTGGCTGCCTTGTGGGAAGGGTTGGCTGGCCTTGGCCTGGAGCTGCGCCTGGTTGCCGTTGGCCAGCATCAGCCGCAGCACCAGCTGGAACTCGCTGCCTGACTGGCGCAGCGTCAGCACTTCGGCCTGCGCCGTTTCACCAGGCTTGAGCAGCCCGGGTTGCGCTTGCGTCAGGTTCAGCAGGTCACCGGTCAGCGCGGCCTTGATTGCCTGCGGGTTGACCACGGTTTGTGCGCCGAGACTATTGATTTCAGTCATGATTGTATACAACCTGTCGAACCCGCCCCTTGGCAGCGCGGCCGTGCATGTAATAATGCCGCCCGTCCGCCACTGCCAGTATAACGGCAGCGCGTGGGGCGACTTGAGCCGTAAACTGGATAAGGCGAAACCGTGACCCTTCACCTCCAAGCCGCAGGCCTGGCCTGCGAGCGCGACTGGCGCCTGCTGTTCGAGCACCTCGATTTCGAGTTGCGCCCGGGCGACATGCTGCAGATCAGTGGCCCCAACGGCAGCGGCAAGACCAGCCTGCTGCGCCTGTTGGCCGGGCTGATGCAGCCGACCGCCGGGCAGATCCTGCTGGGCGGCAAGCCATTGGCCGAACAGCGCCATGCCTTGGCCAGCATCCTGCTGTGGATCGGCCATGCTGCGGGCATCAAGGACCTGCTCACCGCCGAGGAGAACCTGGCGTGGTTGTGCGCACTGCACCAGCCGGCCAGCACCGAGGTGATCTGGGCAGCGCTGGCGGCCGTCGGCCTGCGCGGTTTTGAAGACGTACCCTGCCATACCCTGTCTGCCGGCCAGCAGCGCCGGGTGGCGTTGGCCCGGCTGTACCTGGACAGCCCGCCGCTGTGGATTCTCGACGAGCCGTTCACGGCCCTCGACAAGCAGGGCGTGGCTCAGCTCGAAGCGCACCTGGTGGCCCACTGCGAACAGGGCGGCACCGTGGTGCTGACGACCCATCACAGCTTGGACCGCAAGCCTTCCGGTTACCGCGAACTGAACCTGGGGCAATGGGCGGCATGAGCGTATTCATCCTGTTGCTGCGCCGCGAAGCGCGGCTGTTGTTCCGCCGGCCGGCAGAGCTGGCCAACCCACTGGTGTTCTTCGCCATCGTGGTGGCGCTGTTCCCGCTGGCGGTTGGCCCGGAAAGCCAATTGTTGCAAACCTTGTCGCCAGGCTTGGTCTGGGTCGCGGCCTTGCTGGCCGTGCTGCTGTCGCTGGACGGGCTGTTTCGCAGCGATTTCGAGGACGGTTCCCTGGAGCAATGGGTGCTGTCACCGCACCCGCTGGCGATGCTGGTGCTGGCCAAGGTGCTGGCGCACTGGATCTTTTCCGGGCTGGCGCTGGTATTGTTGGCGCCACTGCTGGCATTGATGCTGGGGCTGCCGAGCCATTGCCTGCCGGTGTTGCTCGGCTCGCTGCTGCTGGGCACGCCGGTGCTGAGCCTGCTGGGCGCGGTCGGCGCGGCGTTGACGGTGGGCCTGAAGCGCGGCGGGTTGCTGCTGGCGTTGCTGATTCTGCCGTTGTATATCCCAGTGTTGATCCTGGGCAGTGGTGCGTTGCAGGCGGCGTTGCAGAATATGCCGGCCACCGGCCATTTGCTCTGGCTGGCCAGCCTCACGGCCCTGGCGGTCACATTGGCACCCTTTGCGATAGCGGCCGGCCTGAAGATCAGCG
>Ga0160462_100317_pt1 | contig 15521 bp, 18 predicted proteins | sample HID1975K_E6MG_FD_108219 | JGI IMG/M metagenome (GOLD analysis project Ga0160462, IMG submission 108219) | Enriched soil microbial communities from UW Madison campus, WI, USA - HID1975K_E6 MG | ecosystem: Environmental > Terrestrial > Soil > Unclassified | place: USA: Madison, Wisconsin... | reverse complement strand
TGTCGTGGTGATACTCCAGGGTTTCCTTGGAGATGTGCGGCTGCAGGGCATCGTGGGCGTACGGCAGCGGCGGCAATTCAAAAGCCATGGTGGATCTCCTGATTCAGGTCTAGTTCGCGGTTTGCGCAGGGCCGATCACGGGCGGCCCTATGTGCGTCGGCGAGTTTGTACTCTTTGCGACGCAAGGGCTGGATCATAGCACCAGCCCCGGCGCATAACCACGCAACAAAGATAGGGAATAGAGGTTCCAGAGCGGTTGGCCGGCGCCGACGGGTGGGCGTCAGTTGAAGATCAGCTGCGCCGCCACGGCGAACATCATCACCGCCACCATCAGGTCGAGCATCCTCCAGGTCGCCGGGCGGGCCAGCCAGGGCGCGAGCCACGCGGCACCGATCGCCAAGGTCGAAAACCACACGAGCGATGCACTGGCGGCCCCGGCCACATACGCCCCGGGCACGGTCTGCTGGGCACCGAGCGAACCGATCAGCAGCACGGTGTCGAGGTAGACATGCGGGTTGAGCAGGGTGACCGCCAGGGCGCTGAGCAGCACCGCACGGCGCGAGCGCATGCCTTGGCCTTGCTGGTGCTGCAGGCTCTGTTTGGAACAGGCGCTGCGCAGTGCCTTGGCGCCGTACCAGAGCAGAAACACCGCGCCACCCCAGCGGGCGATCGCCAGCAGGGTCGGGTTATGCGCCAGCACCGTTGCCAGGCCGAACACCCCGGCAGCCACCAGCAGGGCGTCGCAGACGATGCACAGCGCCGCCACCGGCAGGTGATGTTCGCGGCGCAGGCTCTGTGCCAAGACAAAGGCATTCTGTGCGCCAATGGCCATGATCAGGCCGAAGGCCACCAGCATGCCGTTCAGATAGCTTTGCCACATGGCAGGCTCCAGGGAGGTTCAGAAGAAGATGCTGGCTATTGTGATTCTCTGCGCTGTATAAGAAAAACAAATAAAGCTGATCCCTCATTAGGAAAATCGATGTTCGACTACAAGCTGCTGGCCGCCCTTGCGGCGGTCATCGAGCAAGGTGGGTTCGAGCGGGCCGCGCAGGTACTCGGGCTTTCGCAATCGGCAATCTCGCAACGTATCAAGCTGCTCGAAGCGCGGGTTGGCCAGCCGGTACTGGTGCGCGCCACGCCACCGAGCCCCACCGAGGTCGGCCGGCAGTTGCTCAACCATGTGCAGCAGGTGCGGTTGCTTGAGCGCGACCTGCAGCGCCAGGTGCCGGCCCTGGACGAAGAGGGCCTGCCGGAGCGCCTGCGCATCGCCCTCAACGCCGACAGCCTGGCCACTTGGTGGGCGGGCGCGGTGGGCACGTTCTGCGCCGAGCAGCAGGTGCTCACCGACCTGGTGGTGGAAGACCAGGAGGTCGGCCTCAAACGCATGCGCGCTGGCGAGGTGGCGGCCTGCCTGTGCGGCAGCGAGCGGCCGGTGGCCGGGGCCCGCAGCCTGCCGCTTGGCGCCATGCGCTATCGGGCGCTGGCCAGCCCGGCGTTCATGGCGCGGTATTTCCCACAGGGGTTCGATGCCAAACGCCTGGCGCGTACACCGGCCATCGTGTATGGCCCGGATGATTTCCTGCAGCACCGTTACCTGGCGTCATTGGGCATCGATGGCGGTTTCCTGCACCACCTGTGCCCGTCGTCAGAAGGCTTTTTGCGCATGACCGAAGCAGGCCTTGGCTGGGGCCTGGTGCCGGAGCTGCAGGCCCGTGAACAGTTGGCGGATGGCAAACTGGTGGAAATATGTGCCGATACCCCTATCGATGTGCCGCTGTACTGGCATCATTGGCGCAATGGCGGGCATCTGCTCGCGCAACTGACCGAACACTTGCGGCACACGGCACGGCATTGGCTGGTGCCGTTGTAAAGGTGGCCGGCGTCTGTTGCATCTGAAATCTGAGGCGGGGTGTTACATGCAAATTCTGGTCACTGGCGCGAGCGGCTTCATTGGCGGGCGCTTTGCGCGCTTTGCCCTGGAGCAGGGCCTGGACGTGCGGGTCAGCGGCCGGCGCGCCGAGGGGGTCGAGCACCTGGTCAAGCGCGGCGCGCAGTTCATCCCTGGCGACCTGGGTGACGCCGAACTGGCCCGGCGCCTGTGCCAGGGCGTCGATGCCGTGGTGCACTGCGCGGGTGCGGTGGGCAACTGGGGGCGCTATCAGGATTTCCACCAGGGCAATGTGGTGGTTACCGAGAACGTGGTCGAAGGGTGCCTGAAGGAGCACGTGCGCCGCCTGGTGCACCTGTCGTCGCCGTCGATCTACTTCAATGGCCGCTCACGCCTGGATATCCGTGAGGACCAGGTGCCACGGCGTTTTCACGATCACTATGGGCAGACCAAGTACCTCGCCGAACAAAAGGTGTTCGGTGCCCAGGAGTTCGGCCTGGAAGTGCTGGCGCTGCGCCCGCGCTTCGTGACCGGTGCCGGCGACGCCAGTATCTTCCCGCGGCTGATGCAGATGCAGCGCAAGGGCCGTGTGGCGATCATCGGCAACGGCCTGAACAAGGTCGATTTCACCAGCGTGCACAACCTCAACGAGGCGTTGCTCAGCGCCCTGTTCGCAGAAGACCGTGCCTTGGGCCAGGCCTACAACATCAGCAACGGCCAGCCGTTGCCGTTGTGGGACGTGGTCAATTACGTGATGCGCCAGATGCACCTGCCTCAGGTGACCCGCTACCGCTCCTACGGCCTGGCCTACAGCATGGCGGCGCTGAACGAGGCGGCCTGCATGCTCTGGCCCGGGCGACCGCAGCCGACCCTGTCGCGCCTGGGGATGCAGGTGATGAGCCGCGATTTCACCCTGGACATCAGCCGTGCCCGGCAGTACCTGGACTACCAGCCCAAGGTCAGCGTGTGGACAGCCCTGGATGAATTTTGCGGTTGGTGGAAGCACCAGCCACTTGGCCAGTGAACCTGGGGCAGGGATGATGGTCATCAGTGCGCCGCGCGAGCGGTTTATACTCATGTCTTTTTGCTACTACCGCGGTTGAACCTACCCATGCGCAACGATGCCCACGACGATTTCGATGATGTGCCAGCCCTGCGGGCCGGTACCCCTGATGATGACGAACTGTTGCCGGCGCACGTGTCGCGCAGCCGGCAGAAGGCCGTCAGGCCCGCCAGCACCGGCCCTCTGTGGGCGCTGCTGGGCGCCGCTTTCATTGCCTTGGCCGGGCTTGGCTGGTGGAGCTTCCAGCAGATTTCGCTGATGGAGCAGCAACTGGTTGCCACCCAGGAAAGCTTTGCACGCATCAGCGAAGAAGCGGCGGGGCGCCTGCAAGCCATCAGCGGCAAGGTCGATGCCAGCGAGTCCTCGACCAGCACCGGCAGCGAGGCCCTGAAGCTGCAGATCCGCCAGCTGCAGGCCAGCCTGGCCGAGCAGGGCAAGCAACAGCAGGGCGTGGCCGGGCAGACGGGGGATCTGGGCAAGCGCCTGGAGCAGGTGTTGGCCGATACGCGCGAGCAGCAAAAAGTTGTGACTGAATTGCAGACTCAGCTGCAGGCGCAGTTGAAGGCGGTGAACGGCGAACTGGCAGCGTTGAAGTCCGGCCAGGTGGATGGCGGCAAGCTTGACGGGCAGCTCAAGAGCTTGAGTGACGAGGTGGCGGCGCTGAAGAAGCAAGGCAACCAGAAAGCGGCCATCGAGAGCCTGGAACAGGACATGCTGGTGTTGAAGAGCCAGGCGGACAACCGCCCAGCTGCGGCGGCAGGTGGTGCTTCGGTGCAGGAATTCGATGCGTTCCGTGGGCAGACCACGCGTAACTTCAATACGCTGCAGAGCCAGATCCAGAACCTGCAGCAGCAGATCAACGCCCGGCCTTGAGGCTGCGGAGGAGGGCTTTGCCCTCCTTTCGCGACCCCAGGCCGCGCCTGCAGGTTACAGCGCTCGCCTGCAGGAACGGCCGGGTGTTCGATCACAGCCGTGGGTAGTCGATGTACCCCACCGGCCCTTTGGCGTAGAAGGTTTCCGGATGGGCCTGGTTCAAGGGCGCATCGGCGGCCAGCCGGGCCGGCAGGTCCGGGTTGGCAATGAACGGCACGCCAAATGCCACCGCATCCGCCTTGCCACTCGCCAATGCAGCGTTGGCGCTGGCTTTGTCGAACCGTTCGTTGACGATGTAGGGGCCACCAAACGCTGCCTTGATCAGCGGGCCGATGCTGTCGTCGGCCTCTTTCTCCCGCGAGCAGATGAACGCGATGCCGCGCTTGCCCAGTTCCTGCGCCACATAGGTGAAGGTTTCGGCACGGTTGGCGTCGCCCATGTCATGGGAGTCGGCACGCGGCGCAAGGTGCACGCCCACACGGCCTGCGCCCCAGACCTCGATGGCCGCGTCGGTCACTTCCAGCAGCAGGCGTGCACGGTTTTCCAGCGAGCCACCATAGCGGTCGGTACGCTGGTTGGTGCTGCTCTGCAGGAACTGGTCGAGCAGGTAGCCGTTGGCACCATGGATCTCCACGCCGTCGAAGCCGGCAGCCTTGGCATTCTCGGCGCCACTGCGGTAAGCCTCGACGATGTCGGCGATTTCTTCACTTTCCAGGGCGCGCGGGGTCGGGTACTCGGTGATCGGGCGCACCAGGCTCACGTGGCCCTTGGGCTGGATGGCGCTGGGCGCCACGGGCAACTCGCCATTCAGGTAGCTGGGGTGCGAGATGCGGCCAACGTGCCACAGCTGCAGGAAGATCCGCCCGCCAGCGCCATGCACGGCCTTGGTGACGTTGTTCCAGCCGCGGACCTGCTGGTCGTTCCAGATGCCAGGCGTGTCCGGGTAGCCGACCCCCATGGCGGTAACCGAAGTCGCTTCGCTGAGAATCAGCCCGGCGCTGGCGCGCTGCACGTAATACTCGGCCATCAGCGCGTTGGGCACGCGGCCTTCATCGGCTCGGCAGCGTGTCAGCGGGGCCATGATGATGCGGTTGGGCAGCTGCACGTCACCCAGTGTGATCGGATCGAAAAGCGTGGTCATAACGGTTACCTGCCTTGTCAAAGTGCTTGGCGCAGTTGTTCGAGGAACGCTTGAATGGTGGCTTCGTTGCGTTTGAAGAAGTGCCACTGGCCGACCTTCTGGCTGTTGATCAACCCGGCGCGCTGCAGCGTGGCCAGGTGGGCAGAGACGGTCGACTGCGACAGGCCGCAGCGCTGGTCGATCTGCCCGGCACACACGCCGTTTTCGGTGCTGTGATGCTGGGCGGGGAAGTGCGCTGCAGGGTCTTTCAGCCAGTTGAGGATTTCTCGTCGGACCGGGTGGGCCAGGGCTTTTATTATTTCGTCGAGATCAAGAGGCATGGTCTGGGCTCATGGTGTAGCGGTATATCGCGATAGGCCGAAATATAGATCGGTACTTCACGATATAGAAATATGAAGTGGTTCTGAGCTGATCACGAATCGCTATATCGCGTTATAACGATATACGCATGCGCAGTGCTAGACTGCGCTCATGAACTACCTCGCACACCTGCACCTTGGCGGCCCGGCGCCGCAACAACTGCTCGGCAGCCTGTATGGCGATTTCGTCAAAGGCTCGCTGGAAGGGCGGTTTCCGCCCGCGCTGGAGGCGGCGATCCGCCTGCACCGGCACATCGACAGCTACACCGATCGTCACCCGCTGGTGCTGGCGGCACTGGCGCGTTTTCCGCGTGAGCGGCGGCGCTTTGCCGGGATCGTGCTGGATGTGTTCTTCGATCATTGCCTGGCGCGGCATTGGGGCGACTATGCCGAACAGCCGCTGGAACAATTCACCGGGTCGTTTTACCGCGTGTTGCTGGCAGAGCCTGAATTGCCAGGCAGGTTGGCGCGGATTGCGCCGTTCATGGCGGCAGATGACTGGCTGGGGGCGTATGGCGACTTCGCTACGCTTGAGCAGGTGTTCACTGGCATTGGCCGGCGCTTGTCGCGGCCAGAGGGCATGGTGGGGGTGATGGGCGAGCTGGAGCGGTTGTATGAGCCGTTGCTGGCGGATTTTCGTGAGTTTTATCCGCAACTGCAGGTGTTTGCCACTGAGCAGAGGTCGGCTGGCTAGGCCCCAACGTGTAGACGCGGGCTTGCCCGCGAAGAGCCCGCCCGGGCACTGGAAATCTCAAGCCGCCCGCGCCTGCCCACGCCGCACCCCCTCGGCCTCTGCAACCCCGAACAACGCCATCTGAATGGCCTGCTGGGCCTGAAGCGCCAACATTGCGCGCTCCTTGCCCGCGCTGCTGATGGGCTGCAACAGGTGAATGCACACCTCGCCCCGCGGCTCGGCAAACAGCCGCATCAGGTGTGACACCAGGTCATCGTCACCAATGAACGGCGCAAGCGGGTCAGCCTCGCCATTGCGCAGGTATTGGATGGCCACCGGCTGCACCGCTGCGCCCTGATCGATGGCACCGGCCAGCAAGCGCCCATGAAAGGTGCGCACCTGGCGCCCGTCGGTGGTGGTGCCTTCGGGGAAGATCAACAACGGCCGGGCATCACCCAGTTGTTCGCTTATCTGTTCGCGCAGGCGCTGGCTGTCGCCGCCGCCGCGGCGGATGAACAGCGTGCCCGCCTTCTCCGCCAGCCAGCCGGCCACCGGCCAGTGGCGCACCTCTGCCTTGGACAGGAATGACAGCGGCCGCAGCATGCCAAGGAGCGGGATATCGGCCCAGGACACGTGGTTGCTGACCCACAGCATGGGCCGCTTGGGCAGCTCGCCAATCACCTGCACCTCGAAGGGCAGGGCGGCGACCAGGCGTTTCATGAACAGGCAGGCCCAGCGTTGCCGGCGTTCGAGGGGGGCCTTGACGCCCAGGCGCTCGCCGACGGCGATCACGCTGGCCATGAGCATGCCGAACAGCAGCACCAGCAACAGCCTGGCAAGGCGGGCGACCACCCGCAGCCAGGGCATCAGACCGCCGCCTTGAAGTGGCGGGCGTAGCGCGGGCAGAGGTCGTCGCGCTTGAGCAGGATGAACACGTCGGCAACCTGGAAGTCCTTGTCCCAGCACGGCTCGCCACAAATCTTCGCACCCAGGCGCATGTACGCCTTGAGCAACGGCGGCATCTCGGCGATGACGTTGGTGGGCAGGGCCAGGGTTGGCAGCGGGTTTTTCGGTTCGGCGCGCAGGTGCTCGGTACACAGGTAGCGCTCGCGCAGGCGTTGCATGATGGCGTGGGCCTGGACGCCGCCATCCTGCATGGGGATGCTCGCGCAGCCCATCAGGTAGCTGTAGCGGCCCTCGTTGAGTACTTCGGCCAGTTCGCCCCAGAGTACGGCGATGGTGCCACCGTTACGGTAAGCGGGGGCCACGCAGGTGCGGCCCAGTTCGAGTATCGGGCCTTGCAGTTGCAGCAGGCCGTGCAGGCTGAACTCTTCTTCGCTGTAGAAACGCCCCAGGCTGCTGGCAGCCTGGTGGTCGAGCAGGCGGGTGGTGGCCACCAGTTCGCCGGTGCTCAGGTCGCGTACGCCGATGTGCTGGCAGTGGACGTCGTAGTCATCCATGTCCAGGCCTTGTTCGGCGCCCTTGAGCTTGGCCTTGAATTCTGCGCTGAACACGTTGAAGCGCAGGGCCTGTGCTTCCTTCAGGGCGGCGGCCCCGACCAGGCGTTCGGCTTGCAGACGGCGTTCAGCGCTGTTGTCGCCAGAGCGAGCGATCCGAGTCATTGCGAGTCTCCATAAGCCAGCCATGAAGGGTTGCGGCCGGTCGGCTTTGTTGTGCAAAGTCAGCCTAGGTAGGCGCGGTGTCACCCCTGTGAATCTTTGGTGATGCTTGCGTGTCACCCCAGACAAGCGCCTATCAAAGGAGCGCCCCATGGCTTGGCTACAACGACTCAACGACCCCCTCCGCCAGCCCTTGGCCGGCACCCTGGGCGAGACCTATGCCGCGCAGCTCGAGCGCTTTGGCGCCGTCGCGCCCTTCGAGCTGGCGGTGTTGGGCGGGCGGGCCATGGCCACGCCGGGCCTCGCCTTCCTGATCGGCTACCAGGCGGCCCTGCGCGCGCTCTGGCCCAGCGCGCCGGCCAGCCTCGGCGCGCTGTGCGCCACCGAGCGGCGCAGCGTGCGCCCGGCGGACATGCAGACACGCCTGGAGGGTTTGCGCCTCACCGGCAGCAAGGATTTCGTCACCGCCGGGCTCGACGCCGAATGGTTGCTGGTGGCGGCGCGCAGCGAAGGGCAGGGCGAAGCACCACGGCTCAACCTGGCGGTGGTGTATCCGGGGGAGGCGGGGGTGACGTTGGAGCCATTGCCGACCCTGCCACTGATGCCTGAGGTGGGCCATGGGCGGCTGTTGCTGCAGCACGCTGCCTGCGAACTGTTGGCGGGGGACGGCTGGGACGCCTACGTCAGGCCGTTCCGCTCGCTCGAAGACTTGTATGTGCTCGCAGCCATGACCGCCTGGCTGTATGGCGTGGGACAGGAGTGTGACTGGCCGCAGGCGCTGCGATTGCGTCTGATCGCTTTGCTGGCGGGGTGTGCCGAGGCCAGCCGCCAGTGTGCCGACAGCGTCGGTTGCCATTTGCTGCTGGGCGGGTTGTTTACGCAGTTTCAGGAGCTGAAAGGGGCCATCGACAAGGCGCTGATGGCGGGGCCGGAGCAGTGGGCGCAGCTTTGGCAGCGGGATCAAGGGGTCATGGCGCTGGCTACCGCTGCCCGGGAAAAACGCCTGGCAAAAGCCTGGGGCGCCGCCGGATTGTCATGAGCGTTTGCCAGGATCGAGAGCACCATTGAAACCTGGGGCGCTCACCATGAAGGCATGCTTGCTGGCCCTGGCCCTGGCCCTGGCCCTGGCGTTGGCCGTCAGCTCGGCCAGGGCAGAGAGCTGGCCGATACCGGATTGGCAGGGCGACCCCGCTAGCGTCGATTGGCAGGCCGTCGACAGCTATGCCTTCCCTGAACGCAGCGCCAGCCAGCGCAACGGCATCCGCAGTGACGCCCTGCTGATCATCCGTGACGGCCGCATCCTGCATGAGCGCTACGCCGCCCCCACCACCGCGAGCACTGCCCACCTCACCTGGTCGGTGAGCAAGAGTGTGCTGGCCACGGTACTGGGGGTGGCCCAGGGCGAGGGACGCTTCCAGCTGCACGACCCCGTAGCACGCTTTTACCCACCGATGCAGGCGCACCCCGATGTGCGCCTGGTTGATCTGCTGCACTGGGCCAGTGGCCTGGTGTGGCAGGAAGACTACGAATATGCACCGGTGAAATCCTCGGTGGTCGCCATGCTCTACACCCGTGGGCGCAACGACATGGCGGGCTATACCGCCGCGCAACGTGCTGCGCAAAAGCCTGGCCAGCAATTTCTCTATTCCAGTGGCGACAGCAATGTCCTGGCCGCCGCGTTGCGCGGCATGCTCGCAGCCGAGGCCTATGCCGATTATCCCTGGCAAGCCTTGTTCACGCCGCTGGGTATCGACAGTGCCGTCTGGGAGCGTGACGCCAGCGGCACCTTTGTCGGTTCCTCGTATCTTTACCTCAAGGCGCGCGACCTGGCGCGCATCGGCCTGTTGATGCAGCGTGAAGGGCGCTGGCGTGAACGGCAGGTGTTGCCGGCGAGCTGGGTCCGCTTCAACCGTACGCCGTTCAGCCAGGCCCGGCACCTGCCCGGCGAAGCCAACCCAGGCGGCCACTGGTGGCTGAACCAGCCACTGGCGGGCAGCGGGCTGCCTTGGCCCGACGCACCGGCGGACACCTATGCCGCCCTCGGCCACTGGGGCCAGGCGCTGTACATACTGCCCAGACACAGGCTGGTCATCGTCCGCTACGGCGATGATCGCGACGGCAGCTACAGCCATAACGAATTGCTCAAGCGCGTGCTGGCGGCGTTACCCAAGGAGGAAGCATGAAGCGCCTTGCATGGTTGGTGGCTGTTGCCTTGCTGGGGTGGGCCTGGCTCGAGCGCCAGGCATTGGCGGATTTCCCGGGCATCCTTTCGGCCTATTCGGCCAAGGAGTATTGCTCGTGCCGGTTTGTCATGGGCTTCGACCAGGCGTATTGCCGGGGTTACGTGAAGCAGTGGCTGCCCTTGAGCTCGCTGGAGGAGGACCGCCAGCGGCGCCTGGTCAGGGCCACCGGCCTGGGCCAGCACAATGTGGCGACGTGGCAGTCTGCCCAGGCCGGCTGCCGCTTGCTGCCATGAAGGCGGGCGGGTAAGGTTGGCGGTCTGGTTTCACGAGATCTGTCATGTTCAAGCTGCCGCGTCTTTTGCCCGCCCTACTGCTGGCTTTATGCCTGCCCGCCCACGCCAATTGGCACCTCGATGGCGAGTCTTCACGCCTGTCATTCATCACCGGCAAGAACGGCGATACGGCCGAGGTCCATCGTTTTCTGGTGCTGCATGGCAGCGTCGACCGCAAAGGCATGGCGGGGCTACGTATCGAGATGGACTCGGTAAGCAGCGGTATTCCGCTGCGTGACGAGCGCATGCGTGACGACCTGTTCGAAGTCCGCCGCTTTGCCGAGGCGACGGTCAAGGCCCAGCTCGACCTGCGGCCAATCAACGACCTCGCCGACGGTGCACAGATTGAATTGCGCCTGCCGCTGACCGTCACCCTGCACGGCCAGTCGCACAGCTACAACGCCTTGCTGCTGGCCACCCGCCTGGATGCACGGCGCTTCCAGGTGGTGACGCTCGAACCGTTGATATTGCGCGCCCAGGACTTCGGCCTGCTGCCCGGCCTGGAAACCTTGCGCACGTTCGCCAAGCTCAAGTCCATCAACCCGACGGTACCGGTCAATGCGGTGCTGATCTTCAACGCGCGCTGACATGCCGGGGCCGGTCTTCCCCTGGCGGGATGGCAATCAGTTCGAGCTGCTGGTCGACGGGCCTGAATTCTTTCCGCGGATGCTGCAGGTCATCGAGCACGCGCAGACGCAGGTTGACCTGGAGCTGTACCTGGTCGAGGCCGGTGCCTGCGCCGAGACGGTGGTCGAGGCGCTGGAGCAGACAGCCAGGCGCGGTGTGCGCGTGCGTTGCCTGTTCGATGATTATGGCTCGCTGGCTTTCAATTCTGCCTTGCGCCAACGCCTGCTGGACGCCGGCGTGCACCTGCGCTGGTACAACCGCCTGCGCTGGCGCCGCGGCCTGCGCAACCTGTACCGCGACCATCGCAAGTTGCTGCTGGTGGATGAGCGTTGGGCGGTGGTTGGCGGTACCGGTGTCACCGACGAGTTCTGGACGCCGGGTGAGGCGACCAGCGAGTGGCACGAGGTAATGGTGCAGATGCAGGGCCCGGTGGTGGGCGACTGGCAACTGCTGTTCGATCGCCAGTGGCAGGCCAACAACCGCCGTACCGCCTGGCGCCCGCCTGAAGGGTTCGGCCTGCCACGTCTGCCCAGGATCCCGGCGCAGGGGCAGGGCATGGGCCGTGTAGCCTATGCCGACGCCCGCCAGCACCGGGACATCCTGCATTCGCTGGTTCGTGCGCTCAACAGCGGCAAGCAACGCGTGTGGTTGGCCACGCCGTACTTTCTGCCGACCTGGAGCGTGCGCCGTTCATTGCGCCGGGCTGCGGGCAAAGGCGTCGACGTGCGCCTGCTGCTCACCGGCCCGCGCACCGATCACCCTTCGGTGCGTTATGCGGGCCACCGTTACTACCCCCGATTGCTGCGCGCGGGTGTGCGGATCTATGAATACCAGCCATGCTTCCTGCACCTGAAGATGGCGCTGGTGGACGACTGGGTCAGCGTCGGTTCGTGCAATTTCGACCACTGGAACCTGCGCTTCAACCTGGAGGCCAACGTCGAGGCGCTGGACCCGCCGCTGACGGCAGCGGTCAGGGCCAGCTTCGAAAGGGATTTCGCCTTGAGCGAAGAAGTCGACCTCGACCACTGGAACGCCCGGCCGTTGTGGCGCCGGGTCAAGCAGCGGGTATGGGGCTGGCTGGACCGGCTGGTGGTCAACCTGCTCGACCGTCGCGACTGAAGCAGACTATCGTGCAATGGCTGTTCCCCTATCACCGAAGGAGTGGATGCGATGACGGCGAAGAAGATTCTCATGCTGGTGGGCGACTACGTCGAGGACTACGAGGCGATGGTGCCGTTCCAGGCCTTGACCATGATTGGCCATACGGTACACGCGGTGTGCCCGGAGAAAATCGCCGGGCAGACCGTGCGCACGGCAATCCATGATTTCGAGGGCGAGCAGACCTACAGCGAGAAGCCTGGGCACAACTTTGCGTTGAACCATGACTTCGTCCAGGTCCGGCCCGAAAGTTACGACGCGTTGCTCATCCCGGGGGGGCGGGCGCCGGAATACCTGCGCCTGGATGAGCGGGTGCTGGCGCTGGTCAGGGCCTTCGATCAGGCGGGCAAGCCGATTGCGGCGGTGTGCCATGGGGCGCAACTGCTGGCGGCGGCCGGGGTGCTGGAAGGGCGCGAATGCAGTGCGTACCCGGCGTGTGCACCAGAGGTGCGGCTGGCCGGCGGGACGTTCATCGACATCGCGGTGGACCAGGCGCATGTCGATGGCAACCTGGTCACGGCGCCAGCCTGGCCGGCGCATCCTGCCTGGTTGGCGGCCTTCCTGAAGGTGCTCGGGACGCGTATCGCCTGATCTACTCGGCCCGTGGTGTCACTCCACCTGCTCGACCCAGTCGTTGAGATTGTAGTAATTGGTCACCCGGGCAATCTTCCCGCAGTGGATGTAGAAGAACGCCCCCGCCGACAGCACATAGGTCTGCCCATTGGCGGCCGGCAAGCCTTCGTCATCGGCCACATATTCGCCATGTACGGTGAACTCCGCCGCCGCCCGGCTGCCATCGGCGTTCTGCATCACCACGATGTCGGCCAGGCGCTCGCGGTAGCAGCGGTTCATCTTGCCCATGAATGCAGCGAACTTGGCCTTGCCCATCTGCCGCTCGCCTTGGTTGATGTCATGGATCACGTCCTCGCTGAGCAAGGCCAGGAAGCCTGGCATGTCACCGGCGTTGAAGGCGGCGTAGTAAGCATTTACCAGTTCGGTAGCGGTCATGGAACAATACCTGTCGTGTAGGGAAAAGGCGCAGCGTTGGTTCGGATGATAGGGTTTCCCCTCAAGCCCGGCTTAGCCGAGCGCGTCATCCACATCGACAAAACGACCGCCAAGCATGCAAATACGCCTGTTGCACGGCGCCGCCATCGCGCCTTACATCGATGACCTCGCTCGCCTGCGGCTAACCGTGTTCCGCGAGTTTCCCTACCTGTACGACGGTACGCCCGAATATGAAGCCGACTACCTGGCCGCCTATGCCCGCTCAGGCCGCAGCCTGGTAGTGCTGGCGCTGGATGACGGCAAGGTGGTGGGCGCTTCGACCGGCCTGCCACTGGTGGACGTTGCGCCGCAGTTCCAGCAGCCGTTCCTGGCGCAGGGGCGTGACCCGGCCAGCGTGTACTACTTCGGCGAATCGCTGGTGTTGCCCGAATACCGTGGCCAAGGCCTGGGTGTGCGCTTTTTCATCGAACGCGAGTCGTATGCGCACAAGCTGGCCGAATTCGACTATTGCGCGTTCTGCGCCGTCGAGCGCCCGGGTGTGCACCCGTTGCGGCCAGCCAATTACAAACCGCTGCACGGTTTTTGGCGCAACCGCGGCTTCCTGCACGACCCCTCGCTGCGTACCAGCTATGCCTGGCGCGACCTCGGCGAGCCGCAAATCAGCGACAAGATCATGTCGTTCTGGCTCAAGGAGCTGCCGATATGATCCGCCTCGCGGCCTGCCAGTACGCCATCGAGCTGCACGAAACCTGGGATGCTTATGCCGACCACTTGCAGCACCTGTGCGCCGAGGCGGTCGAGGCGGGCGCCCAGTTGTTGCTGCTGCCGGAATATGCAGGCCTGGTGCTCAGCGGCCAGCTGCCCGCCGAGCAACGTGGTGACCTCAAGGCTTCCATTGCCGGTATTCAGCCGCTGATCGAACCGTGGCGGGCGTTGTGCCAAAGCATGGCTCGGCGGTGGAGTGTTTACCTGCAACCGGGCAGCCTGCCGGTGCTAGGCCCCGATGGGCGCTACCGCAACCGTGCCTGGCTGTTCGGCCCCGACGGCGAGCTGGGGCATCAGGACAAGCTGATGATGACCCGCTTCGAGCGTGAGCAGTGGGACATTGCGGCCGGCCAGGGGCTGACGGTGTTCGACACCCCGCTGGGCCGCCTGGGCATTCTGATCTGCTACGACAATGAATTCCCGATGCTGGCGCGAGGCCTGGCTGAAGCGGGCGCCGACCTGATCCTGGCGCCCAGCTGCACCGATACCCAGGCCGGCTACCACCGGGTACGCATTGGCGCCCAGGCGCGGGCGCTGGAAAATCAGATTGCGGTGTTGCAGAGCCCGACCGTGGGCCTGGCACCGTGGTCGCAGGCGCTGGATGAGAACATCGGGCGGGCGGGGCTGTTCGTGCCGCCGGATCACGGCATGCCGGCAAATGGGGTAATTGCCGAGAGCGAGCAACTGAGCCCGGCGAGCAGCCAATGGCTGGTGTGTGATATTGACCTGGCGCAGGTGCGGCGTGTGCGGGAGGAGGGGCAGGTGTTCACGCGGCGCGATTGGCCTGAGCAGTTCGAACGGGTTCCCTGAAACGGCGGCGGCCCCTTCTCGGGTAAACCCGCTCCTACAGGTACAGCGCACACTTTGGATCAGCGCTGTAACTGTGGAGCGGGTTTACCCGCGAAGGGGCCGCCGCTAGTGCAACTGCCTTACTTCACTTCAACAGCCAGGCTCTCGGCAATCTTGTTCTGCCACAGCGCAGGGCCGGTGATGTGTACCGACTCACCGTTGCTGTCCACCGCGACGGTGACCGGCATGTCCTTCACATCGAACTCGTAGATCGCTTCCATGCCCAGCTCGGCAAATGCCAGGACCTTGGACTTGCGGATCGCCTGGGCTACCAGGTAGGCGGCGCCGCCCACAGCCATCAGGTACACGGCCTTGTTGTCTTTGATCGCTTCGATGGCGGTCGGGCCACGCTCGGACTTGCCGATCATGCCCAGCAGGCCAGTCTGCTCGAGGATCTGACGGGTGAACTTGTCCATGCGGGTGGCGGTGGTCGGGCCGGCTGGGCCAACCACTTCGTCACCGACCGGGTCTACCGGGCCGACGTAATAGATGAAGCGGCCTTTGAGGTCGACCGGCAGCTCTTCGCCACGGTTGAGCATCTCGACCATGCGCTTGTGCGCGGCGTCGCTGCCGGTGAGCATCTTGCCGTTGAGCAGGATGGTCTCGCCCGGCTTCCAGCTGGCGACTTCTTCCGGGGTGATGTCGTCGAGGTTGACGCGACGGGCGCTTGGGCCCGCTTCCCAGACGATCTCCGGGTAGGCGTCCAGCGACGGTGCTTCCAGCTCGGCAGGGCCCGAACCGTCGAGCACGAAGTGCGCGTGGCGGGTGGCGGCGCAGTTCGGGATCATGCACACCGGCAGGGACGCGGCGTGGGTCGGGTAGTCCATGATCTTGACGTCGAGCACGGTGGTCAGGCCACCCAGGCCCTGGGCGCCGATGCCCAGCTGGTTGACCTTGTCGAACAGCTCCAGACGGATCTCTTCGAGGCGGTTCTGCGGGCCACGGGCCTTCAGTTCGTGGATGTCGATGGACTCCATCAACAC
>Ga0160462_100303_pt1 | contig 15971 bp, 17 predicted proteins | sample HID1975K_E6MG_FD_108219 | JGI IMG/M metagenome (GOLD analysis project Ga0160462, IMG submission 108219) | Enriched soil microbial communities from UW Madison campus, WI, USA - HID1975K_E6 MG | ecosystem: Environmental > Terrestrial > Soil > Unclassified | place: USA: Madison, Wisconsin... | reverse complement strand
GGCCTTGTGTCGCGAAAGGGCCGCAAAGCGGCCCCAGTATCTTCGCATCACTGCATGAACTGCTGGGGCTGCCTTGCAGCCCAATCGCCGGCAAGCCGGCTCCCACAGGTATAGCCCAGCCCTTGTGGGAGCAACTGTCTTGCTCAATTTCTAAAAGCTGGCGCGATCCCGGTGGGAGCCGGCTTGCCGGCGAGGGGCCGTAACAGGTTGGCCTAGAAGTCCAGGCTTATACCCAGGCTGACCCCTTGCTGGGTCAACTCATCACTCTTGCGCCAGTTGTAGTTCCCTCGCAGATGCACCCCGGCCATCAGCTCATGGCTCAGCCCCAGGCTGGCGCGGGTCAGATTGCTGTTGGGCGTATAGCCGGTGAGGGTGAAGTCATTGGCCGGCAGTGTCGTCAGGTGCATCGTCACGTCCTGCTGGTCATCCTCGAATTCATGCTCGCGCGCCACCTCGGCGAACACCCGCGTACCCGGCATCAGCTGCACACTGCCCAGCAGGCCTGCGCCCAGGCGCCGCGAGGTGCGTTCCTGGTCGTCGAAACCCAGCGCCGTGGAGCGCCCGCTCTTTTCGTCATAGCCATCGACTTTGACCCGCGCATAGTCGGCACTGATGAACGGCGCCAGTTGCCAGGTGCTGCTGTCGGGCGCCAGGTCATATCCCAGCCGGCCCGTCACCGCCCAGGCTTCGCCATTGCTGTCGCCTTTTTCGCTGCGGTCATTCACACCCAGTGCGAACGTGCGCTTGAGGTCGCGGTAATCCAGGTGCCCGGCGCTCAGCGCGGCGTCGGCCCACCAACGGTCGTGACGGAACTGGGCGAAGGCGCTGGCCAGGTAGCTGTCGAGCTTATAGTCCGAGTCCTGTTCACCTGCCTCCAGTTTCTGCCGATAGACACCCCCGGCAAGCCCAACCCGCCATGCGTCGTTGAGCCGGTAACTGCCCCCCAGCGTCAGGTTATAGCCGCGCCCGTCGGCGTTGGCCGCACTGCGCTGGTCGTCGAAGTCCAGGTCTTGCGCACCGGTGGCAACGAAGGCTTGCCATTGGCCAACCGCTTGCCAGGGTGTCTGCCACTGGTTGCGCAGCTCGTCCTGGTGTGCGCGCAGGCTGGCGTGGGCCATTTCCGGCAGCAGCGTCAGCTCCCAGGGGGCGGAAAGGATGGAGTAGCCATAGTCCGCGATCAACTGCTGGCCGGCGATGGTCGGGTGCACCGAATCATCGAACAGTAGCTTGGTTGGGTCGGGGTTGCTGCCGTTGATGCCGTACACCGGGTTTTCCACGCAACTGTCGCCGCTGTAGCAGGTGCCGATCAGGTTCTGGCCGCTGGCCAGGCCGAACTGCGTCGGGTTGGCCACGGCTTCGCTCAGTAGCAGCGGAATGTTCAGCGGGATGATCTCGGCGTCGATCTGGCCCAGTTGGCCGACCAATGCCTGGTTGAACACGGCGGACAGCTGCGACAGCGGGTTTTGTTGAGGGGTGCCGCTGAAGTTCGGTGTCTGGCCAAGGTCCGGGAGCAGCCAGACCATGATGTAGCGCGCCCCACCTTGTTGCAGGGCCTGGGCGCTGGCGGCCAGGCGTGAGCCTGCGGCCGCGGCGTCGGCAGGGCTGTTTACCAAGCCCTGCAGAAAATCGTTGCCACCGCCAGTCAGGTAATAGAGCGCGTTGGGGTCGGCGCGCAGGCCGTTTGCCAGGTACCCGGCGCGCTCTCGAAGGACGGCTCCAGCACCGTTGGTGCCGGGAGGAACGACGAGCTGGGAAGTCTGCGTGATGGAGTCGAGAATCTGCTGGGTGGTGTAGCCACCCACGGCCCAGTTGTTGCCATCGGGGCGTATCCCCAGTGACGTGGACGGGTTCAGATCATCTGGGCTTACGCCCAATCGCCCACCAAGAATCATCGGCGAGACAGGTGCGAAGTTGCCGTTCTCGTCACGATTGGTAAACCGCATGCCCGCCGTGCCGCCGGTCAGGTCGGGAAACTGCCCGGCATCGGCCAGGCTGTCGCCGAACACGATCATGCTCGAGTAAGGGGAGGGGGCAGCGAACGCCTGGCTGCATGCCAGCGCCAATGTAGCTACGGTAAAGCGCAATAACGGTGCTTTTCGCATCGATGAACATCCTTTTCATTGTTTTTATGAGAACAACCCGAGCGACCATAGCAAATCGCGGGGCATGGCTTCCAAGTCCATTCGTTTCGTGTGTTTACCGGCATATTGCGCCCGCCGCCCCGGTAGGCTACTGTGCCTGCAAGTATGAGCGAGACCTATCCCGTGTTGATCGTCAGCAAACTCTTGATGCGCGTTATCAAGGCCCACGCCCGTTGGCGTTGGCGCGCCTGACTTTATCTCTTGCCGGCCCGCCCGGCCCGTCCCTGTATGCCTTCCTGTCCGTTTTCGAGCGCCCTTAGTGGCAGCGCCGTGTCTGTTTATGGCGTAGGAAGGTTCGACTTTTAAAGTCAGTAGATTCTAGAGGTTTAGCCTGATGTTACTGATGATCGACAATTACGACTCATTCACTTACAACGTCGTGCAATACCTTGGCGAGCTGGGTGCCGACGTCAAGGTCATGCGCAACGACGAAATCACCGTTGCCGAGATCGAAGCCCTCAACCCTGAGCGCATTGTTGTCTCGCCTGGCCCGTGCACACCGAGCGAAGCCGGCGTTTCCATCGAAGCCATCCTGCATTTCGCCGGCAAGCTGCCGATCCTTGGTGTATGCCTGGGCCACCAGTCCATTGGCCAAGCCTTTGGTGGTGATGTCGTGCGGGCCCGCCAGGTGATGCATGGCAAGACCAGCCCTGTGTACCACCGTGACCTGGGCGTGTTCGCCGGCCTCAACAACCCGCTTACCGTAACCCGCTACCATTCCCTGGTGGTCAAGCGCGAAACGCTGCCTGATTGCCTGGAGGTGACCGCCTGGACAGCCCATGACGACGGTTCGGTGGACGAGATCATGGGCCTGCGTCACAAGACCCTTAATATTGAAGGGGTGCAGTTCCACCCCGAGTCCATCCTGACCGAGCAGGGCCACGAGCTGTTCGCCAACTTCCTCAAGCAGACCGGCGGCCGCCGCTAAGGACCGAGCATGGATATCAAGAGCGCGTTGAGCCGTATCGTCGGCCAACTGGACCTTTCCACCGAAGAAATGCGCGATGTCATGCGCCAGATCATGACCGGCCAGTGCAGCGAGGCGCAGATCGGTGCCTTCCTCATGGGCATGCGCATGAAAAGCGAAAGCATCGACGAGATCGTCGGTGCGGTGTCGGTGATGCGCGAACTGGCGGACAAGGTCGAGCTGAAAAGCCTTGATGGCGTCGTCGACATCGTTGGCACCGGCGGTGATGGTGCCAACATCTTCAACGTTTCCACTGCCTCATCGTTCGTCCTGGCGGCGGCGGGCTGCACCGTGGCCAAGCATGGTAACCGCGCGGTATCCGGCAAGAGCGGCAGTGCCGACCTGCTGGAAGCCGCCGGCATCTACCTGAACCTGACGCCGGTGCAGGTCGCGCGCTGCATCGACAGCCTGGGCATCGGTTTCATGTTCGCCCAGAGCCATCACACAGCCATGAAACACGCCGCCGGCCCGCGTCGCGACCTGGGGCTGCGTACCCTGTTCAACATGCTTGGCCCGCTTACGAATCCGGCCGGTGTGAAACACCAGGTGGTTGGCGTGTTCAGCCAGGCCCTGTGTCGCCCTCTGGCCGAAGTGCTGCAACGCCTGGGCAGCAAGCATGTGCTGGTAGTGCATTCGAAGGATGGCCTGGACGAATTCAGCCTGGCGGCACCGACCTTCGTCGCTGAACTGAAAAATGACCAGATCAGCGAATACTGGGTCGAGCCGGAAGACCTCGGCATGAAGAGCCAGAGCCTGCATGGCCTGGCAGTCGAGACCCCACAGGCATCGCTGGAGCTGATCCGTGATGCACTCGGCCGACGCAAGACCGAAAACGGCCAGAAGGCTGCAGAAATGATCGTGCTCAACGCGGGCGCGGCCCTGTATGCCGCCGACCATGCAATGACCCTGGCGCAGGGTGTTGAACTCGCCCACGACGTGCTGCATACCGGGCTGGCCTGGGAGAAGCTGCAGGAGCTGGGTGCATTTACGGCGGTATTCAAGGTGGAGAACGAAGCATGAGTGTCCCGACGGTGCTGGAAAGGATCATCGCCCGCAAGTTCCAGGAAGTGGCCGAGCGCAGCGCGCGCGTCAGCCTTGCCGAGCTGGAGCAGCTGGCCAAGCAGGCCGACGCTCCACGCGGCTTTGCCAATGCGTTGATCGAGCAGGCCAAGCGCAAGCAGCCTGCAGTGATCGCCGAAATCAAGAAGGCCTCGCCGAGCAAGGGTGTCATCCGCGAGAACTTCGTGCCGTCGGAAATTGCCGTCAGCTATGAGAAAGGCGGGGCTACCTGCCTGTCGGTGCTGACCGACGTGGACTACTTCCAGGGGGCGGATGAGTACCTGCAGCAGGCACGTGCCGCGGTTTCGCTGCCTGTGATCCGCAAGGACTTCATGGTCGACCCTTACCAGATCGTCGAGGCCCGTGCCCTGGGCGCCGACTGTGTGCTGCTGATCGTATCGGCGCTAGACGACGTGAAGATGGCCGAGCTGGCTGCTACGGCCAAGGATGTCGGCCTTGATGTACTGGTTGAAGTGCACGATGGCGATGAACTGGAGCGTGCATTGAACACCCTCGACACACCGTTGGTGGGTGTCAACAATCGCAACCTGCATACGTTCGAAGTCAGCCTGGACACCACACTCGACCTGCTGCCACGCATTCCGCGTGACCGCCTGGCCATTACCGAGAGCGGCATTCTCAACCGTGCAGATGTCGAATTGATGGCGATCAACGAGGTTTATTCGTTCCTGGTGGGTGAGGCGTTCATGCGGGCCGAGCAGCCGGGGCTGGAATTGCAGCGGTTGTTCTTCCCGGAACAGGTGAAGAAGACTGTTCAGCAACTGGACTGATCAAGACGAAGCCGGCTTTTGCCGGCTTTTTTGTTTGCCTGAACCAAAGGTGGCCAATGACTGACCAACCCCTGGCTTTGACCGTCGAACAGGGCCTGCACGCCGAACAGGACCTGCTGGCAGCGGTATGCCGCGGTGAACGCGACTACGGCGTGTTGTTCTGGCGCCCGACTGACCATGCCTTGGTCATGCCTCGGCGCATGAGCCGGCTCGACAACTTCGAAGCGGCCTGTTCGGAGCTGGCGATCGCTGGCTGGCCGGTGCTGCTTCGCGAAACCGGTGGCGAGCCGGTGCCGCAGTCGCATGCGACGGTGAATATAGCGCTGGTGTACGCAGCGCCGCGCAGCGAGGGCGACCACGGGCGCATCGAAAACGCTTACGAGCGCCTGTGCCTGCCGTTGTGCGATGTGCTGCGCGAGTGGGGTGGCGTGGCTTCGGTCGGCGAAATCGACGGTGCCTTCTGCGATGGCCGCTTCAACGTCAACCTCAATGGCCGCAAGTTGGTAGGCACCGCCCAGCGCTGGCGGCAGGGGCTGGGTGGCAAGCGGCCGGTGGTACTGGTGCACGGTGCGTTGTTGCTGGATAACGAGCGGGAGTCGATGGTGGCTGCAGTCAACCGTTTCAATGAGTGTTGCGAGCTTGAGCAGCGCTGCCGGGCCGGCAGCCACATCGCCCTGCATGAAGTGGCACCCGCGGCGCCCTGGTTCGAGCGCCTGTCGCAGGCCTACGAAGAAGTGCTGGCCAACCTGCCAGAAGATTAACGGGTGCCGTAGACCACCATGGTCTTGCCCTTGACCTGGACCAGGCTGCGCTCCTCGAGGTCCTTGAGGACGCGGCCGACCATTTCCCGCGAGCAACCGACAATACGGCCAATTTCCTGACGCGTGATCTTGATCTGCATGCCGTCCGGGTGGGTCATGGCGTCTGGCTGTTTGCACAAGTCCAGCAGGCAGCGGGCAACCCGGCCAGTGACGTCGAAGAAGGCCAGGTCGCCGACCTTGCGGGTGGTGTTGCGCAGGCGTTGGGCCATCTGGCTGCCGAGGGCGTAGAGGATATCCGCGTCTTGCCGGGCCAGGTCGCGAAACTTGTCGTAGCTGATTTCCGCTACTTCGCATTCGGTCTTGGCGCGCACCCAGGCGCTGCGTTGCTGGTCGCTGCCCGCCGTTTCGAACAGGCCTAGTTCACCGAAGAAATCGCCACTGTTGAGGTAGGCGATGATCATCTCGTGGCCTTCGTCGTCTTCGATGATGATGGTGACTGAACCCTTGATGATGAACGACAGCGTTTCGGCTCGGTCACCGGCGCAGATGATGTTGCTCTTGGCGGTGTAGCGGCGGCGCTGGCAGTGCACCAGCAGCTTGTCGATGTTCTTGATCTTGGCGGGTAGGGCTGAGGCAACCATCACGAAATCCTGTTCGATGCGACGCATAGGCTCTTGTTTGAGGTTGGCTGACGCGACGCGTCAGTCAATTGGCGCCAGCTTATCAGACACTGCAGGATGTTTCGGCACAAATGCGACGCGTGTTGAGCTTTTCCGACAGCCATACAAGGCTTAAGCTGACACCCTTTTGCGAATTCCAGGAGTATGGACAGATGAAGGCACGCATCCAGTGGGCCGGTGAAGCGATGTTCCTCGGCGAATCGGGGAGCGGCCACGTCGTGGTAATGGATGGCCCACCCGAAGCCGGTGGTCGTAACCTGGGCGTGCGCCCGATGGAAATGCTCTTGCTCGGCCTGGGTGGCTGCAGCAGCTTCGACGTGGTGAGCATCCTGAAGAAATCGCGGCAGGCGGTGGAAAGCTGTGAAGCCTTTCTGGAAGCTGAGCGTGCAAGCGAAGACCCGAAGGTGTTCACCAAGATTCACATGAACTTCGTGGTGAAGGGCCGTGCGCTGAAAGAAGCGCAGGTCAAGCGTGCGGTGGAACTGTCGGCCGAGAAGTACTGCTCGGCGTCGATCATGCTCGAGCGCGCCGGTGTGGAAATTACCCACGGCTACGAGATTGTAGAGCTGGGTTGACCCCGCTTGTCCGGGGCCGCCAAGTGGCCCCGGCGATCTTCAGTTGCGCAAGGCAGGCAGAGCGGTCATCAACCAGCTTGGTACGCGACGTCGCACTGACTCGCTCAAGTGCTCCCGGCGCTTCTGATAAGCCAGCCCCAAGCCGATGACCCCCAGGCCGATCAGCGTCACCAGCACCGGGAACAGCAGTGATTGGGCAAACACCTCGTAAGACAGATAGCCCAGATAAGCCGCCACCCCCAACGCTCCGAACACCATGAACAGCGGCCGGCGCAGCAGCACCGCCATTGCCATCAACCCAAGGTTGATCAGGCAATACAACGCCTTGCCCAGTTCACTGTCGCTTTCCATCATTGTCAGCCCACCCCAGAACGCCGCGAGCCCTGCCAGGTAACCCCAGTGGGCGTAGTCCTCACGGGTACGGCCGTCGACCACCAGAAACACCAGCAGCAGCCCAAGCCCGAACCACAGCGAAACCGTGCGCCGCTGTTCCCAGCTGAACGGCGAGCCGAACACCCACTCGCTAAGGTCCATCGACATGAACCACAGCGCGACGGCAATCGGCATCACGATGAACGGGTAGGGGATCAAGCGCAGCATCAGCAGACCGGCGACCACCGTGGCCGCTTCCATCACCAGCCAGCCGCCCTGCACGTAGGTGTAATACTGGTGATAGTCCGTTTGCCTATCATCCAGCGGCCACCATCCGGCCAGGCGTTCGATGGCGAAGACCGCCAAAGGCACGATGCTCACCGCAACCGCCGCCAACACGCCAGCGGCGATAGGCTGTTGGCGCCTTTGCAGGCTGAGGGCGAACGTGGTGAGCAGGGCGATGTACAGCAAGGCCGTGCCCAGCAGTGCCCAATCGCCGATGCGCATCCAGGCTTCGGTGAGTAACCAGCCCATCGCTCCCATGATCAGCAGGGCGCCGAAGTAGAAAGCGACGTGGCTCAGATGGAAACTGCCGCGTGCGGCTGGCTGTTGGCGCAGAAAGCCCAGCAGGGCCTGATCCTGGCCCGGCTGGAGAATGCCGGCTTGCACGGCGCGCGCCAGGTCCTTGGCGTCGATACGGTCCGTCATGGGCGTGCCCTTAGATGCGGTAGGTGCTCTTGGTCATGACCTTGGCCAGCATGCTCATGCCAAAGCGGACTGGCGCGGGGAAGCGATAACCGCCGGCTTCGAGGGCCGATTCGGCATGTTGCTCTTCATCCACCCGCATCTGCTCGAGAATAGCGCGGGACTTCTCGTCCTCGTCGGGGATTTGCTCCAGGTGCTCGTCCAGGTGTTTGCACACCTGATGCTCGGTGGCAGCGACGAAGCCGAGGCTGACCTTGTCGCTGACCAGGCCGGCGAGGGCGCCGATGCCGAACGACATGCCGTAGAACAAAGGGTTGAGGACGCTCGGGTGGCTGCCTAGCTGGCGGATGCGCTGTTCGCACCAGGCCAGGTGGTCGATTTCTTCTTCGGCAGCGTGTTCCATTGCCTTGCGCACCTGCGGCAGTCTGGCGGTCAGGGCCTGGCCCTGATACAGCGCCTGGGCGCAGACTTCGCCGGTATGGTTGATGCGCATGAGCCCGGCAATGTGCCGGGTCTGGCTGTCGTCCAGTTCGACGTCCGGCTGGACGATGGCCGGCGACGGCCGGGACGGTTGGCCGCTGAAGGGCAGCAAGGTGCGCATGGCGGTATCGGCCTGCAGCAACAAGCGGTCGAGCGGCGAATAGTGACGTTCGGTAGCCATCGGGCACCTCCGCTGAAGTGATGCCCGACAGTTTACCTCAATCGCCCGAGGCGGGCTTGCCTTGGGTCAGCCCGGTGGCCAGTGCATCTGGCGTTGGCCGAGCACGTGCATATGGATGTGGTAGACGGTCTGCCCACCTTGCTCGTTGCAGTTCATGACCACGCGGAAGCCATCATCGCAGCCAAGTTCTTTGGCCAGGCGCTGGGCGGTGAACAGGATATGACCGGCAAGGCCCTTGTCCTCTTCGGTCAGGTCATTGAGGGTACGGATGTGTTTTTTCGGGATGACCAGAAAATGCACCGGCGCCTGGGGCGCGATATCGTGGAACGCCAGAACCTGGTCGTCCTCGTAGATGATCTTGGCCGGGATCTCCCGGTTGATGATCTTGATGAATAAATCGTCCACAGCACTTGCTCCATGGTGAGGGTCCCGGCCGAGTGTACTGAGCCAGGCGCCACTCGCCCAGTGGCTATTCCATTCCGACCGGGCAGTAGCGGCGGTGGATGAAGCCCGCAAGCTTGCGCGTCAGCCAGCGGGGCAACAGGCGCGGAGCGAAGGCCAGCCACCGGTTACGGCGCACCGGCATGATCAGCGCGCGGTTCTTGGCCAACGCACGCACGGTGTGCAGCGCCACTTCCTCCGGGCTCAGGCAGCGGCTGTTGCCGTCGAGCCTGGGAATGGGCCGGCGCGAAGCGCGTACCGGGCCGGGGCACAGGACCGAAACCTTGATGCCGGTGGGCTTGAGCTCTTCGCGCAAGGCTTCGCTGAAGTTCAGCACGTAAGCCTTGCTGGCAGCATAGGTGGCCATCGAGGGGCCGGGTGCAAAGGCGGCCAGGCCGGCGACATTGAGGATCTGCCCACCGCCCTGGACCGCCATGAGGTTGCCGATGGCATGGCACAGCCGGCTCATGGCAAGGATGTTGACCTCCAGCAGGTCCTGCTCGTCTGCCCATTCATGGGCCAGGAACGGGCCATAGGTTCGCTGGCCGGCGCAGTTGACCAGCAGGTCGATGCGCCGCTCGCCTTCTTCCAGTTCCAGCACGAAGCCGGACAGGCGCAGCGGCTGGCTCAGGTCACAAGCGCGGAACAGTACTTCGACGCCGAAGCGCTGGGTCAGCTCGATGGCCACCGGTTCAAGCGTTTCGCGGTGGCGTGCCACCAGGATCAGGTTGCGCCCGCGCCGCGCCAGGGCTTCCGCCAGGGCCAGGCCCAGGCCGCTGGAAGCACCAGTGATCATGGCGTAACGGGTCATGCAAGGCTCCTGGGGGCAAAAGAGGGCGCCTAGTGTACAGCTTGGCCAAGCAAGGTGTTGCGTTTTGCTACAAGGCCTTGGTGCACAAGGATTGACTGTGTTTCAGGGCTGCCTGGTACTCGCCGTGCAGGCGCTCGATCAGCGCGGTGGCGGCGGGCAGGTCATGGATATCGCCGACACCTTGGCCAGCGGACCAGACCGTCTTCCAGGCCTTGGCTTCATCGTCGATGGGTTTGAGCTTGCCCTGTTCAATGGCGTTTTTCAGTGCGGCCATGTCATAGCCGGCACGTTCCAGGCTCTGGCGCAGGAAGCTGGCCGGGATGCCGGACACCGCCGGGGTGTGGACAATGTCCGCAGCATGGGCGCCGAGCAGCATCTGTTTATAGGCATCCTGCGCGTGGCTTTCCTGGGTAGCGATGAAGCGGGTACCCATGTACGCAAGGTCCGCCCCCAGCAACTGAGCGGCAAGAACCTCATGCCCGTGGTTGATGCAACCGGCGAGCAGCAATGTCTTGTCGAAGAACTGGCGTATTTCAGCTACCAGGGCGAATGGGCTCCAGGTGCCGGCATGCCCACCGGCACCCGCCGCAACGGCGATCAGACCATCGACACCCGCCTCGGCGGCTTTCTCGGCATGGCGCCGGGTAGTTACGTCATGGAACACCAGGCCGCCATAGCGGTGGACGGCATCCACCACCTCCTTCACGGCGCCGAGGCTGGTGATGACGATCGGCACGCGATGCTCGACGCACAGTGCCAGGTCAGCCTGCAGGCGCGGGTTGGTGGGATGGACGATCAGGTTGACCGCATACGGTGCTGGCGCCTGCAACTGCGCCAGGCCCGCTTCGATCTCTTCAAGCCAAGCCTTGAAACCGGCGCTGTCGCGCTGGTTCAGGGCGGGGAAACTGCCGACCACGCCGCTGCCGCAGCAGGCCAGGACCAACCCGGGGTTGGATATCAGGAACATCGGCGCTGCTACGACGGGCAAGCGCAGGCGTTGTTCAAGCGGGGCAGGCAGGGACATGGGCGAGGCTCCGGTGCAGGATGGTTATCGTCAGAACGGTTTGACCACCACGAGAATTACAATGCCCAGCAGGATCAGCACCGGGACCTCGTTGAACCAGCGGTAGTACACATGGCTGCGGGTATTGGTGCCGTTGGCGAAGCGTTTGCGCTGGGCGCCACAGATGTGATGGTAGCCGGTGAGCAGGATTACCAGGGTGAGCTTGGCGTGCAGCCAGCCTTGGCTCAGCCAGCCCGGGGTGAGGTAGAGCATCCAGGCCCCGAACACATAGGTGGCGATCATCGCCGGGTTCATGATGCCGCGATACAGCTTGCGCTCCATGGTCGTGAAGCGTTCCTGGCTGATGCTGTCCTGGCTCTGGGCGTGGTAGACGAACAGCCGCGGCAGGTAGAACAGGCCGGCGAACCAGCAGACCACGCTGACGATGTGCAGCGCTTTGATCCATAGGTAAAGCATGGAGAGAGTTCCTTCAGGTATTCACGGTCGTCAGATAGTAGAGGCCAACCACCCGAAGGGTCACCCGAAGAGTTGTTACAGGCGCCTTGCGCCCCTATTATCGTGCGCTTTCCAGACGGCTCGTTGATAAGGGGCAAGCGTTATGATCAAGGTCGGTATCGTCGGCGGCACGGGTTACACCGGCGTCGAACTGTTGCGTCTGCTGGCACAGCATCCACAGGCCGAAGTGGCGGTCATCACTTCGCGTTCCGAGGCGGGCGTGGCGGTCGCCGACATGTACCCGAACCTGCGCGGCCACTATGACGGCCTGGCATTCAGTGTGCCCGACAGCAAGGCCCTGGCTGCCTGCGACGTGGTGTTCTTCGCTACCCCGCACGGTGTCGCCCATGCCCTCGCGGGCGAGTTGCTGGCTGCTGGCACCAAGGTCATCGACCTGTCCGCTGACTTCCGTCTGCAGGATGCTGACGAGTGGGCCAGGTGGTACGGCCAGCCGCACGGTGCGCCAGAGCTACTCAAGGATGCGGTCTACGGCCTGCCTGAAGTCAACCGCGAGAAGATTCGCCAGGCGCGCCTGATTGCCGTGCCGGGTTGCTACCCGACCGCGACCCAGCTCGGTTTCCTGCCGCTGCTCGAAGCCGGCCTGGCCGACCCGTCGCGCCTGATCGCCGATTGCAAGTCGGGCGTCAGTGGTGCGGGCCGTGGTGCTGCCGTGGGCTCGCTGTTCTGTGAGGCCGGCGAGAGCATGAAGGCCTATGCAGTCAAAGGTCACCGTCACCTGCCGGAAATCAGCCAAGGCCTGCGCCTGGCTGCCGGCAAGGACATCGGCCTGACCTTCGTGCCACACCTGACCCCGATGATCCGCGGGATCCATTCGACCCTGTACGCCACCGTTGCCGACACGTCGGTCGACCTGCAGGCACTGTTCGAAAAGCGCTATGCAGACGAACCGTTCGTCGACGTGATGCCTGCAGGCAGCCACCCGGAAACCCGTAGTGTGCGCGGCGCCAACGTCTGCCGTATTGCCGTTCATCGCCCTCAGGGGGGGGACCTGGTGGTGGTGCTGTCGGTCATCGACAACCTGGTCAAGGGCGCGTCCGGCCAGGCCGTGCAGAACCTGAACATCCTGTTCGGCCTGGACGAGCGCATGGGGCTGTCCCACGCTGGCCTGCTGCCGTAAGCGATTGTCGGTTAAAAAAGCCCGCCGCGTGCGGGCCTTTTTGTTGGTCGCGACTAAAGCCGCACAATTGTTGACCAATTTTCTCGGAGAAGCGGATAATGCGCGTCATCGAGTTTTATGGCGGCTACTGCGCCGGGAGAATCAACATGAGCGTCGAAACCTTCACCCCCACGGCTTTGGAATTCACTCACGGCGCCGCGCAAAAGGTGAAGACCCTGGTTTCCGAGGAAGGCAATGATCGTCTGAAACTGCGGGTTTTCGTGACCGGCGGTGGCTGCTCGGGCTTCCAGTACGGTTTCACCTTCGATGAAGATGTGGCCGAAGATGACACCATCGTCGAGCGCGAAGGTGTGTCGCTGGTGGTTGACCCCATGAGCTACCAGTACCTGGCGGGCGCCGAGGTGGACTATCAGGAAGGCCTGGAAGGTTCTCGCTTCGTGATCAAGAACCCTAACGCGGCCACTACCTGTGGTTGTGGGTCGTCGTTCTCGATTTGATTCCGAGATGAACGAAAACGCCGCGCATTTGCGCGGCGTTTTGCATTGTGGCCTGCACTGCCGTGGCGAGGTCAGGCCGGGTAGATCGCGCCGAGAACACGTAACCCCTTGGCTGCGGTCACGCTAGGGCGGTTGGCGGCGATACCTTCCAGGCAGCAATGGGCAAGCCAGGCAAAGGCCATGGCTTCGACCCAGTCCGGGTCCACACCATGCGCCCCAGTGCTGGCGACCTGCGCATCGGGCAGCAACTCGCCGAGGCGAGCCATCAGTGCACCATTGCGCGCACCGCCACCGCATACCAGCAGGGCTTCAGTGCCTTGCTGGGCGTTACGCAAGGACTCGATGATGCTTTGCGCGGTCAGCTCGAGCAGGGTGGCCTGGACATCCTGATCACGGTAGTGCGGCAGCCGGGCGAGGTGGCCATCCAGCCAAGCCAGGTTGAACACTTCGCGGCCGGTACTCTTCGGGCCGCTGCCCGCGAAGAACGGATCGCTCAGCAGGGCGCTGAGCAAGTCTGCCTGCACAATGCCACTGGCGGCCCAGGCACCATCTGCATCATAAGCCTGGCGGTGCTTGCGCTCGATCCAGGCATCCAGCAGCACATTGCCTGGGCCGCAGTCGAAGCCATGTACCGGCTTGTCGTGCTCGATCAGGCTGAGGTTGCTGAAGCCGCCAACGTTAAGGACAGCCAGGCGCTGGCCGAGGTGGCTGAACAGCGTCTCATGGAAAGCTGGCACCAGCGGTGCGCCCTGGCCACCAGCCGCCACATCGCGACGGCGGAAGTCGGCTACCACGCTGATGCCGGTAAGCTCGGCGAGCAGTGCCGGGTTGCCGATCTGCACGGTGAAGCCTCGGGCAGGCTCATGGCGAACGGTCTGGCCGTGGCTGCCGATGGCGCGAATGGCGTGAGCCGGTAGACCCTGCTTTGCCAGCAATTGCTGGATACCTTCGCCCGCCAGGCTGGCCCAGCGGTTTTCCGCCAGTGCGGCACGCGCGATCTCGTCAGGGCCGCTGGCGCACAAGTCGAGCAATTGCTGACGCAGGTCGCTTGGCATCGGCACGTAGTGCGTGGCGAGCAGGTCGGGCTGCTCGCCTTGTTCGATCAAGGCGATGTCCAGGCCATCGAGGCTGGTACCGGACATGACCCCCAGGTAGAGCGGCATACGTCAGCGCTTGTTCGCTGCGAGCATGGTGGCCTTTTCCTGATCCATTCGCGCGATCAGTGGTTGGCTCTGCTGCAGGAAACGCTGGCGCTCGGCTTTGGCGATCGGGTCGGACATCGGCACTTTCTGGCTCAGTGGGTCTACGTGCACGCCGTTGACCTGGAACTCATAGTGCAGGTGCGGGCCGGTGGAAAGGCCGGTGGTGCCGATGTAGCCGATGATCTGGCCCTGTTTCACGCTGCTGCCGGTCTTGATGCCTTTGGCGAAGCCCTGCATGTGCCCGTAGAGCGTCTTGTAGCTGTTGCCGTGGGCGATGATCACGGTGTTGCCGTAGCCACCGCGGCGGCCGGCGAGTTCGATGCGGCCGTCGCCGGCTGCCTTGATCGGCGTGCCGCGCGGCGCTGCGTAATCGACACCCTTGTGCGCGCGGATCTTGTTCAGAATCGGGTGCTTGCGGCCAGCGGAGAAGCGCGAACTGATGCGGGCAAAATCCACTGGCGTACGGATGAACGCCTTGCGCAGGCTGTTGCCGTCGGCCGTGTAGTAGCTGGAGTTACCCTGCTTGTTGGTGTAGCGCACCGCAGTGTAGGTCTTGCCGCGGTTGGTGAAGCGGGCAGACAGGATATTGCCGGTGCCAACCACCTTGCCGTCCATGACCTTCTGCTCGTAGACCACGTCGAATTCGTCGCCTGGGCGAATGTCCTGAGCGAAGTCGATGTCGTAGCCAAGCACCTTGGCCATGTCCATGGTCATGCTGTGCGACAGGCCGGCGCGTTGGGCCGAGGCGGAGAGCGAGCTCTTGATCACACCGTGGGCGTAAGCGGTGCGTACCATCGGCTTGCTGATTTCACGATCGAAGGTGTAACCCTTGGCGGTCTTGGTCAGGCGGATGGTTTCAAGGTTGCTGACCTTGCTGTGCAGGCTGGCCAGTTGGCCGTCCTTGTCGAGTTCGATCTGCAGCACCTGGCCATGTTTCAGTTGGCTGAACTGCTTGGCCTGCTTGTTGCTGGCCAGCAGATCGTGCACCGCATTGGCGGGCAGGCCTACCTTGGCGAACAGTGTTGAAAGGGTATCGCCACGCGCCACGGTGACTTCGCGGTGCCCAGGCTCCTTGGCCTCGGGCTTCTTTTCGGGGATTGGGGCTGCCTGGGCTGCTTGCTCGGTCTGCGGTTCGCCGCCTTCGATCTGCGCGAAGGGGGAGCCCTGGTCGGCTTGGCCCTGCACCAGAGGTGCGGCCTGGGACTCGTCCTTCAGCTGCTCGGCCGGGCTTTCCAGTTCGAGGCTGAGGGTGGTCTTCTTGGCTTCGACTTCGCTGGACGGGAATACCAGCAGGGCCAGGCTGAGCAGGGCGGCGATGCCGCTGGCGGCCAACAGATGGCTTTTCGGATAAAGCGGGGGCGCTTTAGGCGTTTCGTTGGTCATAGGTAGGTGACTTTTGAAGAAAAATGAATATGGAAAAGATGAATGACATGATGAAGATGAAATAACTGTATAAAATATAACCAAATCCATTTTCACGCAAGGGCGCGTAGACGCCGCAAGCCTGCGGTCAGGTCACATTCCATTGCGAAACTTGTATTTGATGGCCGATCTTGTATGGTTGGCTCCCCTTGAATCTGAGCCTTGCGGGTCTGTCTATGAAGTCGGTTGAAGAGCAGCTGGCGCTTATCAAGCGCGGTGCGGAAGAAGT
>Ga0160462_100301_pt1 | contig 16041 bp, 17 predicted proteins | sample HID1975K_E6MG_FD_108219 | JGI IMG/M metagenome (GOLD analysis project Ga0160462, IMG submission 108219) | Enriched soil microbial communities from UW Madison campus, WI, USA - HID1975K_E6 MG | ecosystem: Environmental > Terrestrial > Soil > Unclassified | place: USA: Madison, Wisconsin... | reverse complement strand
CCGGGGGGGCGGTCCAGGTTGTGGGAGCCGGCTGGCCGGCGATGGGGCGCAAAGCGGCCCTAGTCAATCTCAAGCCTTGTTCAGCGCCTGCGCGGCTGCCAGCACGGCATCCACATGCCCCGGCACCTTCACGCCACGCCATTGCTGGCGCAACACACCGTCCTTGTCGATCAGGAAGGTGCTGCGGTCAACGCCCATGTATTCCTTGCCATACAGCTTCTTCAGCTTGATCACATCGAACAGCTGGCACAGCGCCTCGTCCTTGTCGCTGATCAGCTCGAACGGGAAGCCCTGCTTGGCCTTGAAGTTCTCGTGCGACTTGAGGCCGTCACGCGACACGCCGAACACCACGGTGTTGGCCGCCGCGAAGGCCGCATGCTGGTCGCGAAACCCCTGGCCCTGGGTGGTGCAGCCCGGCGTGCTGTCCTTGGGGTAGAAGTACACCACCACCTGGCGGCCCTTGAGTTCGGCCAGGCTGACGGACTGGCCGCTGGTGGCCTGGGCCTGGAAGTCGGCGACGGGTTGGTCGAGTGCTACTGCCATGGATGCATTCCTTACACAGGGTTCTGTGGGCGCCAAGGTTCGATCAGCGCGTCCAGGTTGAGGGCGTCGGCAAAGTCGAGGAACTGGTCGCGCAGCCAGCTGATCTGGGTGCCGGCCGGCAGGATCACGGTGAACTGGGCATTGAGCATGCTGCTGCCGGTTTGCGGCGCCAGGTAGGTGTCGCAGGTCATGGCTTCGAGCTCGACACGGTGGTCGAGGAAGAACTGGCACAGCTCGTTGATGATGTCCGGGCGGTAGGCGGCGCTGACGTAAGCCACGTATGGCAGGGCCTGCGGGCGTACTTCCTGGTCGGCGCTGCGCACCACGTCCAGGGTCAGGCCGTGCTTCTTGCCAAGGCCCGGGAGGGTGGACTCGAAGCGGGCCAGGGCATCCCAGCTGCCGCCTACCTGCAGTACCAGGGCGCTGGTCTCGCCATGGCGGCTCAGGCGCGAAGTGACGACCGCGCAGCGGTTTTCGAAGGCTGCGCGGCTGAGGACGTTGGCCAGCTCCATCGGGTTGGGGCCCAAGGCACTGATGACAAGGAATTGTTCGCGGACGGTGGGGGTGGACATGCAGCATTCCTAAAGCGATGAGCGGTCGGCACAGGACGGGCGAAAGCCTCCTGTCGGCAGGGCCCGGGGCTCGCATGCGAGGACGTGGACGCTGGCCGGGGAGCAAGGTCGACGGCCCGGCGGGCCGCGCTGCACCGATCAAAGGGTCAAGGGTAGCGAAATAAGGCGCCGAGGGGAATGCTCCGCCCGCCTGCTTCGCTTGTGCAAGGTCGATGCCCCCAGTACCATTACCGCTCTCTTTTTCCGGCAGGAGCAGTTACATGATTGCGGGCAGTATGGTGGCATTGGTCACACCCATGGATGCACAAGGGCGTCTTGATTGGGACAGCCTCGACAAACTTGTAGACTTCCACCTGGAAAATGGCACCCACGCGATCGTCGCTGTCGGCACCACCGGTGAGTCCGCCACGCTGGATGTCGAAGAGCACATCCTGGTCATCAAGCACGTGGTCGAGCGCGTCAAGCGCAGCAAGCGTAATGTGCCGGTCATTGCCGGTACCGGTGCAAACTCCACTGCCGAAGCCGTGCACCTGACCCAGAACGCCAAGAACGCTGGCGCCGACGCCTGCCTGCTGGTAGTGCCGTACTACAACAAGCCCACCCAGGAGGGCTTGTACCAGCACTTCAAGCACATCGCCGAAGCCGTCGACATCCCGCAGATCCTCTACAACGTACCCGGCCGCACTTCCTGCGACATGCAGGCCGAGACCGTGATCCGCCTGTCGAGCGTGCCGAACATCATCGGCATCAAGGAAGCCACCGGCGACCTGGTGCGCGCCAAGGCGATCCTCGATGGCGTCGGCAAAGATTTCATCGTGCTGTCCGGCGATGACCCGACTGCCGTCGAGCTGATCCTGATGGGCGGCAAAGGCAACATCTCCGTTACTGCCAACGTCGCCCCGCGCGAAATGGCTGACCTGTGCGAGGCCGCCCTGGAGGGCAATGCCGAGAAGGCCCGCGCAATCAACGAAAAACTCATGCCGCTGCACAAAGACCTGTTCTGCGAAGCCAACCCGATTCCGGTGAAGTTCGCGCTCGTTGAAATGGGCCTGATGCACAAAGGTATTCGCCTGCCGCTGACCTGGCTGAGCGAAGGCTGTCACGAAAAAGTCCGTACTGCCTTGCGCCAGTCCGGCGTACTGGTTTAAGAGGAAGTACACCGCATGAAGCGACTGGCTGGTCTTTCCGCGCTCGCCCTGATCATTTCCAGCACCAGTGGGTGTGGCTGGCTGTGGGGCGAGGATGGCTATTTCCGCGACCGCGGCAGCGATTACCTGCAGGCGCACCCCACCGCGCCAATGCAGCTGCCGCAGGACGCCAGCAACGTCAAGCGCCTTGACCCGCTGCTGCCGATCCCACGCAACGTCGCCGACGACAACGCCAAGGGCGAGTTCGAGGTGCCGCGCCCGCAACCCCTGACCGGCGGTGCCGAAGTCAGCGATTTCAGCCTGCAGCGCAGCGGCAGCAGCCGTTGGGTGCTGGCCCAGCGTTCGCCGGCCGAAGTCTGGCCTGTGGCGCATCAGTTCTTCGAGGACAACGGCTTCCGCATCGTCGAAGAGCGCCCGCAAACCGGCGAATTCAGCACCAGCTGGCAGCGTTTCGACGAACTGTCGGCGTCGCTCGGCCAGCGCCTGGCAAGCACCGCCAGCAGCGGTGACAGCGAAGTGCGCGTACGTGTGCGCATGGAGCCTGGCGTGCAGCGCAACACCTCCGAGGTGTACATCGTCAGCGTCGAGCGCCCGGCCGGCAGCACTGCCGACACGGCGTTCCCGTCAACTTCCGCCAACACCGGCGCCGATGCGCTGCTGGTCGACGAAATGCTCGCCAGCATGAACCGCAGCGCCGAGAAGGGCGGGTCGGTCTCGCTGCTGGCCGCGCGCGATTTCGATGCGCCGAGCCGCGTCAGCCTGAGCGAAGACGGCAGCGGCAACCCGGTGCTGTTCCTCGGCTCCGACCTTGACCGTGCCTGGTCCGGCGTGGGCCGCGCCCTGGAGCAGGGCGGCGAATGGCGCGTCGAGGACATCAACCGCAGCCTGGGCCTGTACTACATCAACCTGTCGGAAAAACCTGACGACAAGCAGAACGAGCCTGGCTTCTTCAGCCGTATGTTCGGCAGTGCGCCGACCAAGGAAGAGCGTGAAGCCCGTGCCGAGCGGTATCAGGTGCGCCTGAGCAAGGTCGGCGAGAGCGTGCAGGTTACCGTCGAGAAAAACATCAACACCGTGGCCCCGGCCGATGTCGCTCGCCGCGTGCTGAGTGCCATTCAGGACCACCTGGGTTAAGTGCGCTTCGCGGTACTCGGAAGCGGCAGCCAGGGAAATGGCACGCTGATCGCCAGTGGTGACACCTACATCCTGGTCGATTGCGGGTTCTCCCTGCGTGAAACCGAGCGGCGCCTGGCGCTGCTCGGGGTGTCGGCGGCGCAACTGAGCGCGGTGCTGGTCACCCACGAACATGCTGACCACGTGCATGGGGTGGGCTTGCTGTCGCGGCGCTACAATGTACCGGTCTACCTCAGCCAAGGGACCTTGCGCGGCCTGCGCAAGCCGGTGGAGGTGGCCGGTTTTCTCGCCTGTGGCGACAGCCTGCGCATCGGTAGCCTGCAAGTGAACGCGGCGCGGGTCGAGCACGATGCCTACGAGCCGCTGCAGTACGTGATCAGTGACGGCCGCCGGCGCTTTGGCATGCTCACCGACCTGGGCTCGTACGACGCGCTGCTGCTGGAGCGCTACCAGGGCCTGGACGCACTGCTGATCGAGGCCAACCATTGCCGCGACCTGCTGGCGCGCGGGCACTACCCACGCTTTCTCAAGCAGCGGGTTGGTGGCATGCAAGGCCATTTGAACAACCACCAGGCTGCAACCCTGGTGAACGAGTTGGGCTGGAGCAACCTGCAGCACCTGGTGCTGGCCCATCTCAGCAGCAAGAACAACCTGCCACATCTGGCCCGCCAGTGCTTCGTCGACACCCTTGGGTGCGACCCGGACTGGCTCCAGGTGGCGAATCAGGAACACGGGCTCGACTGGCGCGAAATCGCCTAGCCCAACCACTCAAGCAAGCGGAGCCCAATCATGGAAAAACGCGAAGAACTCTACCGCGGCAAGGCCAAATCGGTTTACAAGACCGACGACGCCGACCGCTTGATCCTGCTGTTCCGTAACGACACCTCGGCGTTCGACGGCAAGCGCATCGAACAACTCGACCGCAAAGGCATGGTGAACAACAAGTTCAACGCCTTCATCATGCAGAAACTCGAAGAAGCCGGCGTGCCGACCCAATTCGACAAGCTGCTGGGCGACAACGAGTGCCTGGTCAAGAAGCTGGACATGATCCCGGTCGAGTGCGTGGTGCGTAACTATGCCGCCGGCAGCCTGGTCAAGCGCCTGGGCGTGGAAGAGGGCATCAAGCTCGAGCCGTCGACCTTCGAGCTGTTCCTGAAGAACGACGAGAAGGGCGACCCGTTCATCAACGAATCGCACGTTGTCGCCTTCGGCTGGGGCACCGCCGAGCAGCTGGCAGAGATGAAGAAGTTGTCGCTGAAAGTCAACGAAGTGCTGAACAAGCTGTTCGATGACGCCGGCCTGCTGCTGGTCGACTTCAAGCTGGAGTTCGGCGTGTTTCACGGCCAGATCGTCCTGGGCGACGAGTTCAGCCCGGACGGCTGCCGCCTGTGGGACAAGGAAACCCGCAAGAAGATGGACAAGGACCGCTTCCGTCAGGGCCTGGGCGACGTGATCGAAGCCTACGAAGAAGTTGCCAAGCGCCTGGGCGTGCCGCTGTAAGCGGCCTGTTCACGCAAGCGCCTGATACCACGCGTTTTTTTGAAAATAAAGGTTTGCGTTTTCAGAATTCGCTGGTATGATGCGCGGCATTGGAGAGATGCCGGAGTGGTCGAACGGGACGGATTCGAAATCCGTTGTACTGGCAACAGTACCTAGGGTTCAAATCCCTATCTCTCCGCCATACAAGATGAAGCCCCGCAGATTAACCTCTGCGGGGCTTTTTCGTTTTGGGAGGGTACGTAGCAATCGTACGTACATGTTATTGATTGAAGCCCCTGAGTGCGGGAGCGGGTTCGCCCGCGAAGAGGCCCGGCCAGGCAACACAGTGGTTGCCAGCCCGGCCAGTGGTTTCAGGTAGTGACCCCCGAGCTGGCGGCGGCCTTGACCCTGGGCTTGTAGAAGGCAATACCCAGGGCAATCAGGATCACCCCAACGCCGACCAGGTCTTGCATGCTCAGGCGGTTATCAAACAGGGCGTAGTCGATAAGGATCGCCACCACCGGCGTTGCAAATGCATAAGGCGACAAGCGGGCTGCACCCCAGGCTTTGAGCAGCACGATGTACAGCACGAAGCCGATCGCCGAGCCTACTACCACCAGCCAGACCCAGGCAAACAACACGTCTGGCTCGAAGATCGCCAGGTAGTCCGCCGCATTGTGCACGGGGGTTTCGAAGGCCAGCGAGCCTACCAAGGTCATCGCTCCGCCAATGAGGTTCTGCCAGCCGGCGATAGCTACCGGTGAGTGCCTTGCCAGCAGTGGACGACCCTTGACCGACCCGTAGCAGTAACTCACGGTGCCCAGTACGATTGCCAAAAGCCCCAGCAATGCCGGGCTGCTCAACGCCGAAGCGCCGGCATCGGCGGCGATGCCCTGAGCGAAGATTACGCCGAGCCCCAGCAGGCCTACCAAGCCTGACAGCAGGCTGTTGCGCTTGATTCTTTCGCCTCCCAGCAATGCGGTGAACAACGGCAGCAGAATGGGTATCGAGCCCTGCACCACGATGGCGACGATACCCGCCGAGACGAACTGTTCACCCCAGAAGATCAGCGCGAAGCAAACGGCGACCACCAGCAGCGACATGACGCTCAGTTCACGCAGGTCAGCGCGTTTGACGATGAGCGAACGCCAGCCATTCATCATGGCGGCGATCATCAGGATCAGTACGCCGGCGACCAGGAAGCGTGTGCCGGCAAAATACAGGGGAGGGACAGCATCTACCCCTACCTTGATGGCAACCCAGGTCGTGCCCCAGCTGATGCACAAGGTTATGAACAGCACCGCATTGAGCATTACAGCGGTCTCCGGCAGATCATGATGGCGGCGTTGCCGAAGGTGAACTTGTCTTCTTCCAGCACTTCGATATCGACGAAGCCTGCGCTGTGCAGTTCTGCGCGCAAGCCGTCCTCAGACATCACCTTGTTGTGCAGCACTTCCATCATCACCTGTTTGGTCGAGCCGTCGGGCAGTCTGATCTTGCGTTGGATCTCGTCCCCGAACTTGGCCGTTTCAATGGTCTGGAAGTCGTCCACCGACCAGAAACCTTTCCCCCAATCCTTCTTGCAGTGGTTGATGATGAACGTGGCGCCGGGCTTGAGCAGCTCAAAGGTGCGGGCCAGATGGCGGGCCCTGTGCTCTGCCGAGTCCATCATGTGCAGGCAGCCCATGTTCAGCGCGACCGCAAAGCTGTTGTTCTTCAATCCGCGCAGGAACACCACATCGCGCTCCAGGAAGTTCGCCGACAGGTTGTACAGCCCGGCAAGTTCGCGGGCACGGTCAAGGGCTGCGGCAGACACGTCCACGCCTGTGACATTGAAACCCTGGGCGGTCAGCCAGAGTGTGTCACGCCCTTCGCCGCAACCCAGGTCGAGAATCTCGTCGTTGGCCTTGTCGGTGATCAGTTCAGGCACCATCTTGACCACGATTTCATTCGGCTCCTGGGTTTCCCAGGTCGTGCCGCCCTCGGCATAGGTCTGCGCGTAGCGCTTGTCATACCCCCAGTAATAGGGGGGTTGCACCGGGCCCACGTCTGTAAGTTCGTGGAACACCTGGGCCAGGTCGAGCTCAACCGACAGTGCAATGAAACTGACCTCGCCGTAGCCGCTGACCGGGAACACCGTTACCGGGCTATCGGCCGACAGCAGCACCTGGTCACCGCTTTTTACATGCTGCTGCGAGCCATCGGCCATGTCGAGCTTGATGCCGCCCGAGGTGGCAAACAGCAGCAGATCGTTGACCGGGTTCATCTGGGCGGCCGTACGCAGGTGGCGATACTCGACGATCCAGCCGTCAGCGAGGAAGGTCTTGCTCAGGTCGTAACCGAGCGAGCACTCGAGGGACAGGCCACCCAGAGCCTCAAGCACCTGGTCCCGCGGTATGCCATGGGGCATGAGTCGTGCGAACTCACTCAAATTTGCAAGTGTCACCTTGTTGCGTGCTGGGCTCATACCGATTTCCTTGTCAGTTCAATGCAGTTACAGGTGGGTGGAGGGGCGGTGTGCTGCCTGCTGCGAAGCGGGATGCGGTTTGCAGCAGGATGTCGAGTACTTCGCGTTGCGCACGGCTGCCGCCAATGCGGTACCAGTGGGCCCGCGAGCCCTGCAGGTTAGCGACACAGGCGCCGTAGTCTTCATCTGCAAAGGCCGCCAGCGCAGCGATCAGTTGTTGCCCTGTGCGCTGCAACTCATCGTCAAGGCCCCACAGCGGCGGGCGCGTCCTTAGTTTTTCCAGCAGCGCATGATCACCGGCGAGCATGAAGGCAAAGGCGGCATGCAGGTCGTTGAAGTAAGACAACGAGTTGTAGATCGAGGGCGCCCAGTTTCTGGCCAACTGCGCGTACTCGGCGGTGAACGCCGGGCGCGAGAGTTGGCTGCAATACAGGCGGATGCAGTAGTTCACTGCGTCCAGATCCTGTTCGGCGTGGTGGCCGGCCGTCAGTGACCGGAACCCGCGGTAGGCCAGGATGGAAGGCTTGACCTGGCCCGTTTGCAGCAGCGAAACCGCCAGGTGCCAATGTACGTGGATGTTCATGCCCGGATTGGCCTGCCATGTGCTGCTGCGTTGCAGATACTCGACGATCGCCGGGTGATCGCCGGTGCCATGCCAGGCGTGGATCAGCGCGTGCAGGCCATAGATATCATCCGGGTTTTTATGCTGTGCGGCTTGGGCCAGGGGTAACGCTTCGCGGTAGCGGCCCTGCTCACACAGCGAGAAGGCCAGGATGCCCTGATAGAAGCCACCGTGCACAGGGTCATCGCAGCGGGCATCGTTCTGCAGGTAGTCGCCGTAGCGGTCGGGGTGCCCGTGCAGGAAGTCGAACATGTGCAGCATGAACGAGGTGACGATGTCCGCTGGAAACTGTGCCAGGTGGCTGACCCACCAACGCCTGGCGGTGGGTAAGTCGCCTGCTACCCAGTGGGACATTGCCGAAAATACGCAGGGGAAGTCTGCTTTCAGCGCCGAAAAGTCATCATGGGTCATGATTCTGCGGGCGATCTCGCGATCCCGCAGGTTGAGGTTGCACAGCAACTCGAAGGCATTTAGCGCCTTGCCGTATTGCGTAGACCTGGAGTCCGCGTTGTCGACTGCAGGGTATTGGCCCAGACGTTGAGCCAGCAGCGCCGTGGACATGGCCCCGTCTATTGTCGTCAAGCCCGTCGCAACTGTCCTTGTCATATCAAGTATCCTGTCCATTCCATCGGTTAGCCGATTCGGTCCTGGAAGCGTGTTACCGATCAGGTCTTTCAAACTCATGCATAAAGCGTGATCGCGATATGTGCGGCGATACCCACAGCCACGCTGAAAATCAGGCTGCGCGTAAAGTACGCGACCAGCGCTACCGGAATAGCAGCCAGCATGTCGGCGTTGATCGCCAGAAGCGTGCCGTCCTTGGCCATCAGCAGGGCCGGCACAGTAATGCTGGCGATGATTGCCACGGGCAGGTATTCAATGACGTCGTTGAATACCTTTGGGGTTCTTTCCATCCTGAACAACAATGGCGTGGCGCGGGTCAGGTAGGTGATGGCCATCATCAGCGCGACGGCGGCGATCAGGTATTTTTCTTCAGGCATAACCCCACTCCACAGCCCACGGCGGTTGCAATGAATACGTTCAAGGGGGACGCGTTGAGCGCATTCAGCAGGCAGGTCGCAACAATGACGACGAGTGCGATGATGAACTTGGTCCTGGTGTTGCACAGCGAAATCAGCACGAAGATCATCATGGCGGTCAGCGCATAGTCCAGCTTGAACTGCGAGAACCGGTGCAGGGCGTCAGAGGCCACGGCGCCGACCAGCGCCCCGGCAATCCAGCTGGCATGGCACCAGGTGTTGAACTGCAGCATGTAGCCGGGCGAAGTGTGCTTGCGGCTTTCCAGCCGTTGGCTGTGCAAGGCAAAGGACTCATCGGTGAGGCCGAACGCGTACATCAACTTCTGCGCTTTGCTAATACCCAGCCCCTCGCTGCGCTTGGCCATGTACATGGCCATCAACACATGCCGCGAATTGATCAGCAGTGTCGATAAGGCGATCGAAAGCAGCGGTGCCCCCGTGGTGATCAATGTCAGTGCGGCAAACTGCGCAGCACCGGCGTAGACGAATACGCACATGGCCACCGGCAGCCACAGCGGCAAGCCGGCATTGATGCACATCACGCCAAAGACAAAGCTGACGACAAAGTAGCCGGTGATGATCGGCAGTGCGTCGAAGAAGCTCTCTTTGCGCGAAACAGGGAGCAGCGCCACTTCGGTCATAGATCGACCTCGCAGGTAATTTCACCACGGGTTTGCCGGAACCCTTGTTTCTGCCAGAAGTTCAGCGCTGACGCATTACCCGCCTCAATGAACAGGAAAATGCGCCGAATGCCGTGCTGGCGGAAATCACTGAGGATCGAGTTGGTCAACGACGTGCCGATCCTGCTGTGGCGATAGTCCGGTGAGACCGCCAGGTGATTGATGGTGCCTCGCGTCCCCATCGAACCACCGGCGACCGCACCGATGATTGCCCCGCTGTGGTTTTCGGCGACATAGCAGTACGTATTGTCCGAACCCAGCAAGCCCTTGAGCAGGTCTTCGTTCTGCCAGTCGCAGAACGACACCTCATCGAAACGCTTGAGGAAGTTGACCAGTTTCGCGGCATAGAACGGCGTGGCTTTCTTGATGGTCAGGCCGTTGATATGTTCAGGTGTGGCCTGCTTGAGCAGTGCCTGTTCAAGGCTACCGGACAATGTCATGTTCGCTACCCGGCCGAGAGAAGGAAATGGCAATGATCTGCCGGTAGCCCATTTCCGAATCGCTGGGGTTGATGGCCGGCGTGACGTAGTGCTGCAGTTCGCGGTCGAGGAAGTACGTGGTATCGAGAATCTCCAGGTAGGTGCCGGAGTCGATCACGTTCGACTGCTTGTCGTAGACCTTGCTGGTGGCGCCTTCGATATTGTGGCGGCCCCAGAAGTGCACGCCACTGAACGGGTAACCGTCGCAGTGAATGCCTTCAGGCGTGATTTCGATCTGCGCGCCCGGTTTGACTTCGATACGGATCTGGTGCACCTGGCACTGCCAGGTGACGTTGTGCAGTGCTTCGGGCAATACGGCTTTATAGACGTCGAAATCGAGCTTGATCAGCGCACGCAGTACCGGCGAGTTGAACACATCGCTGGAGACGTCGTCGAAGTGGCGGCGCATGCCACCCACATACTGGTTATGGGCTTCCGATTGTTCATAGGCGCGGTGTTCGAGTTGCTGCAGTTCACCGCTGACCGGGTTGTAGTCGAAGTCGCTGTAGCGGCGATAGCGGGTGCCCTTGTCGGCTTGGCCGTAATAACGGTCAACGCCCATGGTTTCCCAACTTCTGGAAAACTCGACAAAGTGGCCGAAACCACCACTCAGTTCAAAATCACTGCCCAATACGTTGACGGTCTTGTGTTGCCGAAGTGCGTCGTCGATGTTGCGTTTCAGTGCAAGCATTTGGCATCTCTTCTTATTAAAAACTGCCGGTAATCTAGCAGGCGAAATGATGGCAGAAACTTCACTTATTTTTGACGTGCCTCAACCGACGCTTGCTGGCGAGCGGCCGGGCGGGCAGACAGGGCCAGGGTAGTGCGCTATGCTCGTTGGCCTCGTTGCAAGCTGGCTTCAGCGAGAAAGGGAGGGGAGTGGAATGGATATCAGGGTTCTCAGAAACATTGTGAACGTCGCCAGGACGGGGTCGATCACCGATGCAGCCGAACAGGTGCATGTCACTGTGCAGGCCTTGGCCGCGCAGCTGAAAAAGCTTGAAGATCACTGCGGCTTCAAGCTGTTCGACCGTACCAACAAAGGGGTGTCACTCACCCAGGAAGGGGCAGGCATACTGCCTCATGTGCTGGAGATCGTCCGCTCATCCGAGCGCATGCAGCTCAAGATCAATCAATTGCGCGAACGCCAGAGCCAGCCCCTGCGCGTTGCCTTGAACAGTACCCTGTCGATGGAGATCAACCAGCAGATCATGGGCGGGGTGGTCGGCAACCTGACCGGTTGCAGCCCGATATTCAGTTGCTCGGAAACCCCCGACAACCTCACCAAACTGGCCAAAGGCGAAGCCGACATGGTGGTGATCCTGGGTGACAGCGTGCCCGCTGGCTTCTATTCGGTGTCCCTCAAGGGCCTGCGTATCGAGGTGGTGGCCTGCTCGGTCAGTGATGACGCCGTGCCTTCGGTGGTCATCAAGCCGTTGCCCGAATGCCCGTACGCCTCGATCTTCTCGCGCTTTGCCGAGCGCAGGACCGGCGCGCTGCAAAAGGCGACGGTGTTCCACTCCGGCAGCGAGATCGTCAGCGTTTCCATGATCAAGAGTTTCAGCGGCATGGGTGTGCTTTCCCGGGCGGTGGCCGAGGCCAATCAGCTGTTCGTCTGGCCGGGCTTTTCCGACTTCCTCGATGTTTACCTGGTGATGAAAGAGCCGTGGATCGTCGAAGAGGAGTTCCCGCAGTTTTGCCCGGTGCCGTCGCCGATACGCAGCTTCGAGTCGATAAGCGCCTAGCACAGGCCGGTATTGGTTGGATCCAATGCCTGGATTCTGTATCATCCCGCCGCCATCAGAATGATGGCCGAAGATGATGCATTTAAAGGACTTAGTATGAAAAAGCTGTTCAAGGCCACTGTAGCCGTCGCTGTCGTTTCGGGCGTCGCCCTGCTGTCGGGCTGCACTGGCCAAGTCTACAACCAGCAGAAAAACTGCTCGTATGACTACCTGTTCCACCCTTCGGTTTCCATCTCCAAGGTCATCGGTGGCTGCGGCCCGATCGACAAGCTGCCTGCGCCGCAGTGATCTTGGCATCACCCTGATCGGGGCGCTTGCGGCCTGATCCAGAACCCCCGGTCACGCCTGTGCCGGGGGTTTTTGTTTGCCTGCCATTCAGCTGGCGACGGTGCTACCAGCGCAGCGATACCGTGCCGAGCACCGTGCGTTCCTCACCCCAGTAGCAGCGCCCGGCATTGTTGCAGCCGGCCACATATTCTTTGTCGAACAGGTTTCTTGCATTCACTTCGACCGACCAGTTGTCATCGATGGTGTAGCCCACCTTGGCATCTACCAGGGTGACGTCACCGGTGTCGAGCTTGCCGTACAGGGTGGCTGGGGTGTAGGCAAAGGTACTGTCGAAGTGACGCACGCCAGCACCGAGCTGCAGGCCTTTTAGCAGCCCGTCGCGCATGCGATAGGTGCTCCATACCGAGGCCTGGTTGCGCGGGACGCCGGTCATCTGGTGGTCCTCGTAAAGCGACCCCGCCACATCTTTGGTGATGCGCGAATCGGTATAGGTATAGGCAGCGGTCAGGTTCAGGTTCTCGCTCAGGTCGCTGTTGAGTTCCAGCTCCACGCCCTTGGCCCGGCTGGCGCCGATCTGGCGGTAATCACCGACGCTTGCGTCGAACAGCACATCGTCCTTCTTGCGCAGGTCGTACACCGACGCGGTGAAGGCGGTATTCCAGCCCTTGGGTTCGTACTTGATGCCCACTTCGTACTGTTCGCTGGTGGTCGGGTCCAGCGGGCCGCTCCTGCTTTCGGTCTGCTGGGTCGGGGCGAAGGCGGTGGAATAGCTGAAGTAGGGCGACAGGCCGTTTTCGAACTGGTACATCACACCGGTCTGCCAGGTGAAATCGCTGTCCCAGCTGTCCATGTCGGCTTGCGCGTTAAGGGTGCCGGCCTTGTTGCGGAACTGGCTGTTGACCCGGTCCAGGCGCCCGCCGAGCAGCAGCACCCAGTTGTCGACCTTGGTCTGCAACTGGCTGTAGAGGCCATACATGGTTTGCTCGAGCAAGGCGTTCTGCACGTGGAAGGGCGTGCTCGGCTGGCCGTTCCATACTGGGTTGAAGACGTTGATGTTGCCGCCATTGCCGGCGTCCCAGTCCTGGTTGAACGAGGTGCGGTCCAGGCTCGCACCCAGCAGCAAGGTGTGTTCGAACGCGCCGCTGTAGAAGTTGCCTTCGAACTGGTTGTCCAGCGAGTAGGCGATGGATTTGTTGTAGCGGTCGTAGGCCTGGTTGCTCAGGGTGGTGCCGAAACCGCCGTTGTCGAGGTTGCCCGGCCACATTTCCTGACGGTCGATGCGCGACTGCATGTAGCGCGAGTTCTGGCGGAACTGCCAGGTGTCGTTGAAGCGGTGGCTGAAGGCGTAGCCCAGGCTCCAGGTTTCACGCTCGAAGTTGTCCCAGTCCGGGTTGCCGGACAACTGGTCCTTGTCGATCTTGCCGTTGGGGTTGTGCAGCAGTGTACCGGCGGCGGGGTAGCCCAGTTCCATCAAGGTGCGGTCGCGCTGGTAGGTCGCCAGCACGGTCAGGCTGTTGAATTCGTCGAAATTCAAGGTCAGCGATGGCGCCAGGTACAGGCGGTCGTCCGGCTGGTGATCGACCTGGGTGTCAGACTTGCGGCCCATCATTACCAGGCGGCCGAGAACATTGCCTTGTTCGTTCAGCGGGCCCGAGACGTCCACACCCAACTGCCGACGATTGTGCGAGCCATAGCTCAGCTGCACTTCACCGCGGGTTTGTTCGGTCGGCCGTTTGCTGACCAGGTTGACCACACCCCCCGGCGCATTCTCGCCATAAAGGATGGAGGTCGGGCCGCGGAACACTTCCACCCGCTCCAGGCCGTAGGGTTCGCTGCTGGTGTCATAGCGGTTGCCCTGCACCCGCAGGCCGTCGCGCAGCAGGCCGTAGCCGTAGTCGGTGGCGTTGAAGCCGCGGATGAAGAACAGGTCGCCGGCCTGGCCATCACCGCCGGCGAAGGGCGGTGAAAAGATGCCGGGGACATAGCCGAGTACTTCGGTGAGGGTCTGCGATTGCTGGTCGTCCATGCGCTGGCGGGTGACCACCGATACCGAGCGCGGCGTGTCGGCCAGGGCGCTGCTGGTCTTGCTGGCGGTGGCGCTGCTGACTGCGCGGTAACCGGTGTCGCCCTGGCCGTTGCTGGCGAGCTCGGCGGCGGCATTGACTGCTGTGGCATCCAGTTGCAGGGCATTGCCTTCGACCACTGGTTGCAGCACGTAACCGGCATTGCCCTGCGGCACTGCCTGCAGGCCGCTACCCTGCAGCAGCAGGGCCAGGCCCTGGGCGACGCTGTAACGGCCCTGCAGGCCCTGGCTGGTCTTGCCGGCGGCCAAGGCGTTGCTGCCGGCCAGGTAGATGCCGGCCTGGCTGCTGAATTGGTTGAGGGCAGCCGCGAGCGAGCCAGGGGCAATGTCGAACTGGGTCTGGGTGCCGATTGGCTGTTCGGCGTGGGCCAGCGCTGCCGGCAGCATCAGCGGCGCGGCGGCGCACAGGTAAAGCGGCGCGGCAAGCGCCAGGCGGAACGCGGGGTGGAATGGCGTCGGCATGCGGGTCCCTGGAATCGATGTACGGTGAAGTGAAGTGGCTTGTGAGGGGTAAACCGAACGAGTCGAGGAAAAGGGAACCGGCGACCGAAGATTATTTTCACCCAGCCCTTCAGGCGGGCTCGACACTCACCCACCAGGGCGTCAGTTTTTGCACGCGGACGGGCAACGCCGCTTGCAACAATGCCAGCGCACGGTCGCTATCGTTGAGCGGGAAGGTCCCCATCACTGACAGCTGGGCCACGGCCGGGTGCCAGCCCAGGTGGCCATGGCGGTAGCGGCCCAAGGTCTGCAGCAGTTGCGCCAACGGCATGCCTTCGGCATTGAGGCGCTGGTGGATCCATGACTCCCCTGCGCTCTGTGCCGGGCCCGTGGCGCCGATGCCGCGGGCGGTAAAATTCACCTGCTGGCCGGCTTGCACAATGCACCGCTCGCCGCTGAGCGCCGTACACACCTCAACCTCCCCGGCATACACGTCCAGCCGCGTGGTTTCGTCCTGCTGGCACACCGCGAAGCGCGTGCCCAAGGCTTGCATGCGGCCCTGGGCGGTATCGACGAAGAATGGCCGACGTGGTTCGTGGGCGGTTTCCACCAGGATTTCACCGAAGCGCAGGTGCAGCACGCGGGCCAGTGCAGAGAAGTCCAGGTCCACGGCTGTCTGTGCCGCCAGCCACAATTGGCTACCGTCAGCCAGGCGTGCTTCACGGGTTTCGCCGATGCCGGTAGCAAGGTCTGCACCCCAGCCCGACAGCGGCGCCCCACGCCAGGCATGCCAGCCAAGCAACGAGCTGGCACCCAGCACCAGCAGTGACTTGAGCCCTGTGCGGCGGCTGAAGCGCTGCGCGTCCAGTTCGCGCAGCACCCGGCCAGCGCCCGTGCTCTCAGCCTGCAGCGGGGCAAAGCGCTGGCCGACACGCTGCACGTATTGCCAAGCAACCTGGTGGTCAGCGTGCTGGTCGAACCAGCACTGCCACTGCTGACGCAGCTGCGGGCCGACATTTTCGTCCTGCAGTTGCACATACCAGTAGGCGGCTTCCTGCAAGCTGGCGTGGCTGAGTTTTTGCGCAGGCGTCGTCATGGCGTTACTCCACCAGCAGGCCGTCGAGCTCGGCTTCGAGGATGGCGCAATGCACGAACGCCTGGGCCAGGTACTTCTTGACCATGCGTTCGCTGACGCCTATGTGCGCGGCGATATCGCGGTAGGCCAGGCCATCGATCTGCGCCATCAGAAAGGCCTGCCTGACCTTGGCGGGCAGGCGCAGTAGCATGGCGTCGACTTCGTGCAAGGTCTCGATGATCAGT
>Ga0160462_100296_pt1 | contig 16301 bp, 16 predicted proteins | sample HID1975K_E6MG_FD_108219 | JGI IMG/M metagenome (GOLD analysis project Ga0160462, IMG submission 108219) | Enriched soil microbial communities from UW Madison campus, WI, USA - HID1975K_E6 MG | ecosystem: Environmental > Terrestrial > Soil > Unclassified | place: USA: Madison, Wisconsin... | reverse complement strand
CCCTTGGGCGCATGCTCACCGGCCATCAACACCGCCCCGCCCCACTCGCCGCCCACGGCAATGCCCTGGACCACGCGCAGGATGATCAGCAGCACCGGCGCGGCGGCGCCAATCTGCGCGTAGGTCGGCAGCAGGCCGATGCAGACGGTGACGATGCCCATCATCAGCAAGGTGATGACCAGCGATTTCTTGCGCCCGATGCGGTCGCCCACGTGGCCGAAGACGATGCCGCCCAACGGCCGGGCGAAGAAGCCGACAGCGAAGGTGCCAAAGGCAGCCATGGTGCTGAACAGGCTGTTGTCGGAGGGGAAGAACAAGGCGCCGAACACCAGCGCGGCAGCGGTGGCGTAGATGTAGAAGTCGTACCATTCGATCATGGTGCCGATGAACGCGGCGGCGGCGGCACGGCGCGGCTGGGGCGAAGCAGTAGGCTGCATGGGGGGCTCCTTTGTTTGTTTTTCTGGCAGGAGTTGATCGGGTCACGGTAGCGCTCTGTAGGCGCTTGACTGCGATTTATCGTCCCGGGGCTATGATTAGTCAATTTTCTATTTATTATTTGCACTATTAGCCATGCTTATCATCGAGCCCAGCCATGTCCGACCGCCTGCTCAACGACCGCCTCGACTGGAACCTGCTGCGCACCTTCCGGGTGATCGGCCAGGAGCTGTCAATCAGCCGCGCCGCAGCGCGCCTGCACCTGACCCAGCCGGCCGTGAGCCAGGCGCTCAAGCGCCTGGAGGAACAACTCGGCCGGCAACTGATCGCCCGCCGTGGGCCACGCTTCGTCCTCACCGACATGGGTGAGCAGCTGTTCCTGCTGGCTGGCGAGGTGTATGGGCAGATGTCGCAGATCGGTGGCCTGCTGGAACAGCCAGCGGACGAATTGGTGGGCAAGGTCAGGCTGCTGATGATCAGCCGTATCGTCAGTGAGCGTTTCGACGATTTTCTCGCCGATTTCCACCGCCAACACCCACGGGTGGATGTGGAAATCGACGTGATGCGCAGCTCCGATATCGTCGCCGCGTTACAGGAGAAGACCGCCACGGCGGGCCTGAGCCTTAACCGCCGAGCACAACCGCGGCTGGAGCAACGCTTGTTCCTGCGCCAGCGCTATGCGTTTTTCTGTGGCAAGCACCATGCCCTGTTCGGCCAGGCCGAAGGCGATTTGCAGCGGGAGAATTTCGTCAGCTTCACCAGCGACCAGATTGGCGGAATGCTCTCGCCGTTGACCATCTTTCGCGACCAGCAGGGGTTTTCCGGCCGGATCGTGGCGTCGTCGCCGAGCCTTGAGGAGGTGCGCCGGCTGGTGATCGCCGGGTTTGGCATCGGCTGCCTGCCGGAGCATGTGGTGGCGGTGGATGTGGCGGCAGGGTTGCTGTGGAAACTGCCGCCGCAGGAAGGCATCGCGGATGTGGATATTCACCTGCTGTGGAACAGGGAGCAGCGCCTGAGCCGGGCTGAAGAGGTGTTTATCGAAGCGCTGCAGGCCTGCCTGGAGTGATCGGTCCATTCAGCTCTGCCCCCTATCACCCGAGGTCTGGCCTGCGCCGGGCACGTAGCAAGTGGCGGCTATATCATGTTGCCACCAGTCATTTTTGCCAGTAGCCCCTTTAGCTGACGCGGTCCACCATCGCGTCAGGTGCTCAAGAGGCTCACGCGCATGGACTGGTTGACCTGGCTTTATCTGGCAAGTTACGGCACGGCATTTGTGATCATCGCCATCGTTGCACTGATCTATGCCACCCGCACGCAGTTCATGCCGTATCACGCTGACGTCATAGAGCGCCCCTGGCATTCCCTCGACTCATCACTGCAGCTCCTGCTGCTGGCCTTGATACGCCTGGTTGGCTGGGGTTGGCTGGCCATCGCCTGCGCAGGTCTGGTGATGCTTCATCAACTGGTGGTTCATCAGCTTCCCCTGCAGTTGCTGGTACTGCTGCAGGCTTACTGCCTACTGGCCGTGACGCCAGTCATCGCCGTGATCAGCGAGGTGAGACGCCGCACCAATGCTTCGCCGCCGGTGACGCCCGGGTGGCTGAGCCTGATGCTGACATGGCTGGGTTTCCTGTTCGGGCTGCTGGCCCATGCCGCTGGCTGATCGCGAGGAGTGAAGGATGAAAGACAACCTGTTCTGGAACATCGTCACTGGCAAGGTGCCGATGCCCAATGCCGCGAAGTTGCTTGGCTGGCGGTTGCTGGAGCATTTGCCGCGCTCACGCCAGGTGCATGTGATGTTCGATGCCACCACCGCGTTGACCAACCCATTGGGCAAAGTCCAGGGCGGTATGTTGGCAGCCATGCTCGATGACTGCATGGGGCCAGCCGTGTATGCCCTGCTCGACGCAGACGAAGTGGCACTTACCGTGAACATGTCGACACGGTTCGTCAACCCCGCGTCGCCAGGCGCCATTGAAGGCTTTGCCACGTTTTATCGACGACGCGGTAAATATTGTTATGCCAAGGGTGAGCTGAGGGATATCCGAGGGCTGACACTGGTGACGGGGAAAGCCTGCTACAAGATCCTGCCTCGCCCATCCGCGACATAGCCAACCCTTACAGACATCGCGTCCGTCGCTTGAACTTGGATCCCATCCACTTAAAAGGTATGCTCACGACAATAGCCATATGCCATCACCCTGGCGTGACCCGCCTGGACTTCAAGGACGAACCCTTTGCCCAGCCACACTACCCGTCACACCATCGCTCGCCAGTGGCAACTGCTCAAACTGCTGCCCGACCGCCACCCCGGCTTGAGTTCGACGCAGTTGCAGGCAGCACTGGCCAACGTTGGCCACCGAACCAGCAAACGTACGGTCGAGCGCGACCTCAACGAGCTCGCGCTGCTGTTCCCTCTGCGCTGCAACAACAAGGGCATGCCTTACGGCTGGTACTGGCAACCGGGCCTGAGCCTGAGGGAGGCCCGACAGCTGCAGCCGGACGTGCTGTCCCCTGCACAGCAGATCGAACTGCGCGCCTGGGTGGACGACGCCCTCGCGCGGCGCCTGGAGGATCAGCCGCTGTCCGATGACATGCGCCTGGCCCCGCATGGTGCGGGTGGCGCGACGCTGGATGCCACGGTCGACGACAGCCGCGCACTGATGGGCTGGCTGCTGTCCCAGGCGGGTTCCATCCGCGTGCAGGCACCTGAAGACTTGCGCACAGCCCTGGTCGAACAGCTGCGCCACAGCCTTGCCCTGCACGACGCCGTTGTTTAGCTGCGGCGACGACCCAGGCAGGCGTAACCCAGGCCCAGTACACTGAGCACCAGCACACCGAGCAACACCATGAGTTCTCGGCTGTACCGTGCCACCCATGCCGGCAAGCCGATGAATTCGCGATAGACCTGCACATCGGCGACGCCGTCGGCATGGCTGATGCTGATGCCGCTCTGGCGGATCTGCGAATAATCGGCGTCGAAGTAGACCCAGACCTTGCACGCCCCGCCCGGCTCGATGGCGGGGATCTCGACCAAGGGCGTAGCGGCTTCGAGGATCGTGTCATTGCCAGCGGCATCGCGCACCTGCACCAGGCCTTTGGCCGGCAGGCGTATCTTGACCTCGCGTACCTGCACGTCCCCGGTGTTGCGCAACTCGATGAGCAAGCCGGTGCGGTGGTCCACCAACCCGGCCTCGAACGGCTTGGCGAACAACTGGGCATAGGGTGCCTGGGCCAGATCGATCAGCCGATCCACCTGCTCCTGGTTCAACGCACCCTGGCCGATGCTGTTGATGCGCGGCTGCAAGCGCTCGTACTTGAGCTGCTCGTTGGCCTTGCTGATGCGCTCGCTGAACTGGCTTGGGTAGGTGAGATAGGCGTAGGTCAGGGAAGCCTCAAGGCGTGCATTGCCCTTGAGCGCCACATAGGCCACCAGCATGACCATCAGGCCAAGCAACAGGGCTACGAGGAGTTTCCCGATTTTGTCCCAACTCAACGGTATGTTCCTTCTGTCACGGCATGGACGCTTCAAGGGCCCCAAAGGGTGCCAAGTTAAACGCCGCCAGGCAAGCGCTCAGAGGCACCGCAAGGCAACCGCGAGCAGCGGGCCGCCTTGCCAGAGCTGATCGGGATCAGCTGCCTCGACGCTTCAGGAGAAGCGCTCGACCTGCGCCGGTGTGCGGCGCATCAGCACCTTGCCATGGCGCACCGACACCAGCGCATGCCCCTGGCTGCGGACCATCTCGTAGTCATCCGGTGCCGACAGCAGCAGCAGGTTCGCCGGGCGCCCCACCTCGATGCCGTAGCGCTCGCCCAGGTTGAGCGTGCGCGCACTGTTGTCGGTAATCAGGTCCAGGCAGCGCTGCAGGTCCTCGTAGCCCAGCATGTGGCAGATGTGCAGCCCGGCCTCGAGGATGCGCAGGATGTTGCCGTTGCCCAGCGGGTACCACGGGTCGACGATCGAGTCCTGGCCGAAACACACGTTCATCCCCGCCCGGTCGATCTCGGCCACGCGGGTCAGCCCGCGGCGTTTCGGGTAGGTGTCGAAGCGCCCCTGCAGGTGGATGCTCTCGGTCGGGCAGGAGACGAAGTTGATGCCCGACATCTTCAGCAGGCGGAACAGCTTGGAGCAGTAGGCATTGTCATAGGAGCCCATGGCCGTGGTATGGCTGGCCGTCACCCGCGCACCCATGCCACGCACCCGCGCCTCTTCGGCCAGCACTTCGAGGAAACGCGATTGCGGGTCGTCGGTCTCGTCGCAGTGCACGTCCACCAGGCAACCGGTGCGCTCGGCCAGCTCCATCAGGAACTTCAGCGACGATACGCCCTGATCACGGGTGTTTTCAAAATGCGGAATGCCGCCCACCACATCGGCGCCCATGGCCACCGCTTCGGTCATCAGCGCCCGGCCATTGGCGTACGACTCGATACCCTCCTGGGGGAAGGCGACGATCTGCAAGTCGATCAGGTCGCGCACCTCATCACGCACCTCGACCATCGCCTTGAGTGCGGTGAGCTTGGGGTCGGTCACGTCGACATGGGTGCGCACATGCTGGATGCCATGTTCCACCAGCATGCCGATGGTCTTCTTCGAGCGGGTCTTGATATCGTCGTGGGTGGTGATGGCCTTGCGTTCTGCCCAGCGCTCGATGCCTTCGAACAGCGTGCCGCTCATGTTCCAGTTCGGTTCGCCAGCGGTCAGGGTGGCGTCCAGGTGAATGTGCGGCTCGACGAAGGGCGGCACCACCAGGTTCTGCTGGGCGTCCAGGTCATCGGGGTTGACGAGCGATACCACTTGCGCCTGCGGCGCAATGGCAGCGATGCGATCACCCTCCAGCTCGATACGGAACAGGCCGGCCTTGCCGCGCAGGCGTGCGTTGATGATGTTCATGGGTTACTCCTTGCCTTGGGCTTCGGTCATGCGCCATATCAGCATAGCGACCGCAGCATTCATGCGAAAAAGCGGGTCGTCGAGGGACTGCCCGCTCAATTGTTCGATGCGTTGCATCCGTTGATTGATGGTGTTGCGGTGCACGCCCAGGCGCTGCCCGGCCTTGAGGCCGTTGCCGTTTTCCTTGAGCAGCGCGTCGAGGGTGTGCAGCAGGGCGTTGGGCTGCTTGCGCCCGGGTGCGCGAAGCGGGCCAAGGGTCTGGGTGACGAAGTCGTCGATCAGCGAGCGGTCGACGATACCTTGCAGCAGGCGCAGCACGCCAAGTTCGCTGAAATCGCACAGGCCGGTGGCCGGGCGCAGGTTCTGCGCCACCTCCAGGGCCTGGCGTGCCTGGTTGAGGGCCTGACGGTAGTGGCCGCAGTCTTCGGCCGGGCTCGACAGCCCCATGAACAGGCCCATCTCCCCTGCCACTGCGGCCAGCTGCTGGTGCAGCCCGGCCAGGGCCGCCCGCAGGCCCGGCGTATCCGGCAACAGCAGCACGAACAGGTCGCCTGCCAGTTGCGCCGTCACCGCCCCCGGGTGGTCACGGCACCAGGCTTCCAGTTGGTCTTCCAGCGCCTGCCGGGTGCTTTGCCACAGGCGCTCGCCCTGGGCCAGCCCATGCCGCTCGAACAACCCATCCACCGCCGACAGGCGCAATGCCACCAGGCGCCGCGGCCCGTCCAGCTCAAGGTGCAGATGTGCTGCCCGTTGGCGGGCAATGGCCAGGCTGGGGTAGTCACCGGTCAGCAGCTGGCCGAGGATGTCATTGCGCGAGCGGCGCACCTGGGCCATCTGCACCAGCGCCGTGCCGATCAGGTGGGTAACCACGACCATTTTCAGCGCATAGGGCTGCTCGATCAGCGGCAACCCCAATTGCTCGGCACGCTCGATCACCGCCAGCGGGATGCGCTGGATGAAGCTGCCGCCGGTGAGGATCACCAGGCCAGCGATGCCTACCGCGTCGCCATCCTCGACCAGGCTCAGCAGGTTGCCCTCGCCGCGTGGGTGGTTGATGCCGGTGACGAACACCAGCTCGCCGCCCATCACCCATTCGGCGATGCCTTCGTTCTCTGCCACATAGGGCCAGCGCACCCGCCGCTGCAGGTTGCGCGCGCCGGCCCGCACGGCCATGTCTTCAAGCCCCGGCAGGTGGAGGATTTCTTCAAGCGACAGGCTCACGGCTCGGCCCGGGCCTGGCCCAGCGCACGGCGCCGACCACTCAGTTCAACCAGCAGGATGTAGCACAGCGCCGAGGCACCGATGCCCACCAGGGGCGCCACCCAGGGCGAGGCATAGGCCGCCACGGCACCCACGGCGTAGGCGCAAAGCCCCGTCAGGTTGTAGCGCGGCAGGCTGACCGTGGCCAGCGCCGGGTATCTGCCACGGTGGCGGTACCAGAAATCCGCCATGATCACCCCGCCCACTGGCGGAATGATCGAACCCAGCAATACCAGGAATGGGATCAGCAATTCGTACATGCCGCCGATCGCCAGCACGATGCCGACGCCGGCTGCCACCAGCGTCGCAGTACGCCGGCGCTCGCTGCGCAGCAGGTGGCAGGCCGCGGCGGCGACGTTGTAGATGGTCGGCCCCTGGATAGTCCACAGGTTCAGGCAGAGCATCACCACCGCCGCGAACGACAGCCCCTGCAGCATCATCACTTCGACGATATCGGCCTGCTGGTACACCATCGCGCACCAGGCGCCGGCCACCACCATCAGCCCGTTGCCGAGCAAAAACGCCACCACGCTGGCCGTCACCGCCACCCGCCCACTGCGCGACAGGCGCGTCCAGTTGGTGGCTTGGGTGGCGCCACTGGCGAAGGTGCCGAAGACCATGGTCACCGCCGCCGAGAAGGTCATGGTTTCGTGTGGCACCAGCGCCGCCAGCTGTTGCAGCCCACCCACGTCACGTGTGGCGATGACCATCGAGATGATCAGCAGCGCGAACATCAGCGGCACCGAGACCCGCGACAGCAGGTCCAGCCCCTTGAAGCCGACGATTGCCGTGATGCTGAAGCCAAGCCCGAACAGCACCATCAACGGCACCGTGAAGCCTTCCGCCAACCCCAGCAGCTTGACCAGCACGATCGCCACGGTGGCGGTGCCCCAGGCGTACCAGCCCAGTTCGGCGAAGCCCAGCAGAAAGTCCGAAAGCCGGCTGCCGGCCTCACCGAAGCAGAAGCGCCCCATCAGCACGGTGTTGAGGCCGCTACGCGAAGCGATGAATGCCAGGGCGGCGGCGTAAAGTGCCAGCAGCGTGTTGCCAATGGTGGCGATCCACAGCATGTCGACGAAGTTGAAGGCCATGCCCAGCTTGCCCCCGGCGAACATCGTCCCGGTAAAGAAGGTAAAGCTGAACAGCACCATGGCGATCGGCAACAGGCCTTTGCGGGCGTGCTGCGGCGCCTCGCACAGCGGGAATTCGGAGGGTGAGCTCATTGTTCGGGTGCTCCGGGTTGAAGTTGGAGCAGCAAGAGCAATATGCGGGCCGCTTTGGGCGGTGTGTTCTGCCGCGCAAAAGCGGGCGGGCAGCATAGGAAACAGTGTGCAAACTGAACGGAAGTAAGCATTTTGATTGGATTTTTATGTGCTTGATGACTCAATTTGACGCCATTGTGCACCAAAGCAGAACGCGGCTGGGTAGTTTTAACCCAGCCGTGTTCGATCCAGTCAAAAAGGTGATCAGGCCCGCGGCATCAACTCGTACGGATGCTTCCAGCCGGGTTGAGCCTGAATGCGCGCTTTCCATGCTTCGATATGGGTGAATTCGGCCAGCGCGATACCGGTGTCTTCCGGCATGAATACATACCCCGCCAGCGACAGGTCGGCGATGGTCAGGCGCCCGCCGACCATGTATGGCGTCTTCGCCAGGTGCGCATCGACGATGCGGTAGGCGGCCGTAGCCCGTTCGCGAAGGAATTGAGTGACCGGGGTTTCGCCAGAGCTCTTCAAGCAGAAGATGAACCGTAGCGCCGCGTAGTAAGCGGTGAACTTATGGTTGTCGAACAACATCCAGCGCCAGATCTCGCGCTTCTCCTGCTCATCGCGCGGGCCAAACTGGCCGGTCCGCTCGGCGAGATACTCGAGGATCAGCGCGGACTGGGTGAGCGTTTCGCCGGCATGTTCAAGCACCGGCACTTCACCCTGTTCGTTGACCTCGTCGCGCCAGGACTGCTCGCGTGTCTGGCCGTTGAAGAAGTCGACGAACACCGGTTGCCAGTCCTGGCCTGTGAGTTCGAGCATCAGCGCGGCTTTGTAGGCGTTGCCGGATTCGGCGAAGCAATGCAGTTTGTACTCGGGCATGGTGGTCCTTCATTTTCCCTTGGTTGGCCGTGAAGCCGAGCAGATCACGCCCGGCAAAGTCCGGTCAACTCAAACCTGTTCGCCGGCAAAATGTGCTTAGATCCCCCAACAACCTCGCCAGGATGGCCCCCATGCCCTACCCTTCTCTGCCCCACACCCTGTCCACCCCGCGCACGCGCCTGATCCGCCCGGATACGGCGATTGCCGAGCAGCTGCGCCAGGCTTTACTAGGCAGCTATGCCCTGCACGCCCCCTTCCTCGCTTGGGCCAAGCCCGACTGGACGCTGGAAGAGGTACGCGAAAGCTTGCAACTGAGCGCCAGCGAGTTCCTTGAACCAGCCGCCGAAAAGCGCTTTTTCGTGCTGCAACCAGGCGCCGACACCGTGATCGGCTGCATCGGCCTGCGCCCGGGCCATGATGAATATGAAGTGGGCTACTGGGCAAACCAGGCGTTCAGCGGCCAAGGCCTCATGCGCGAAGCGCTGATCGGTCTGCTGGACGCCGTCGACAGTGCTGTGTGGTTGACCACCGATATCGACAACAAGGCCAGCCAGCGCCTGGCCGAGCGCGCCGGGTTCAAGGCAGCCGGCAGCACGCTCACAGAACTGGACCCCAGCACGCCGCGTCCACTCTATCGGCGTGCGCCCGCGAAGCGGCCGGCCCCCTCAAACCCGTTGCCCTGATTACCCGCAAGGGAACTACCGCCCGTGTTCCGCCATCTTAAACACTGAGTGGTAATTCCCTTGGGCTTCACGCTACTGGAGATCACGATATGCGCCACCTATTCCTCGCCCCTGCGCTGCTGCTCCTGCTGCCTGCCGGTGCTGCCCTGGCCCGCGTCGATGCGGGCGACGTCGCCACCTCGGCGGGTGTTTCGGCCTCGCTGTATTCGACCTTCAAGGATGACAAACGGATCATCCCCGCCCGTGACGAGCTGTCTGCATTCGTCGCAAGTGGTGGTGCGATCCGTGGCGCCTATGTGGAGTCGGCGCTGGAACAGGCCCGCAAGGACAACCCTGGCCTGCAGGCCAGTGACGAAGAACTGGCCCGGGCGATACTGTCCCAGGATGACCCAGTCGCGCACCATTGATGCCCTAAGGCCCTATCGCGCGCCAGCCCGCCCCTGTAGGAGCGGGCTTGCCCGCGATAGGGCCTTAATTAACGCTGCAGGCTCATGGCTCAGGGACTAGGCTCAACGGTTCACCACAACAAGGAAGAACCGATGCCTTTGTCCCGCCCTCCCCACGCCATCGCCCTGGCGCTGCTGATCGCCTGCACGCACGCCACCGCCGCCGATCCCTCTCCCGAGGACCTGCTCAAGCAGGCGCAAGGCGAACAACCGGCCTACCTTGAAACCCTCAAGACCTTGGTTTCGGTCGATACCGGCACCGGCACCGAAGCTGGCCTTACGCAAATCAGCGCCGAATTGGTCAAACGCCTCAAGGCATTGGGCGCCGACGTCCAGACCCACCCCGCAAAACCCTCCGTGGGCGACAACATCGTCGGCACCTTCAAAGGCACCGGTAGCAAGGACTTCCTGCTGATGGTCCACTACGACACCGTGTTCGTGCCCGGCACCGTGGCCAAGCGCCCGTTCCGCGTCGACGGCCCGCGCGCCTATGGCCCGGGCGTTGCCGATGCCAAGGGCGGTGTGGCGATGATCCTGCATGCGCTCAAGCTGTTGCAGCAGCAGGAATTCAAGGGCTACCGCACGCTTACGGTGCTGTTCAACCCGGACGAGGAAATGGGCTCGGCCGGCTCCAGGCAGATCATTGCCGAGCTGGCCCGCAAGCATGATTACGTATTCTCCTACGAGCCGCCGGACAAGGACGCCGTGACGGTGGCCACCAACGGCATCAATCGCCTCAAGCTTGAGGTCAAGGGCCGTGCCTCGCACGCAGGCTCCGCGCCTGAGGAAGGGCGCAACGCGCTGACCGAACTGGCCCACCAGCTGCTTCAGCTCAAGGACCTGGGTGATGCCGGCAAAGGCACCACGGTGAACTGGACCCTGGCCAAGGCCGGTGAAAAGGCCAATATCATCCCGGCGCTGGCCACGGCCGAAGCAGACATGCGCTATTCGGACCTGACCGAGACCGACCGCGTGCAGGCTGATGCCCAGCGCATCGTGAAAACGCAGCTGGTGGCAGACACCCTAGCCACCGTCACTGTGGAAAAGGGCCGGCCGCCCCTGGCGCGCAATGACGCTTCGGCGAAATTGGCCCAGACCGCGCAACAGCTGTACGGCGAGGTTGGCCACAAGATCGAGCCGATTGCCATGCGCTTCGGTACTGATGCCGGTTATGCCTACGTGCCGGGCAGCGACAAGCCGGCAGTGCTGGAAACGCTGGGTGTGGTCGGGGCGGGGTTGCATGGCGATGATGAATACATCGAGCTGAGCAGCGTCGCGCCGCGGTTGTACCTGACGGTGGCGATGATCAGGCACCTGACACAGTAGCGTTTGCGCCGGCCTTTCGCAGGGCAAGCCCGCGCCCACAGGATATGCGCAGCCTCACGTCTTGCAGTGTACTTGTGGGAGCGGGCTTGCCCCGCGAAGGCCGGCACGGGTGGCCTCACCCCCAGCCATCCATGCGCATCGTCGCCCGCACCAGGCGCTGCTCCTCCTGTTCGATCTCGCGCAAACTGTCGCGAATCCCGTTGATATGCTCGCGCGCCGCCCGCTGCGCCTGTTCCGGCAACTGCTCCATCACCGCCTGATACAGCCGCGCATGCTGGCGGTCGATCTGGCGCTTCTGCGCCGGCCGGCAATACAAGTTGTTGACCGAAGCAAACACCGTGCTCAAGGTCAGGTCGCTGAGCGACTGCAGGGTATGCACCAGCACCGGGTTGTGCGAGGCCTCGCTGATTGCGCGGTGGAAGGCATGGTCGCGCCGCGCATGCTCGCGAGCATCCAGCCCGTCTGGCGAAGCGTGGGCCGCCAGCATATCTTCGTAGCGGCGGCGAATCAGCAGCCGGTCGACCTCGGTGGCCCGCAACGCCGCCAGGCGAGCGGATTCGGCCTCCAGCAAGGCACGTACTTCGAGCAGGTCGAACAAGGTGCGTGGCTGCGAGCTGAACAGGTGCATCAAGGGCGTGGCCCCTGCCTGCTGCCCGGTCAGGTCGGCCACGAACGAGCCGCGCCCCTGCTCAGTGTCGATGATCCCGCGCCCACGCAGAATGCGCAGGCCTTCGCGCAGCGCCGAGCGCGAGCAGCCGAGCTTTTCCACCAGGCGCCGCTCCGACGGCAAGGCCTGACCGACCTTCAGCACACCCTCAACGATCAGGCGCTCGACCCGCTCTGCCACCTGATCGGCGATCTTGGCCTTGCCTTCAGCACCCATGCGCGCACTCCAACTGGTAGGACCACTGCTACAGCTTGCGCCAATTTAGCTGGCATAACCTGCAAATAACCAGTGCATCGCGCAAAAACTGGTAGGACCAGTGCGCGAGCCGCTCGACCTCACCCGCCAGCGCGCGCAGGCTGCAAAGGTGACTGGTCTACCCACAACAACAAAAATTGCCGGTGAGTGAGCCTGATGAACATTCTCTACGACGAACGGGTCGATGGCGCGCTGCCTGCCGTAGACCTGCCTGACCTGCTAAAGGCCTTGCGCGAGTCACTGCCCGATCTCGAAATCCTGCACCGCGCTGAGGACCTCAAACCTTACGAATGCGACGGCCTTTCGGCCTACCGCACGGTGCCGCTGCTGGTAGTGCTGCCCGAACGTCTGGAACAGGTGCAGACCCTGCTGAAGCTGTGCCACCAGCGTGGCGTGCCGGTGGTTGCACGCGGCGCGGGTACCGGGTTGTCGGGCGGCGCGTTGCCGTTGGCCAAGGGCATCCTGCTGGTGATGGCGCGCTTCAACCGCATTCTGGAGGTCAACCCGCAAGGGCGTTTCGCGCGGGTTCAACCGGGTGTTCGCAACCTGGCGATCTCCCAGGCGGCTGCGCCATATGGCCTGTATTACGCACCCGATCCTTCTTCGCAGATTGCCTGCTCCATCGGTGGCAATGTGGCCGAAAACGCCGGCGGCGTGCATTGCCTGAAATATGGCCTGACCGTGCACAACCTGCTCAAGGTCGAGATCCTCACCGTCGAAGGCGAGCACCTGACCCTGGGCAGCGACGCCCTCGACAGCCCGGGTTTCGACCTGCTGGCCTTGTTCACCGGCTCCGAAGGCATGCTCGGCATCGTCACCGAAGTGACCGTCAAGCTGCTGCCCAAACCCCAGGTGGCGCGGGTGTTGCTGGCCAGTTTCGACAGTGTGGAGGACGCCGGCCGTGCCGTGGCCGAGATCATCGCCGCAGGCATCATCCCCGGTGGCCTGGAAATGATGGACAACCTGGCGATCCGCGCCGCCGAGGACTTCATCCACGCCGGCTACCCGGTAGACGCGGCGGCCATCCTGCTGTGCGAGCTGGATGGCGTCGAGGCCGATGTGCAGGATGACTGCGAGCGGGTGGCGGCCGTGCTGCAGCAAGCCGGCGCCCGCGAAGTGCGCCTGGCCTGCGACGAGGCCGAGCGCGTGCGCTTCTGGGCCGGGCGCAAGAACGCCTTCCCGGCCGTGGGGCGGATCTCGCCGGACTACTACTGCATGGACGGCACCATCCCGCGGCGCGAGCTGCCACGGGTGCTCAAAGGCATCAGCGACCTGTCCGAGGAATACGGCCTGCGTGTGGCCAACGTGTTCCATGCCGGCGACGGCAACATGCATCCGCTGATCCTGTTCGATGCCAACCTGCCGGGCGAGCTGGCACGCGCCGAGGCCATCGGCGGGCGCATCCTGGAACTGTGCGTGGCCGTGGGCGGCAGCATCACCGGTGAACACGGCGTAGGGCGGGAAAAGATCAACCAGATGTGCGCGCAGTTCAACAGCGACGAAATCACCCTGTTCCATGCGGTCAAGGCGGCGTTCGACCCCCAAGGGTTGCTCAACCCCGGCAAGAACATCCCCACCCTGCACCGCTGCGCCGAGTTCGGCGCGATGCACGTGCACCACGGGCAACTGCCCTTCCCTGAGCTGGAGCGCTTCTGATGAGCATGGACCGCGACATCAGCCTGGACCTGCTCGAACAGGTCAACCAGGCATTGAACCTGAACACCCCGCTGCGCATCCAGGGCAGCAACAGCAAAGCCATGCTCGGCCGCCCGATTGGCGGGGAGATCATCGACACCCGCAACCATCGCGGCATCGTCAGCTACGACCCGACCGAGCTGGTGCTCACCGCCCGCGCCGGCACGCCCCTGGTGGAGATCGAGGCGGCGTTGTTCGAGGCCGGGCAGATGCTGCCCTGCGAGCCGCCGCATCTGGGCGCCGGCGCGACCCTCGGCGGCATGGTCGCGGCTGGGCTGTCCGGGCCGCGTCGGCCCTGGGCGGGGTCGGTGCGCGATTACGTACTCGGCACGCGCGTCATTACCGGCCACGGCAAGCTGCTGCGGTTTGGCGGCGAGGTGATGAAGAACGTGGCCGGTTACGACGTGTCGCGGTTGATGGCGGGCAGTTTCGGTTGCCTGGGGGTACTGACCGAGGTGTCATTGAAAGTCCTCCCGCGCCCACGCCAGTGCCTGAGCCTGCGCCTGCCAATGGACCGTCATCACGCCGTGGCCGAGCTGGCCGAATGGGGCCAGCAACCATTGCCGATCAGCGCCGCCTGCCACGATGGCGACGCACTGTACCTGCGCCTGGAAGGCGGTGAAGGCTCGGTGCAATCGGCCCGCCAGCGCCTGGGCGGCGATGAGCTCGACAGCCGTTTCTGGCGCGACCTGCGCGAGCAGCGCCTGGCCTTCTTCGAGGGCCCTGAACCGCTGTGGCGTGTGTCGGTGCCGATTGCCGCCGGTGAGCTCGACCTGCCTGGGCGCCAGCTCATCGACTGGGGCGGCGCCCAGCGCTGGCTGAAATCGACTGCCCCCGGACGGCAGATCCGCGAACAGGCCGCCAAGGCCGGCGGCCACGTCACCGGTTACGCCACAGGTGAAGACAGCAGTGCACCGCTGCCCGCTGGGCTGCTGCGCTACCACCGCGCCCTCAAGCAGCAACTCGACCCCCAGGGTGTGTTCAACCCTGGCCGCCTGTACCCGGACCTGTGAGGCCACGCCATGCAAACCAACCTGAGCGACACCGCCAAGCGCCTGGCCCGCGCCGAAGAGGCCGAAAGCATCCTGCGCTCGTGCGTGCACTGCGGCTTCTGCACGGCCACCTGCCCCACCTACCAGTTGCTCGGCGATGAGCTGGACGGCCCGCGTGGGCGTATCTACCTGATCAAACAGGTGCTCGAAGGCGAGCCGGTGACGGCCAGCACGCAGCTGCACCTGGACCGCTGCCTGACCTGCCGCAACTGCGAGACCACCTGCCCGTCCGGTGTGAAATACCATGACCTGCTGGACATCGGCCGCGCCGTGGTCGAGCAGCAGGTGCCCCGCCCGCTCGGCCAGCGCCTGCTGCGCCAAGGCCTGCGTGCAGTGGTGCCACACCCGGCGCTGTTCACGGCGTTGACCCGCACCGGCCAGGCCCTGCGCCCGCTGCTGCCGGCCACTCTGAAGAGCAAGTTGCCAGCACAGATAGCCGCGCCCGGCGAGCGCCCGGCGGTGCGCCACGCCCGTCGGGTGCTGCTGCTCGAAGGCTGCGTGCAACCGGCGCTGTCGCCCAACACCAACGCCGCCGCCGCGCGCCTGCTCGACCGGCTGGGCATCAGCGTGGTGCCTGCGCTCGAAGCCGCCTGCTGTGGCGCGGTGGATTACCACCTCAATGCCCAGGCACGCGGCCTTGAGCGTGCCCGACGCAACATCGATGCCTGGTGGCCGGCCATCGAGGCCGGCGCCGAAGCCATAGTGCAGACCGCCAGCGGCTGCGGCGCGTTCGTACACGATTACGGCCACCTGCTGGAAAAGGACCCGCACTATGCCGCCAAGGCCGCCCGGGTCAGCGCGTTGTCGCGTGACCTGGTGCAAGTGCTGCGCGACGAACCGGTCGAGCAACTGGGGCTGTGCGCGGATCAGCGCCTGGCCTTCCATTGCCCCTGCACCCTGCAGCATGCACTCAAGCTCGGTGGCCAGGTCGAGAGCCTGCTGACCCGCCTGGGCTTCACCCTGACTGCGGTACCGGACGGCCACCTGTGCTGCGGCTCGGCCGGGACCTACTCGCTGACCCAGCCAGAGCTGTCGCGGCAACTGCGCGACAACCGCCTTAACGCGCTGGAAAGCGGCAAGCCACAAGTCATCGCCACCGCCAACATCGGCTGCCAGACCCACCTTGAGGGTGCCGGGCGCACGCCGGTGCGCCACTGGATCGAAATCGTCGAAGCCGCCCTTGACCCGGAGAACAGCCATGCATAGCAAGTCCGTGATCGGCCAGGCCGAAGTAACCCGCCTGCTCGCCGCCGCCCGCCAGGAAGCCCAGGCGCAACAGTGGAACGTGACCATTGCGGTGGTCGACGACGGCGGCCACCCGCTGGGCCTGGAGCGGATGGATGGCTGCGCGCCGGCCAGTGCCTACATCGCCATGGAAAAGGCCCGCAGCGCGGCGCTTGGGCGCAAGGAAACCCGCGACTACGAGCAGATGGTCAACGGCGGGCGCACGGCGTTCGTCACCGCGCCACTGCTGACCAGCCTGGAAGGTGGGGTGCCCTTGCTG
>Ga0160462_100294_pt1 | contig 16334 bp, 14 predicted proteins | sample HID1975K_E6MG_FD_108219 | JGI IMG/M metagenome (GOLD analysis project Ga0160462, IMG submission 108219) | Enriched soil microbial communities from UW Madison campus, WI, USA - HID1975K_E6 MG | ecosystem: Environmental > Terrestrial > Soil > Unclassified | place: USA: Madison, Wisconsin... | reverse complement strand
GAGGATCTCGGCGGCTAGCACGCGCAGGAGCCAGTTGTTGCGTCCTTGCGTGGCCTTGCGCACCACCAGCTCGACCAGGGCACGCAGCTTGTCGGTTGCCGGCTGCTCGGCGAGGGTAATGCGCTGCAGGTCGGAAATATCCAGAAAGCGCCGACGGGCTTCGTCCAGCACTGCCAGGTACAGGCCGTTGCGGCTGCCGAAGTGGTAATTGATCGAGGCCAGGTCGACCTCGGCCTTGGCCGCGACCGCCTTGTTGCTGGCTTCGGCATAACCCACGGCAGCAAACAGCTCGCCGGCGGCCTGAAGAATGCGGGTGCGGGTGGCTTCGCCATCCTTGCGGGGTTCGCGCGGGGTTGTCGCCATGGCTCGATTCCTGGGGCTATCAATTACGCCAAGAGTGGTTCAGTTTTAAGTTAAATTCAATTTAAATTTAGTGTTTGTGACAAGAGGTGCACCGGTAATCGGCAGCGCACGCGCACAGGCAACCGGACAGCGCACACCGCTAGGGCGAGAGGCCCCACCTATGGTATACAGGCCTGATAACGACACCACTATCGCCTGGCACCCGGATGCGTTCAGGCATGGCTGGTAATTTCATGTAATTGCTCCATTTATTGAGAAACGGAGATTCGAAGATGACCGCCACCGACCGTCTAAGCCTGCTTCAGTACGAGCACCTGGGCCTGGACGATGTTGCCGCCGCTGAATTCAAGGTGGCACTGGGTGAACTGCGCAAATTGGCGCTGGGTGACCGTTATGAGCACCATGCCGCGCTGCACCTGGGTGATATCGCTGAAGCCGAAAACCGTCAGCAACTGGATCAGACCAAGAACTGGGGCATCGGCTTCCTGCAGGGCCTGACCTGCGCCCATACCCTGTCGGAAGAGCAGGTCAAGGCGCTGCGCGGTGTGTTCCAGGCAGCAGCGAAGCGTTCGCTGGCGCGTATGCCCGCGTGAACCGACCCGGTTGAAGGCCCTGGCGGCTGGCTGAATCTGGTCCAGACTGTGTAAGGCATGCGCCCAGCAGTCCAGCAGGCGCCTACAGGATGTGGCAGCCTTTCGCGACCACGCCAGGCCGCCGAAGGCCGCATGCACCGAGGGTGGAGATGATCGAGTGCGGGTCTGGCCGGTCCTGGTTGCTTTCACTTTGCCTGCTTCTGCTGCCGCAGTTATCGGTGGCGGAGGCGGGTTGTCGGCAATTGACGGCGACCGGCAATCCGGAATATCCCCCCTACCTGTGGCGCGACCCGCACAACCCCCAGGCGCTGATCGGCGCCAATGCCGACTTGCTCAAGCACCTGGGTGAATCGCTGGGGCTCAAGGTGGAAGTACGCTATGGTGGCCCGTGGTCGCGCGCGCAGGAAGAAGTGCGCACCGGCCGCATCGACCTGCTAGCCGGCTACTTCCTGACCCAGGCGAGGCAGCAGGAGATGGACTTCATCAGCCCACCGTTCCTGCATACCCCAAGCGTTGTCTGGGTGCGCCAGGATGCAACTTTTGCCTATCGCGGCTGGGCGGACCTCAAGGGGCTGATGGGCGGTACCCTGGTCAGCAACAGCCACGGCCAGAAATTCGACGATTACGCCAACGCCAACCTCACGCTCGAAGCGGTGCCCAGCGCCAGGCAGGCGTTCGAGAAGCTGCTGCACAAGCGCAACGACTACGTGATCTACGAGCAGTACCCCGGTATGGCTCTGGCACGCACGTTAGGGATGGAAAAGCAGTTGAAGGTGCTGGAACCGCCGGTGTCCAGTGAAGGGTTGTACCTGGCGTTGTCCCATGACTCACCCTGCAACCAGCCCGCGCTGCGTGAACAGTTGGCGCAAAAAATGAAAGAAGTCGCCTCCGGCCCGCTACCCGGCCAGTTGTTGGAAAAAAACCTTGAGCGCTGGCAGCAGGAGCAGGCGGGCGGGCAACACTGACGCTACAGTGGCGGGGCCAGCGCGCCCAGCGCCTGCTTGGCCTTGCTCACATTGACCGCACTGGGCAAGGCAACCCCGTTCTTTACCGCCAGAATCTCGGCCATGACGCTGACCGCGATCTCAGCCGGTGTCTTGCTGCCGATATAGATGCCGATCGGGCCATGCAGGCGTGCCAGCGACGCTTCGCTTTCGCCGAAATGTTCGATCAACCGTTCGCGGCGCAGCTGGTTGTTGCGCCGTGAGCCGATCACACCGATGTAGAACGCCGGGCTGTGCAACGCTTCCAGTAGCGCCAGGTCATCCAGTTTGGGGTCGTGACTGAGGCCGACAACGCAACTGCGCAGGTCGGGGGCGAAGGCCCTGACCACGTCGTCCGGCATGCCGACGATCTTTTCCACGCCCGCGACGTTCCAGCCGTCCATGTATTCGGGGCGGGGGTCGCAGACGGCCACCTTGAAGCCGTTGAACAACGCCATGGTTGCCAGGTACTCGGCCAGCACCCCGGCACCGATCAGCAGCATGCGGTAGCCGGGGCCCAAGGTATTGACCATGCGCTGGCCATCAAAGCTGAACTGCTCGGGCGTGGCGGTGGTGCTCAAGTGAACGTGACCGCTGCCCAGGGCCAGTTCGCGACGTACCAGGTGGCCCGCGTCCAGCTGCGGCAGCAACTGCTCCAGGTTCGTCAACTCGGGGGTGAATTCGAGGATCAGTTCAAGGGTGCCGCCGCAGGGCAGGCCAAAGCGGTGCGCCTCGTCGGCGCTGACGCCGTACTGCACCACTTGCGGTGGCCCTGCGGGCATGCCATCGCCACTGTAGGCGGTGGTGTAGCGGTGAACCAGGTCATCCTCGATGCAGCCGCCCGACACACTGCCGATCACCCGGCCATCACCGCGCAGGGCCATCATCGAGCCCACCGGCCTGGGCGATGAACCCCAGGTGCGCGCCACGGTGGCCAGCAATACCCGATCGCCAGCCTGCAGCCAGTCGCGGGCGGTGCGCAGCACCAGCAGGTCGATGCTTTCCATTGGCAGCCCTCCTCAGCGCATGTGCAAGATGATCGGGCTGCTGCTGGCCGGGTCGGTGTGCCCGCGCAGTTTGCCGACCGCCTGTGCATCCACCGCGCTGCCGTGGTTGCCCCAGGTGCTGCGAACGAAGCTCAGTACATCGGCGATTTCCTGGTCCGACAGCTGTTCGCGGAAGGCCGGCATGCGGTAGGCATCGGGCAGCCCTGCGGTGACCACGCGTTGCGAGCCATTGAGGGTGATGTTGATCGCCGAGGCGTTCTCTTTGGCCAGCGCCGATGTCGCGCCCGCCAGTGGCGGCATCCATTCGGCCTGGCCCTTGCCGTCCAGGCCGTGGCACGTGGCGCAGCGGGTCACGTAGGTGTGGGCGCCGGGGCTGTTCAGCCGTTCCCCAGCAGCCACGGCCTGGTATTGCCAGGGGGCGCCGTCGCGCTGAGGGTCGCCGGGCAACGACTTGAGGTAGCGGGCAATCGCCGCCAGGTCGTCATCGCTCATGAACTGGGTGGAGTTGTTGAACGCTTCGGTCATCGAACCGTATACCACCGCGTGCTTGTTGCGCCCGGTCTTGAGGAACTGCACGATCTCGGCCTCGCTCCAGCGGCCCAGGCCGGTGTTGGGGTCGTCGCGCAGGCTGGGCGCGTACCAGCCATCCAGCAGCGCCCCCGCCAGGTACGGTTTACCGGCTTCATCCAGTGCTTTTTCGTTGAACGCCAACCCGCGCGGCGTGTGGCAACTGCCGCAGTGGCCGGGGCCCTGGACGATATAGGCGCCGCGGTTCCACAGCGCGTCCTGCCCGTCCTTGGCCGCATAAGGTGTGGTGGCGGCGAACACGCCGTTCCACAAGGCAATCGGCCAGCGCATGTTCAACGGCCAGGGAATGTCGCTGGGGATGTTCGCCTGTTGCGCAGGCTGCACACCCTTCATGAAGAAGGCATACAAGGCCCGCACATCGTCGTCGCTGAGCTTGGCGTAGGACGGGTAGGGCATGGCCGGGTACAGCCGCCGACCACCCGGCGCCACGCCCTGGCGCACCGCACGGTCAAAGTCGGCGAGGCTGTAATTGCCGATGCCGGTCGCAGGGTCGGGGGTCACGTTGGTGGCATGGATCGCGCCCAGCGGCGTGGCCATTTCCAGGCCGCCGGCGAAGGGCTTGCCTTCGGGCAGGCTGTGGCAGGCGACGCAGTCGCTGAGCCTGGCCACGTATTCACCGCGGCTGACCAACGCCGGGTCGACGCTGACGTTCTGTTCACTGGCGAAGGGCGAAGCGGGCTGGCGGGTGACGTACCAGGCCAGCAGGCCTGCCGCGATCAGGCACGGCAGCGCCAGCCAGCCTGCGGTTCTTGCGAAGCGACTCTGGGTCATGGGGCAGTCCTTGTCCGGTCAGCTGAAGGTATGGCGGCTTAAGGGCAGGCTGCGCACGCGCTGGCCTGTCAGCTGCGCCACCGCGTTGGCCACGGCGGGTGCCACGGCGGGCAGCGGCGGCTCGCCGATCCCTCCCATCTTCGCGCCGCTTTCAACGATGCGCACATGCACCCGGGCCATGCGCGAAGCCGGCAGGATCGGGTACAGGTCGTAGTTGCGCGCCCGCGGCTTGCCATCGATGAACACCGCTTCTTCGACCAGCGTCTGCGACAGGCCGAGCGCCACGGCGCCATTGACCTGGGCTTCGATGATCGCCGGGTTGACGATGCTGCCGGGGTCGATGGCCTGCCAGATGTCGTGCACCTTGACCTGGCCACCTTCAAGCGACACTTCGGCAATCACGGCCGCTTCCGAGCCGAACGGCGAGGCCATGGCCACACCGCGGGCCCGCTTGCTGCCATCTTCGGCCGTGAACGGCCCGCGCTTCCAGCCGCCGGACAACTCGCCGACCGCTTGCAGCAGGGTAGTCAGGCGCGGGTTGTCGCGCAGCAGGTGCAGGCGCAGCTCGAACGGGTCCTTGCCGCCTTTGTCGGCCAGCTCGTCGAGGAACGATTCGTAGAAAAAATCATTCAGCGAGTTACCCACCGAGCGCCAGTAGCCCAGCATGGCCGGGCCTTTGACGTAGATCTGGGCGATGCGCTTGTTGGCGATGGCATAAGCCTTGCCCGACAGCCCCTCGAGCGCTGTCGGGTCGATCTTCTCGCCTTGCTTGCCCGCCAGGGCTTCGGTCGGGCCCTCGGTGGCGCTGACCGCTTCGATGGCCACCGGCAGGCCATCGGCATCGAGCCCGGCGCGGAACTTGACCACGGCAACGGGCCGCAGCACATCGCGCAGGAATTCCTCCTCGCGGCTCCAGATCAGCTTGACCGGCTGGCCGACGGCCTTGGCCAGCAGGATGGCCTGAGGGTAAGGGTTGGCGGAGTCGTAGAGGAAGTGCCGGCCGAAGAAGCCGCCCAGCAGCGGCGAATGCAGGGTGATCTGCTCAGGGGCCAGGCCCGTGCGCTTGGCGATGTCGTCGCGAAACATGTCCGGCGCCTGGTTGGGCAGCCACACCTCAAGCGAACCGTCCGGGTTGTACCGCGCGATGGCGGATGGCGGTTCCAGTTGAGCGTGGTTGAGGTATTGGTTGTGGTAAGTGGCCTCGACCTTGGTCTTGGCGTTGGCCAGGGCGCCGGCGATATCGCCGGCGTTCTCCTCGTCACGGGCTGGGCCCTGCTGGGCGGCCAGGTGGTCGCGCCAGGCGTCACTGGAGAAGTCGGCAGGCATCGGCCGCACCTTGCTGTCGGCGCCCGGTTCCTGCCAGTCCACCTGAATGGCTTCGACCGCGCGCTTGGCGTGCCACCAGCGTTCGGCGACCACTGCCACGGCGCCGGGCAGTTGATGCACCGAGTGCACACCTTTCATGGCCTTGACCTGCGCTTCGTTGCGCAGGCCGCCCACGGTCATGCCCAGGCGCGGCGCGTGCTGCACGGCGGCATGGAGCATGCCGTCGACCTTGATGTCGATGGTGTACAGCGCTTTGCCAGTGGACTTGTCGTAGGCATCGACGCGCCGTACCGGCTTGCCGATCCAGCGGAACTGGCTGGGGTCGCGCAGCTTGACGCTGGCAGGGTCGGGCACAGGCAGGTCCATGGCGCGTTCGGCCAGTTCGCCATAGGCCAGGGAGCGGCCGGAGGCGGCGTGCAGCACCTTGCCAGGTTCGGTGGACAGTTCGCTGACCGGCACGCCCCACTGGTCGGCTGCGGCCTGCATCAACATGGCCCGGGCCAGGGCGCCAAGGCGGCGCATGGTCGGGTAGCTCATGCGCACCGACATGCTGCCACCGGTGATGCGCATGCCGTTTTCCATCACCACATAGGCTTCGCCTGGCGGCGCGCTGTCGACCAGGAAAGTGGCCGGGTCGGCATCCAGTTCTTCACCGACGATCTGCGCCATGGCGGTGTAGGTACCTTGCCCACCCTCCATGAATGGGCACAGCAGGCGCACCGTGCTGTCCGGGCGGATCTCAAGGAATGCCGGCACCTGGGTGCCGCGTTCGGCAGTGGCCGCAGTGGCGGCCTGAACCCGGCTTGAGCCCAACGGCAGGCCGAAGCCCAGTACCAGAGCGCCGATTGCGGTACCGGCCATGAAGCGCCGACGCGACAGGTTGACCGTTTCACCCAGGGGCAGGTCGAGCAGGGCTGCAGAGGTATCGACAGGCGTGTTCATCAGGCCTTCTCCCCTTGGGCAAGCTCATGCACGGCAGCATGGATGGCGTTGTAGGTGCCGCAGCGGCACAGGTTGACCATTGCCGCGTCGATCTGCGCATCGCTGGGTTGCGGGGTGTGCTTGAGCAGCGCGGTGGCCGCCATCACCTGGCCAGACTGGCAATAGCCGCACTGGGCCACCTGGTGTTCGACCCAGGCCGCCACCACGCGCTTGCCCACGTCGTCGGCCTCGATGGCTTCGATGGTGGTCACCTCACGCCCGACCACCCCGGCCACCGGCGTGACGCAGGCACGCACCACATTGCCGTCCACCAGTACCGAGCACGCGCCGCACTGGGCCAGGCCGCAGCCATATTTGGTGCCGGTCAGGCCCAGGTCGTCGCGGATCACCCACAGCAGGGGCGTGTCGGCGTCGGCCTCGACCTGGTAGGTCTTCTGGTTGATTCGAAGTTCCATGGCTCACCTGCTGATCATCGGTTGTCATCGTTGCTGTCAGGTGGGGAATACGTTGTTCCCCAATCAGGGAACGCTAGCACAGCGCAGTGACCGCCTGTCTGGCAGACGCTCCATGTTCAGAGGATCAGGCAAGTAATCCGGTGAATTGCGCAATTGCGCCGGGGGCAGGGCGGTGCCTCAAGACTTCCCGGTAAAAAAACCGGATAATGCCCGCCATTCGTTCCGCACGCTTTCTGGTACCCCCGCATGGAAATCAAGGTCAACTTTCTGGACAACCTTCGTCTGGAAGCCAAATTCGACGACTTCACGGTAATCGCCGACCAGCCGATCCGCTACAAGGGCGACGGCTCGGCCCCGGGGCCGTTCGATTATTTCCTTGCCTCGTCGGCCCTGTGCGCCGCCTATTTCGTCAAGCTGTACTGCCAGACCCGGGATATCCCCACCGAGAATATCCGCCTGTCGCAGAACAACATCGTCGACCCCGAAAACCGCTACAACCAGATCTTCAAGATCCAGGTCGAGCTGCCCGAAGATATTTCGGAAAAAGACCGCCAGGGCATCCTGCGTTCCATCGACCGCTGCACGGTCAAGAAGGTGGTGCAAACCGGCCCCGAGTTCATCATCGAAGAGGTGGACAACCTCGACGCCGATGCCCAGGGCCTGCTGATGCCGGTGGCCGACACCACCACCTACATCGCTGGCAAGGACCTGCCGCTGGAGCAGACCATCGCCAACATGTCGGGCCTGCTGGCCGGCTTGGGCATGAAGATCGAGATCGCCTCGTGGCGCAACATCGTGCCGAACGTGTGGTCGCTGCACGTGCGCGATGCGCAGTCGCCGATGTGCTTCACCAACGGTAAAGGGTCGACCAAGGAGGCCGCGCTGGCCTCGGCGCTGGGTGAGTTCATCGAGCGGCTGAACTGCAACTTCTTCTATAACGACCAGTTCTGGGGCGAGGAAATCGCCAACGCAGCGTTCGTGCATTACCCGAACGAGCAGTGGTTCAAGCCGGGGCCGAAGGATGAATTGCCCGCCGAGATCCTCGACGAGTACTGCCTGGAGATCTACAACCCGGATGGCGAACTGCGCGGCTCGCACCTTTATGACACCAACTCGGGCAATACCGAGCGCGGTATCTGCTCGCTGCCGTTCGTGCGCCAGTCGGACGAGCAGGTGGTGTACTTCCCGTCCAACCTGATCGAAAACCTGTTCCTCAGTAACGGCATGAGCGCCGGCAACACCCTGGCCGAAGCGCAGGTGCAGTGCCTGTCGGAGATTTTCGAACGGGCGGTGAAGCGTGAAATTCTCGAAGGCGAACTGTGCCTGCCCGACGTGCCGCAGGAGGTCCTGGCCAAGTACCCGGGCATCGTCGCCGGCATTCAGGGGCTGGAAGAGCAGGGCTTCCCGGTGCTGGTCAAGGATGCGTCGCTGGGCGGTGAGTTCCCGGTGATGTGCGTGACCTTGATGAACCCGCGCACGGGCGGTGTGTTCGCCTCGTTCGGCGCACACCCAAGCTTTGAAGTGGCGTTGGAGCGCAGCCTGACCGAACTGCTGCAAGGCCGCAGCTTCGAGGGCCTCAACGACCTGCCGCAGCCGACCTTCGAAAGCCATGCGCTGACCGAGCCGAACAACTTCGTCGAGCACTTCATCGACTCCAGCGGCGTGGTGTCGTGGCGTTTCTTCGGCGCCAAGGCCGACTTCGAATTCGTCGAATGGGACTTCAGCGGCCACGGCGAGGATTCCAACGTCCAGGAAGCTGCCACCCTGTTCGGCATCCTCGAAGCATTGGGCAAAGAGGTGTACATGGCCGTGTACAACAACCTCGGCGCCAATGCCTGCCGCATTCTGGTGCCCGGCTATTCCGAGATCTACCCGGTCGAAGACCTGATCTGGGACAACACCAATCGCGCCCTGGATTTCCGCGAAGACATCCTCAACCTGCACAGCCTCGACAACCGCGCCCTGCGCGCATTGCGCAAGCGCCTGGACAACTGCGAGGTGGATGACTACACCACCATCACCACGCTGATTGGTGTCGAGTTCGACGACAACACGGTCTGGGGCCAGTTGACCATCCTTGAGCTGAAGCTGCTGATCTGCCTGGCGCTGAAGCGGTTCGAAAACGCCAAGGAGCTGGTCGAGGCGTTCCTGCAGTTCAACGACAACACGGTCGAGCGTGGTTTGTTCTACCAGGCGCTGAACGTGGTGCTGGAAGTGGTGCTGGACGACGACCTGCAGATGGAAGACTACGAGGCCAACTTCCGCCGCATGTTCGGCAACCCGCGCATGGATGCGGTGCTGGGTTCGGTCGATGGTAGCGTGCGCTTCCATGGGCTGACGCCAACCAGCATGAAGCTGGAAGGGCTGGACCGTCACCTGCGCCTGATCGAGAGCTACAAGAAGCTGCATGCCGCACGGGCCAAGGCGGTGTGAACGACAGCGGGGCGCTTCGCGCCCCATTGGCGGGCAAGCCCGCTCGCAACGTACTGCCTAAATAGCTCATTGGCATACCGGCTATTGCCAATCCGTATTGCCAGTCGGGCATTACCGCTTGCCGCGTCCCCCCAGCAGCGCTTAGCTATTGACCGGCCTCGACTGGCCACCTCATTCCATGGCGCGTAGACCGCCAGAAGGACCTCGGCCGCGCACCCCACAAGAAGGGCGCAGACCATGAGCACTCCTTTGGACACCAACGCACTGAAGGCCCGCCAGCAGGCGGCGTGGGCCAGTGGTGACTACGCGGTGATCGGTACCACCTTGCAGCTGGTGGGGGAACGGCTTGCCGAAGCCTGCGACCTGCGCTGGGACGAGCAGGTGCTGGACGTGGCTGCCGGCAATGGCAACGCCACCCTGGCCGCTGCCCGGCGAGGGTGCCGGGTTACCTCCACTGACTACGTGCCTGAACTGCTCAAACGCGGGGAAGAACGCGCCCGCGCCGAACACCTCAACGTAGACTTTCAGGTGGCCGATGCCGAGGACTTGCCGTTCCGGGACGGCAGTTTCGACGCCGTTGTTTCCACCTTCGGCGTGATGTTCGCCCCCGACCAGGCGCAGGCTGCCCGTGAGCTGGCGCGCGTTTGCCGGCCCGGTGGCCGGGTCGGCCTGGCCAACTGGACCCCGCAGGGGTTTGTCGGGCAGATGTTCAAGACCCTGGGCCGGCATGTGCCACCGCCTGCCGGGGCCCTGCCACCCTCGCGCTGGGGCGATGAAGAGCAACTGCGGGGGATGTTCGAGGGCGCTATCGGTGCCATGGACGTTACCCGCCAGCAGTTCAACTTCCGCTACCGCTCGGCGGCACATTTCATCGAGGTGTTCCGTACCTGGTATGGGCCGGTGCACAAGGCGTTTGCGGCGTTGCCGGCCGATGCGGCGGCGGCGTTGGACAGTGACCTGAGGGCATTGCTGGATGAGCATAACGTGGGCGGGGCGGCGTCGCTTGTGGTGCCGAGTGAATATCTGGAAGTGGTGATCGTGAAGCGTTGAGTCGGGTGGAGTTCTCTTGGGCCCCTCCGCGGTGAATCCGCCCCTGTACCCACTCAGGGTCTACCCGCGTAGGGGCCGGCACAGATGAAGCCGAATACGAGTTAGCATAGTGCGCTCAAGCACCTTCAAGGATGTCCTGGTGATCAAGCTCTTCAGTCGCCTGACTGCCTGCTTCAAGGGTAGGGCAGGCAAACGAGTAACCGCCCATCCGGCTTTTGCGCCTGCACGGGCAGAGCAGCGGCTGGCCTGGCTGCCACTCAACCGGCTGATCGAGCCGCTCGACCTCCCGCCCCCTGAATACCCCGCGACTGGCCTGCTTGATGCGCGATTACACCCGCGCTATTCAGCATTCATGGCGCAGGTAGTGAATATGCCCGCGCCGCTGGCAGATACCCCCCTGCGCGACGCCGGCCGACATCTGGCCAGCGAGCTGCTGGGCCAGGCCATTACCCTGGGCAGCAGCAAGGGTACGGATAACTCGGATGAGATCTACTGGCTGGTGCAGAGCGCCGCCATCGCATCCTTGTTTGCCGATGGCGCGCAGTCCGCCGCGTTCGCGGGGTACCGCCAGCATGTTGAGTATTACGCAGGCGCTCCCCGTATGGCGGCTCAGGTGGAAGCATTCGACCGCTACGTGGCTGCCAACGGCCAGCCTGCAGAAGACAGCGAACTACTGTCCTGCTCAGCGGATGACCACTACCGGATCATGGTACGGCCCTGGGAGGCGGGAAACACGCACTGGGTCTATTCACCCAGAATTATCGATACGCGTCAGGGCACTTGCCTGCTGCGTTTCGAGGATGCGCGATGGTCAACGGAGCTCAGCACGTGGCGCACCGCGTCGACTGTCGAGCTGTTGCTGAGCAAGTACCCAGGCGGCCAGCCGTGCCCGCAGGTGAAGGTGATCATCGATTGCGCAAAGCGCTGTGCACGGCTGGATGAAGGGGGTGAGATGGAGCTGACGGAGCTGGAAAACGTTATCGACGCACGGCTTGCCAGCAACTAGTTCTTGCACTTGGCCATGACCACCTGGCACGTATTGGGTGTGCCGCCGGACCGGCCTGCATAACGGATGCAGTTGTTCATCGACTTCTGCCGGGCAATGCTCAGGGTATTGCCCCAGGCCAGGCCGCCTTCGCCCAGGCTGGGCACGGCTTTGGCGAAGCAGTTCGAACCCGGCGCCGCGGCGATGTAGCGGGCCTGCTTGGGCTTGCTCGAACACCCAGCAGCCAGCGCCAGGCTGAGGGCAAGCAGTGCATGCGCGGCCCAGAGCGCGAACCATTGTGGGGTGTGAGCATTCATGCCATTGCCTCAGCTGAGCCCGTGAAGCATTTCACGGGTTAATGCTTTCAGGATATGTCAAACAAGCCAAACGGTGAACTTATCGGACGACATAGCGATCCTTTGCAGTGCGCACCCCGCGCACGCCTGATGGACCGGGCATCCGCCCCAGGTCATCAGTTTCGGGTCACTGACTGATAAGGAGGCGCCGTGACCGTTACCGAGCAATCCCTCTACCGATGCACGCCTAGCCCGCTGCACGCAATCCTGCTGGCCGGCACGGTCCCGCTGTTCCTCGGCGCGTTGCTGAGCGATATCGCCTACTTCAAGACCTACCAGATCCAGTGGAGCAACTTCGCCGCTTGGCTGATCGCGGGCGGGCTGCTGTTCTGCGGGCTGGCACTGTTGTTCGCACTGGTCAACCTGGTCCGTGCCGAGCGCAAGGGCGGCCGGCCGACGGTGTACTTCCTGTTGCTGCTGGTGACCTGGGTGCTGGGCCTGGTGAATGCGTTCGAGCATGCCAAGGACGCCTGGGCCGTGATGCCGGCAGGCCTGGTGCTGTCGCTGGTGGTGACGGTACTGGCCTGCGTGGCGGCATGGCTGGGCATGAGCAACTTGCGTTCGGGAGGTGTGGAATGAAGCCATTGCATGCATTGCCGGTATTGAGCGTGGCGCTGCTGCTGAGCGCCTGCGGCGGTGAAGGCGAAGCCACTCAGGCACTGGGCCCCGACCCGAAACTGCCGGCCCCCGAGCGCGGCCTGCTGCCGAGCATGAAGATCGCCCAACCCGCACAGTGGGGCGAGCAGAAACCGACGGTGCCCGAGGGCTACAGCATCACCGCCATTGCCACCGACCTGAAAATCCCACGCCAGAGCCTGGTATTGCCCAACGGTGACATCCTGGTGGCCGAAGGCCGAGGTGGCAGTGCGGCCAAGCTCAAGCCCAAGGACGTCATCGCCAGCCAGATCAAGGCCAAGGGCAATACGCAGGTCAAGGGCGGCAACCGCCTGACCTTGCTGCGCGACGCCGACGGCGACGGCACCTACGAGGTGCAGACGGTATTCGCCGAGAACCTCAACGCGCCGTATGGCCTGGCCTTTGCCGATGGCAAGCTGTACGTGGCCAACCAGGACGCGCTGGTGCGTTTCGATTATCAGGACGGCCAGACCCAGGCGTCCGGCGCGCCAACCAAGCTCACCGACCTGCCGGGCGAGATCAACCACCACTGGACCAAGGCCCTGACCATCAGCCCTGATGGCCGCTACCTGTACGTGGGCATCGGCTCGAACAGCAACATCACCGAGCGTGGCATGGAGGCTGAAGTCGACCGTGCCATGGTCTGGCAGGTCGACGCCGCCACCGGCGCGCACAAGCCTTATGCCACCGGCCTGCGCAACCCCACGGCGCTGGCCATCCAGCCCGACAGCGGGCAACTGTGGACCGTGGTCAACGAACGCGATGAACTGGGCCCGGACCTGGTGCCCGACTACCTCACTTCGGTGCGTGAAGGGGGCTTCTACGGCTGGCCCTACAGCTACTGGGGGCAGAATGTCGATGAGCGGGTCAAGCCACAGAACCCGGACAAGGTGGCCGTCGCGATCAAGCCCGATTACAGCCTGGGTTCGCACGTCGCCGCCCTGGGGGTGGACTTCTCCCTCCCGGCCATGGGCGAGCGGTTTGCCAATGGCGTATTCGTGGGCGAGCACGGTAGCTGGAACCGCCCTGACCCGGTGGGCTACAAGGTGATCTTCGTGCCGTTCAGCAACGGCAAGCCTGCTGGCGAACCGGTGGACTTCGCCACGGGCTTTCGCGGTGAGGATGGCAAGACGCGCGGGCGGCCGGTCGGGGTGACGGTCGATCCGAAGGGCGCGCTGATCATTGCCGACGACCTGGCCAACACCGTGTGGCGGGTGACCCGCAATCAGTAACTCCAGCTATGGTGTAGGAGCGGCGCGTGAACCGTTCACGCGCCATTGCGGTCTTGAACACAGGGATGCAGGCCTATGAATGCTATTTGTACACTCGCTCGCGCTGTTGCTCTTGCCTCGTTGCTAGGCACTGCCAGTTTCGCTGTGCAGGCAGCCGATATACCGATTGCCAGCGAAGCGCTTGAAAGCCATGTCACCACACAGGTCACGGCCATCGACCAGGCCAATCGCCAGGTCACGGTCAAGGGCCCGCACGACAAGGACGTGACCTTCCAGCTCACGGAAAAGGCCAAGGCGTTGCCCAACCTGAAGGTGGGTGACGAGGTCGATATCTACGTGACGCGCGCGGTCGCCTATGTGCTCAACACCGATGTTGGCGGGGCGCCGAAGGCAAGCGAGGAGTCCGGTACGATTCGTGCCACCAAGGACAACCCCAACCCGGGGGGCGAAGCGTTCCGCCAGGTCAGGGTGACTTCGCAGATCAAGAAGATCGACCTCAAGAACCACGAGGTGAGCCTGCTGCCGCCGGAAGGCAAGTTGCAGGTGGTCAAAGTCGAAGACCCCGAGTTGCAGGCGCGCATGAAGAACCTCAAGGTCGACCAGACGGTCGACGCGATCTACACCGAAGTGCTGCGGGTCGAGACATCGCGTTAAGTCTGTTGGAGCCTCTTCGCGGGCAAGCCCGCGAAGAGGCCGTTGCAGCCCACGACTATTCGCCTGGCGAATACTGAAGGTGCATATCTTCAATTTCCATCATCCTTGTCGATTCTTGCATCATCCAGGCTTCTTCCCCCTCGATGAGTCCATACATGGTTAACAAGGCGCTGCTTATTGCGTTTCTTCCTTTGGTGCTGGCCCTGCTGGCGGGCGTCGTGCTGCCCTACCAGGCTGCCAGCAACGCAGCAGTCGGCCGCGCGCTCGGGCACTGGCTATGGGGTGCCTTCACGTCGCTGACGGTCAGCTCGGTGGTGGTCATCGCTGCGCTGCTGATCCTGCGCGTACCCATGCCCGACCTGGGCAAGGCACTGCAAGGCCCGTGGTGGCTGTGGATCGGCGGGGTGTTGGGTGCGCTGTATGTGGCGGCAGCTGCGGCGTTGACGCCCAAGCTCGGCACGGCGGGGTTTCTGGTGCTGGTGGTGGCGGGGCAGATCCTGACGTCGGTGATCGTCGATCACTTCGGCCTGATGGGGGTTTCCGCCAAACCGGTCAGCCTGCCCAGGATTGCCGGGGTGGTACTGATTCTGGCGGGGGTCTTCCTGGTCCAGAGCACCTGGGCGGCGAGCCCGTCTGCCGATCAAGCTGCAGTCGTCAAACAGCCAGAGGGCTGATCAATGCCCGGGCTGGCAGCAGGCCCAGACGGCCTCGCGCAGCCAGCGATGCCCCGGGTCGCTGTCTTTCCTGGCATGCCAGGCCTGCTGATAAGCCAGGGAAGGGATCGCCAAGGGCGGTGCGAATTGGCGCAGGGGCTTGTGCGGGTGCATCGGGCCCACGGCACGTTTTGCGACGGTGAGGATCAGGTCGGTACCGCCAAGCACCTCGACCGCTGCACTCCAATGCGGTAGCGCCAAGGCGATGCGCCGGCGCAAGCCCTGCATGGCCAGGGCGCGCTCGATCTCGTCATGGGCATCCGGGCGCATGGCCATGAGCACATGCGGCCGCGCCAGCCAGTCGTCCAGCGCCAGGCCGCCCTTGGCCGGCAGCACCTGGCGGTCGGCGATGCTGACGAAACTGTCTTCGAACAAGGTTTGGGCGGTGATGCCTTGCGCTAGCTCGGGGAAAATGCCCAGCGCCAGGTCGAGCTCGCCATCGAGCAGCTGCGCCATCATCGCTTCGCGGCTGGCCTGGCTGATGGCCAGGTCGACGCCGGGGGCTACCTGGCGCAAATAGCGAACCAGCGGGGGCAGGATGATCCGCGAGGAGTAATCGGACAACGACAAGCGGAAACGCCGCTGGGCCAGAGCCGGGTCGAAGCGTGGGGTGGCCAGCAGGCTGTCGAGGCTGCCCAGGGCGTCCTGCAGGGGCTTGGCCAGGGATTGGGCGCGGGCGGTGAGGGCCATGTGCCCGTTCTGGCGAATCAGCAGCGGGTCGTTGAAATGCGTGCGCAGTTGCGCCAAAGCGTGGCTGACCGCCGGCTGGCTACGGTGCAGGCGAATCGCGGCACGGGTGACGTGCTTTTCACTGAGCAGTGCGTGGAGGGCCAATAGCAGGTTGAGGTCGATCTTGCGCAGTTCATCCATGGGGCGAATGGTCTGGGTGGCTTCAGGGGCTTTGCATCAGCCTAACAGATGTGCCGGTGCCCTCACGCGCGCTGTGGCTGGGGTGGGTCTGGCGCTGGCCGTTGTTGATTTGTTGTTCATGAGATCGAGCGCCGCCCGCGCGGCGCATCGCGGGCAAGCCCGCTCCTACATTTGTTGCAACGTGCCATTCCAGTCAGGCCATGGTTGTCCGCCTTGGAGCATGACTGAAGACAGGTGAGGCGGCAGCTGTGCCAGCCGAAAAATCTCGTCGAGCCACCAAGGCTAACAACTATGGCCCATCAGGCCATGGCACGTTGCAACAAATGTAGGAGCGGGCTTGCCCGCGATGCGCCGCGCGGGCGGCGCTCGATCTCAAG
>Ga0160462_100273_pt1 | contig 17306 bp, 5 predicted proteins | sample HID1975K_E6MG_FD_108219 | JGI IMG/M metagenome (GOLD analysis project Ga0160462, IMG submission 108219) | Enriched soil microbial communities from UW Madison campus, WI, USA - HID1975K_E6 MG | ecosystem: Environmental > Terrestrial > Soil > Unclassified | place: USA: Madison, Wisconsin | collected... | reverse complement strand
TTGCTCCGTTATATTCAGTAGTTGTAGTTTTAACCAGTTCTTTGTGGCCTGCTACCGGATAAAAGACGGAGGTTTTATAGTATGCCACGCCCATTCCCAATAACCAATAATTCATCATTGGGAAAGTAAGATTCGGCATAATGTAGCTTACAGGAGCAATGCTAACCGATCTGAAATTTTCCTGCCTTTCTCCATCCAATTCGTAGGAGTTGTCCAATTTATGATCATATTCATTCACGGTCTGTTTTACCGGTAAACCATCTTCTTTGTATATGATTTCCTTTTTTAACAGCCCATAACTCCAATCTTTGTATTCCGGAGGAGTATAGGGGAAGGCATTTTGTTCATTAACAGGATGGTCTTCGAAAGAAGTAAAGTAACGAACGATCTTTCCATTCGACTTTCCATTATTTTTAATCTTTTCTGTAACCCTGCTATAAGCTACTATGCTTCCATTAACCGCCGGGGAAGTAAGGTTAGGAGAACTTGCGCGGACAATAGAGTTTGGATCTGAGTTACCTTCGTAATAAGTTTCCTGGATCTCACCAACAAGCCCTCCACCTCTGAATGCATAGCGGACAAGATATGAGTAGACGGGATAGGAGGCGATGGTGCCCGAAGTGGTAACCTCATCATCTTTCAGGTATTCGAATTCCCGTGAGGTGGCAGGCACAGCATTTATTCCATCAAAATCCTGTATTTTCTTTACTCTTAATCCTCCAATATATGGCTTATAAACCTGCGTCAGAACAGCTGGTTGTTGATGGATCTCTGTGGCTGTTACCGCTACATACTCTGCATAGTTGTCAACTCCCTGGATATACACTTTCCAAGTATAGGTGCCGGACGCCATATTGTACCTTGAAAATGAATGATAAACGGTGAGCTCATTACCGGAGATGGGGATCTCTTCGGAACTAAGTATTTGGTTGCTACTATTCCACAATTCAAGCACCATCTTACAGGAGCCGTTGCATGTGTTTGAACCCCAGTTGAAGCTAACATCAAAACTGACGTTGGTGTTGGGATCAGGATTTACAGTGAAGTTTTCGCTGGTTGTGCTTCCGCTTTGACAATAGATATATTCGTTGGATGTTACATTAGGATTGGGTTTTATATAAAAAGAACGCTTTATCCTTGCATCCTCTGCCTTGTTGGCTTCCATCTCAAATTGTGTATATCCACCTGTAGGGTAATAGACTTTGGTGAGGGATCCGACTTTTACCCGGTCTAAGTCAACTTCCCGGTCAGCTCCATTCAACAGGCGTGCGTTTGCACCATCCTGGCCATCTACAAAGTATTCCTGAGGTATACGGCCAAATGAATTGTTATTGTAATACCCCCAATGGTCCTGCGATAAACTTAACCTCGCCGGAAGGGGAGTAGGGGTTATTCCTCCATGGTATTCGAACGAGTAGCCTTTATCCTCGCCTGCCTGATTAAAGGGTAATACCTTTAATAAAGTAAGTCTGTTTAAAGAATAGTCATGATACAGGTTGTATCCCCGGGACGAAGCTCCATTGCTGATCGTGATCTTTTTCAGCCTGAAGAGCCCGGCTCCAACACCCAGTTGAGGTAGATCAGTCCGTTGATTTGTATCGTAGGAAAAATCGACTATCGTACTATTGGGGAAGGTAATTGTTTTGACTCTTTTACCAGCAATAGCCTGAGCAGTATTTGATACTGCTGAGGGCCTGGAACCCATCGGGTCAACCGGATTGGATATCCCAATGGTATATGATTCTGATTCACCAACTATGTATTCATAATATACATTTTCATAGCTAATGCTGATACTATCTGTATAGAAAGGAGCGATTATCTTAGTGAGATACCAGGATGAGACGAAATGCTTGGTTGCTGTCCAGGTGGGGCCAGTAGCAAGGGAAGATTCCAGTGCATCAAAAATATATTTTCTGCCGATTTCATCAGTCAGTATAAACTTAATAATTACCGGATTTGAAGTCATACCTGGAGCATTCCCTATTACCTTTTCGACTTTAACTTTCGAGGAAGTCAACATCAGGAAATCGTTTCTTTTCCCAAACATAAATTTCCCTGATTTATCAGCCATATTGAAGCTGAAAATATCTGGCTGTCCATCAATTACGCCGGCATCAACGTTGCCCCAATAGGTACTTGTGGTTCTGTAATTACCGGCCAGTTCAGTGGCGGGTAATAACCCGGCATTTATAAATCCGTAATATTCTAATTCATCTGGTATGCCTCGCATGGATCTGGAAATAACCCCGCCTGCGTTTAGGGCCCACCCAATACCGACATCGGAGGCTACCTCATCCACCCTTACCCCTCCACCGTGATAGTTAAGGCTTATATCCATATTGAGCTCGCCATTGGAATTTTTGTATGAATAGATGGGTACACTGACTGAAGGAATTCCGGTTGAAGGGCCAATCGGCAAATCTCCAAATTTGCCGATAGCTGCAGCATTAGGAGCAGGTGGTATAACATTGTTTAAGGAATGATTGGCGCTGTTGCCTGGATTTTGTGCCACCAGGTAATTGCTGGTTAGTATTCCAATTAACAAGACAAAGGTTTTGGTAAAACATGGCATGACGGACTTCATATTATAGGTTGATGGATTATGACGCTATCTATTAACAACGGTTATTGGTTATAGGATTTCTGATACTGGTAGTCCAATGTTTTGATGATATTCTTATTTTCATCCCGGACAGTCTTTAGCCTGCCAAAGCCATCGTATTCGTAGTAAGTAATGAGGTTGTTGGCATCACATTGACTGGTGAGTCCAATTAATGGATCATAAGTGTAGGTAGTCATTTGGGCGCCTTGGGGGTATAGTCGTACCTCATCTATATTATCACCACTAATGTTGATGGATGTTACATTGGTAAGTAACAATTCAAAATAACGCCAGGTGCCAAGAACTTTGAGTGGAGTTTGTGTTTGTAACTGGCCATTGATCCAGGTATTGGATTTACTCCAGACCCCCACAACATAGTTGCCGGCAGGTACTGTTTTATTGACACCACCACTTATGGATTTCGTACCTGTTATGCCATCCGGTACGAAGACAACGCCACTATTCATCGTCCAGCCACCCAGGCCATCTGCTTCGAAGGAAGTGTAGGCTGTTTTGTCAATGCTACTCCCGATCACCTGTGCAGTGGGCATTTGTTGGTTATGGTCCCAGATAATGGATTGTTGGACGTCGTTGGATTTAGCCTGCTGGATTACAAAACCCTTGTTACTGTATTGGTTAAAAGTGATGGCTTCTTTAAATAAGGTAGGGGCTCTATTGAACGAGGCAGGATTTAAAGCCGGAACACTACCTGTGATAACAGGAGCAGGGCTTTCAAACGACTCAATAGACGATAGCCGAATGCCACTGGCCAGTTGCTGGTACTGGTTCACTATACCTCCAGTTAGATACCTATTGCTTCCTATTGTTTTCCACTTTTCAATAGCAATGGAAGGTGCATACATGTTTTGGGTGATCATGGCACTGGCTACTGCATTAGTTGTATATTCATAAGGATAGTGGACTATCTCTTCGATTTGTTCATTGCGGCTGTTTTTTGTGAGGGTTTTATTGATATTGAAAGCTGCATCGTAGGTATAAGTAATCTCATTAACAAGATTACTTGCTCCGTTATATTCAGTAGTGGTTGTTTTGACCAGATCTTTACGGCCAGTTGCGGGAGTGTAAGTAGTTCCTATAAAATAAACGGGTCTGGTAACGAGGTCCCACTTAAAAATTAAGGAATTATCATCATTAAATTCATATTTTACCGGTGCAATGGAAAGTGATGTAAAATTGGCTACACGACCAGGTGTATTGTAATACGGATCGGTAGTGACAGTGTATTCATTTTCAGTTTTCTTTAATAACGTGTTGTTCTTATCATAGACCAGTTCTTTTACGAGTTGGCCATAATTGTGATCGCCATAATCGGGCGGGGCGTAAGGATAGTTGTGTTGAAGTGGTGCACCCGTTGCGCTGTAAGATTCAAAATAGCGAACTATTTTCCCATTGGATTGCCCGTTATTACTAAATTTTTCTACCACCCTCGAATAATTCGCCGGGCTACCATTTGTAAGCGCCAGCGCCTGAACGGGAGAAGTGGCTCTTACGATTGAATTGGGGCTTCCCCCGTTGTTATAATAGGAGCGATAATCATTAGGGCCTGTAGAAGGAGCGGTCCGTGGGATGTTATCATAATATACTCCGTAAGAATATACAGGATAAGTGCCTAGTGCACCGGAAGAGGTGAGACCGTCTTCTTTCAGGTACTCGTATTCCCGTGTGCTTGCAGGCATGCTATTGATACCATCATAAGCTTTGATGCTTTTTACCCGTAATCCACCTACATAAGGTTTGTCTACATATGCATATATAGTATCAGGATTATTCAGCCGGGTTTCTGTCCACTCGATCAAAAGGTAATTATCAAAATAGTCACTTCCCTGAAGGCTTGCATGAAAGGTATAATTTCCTGCTGCCAGGTTATAAATACTAAAGTTATACTCCATTGTATAATCGACTGCGAATGGGATCGTTTGGGTATTTACAACCTGGTTTGCGCTGTTCTTTAATTCGAGAATGATATTGTTGGAAGAGATTCCGCCTGTAGGAAACTTAACTGTAAATGATGTGTTCACATTGGGATCTGCCCCAAACTCGAATGGTTGCCAGCCGGATGTGGTGTTTGAACAATAAAGACCAGATAGGCCCGTCTCAAATTGCGTTTTAATATTTGTAATGTAATTATAGGTAAGCCGGGGATCATAGACTTTGTGGGCTTCCATTTCAAAATCAGTATAGCCGCCAGTAGGGTAAGTCATCCTGGTGAGAGATCCATTCTTCACCAGTGCTATATCAGTTTCACGGTTAGCTCCATTCAAAGGATAATTTGTTCCATTTACATGGTAGGATTCTTGTGGAAAAAGGCTTTGAGTTGTATTGCCATTATAAAAACCCCAATGGTCCTGGGAGGTTTCCAGCCGATCGGGTAGGGAAGCATAATAAGCAAAAGAGTACCCTTTGTCTTCTCCTGCAGCATTATATGGAAGTACGCTTTTTAAGGTAAGCCTGTTGGTGGAGTAATCATGGTAAAGATTATAACCTCGTTGATTAGCTCCATTTGTAATTGAAACTTGCTTAAGTCGGTATAAATCGCCTGCATAGTTGTAGGTTCCAATATCTGTGCGGGCTATATTGTCATATACAAAATTGGCATTTGTACCATCCGGAAAGGATATTTTCTTAATTCTTTTGCCGTGAATGACTGATCCTGAGATACCACCTGAATTGGGAGGAGCCGCAAGACCAGGGTCAAATGTTATTGTTTGCGTACCATATCGCCCTGTGCCATATCCGAATATCTCTGTATCATATTCCAGAAGGATACTGTCAGTGGCAAAAGGAGCGATAATTTTTGTAAGATACCAGGATGACGCATAGACATCCCAACCCGTTAATCCGGAATTGGTAACTTCCTGGGCATCGAATATGTATTTGGTTCCGGTTTCATCGGTAATTTTGAATCGTTGGAATCTACCTGAGGTAATTTCATATTCTACCTTGATTTTATTGGGCGTAAGCATCAGGAAGTCATTGTTTTTCCCAAACATAAACTTGCCGCTTTTCCCTCCTACATTGAAATTGAAAATATCGGTTTGTGAGTCGTAAGTGTTGGAAGCGATCTCCATATACCTGCTCACAGCATACCGGTTCCCTTCATTTTCATTAGGGTATGTAGGCGTAGTCATGAAACCGTAATTGTATTCGTCTGGTGTACCACGTTTTGTGCGGGTAATAACTCCGCCGGCGTTGAGGGCCCATCCGATACCGGTGTTAGATGCCAACTCATCTACTTTAATGCCACCGGCATGATAATCGAGGCTGATAGACATCCCGAGGCTTTTGTCTGCATTACTGTAAGCGAAAATTGGTACGTTTATTTGTGGGATGCCGGTAGCATAACCTACGGGGATGTCGCCAAACTTTCCCAGTGAAGCTGCACCTGGTGAGGGAGGTACTACATTTGTAAGCGAGGGATTGGGATTGGGGTTACCAGTTTGTGCATTGATTGATCCATTGAAAACAAATAATAGGATAAGTAGCCATGTATCTCTCATAGATAGTTAAGGTTGGGGTACAAAGAATTGGTTTTAGAGTGTAACAACAAATCCATGAAATGGTCATTGTTGTTGTTCGGTGCCATGAAGTAAAAACTAATCTTTCAACCTGCAAAGGTCAAACCGACAAGCGTGCAGTTTTGATGTGTAAGTGTGCAGATTCAGGCCAAATGTGTGTAGCCGGAATGGACTAAAAATGAAGAAAGCCCTGTTCCGTCGAAACAGAACAGGGCTTTATATAAAGAAAGTTTTATCTGTGATAAGCTCATTCGCTCCGCAAATTCCTGATGGGATTGGTGAGGGCTTTGACGATGGTCTGTATGGTAACGATCACGGCAATGAGCGCCGCTACAACGGCTGCTACGGTTAAGAACGGCATCCAGTTGATATGGATACGGTACACAAAATTGTCGAGCCATTTTTCGAGGGCCAGGTAAGCCAAAGGCCAGGCAATGATATTGGCCAGTAAGACCATCCAGGCAAACTCTTTCAGGAACAAAGCAATGATCTGAAGACCGGAAGCGCCCAGGACCTTACGGATACCCACCTCTTTCATACGCCGGGTAATGCTTAGGGTAACAATGCCCAACACACCCAACAATACAATGAGCAGGGCCAGCAAGGTAGCGGTTTGGGCAGCCTTCTTCAATTGGATCTCGGAACGATACATGAAATTGAGGGTATCGTCCATAAACTTGTAATCGAAAGGCGCACCGGGTAACACGGTAGCCCATTTATTTTCCAGGGCGGCCAGTGTTTGAGGCAGGTTGCCCGGCTTCACTTTAAAAGAGAGGTAACGGTAGATCAAGGTGTTTTTTACATGCAGGAACAGCATGGGTTTGATGGATTCATGCTTGCTGTTGAAATGAAAATCGTTCACCACGCCGGCAATGGTATAGGTTTGGGGATCGCCCTGCATCTTCATGGGCTGTCCAACAGCTGCATTTATATCCTTCCATCCCAATGACCGGGCGGCGGTTTCATTGATCACCATGGCGGTGGAATCGCTACCCAGGAACTGACCAGCGGCCACCTTGATGGAATAAGTAGTAGCATATTGATCATCGGTACTTAAGCCGGTAGCAACAACGCCCCGGCTGGAGTCTTCAGCAGCCTTGTACAACCTGATATTGCCATTGCCACTCATACCATCGGGAATCTCAAAGGAAAAACTGGCATGACTGATAGCAGGCATCCTGGCTATTTCATCACGCACGGTTTCCATGTGCTGTACGCCCTGCACGCTCCAATCGCGCGGAACGGTAGCGGTGATCAGCTGCTCTTTATCATAACCCAGGCTGCTGTTGAAAGAGAAAGTTATCTGCTTGTCAATAACGATGGCGCCCACAAATACCACAATGGCGGTGGTGAACTGGAGGGCGATCAATGAACGACGAAAGACTACCTTTTCTTTAATGGTCTTCAGCTTTCCTTTTAAAGAGTCTACAGAAGGCTGCAAAGACAGAATGAAGGCAGGATACAAACCAGCCAATACTCCAATGGCAAGTGCCATTAGCAAGGGAATCAAAAAGTATTGCAGGGGCAAGGTAGTAAGCGACGGCAGAGGCTTACCAAGCATTTTACTGCAAAAGGGGATGGCCCACTGGTAGATACCCAAAGCCAGTAAAACGGACAGCAAAGCCATGACAACGGATTCGGTGAGGAATTGTAAAATGAGTTGCTGCCTGCTGCCACCCATTACTTTGCGTACGCCGATCTCTTTGAGCCTGGTAGCGGAATTGCCTACGGTGATGTTGATGAAATTGATCACAGCCATCAGCAGGATGAAAAAAGCAATGATGCTGAGGGTGTACACCATGCGCCTGGCCAGTCCATTGTTCAGCTGCAGGTAATATTCATTAAGGGGTGTGAGGAATACCTGCAGGTTCGCCGCAATATCGGGTGGTGCATTGAGCTTCAACAATTGCTGCATAGGCTTTTGCAGGTCTTCGGGTTTGACACCCTCCTTCAATTGAATATAATTGACCACAGCGGTATTGGCCCATGACTGAAAACCATCATAGCGGCCAAAGAAACGCAGGCTCTCCAGGGGGAGGAATAGCTCGTTGGAAGTAGTGGTAAAATTAGTGACGGTATTAAACGGCAGGTCTTTCAGTACACCAGTGATCATAAAATCCTGCTTGCCGCCAGAGAAAGATTGCAGGGTGAGTGTTTCGCCCATAACATCTGTTTTGCCAAAATATTTGATGGCTTTGGCGGCAGTGATCACGATTGAGTTGGGATTGCTGAGAGCCGTACGGGCATCTCCATACAAGAGGGGGAAAGCGGTGATAGTGAGAAAGCTGGCATCACCGGGCTGGAGACCTTCCCTGAAATGCTTATTTCCTTTGGACACAATGGAACTGATACCATCATGGTGATAATAATCAGCTACGAGGTCGGGAAAGTTTTCTTTGAGGGCTTTGGCCAATGGGGCAGGGGTGATAAAATCCATGCCCATGCTCATTTCCTGTTTCTGCCACTTGCTGCGCAGCATGAAAACGCGGTCGTTGTGTTGAATGGTGCTGTTCACACGCAACTCACCCCATACATAAGCGCCGATGAGGAACACAAAAGCAATACCCGCAGAAAGTCCCAGGATATTGATAAAGGAGAAGGTCTTGTGCTTTACCAAGTTTCTCCAGGCGAGGAGAATGAAATTCTTAATCATTGATCATCATTTTATGATTAATAGCATTCGTAATAGATCCGCTTCTTCGGCTCGCTTTTTTTCTGTAGCCCTTCGACAAGCTCAGGGTGACAGTCGTTACCCTATTCACTTCTCAAGCTCTTTACCGGATTGACCACTACGGCTCTTGCAGCCTGCAATACGATGGTGAGCAGGGCAATAAGGAGGGCCAGGAATCCTGCTATGGCAAATATCCACCAGCCAATATGGATGCGATAGGCGAAATCCTGCAACCACTGGTGCATAATGTACCAACCCACAGGAATAGCCAACACAAGGGCCACCAGGATCAGTTTCATAAAGTCCCTGGACAATAACAGCAGGATACTTTGTGCAGAAGCACCCAGTACCTTGCGAATACCGATCTCCTTGGTACGTTGAATAACATTATAGGCTGATAATCCCAACAGGCCAAAACAGGCAATCAGGATGGCGAGGAAAGCAAATATGCCAAATACTTTTCCAAAGAGAATATCGGCTTTGTATTGTTCGCTGAAGGTTTCATCCAGGAATGAATAGTTGAAGGGATCGGCCGTGAAATACTTATCCCAGGTTTGTTTGATAGCTGCAATGGTAGCAGGCATTTTGCCGGAAGCCACTTTTATGGAATAGTAACTCCTGATATTGGGCGCACACCGGAAGATCATGGGTTCAATGGCTTTTTGCAATCCCTGCTGGTGATAATCGGCCAGCACGCCCACCACGGTATTGGTATCTCTGCCGCTGTTGATCTTTTTACCGATGGCTGCTGCTGCATTGGGGAAACCCAAAATAGCAACGGCCTTTTCATTTAACAATACATTCTTTTTCTCTGTGCCAAAATCGGTGGAGAAAGGTCTGCCGGCTTTCAGTTTCATATCAAACAGGGAAATGAAATCATAGTCCACACCCAAATTGTACAGGGTAGTACCGGTTTGGGCTTCACCCTCCACGCGCTTGTGGGTATTGGTCCAGTAAATTTCCTGGCCCATCACATTGGTAGAGGCGGCAAGGTTCTTTACGCCTGATAGTTGTAACAGATCGGACTTGAAAGGCTGGAAGGTACCCTGGTAGAGGGAATCTGTGGGAGAAGCGGCTCCTTCAAGTACCAGTGTTTGATCGATATTGGCGCCCAGCTTTTGGTCGCGCATAAAGCTTACCTGCTTGTATACTATGATGGTGCCTGCAATCAATACTACTGAAGTGGTAAACTGTAATACGATCAGTCCTTTGCGTAGCAACAGTCCGCCGGTGGAGTTTTTAAACATGCCTTTCAATACCTTGATGGGCTGGAAGCCAGACAGTACAAAAGCAGGATACATGCCCGACAATAAAGTACCTGCCAAAAACAGGATGGTAAACAATTGCCAGTAATGTGAGGATAAGGAGATATGGGTTTCCGGGTGACCGGTAAACTGATCGAATGGAGATACGAGCAGGAAGAAAATGCCTATAGAGAGGGCCAGTGCAATAAAGTTGAGCAACAGGCTTTCGGTGAGGAATTGTTTGATCAGGTCGGTACGTAATGCACCCAATACTTTGCGCACACCTACTTCTCTTGCGCGCTCTACGGACCGTGCTGTAGCGAGGTTGATATAATTGATCCAGGCAATACCAATGATGAAGATAGCCACGAGAAATAAGAAACCGACTGCCTGGCCATTGCCATTCACTTCAGCTTCCTGGTTGAAGTTGGAATACAGATGGATGTCCTTCAGGGGCATCATGTGTATTTCGGTTTTGAAATTGTTTTTCAGTGCCCATTCTGTCTTGTTCATGTACTTGTCGCTGAAAGCAGGGATCTTGGCAGCGAATTTATCGATATCGGTGCCGGGCTTCAATTGGATATAGGCGTAGAAGTCGTACCAGCCCCAGGCATTGTCGGCAGGATTGCTACTGTCGCGCCAGTTTGTAATGATGAATTTCTTAAGGGCATCATAGGATGCCAGGTACTGGATATCGAGGTGTGAGTTGGATGGATAGTCTTTGAATACGCCGGTTACTTCAAAGTTTTGGGGAGCGCCATCAAAACGAATATTTAATTGTTTGCCCAAAGCATTGGGGCTGCCAAAATATTTGGTGGCCATGCTTTGAGAGATGATTAGCTTATCGGGGCCGGTGAGGGCGGTGGCGGGGTTGCCCTGGGTTAAGGGTATGCCGAACATTTTCAAAGTAGACGGATCGGCAAAGTAGCCCTTGGTCTCCTTGAACTTTGCCTGGGTAGCCTCATTGGTAATAAGGAAGTTGGCATCCATCAGGCGGCAGTAGTCCTGTACTTCGGGAAAGTCTTTTTTCATGGTGGGGGCTATGGCCGGGTAAACGGTAGCGGATTTCCACCGCAGGTCTCCTTTGCTATAGCTGTCGATGCGCAAACGAACAATATCGTTGGCATCCTTATTGAAATCATCGTAGCTTTTCTCGTAGGATACATAATGAAAGATCAGGAGGCAGCAGGTCATACCAATGGTAAGTCCTGCAATATTCAGGAAGGTATGTCCCCTGCGTTTGCGCAAGCTGCGGAAAGCGATCTTGATGTAGTTGAGTATCATAAGAGGGTGTTGTTACATTGTTTGAATTTGTTCTTTGCTCCGTTGGTGTCAGGCCGAGTTTATCGAAGCTGCCTTCGACAGCCCTTCGCCAAGCTTCCCGCGAAGCGGGATGACATTGCTCAGGCTGACAGAGGTTATCCTACTCACTTCTCAAACTCTTCACCGGGTTGGACAGGGCGGCCCGGATGGTATGGATGCTAATGGTAACCAGGGCAATGATGACGGCTGCCGCGGCTGTTCCGATAAAGATCCAGGCGCTGAGGGAAATGCGGTAAGCAAAATCCTGTAGCCAGCTATACATGAACCAACCAGCGATGGGAGCAGCAATCACAAAAGCAATGAGCACCAGCTTCAGGAAATCTTTGGACAGCATACTGGTAATATGCAGCACGGAAGCACCCAATACTTTGCGGATACCGATCTCTTTGATCCTTTGTTCAACGGATAAGGTAGTAAGGGCAAACAGGCCCAGGCAGGAAACCAGGATGGCGATGATAGCGGCATAGGTCACGATCTTTTTCCACTGTTCTTCTGCTTCATAACGGCGCCTGTTCCAATCTTCCATAAACTGGTAATCAAAGGTAGCATAAGGCAACAGGGATTTGAATGTTTTTTGGAGGGTGGCGGTGGCTGCTGCCGCCTGACCCGGGGCATACTTAATAAAAGTATTGAAGGTCGATCCACGCTTGTCCAGCATATAAATAACGGGCTGGATCTTTTCCTTGAAGGAGGCGAGGTGATAATTCTTTACCACACCGGCTACGGTATAATTGATCTTGTTGCCGGGCCTGCTCACTACCTGGCCCAGGGGATCTTTGCTTTTGTCGAGTAATTCATCCACAAATGCCTGGTTGACCAAGCAGGTGGAAACGGTATCGATGGTATTGTTATAACTTAAATAACGGCCTTTTACGAGGGGGATGCTCAGGGTTTGCAAATACTGGTCATCGATGTTCTCGTAATAGGTCCAGTCGGTTTCTTTGTTGTTGACGGAGAACTTAGACTTGTTTTGATCGCCACTTTTGGCGCCCACCATTACAATGGAGGGATCTTTTGCCAGCTCATTCTTTAATACTTTCAATTCGGTTTTCTTACCCCAGGGAAATTGGAGACGTATCATATCCCGGGTGCTGAAGCCCAGGTCGGCGGTTTGGGTCATGAAAGCAAACTGCCGGTTGAATACGATCATGCTGATGATGAGGCCGAGTGCAATCACAAATTGTACTACGACGAGTGATTTGCCCAATACGTTCTTATTAGACAGTTTGAAGCGTCCATATAATGTAGCTACGGGTTTAAAGCCTGATGCCACAAAGGCGGGCCAGGCGCCTGCCAGCAGGGATACAAGCACCCATAAGGCGGCAAAAAGCCCCAGTATACGTGGCTGGAACAAGTAGGATATCTCAAAATGCTTATAGGCCAATGTACTGAAAGTAGGAAGGAACAATTGTACCAAGGCAATGGCCGGAAGAAAGGCCAGAGCGGTAACGATGAAGGACTCGCTCAGGAACTGGATCATAACCTGTGTGCGGGAACCGCCGGATACTTTACGGATACCAATTTCTTTGTTGCGCCGGATAGACCTGGCGAGGGCGATATTAATAAAGTTGATACAAGCGATGATGAGCAGGAGAATGGCCAGTCCGGAAAGGATATAAGAATAGGAGGCATCGCTCCAGTTTTGCAAGCCATTGGTAGCAAAGAACTGATCATCGAGGTGCATGGAATAGAAAGGTTGCAGGAAAAACTGCAGGCTGATGTTGTTGCCCATGTGTTCTTTCCTTTTCTCCCATTCGCTTCCATTGTGCTGCAGGTATACCTGCATGAGCTTGGCTTCGGCTTTGGTGCGGCTGGCATCTTTGCGCAGGAGGAAAAAAGTATTCAGGTGGAGGGAGCTCCAGTCTGTCATTTGTCCGGTACGTTCGGCGGGGTCGGTCGCAAATTCTCTTTCAAATGGGATGAGCATACCGAATTGAACGGAAGAATTTTGTGGGGGAGCTGCTACAATACCGGTGACGATAAATGGTTCAAAAGCTTCGTCTACTTCAATCTCTACGATCTTGCCTACGGGGTCTTCTTTGCCGAAATATTTCTGTGCTACTTCCTGTGTCAATACCACGGAATTGCGCCCCTGTAACATTTTAGTGGGATTGCCCTTTACTATGTCAAAAGAGAATACGTTGAAGAAAGCGCTGTCTACCATCAATACACGTTCTTCCAATCCTTCTGTTCCTTTTTTAATGGTCATTTCCCAGCCTTTGAGGCGGCAGAAGGATTCTATTTCGGGGATAGCTGCTGCAAAACCCGGCCCTGCCGGTATAGCAGAATTACCCTGGCGAAATTCCTTGCCGGCTGTATCTGTAAAGGTTTGTACCAACCTTACAATGCGGTCGCCTTTGGAATGGTTCCTGTCGAAGCTGTACTCATCATTTACGAATAATAAGATGAGCATCACGCAGGCCAGGCCAATACTCAATCCACCAATATTGATAGCAGACAATAACTTGTGTTGCCAGATATTGCGGAAAGCGGTTTTGAAATAGTTTTTGAACATAATCGGGATGTATTTTTAGTCAAAAGTCATTAACGCATCAGGTTTATTCATTAAGTCAAAAGCTACGAGCTGTGAGCTTCGAGCTGCGAGCCTTTGCTTTGAACAAGCTTACTGTATTTAGCTCGCAGCTCGCGGCTCGTTGCTCGCAGCTGTCTTGCTATTCGCTTCTCAAGCTCTTTACGGGATTAGCTGTCGCTGTTTTGATACAATGATAGCCAATGGTTACAATGGCGATGGCCAGGGTAACGATGGTCGATAACAGGAATACGGTCCAACTGATATTGATCTTGTAGGTGAATTCCTGCAGCCATTTATTGGCAACATACCAGGCAATGGGCCAGGCGATCAGGTTACCTGCCAATACGAGGAGCACAAAATCTTTGGAGAGCAGGCGGAGGAGATTGGACATGCTGGCGCCAATCACTTTACGGATGCCGATCTCTTTGGTGCGCACTTCAGCAGCATGGGCGGTTAAACCAAACAAGCCGAGGCAGGAGATGAGAATAGCCAATACAGCAAAGACCTTCAAGATAGTGCTCATGTTATTTTCTTTCTTGTACAAGCCGGAGATCTTGTCGTCGAGGAAGCCGTAACTGAACATTGTATTGGGGGCTAGCTTTTTGAAGGTCGATTCCAGGAAGCTGATGGTGGCAGCCGGATTGCCTGCTTTTGTTTTGATGAACATAGAGCCTGTCCATTCGGGTTTATATTCCAGCACCAGGGGTTCTACCTGATGGTGAAGGGAAGCGAAATGGAAATCTTTGATCACGCCTACTATCTTTCCCTGCACGCCCATGACATTATTGGCAACGGGAGCGCCCACTGGGTTTTTTAAGCCCAGCATGGCGGCTGCTTTCTCATTGACGATAAAGGAGCCGGAGTCATTGAAGGCGCGGGAGAAATTGCGGCCTGCTATCAGGGGGATATTCATTACATCCAGGTAATGTTCATCAACACGCATGACCTGTACGGATGAATATTCTTTATTAGGTTCTGGATTGATGGGGGTGATGCTTTCTACGCTTAATCCGTCGCCGATCACATTGGAAGCTTTGCCAACGGCGAGTATATCAGGGTTTTGCCGGATGGCCTGTTCCAATACTTCGGGATGTTTGACGGCTTGTTCCTGGAGGTTGCCATAGAGCCTGGCGACGATCACATTGTTGCGATCAAACCCCAGCTCTTTGTCATGGAACAATTTCATTTGCTGGTAAATGAGTATGGTGGAAATGATCAGGAGCCCGGATACGACAAACTGGAATACGACGAGACCTTTGCGTACCAGGGAGGCGGATGATTTGGGCAGCTTACTGCCTTTTAAGGAACCGGCAGCTCCAAACTGTGTAATGTATAAAGCAGGGAACAATCCCGATAAGATACCTACAAAAAGTACCATGCCGATAATGATCAAGAGGTTGGCTGGCTTGAACAATTCCCAGGCTGATACATCTTTACCGGTAATATTATTGTAGAAGGGGATGGCCAGTTGGTAGAGGCAGATGGCGATCACTGCTCCGAGGCAGGTGAGGATAAAGGCTTCTCCCATGAATTGAAGTACCAGTTGGCCTTTGCCGGCGCCCAATATCTTTCGGATACCTATTTCCTTAATCCTTTTCAGGGCCTGGGTAGTGAAGAGGTTGATAAAGTTTACGCAGGCAATGAGAAGTATCAGCACTTCCACACCTATGAAGATGTAGATGTAAATGATGCTGCTGTTGGGACCCATTTCCTGTATGAGGTTGGATTGGAGATGGATATCGGTTATGGGCTGAAAGCGCCATTTCTGTGCTTCCACTTTCCTTTCCTCAGCTGTCCACATGTCTTTATAGTAATTCGTGTAGAACGCTTCCAGCTTTGCCTTTGCTTTGGTGATGTCTTCTGCACGATTGAAAGCTACATAGGTCCAGCCAAACATCCAGCCCCGGTTGCCTGTCCAGTCGGATGGTACATCTTTGTAAAAGGTGGGCATGGAAGCCAGGTAATCAAACTGGATATGGCTGTTGGAGGGGAAGTCTTCTATTACGGCTTTCACCCACAATTCTTCTTTATCGTTGAATACCAGTTTTTGGTTGAGTGGATCTTTGTTGCCAAAATAGTGTTTGGCCATGCTACGGGTGATCACAATAGCACGAGGTTCGCTCAAAGCTTCTACGGGCTTTCCGGCCACGGCTTTGAGGTCGAACACGTCCACTACGGATGAGTCGGCATAATATCCTTTGCTTTCGCCTTGTACATCGGGTCCGGCGCTTACAACGGATCTGCCCCTGTCGGCAAAGCGGGTAACGCTTTTGATCTCGGGGAAATACTTCATCATTTCGCCCGCCAGGGGAGGGGAAGACTTGGACCATTCGTCATTGACTACGCGGTATATGCGGTCGTGTTTGGAAAAGCTTTTCTCATAGCTCAACTCTTCTTTGATGTGAAGGGTGAGCAGGAGCCCGCAGGATATTCCAATGGCCAATCCAAACAGGTTGAGTAAGCTGTAAGTCTTTTGGCGAAACAGGTTGCGCCAGGCGGTTTTGAAGTAGTTCCTGAACATGATCGAGATAATTTATTAGTCAAAAGTCAATAACGCTTCAAGTTTAGTCATTAAGGAAAAAGCTACGAGCTGTGCGCTTCGAGCTGCGAGCCTTTTGCTTCGAAAATACCCGATTGTATTTGGCCCGAAGCCCGCGGCTCGTTGCTCGCAGCTGTTTTCTATTCACTTCTTAAACTCTTTACGGGATTGGACAAGGCGGCTTTAATAGCCTGGAAACTCACGGTAAATAATGCGATGAACAAGGCTGCGCTACCTGCCAGCAGGAATACCCACCATTGGAGGCCTACCTGGTAAGCGAAGTCCTGCAACCATTGGTGCATGGCCCATGCGGCAATGGGAAAGGCGATCACAGTAGCTACCAATACCAGCTTCAGGAAATCTTTGGAAAGCATGGAGATGATACTGCTAACGCTTGCTCCCAATACTTTGCGGATGCCAATTTCCTTGATGCGTTGTTCGGCTGCATAGGTAGCCAGACCAAATAATCCAAGACAGGCAATGAAGATGGTCATAAATGCTACGGACAGGAAGATCACTTCGCGTTTTTTGTCTTCCTGGTAAAACAGGTCCCATTGTTTGTCGAGGAAATTGTATTCAAACAAATGGGTGGGATCAATGGACCGTAAAACAGCTTCCATTTGCTTGAGTGTTTCGCCGATATTGGCTGCATTGACCCTGGCAGTGAAATAATCAATATTGTGTACGGGCAGGCGTGGGCTGCCGATCACCATGGGGGCTATCTTTTCGCGCAGGGATTGGAAGTTGAAGTCATTCACAATGCCAATTACGCGCACTTTTACAGGTGTTGCATAGGTATTGAGGCCATCACCAAATAAAGCGGCGGGAATTTCAATCAACTGTTCAGAGGGCTGT
>Ga0160462_100271_pt1 | contig 17450 bp, 19 predicted proteins | sample HID1975K_E6MG_FD_108219 | JGI IMG/M metagenome (GOLD analysis project Ga0160462, IMG submission 108219) | Enriched soil microbial communities from UW Madison campus, WI, USA - HID1975K_E6 MG | ecosystem: Environmental > Terrestrial > Soil > Unclassified | place: USA: Madison, Wisconsin... | reverse complement strand
TGGCCAACCACTACCCCGGTGGTTACCCAGCGTTCATCAAGGCGATGAATGCGAAGGCCCGCAGCCTGGGCATGGCACATACCCGTTACGTGGAGCCGACCGGCCTGTCGACGCAGAACGTTTCCAGCGCCCGCGACCTCGCCAAGCTGCTGATGGCATCGCGCAAGTACCCGATGCTGAGCGAGCTGTCGACCACCCGCGAGAAAACCGTGGCGTTCCGCAAGCCCAACTACACGCTGGGCTTCCGCAATACCGACCACCTGGTGAACAAGAGCAACTGGGACATCAAGCTGACCAAGACCGGCTTCACCAATGAAGCCGGCCATTGCCTGGTACTGCTGACCCGTATGGATAACCGCCCGGTGGCCATGGTGATCCTCGACGCCTTCGGCAAGTACACCCACTTTGCCGATGCCAGCCGCATGCGCCAGTGGCTGGAAACCGGCGCAGCCAAGCCGGCACCAGCAGTGGCGATGCAGTACAAGTCGGACCGGCAGATCAAAGGCCGGTTGGCCGCGGACTAAACGCTGCGGGCCATTCGCGGGTTAGCCGCAAATGGCCCTTGCAACGCCTTCAGGCCTGAGTGCTGACCATCCCGCCAGCACTGCTGCCGCCGGTCTTCTGCAACGCTTCGAGCAGTTGCGCCGTGGCAGTCATGATCTCGCCATTGATCGTGGCAATGCTCGCCTGTTTGCCAGTCACTGCGGCCAATTTGGCCGTCTCGTCCATCTTCTGCGCCATCAGATTGGCCAGTTGCTTTTGCTCATCTGCCAGCTGTTTCTGCAGCTTCTTGATCATCTCGCGCAGTTGCTTGATATGTGCAGGCTCCGAACTCTCTTCGCTTTGCTGCGCGCCTTGCGCGCCGCCGCCGCCCTGAGCCTTCGAGGTTTCTGCAGACGCGGTTGGGGAGACGGTCTTCTGTGCCTCGTCGGTATTTTCGCTTTCACCGCTGCTGGCGACTTGGGCCGTGCTTGCGGCCTGCACCGACGCCGTGTTGATGGTGACTGCTGAGATGCCTGTCATGTTCGAGCCCCTGCCTTCAAATAGGTCCTTGCGTTGACCCCACTATCGGCAGGGCTGCGCAATTCTTTAGGCCGCCCAGGCCATCGCCTGCGCGGCACCTCAGTAAATTCCCCACCACGTGGCTCGTTCCAACCAATGTACTCGCGCAGGAGCCGGAGCACCGGCGGGCGCCCACATTCGACCATTATGGAATCGCAGCCATGAGCCAGTCTTCAAACACGGAAACCATCAAGGATCTGATCGGCGTGGGCTTCGGCCCGTCCAACCTGGCCTTGGCCATCGCCCTGGAAGAGCTCGCGCAGACCCAAGGCCACGCCCTCGACGCACTGTTCATTGACAAGCAGAAGGAATACCGCTGGCACGGCGAAACCCTGGCCACCCAGAGTGAGCTGCAGATCTCCTTCCTCAAGGACCTGGTCTCGCTGCGCAACCCCACCAGCCCCTACAGCTTCGTCAATTACCTGCATCAGAAGCAACGCCTGGCCGACTTCATCAACCTCGGCACCTTCTATCCCTGCCGCCTGGAGTACAACGATTACCTGCGCTGGGCTGCCGAGCATTTCGCCACCCAGGCCGTCTACGGCGAAGAGGTGCTGCGTATCGAGCCGGAAGTCAAAGCCGGCCGAGTCGAGCATCTGCGCCTGGTATCACGCGATGTACAAGGCCGCGAATACAGCCGACGTACCCGCTCGGTTGTGGTCGGAAGCGGCGGCACCCCGAAAATTCCGGAAAAGTTCGGTGCGTTCAAGGATGATCCTCGTGTCTTCCACCACTCGCAGTATTTGAGCAGCCTCAACAAACTGCCGTGTGCCGAAGGCAAGCCGATGCGTATTGCCGTGATCGGCTCCGGCCAGAGTGCTGCCGAAGCATTCATCGACCTCAACGACAGCTACCCGTCGGTGAAGGTCGACATGGTGCTGCGCGGGTCCGCGCTCAAACCGGCTGACGACAGCCCATTCGTCAACGAGATCTTCTCGCCGGACTACACCGACCTGGTCTACAACGAACCCGCTGACCAGCGCGCCAAGCTGCTGGGTGAATACCACAACACCAACTACTCGGTGGTCGACCTGGACCTGATCGAGCGCATTTACGGCATCCTCTACCGCCAGAAGGTGTCACATCAGTTCCGCCACAATGTGCTTTGCCGTCGGCACGTGGAGGCTGTGGTCGCAACCCGCGAGGGCATCGAGCTGACCCTGCGCGACCTGGCCACCGGCCAACAGCAGACTCACCGTTACGACGCGATCATTCTAGCAACAGGCTACGAACGCCGTTCGCACCGCGACCTGCTCGCACCGCTGGCAGGCTACCTGGAAGACTTTGCCGTCGACCGCAACTACCGGGTGCTCGCGAGCCAGGACCTGCAAGCCTCGGTTTACCTGCAAGGTTTCTGCGAAAACAGCCATGGCCTGAGCGATACCCTGCTCTCGGTGCTGCCATCGCGTGCAGCCGAAATCGGCCAGGCCCTGTACCACGACCTGGCTCGCCAACAAGGCAAAGCGCAACCCGTGGCCGCCCTGACCAGCGCCTGATCTCGCTCGCAGCCCTTCAAAAGCCGGCACGGTGCCTCGCGCACCTGCCGGCTTTGTGCTTTCCGAAACATTTGCTTGCATTTAAATCGGCAGGATTTCCATTCTCATTCGTCTTTATAGATGCAGCCCCAGTGGTTGGGCATAAGCTCGACCCTCATTTTCAGAAGACCGACTGATGGCCAAATCACCGAAAAAATCCAAGTCCAAGCTGTGGTTCCTGGTCCACAGCTGGCTCGCCCTGCCGATCTGGTTTTTCGTCCTGATCGTCTGCTTCACCGGCATGCTCGCCGTGGTGAGTCAGGAAATCGTCTGGCTGGCCAACCCCGATGTGCGTGCCAGCAAGCCTGCCGACAGCGCCGAGCGCCTGAGTTTCCAGCAAGTATTGGACGCGCTGAACAAGGCCGAACCCGACATGTCCGTGCGCTCGCTGAGCCAGCCGGACGGGGCGCATTTCGCCCTCAATGCACGCGTAACCCTCGCCGATGGCACCACCCCGACGCTATACGTCAACCCGTACACCGGGGCGATCCAGGGCAAGATGCCTGACTTCAACTTCGAAGCCTTCACTCGTGCCCTGCATGGCTGGTGGTTGGTGCCATTTACCAACGGGTACAGCTGGGGCTGGTACCTGGTGTCGCTGCTTGGTTTGCCGATGCTGGCATCGCTGGTCACCGGCCTGGTGGTGTACAAGAAGTTCTGGAAAGGCTTTTTCAAACCCGTGCGCACCGGCCACGGTTCGCGCATCTTCTGGGGCGACCTGCATCGCCTGGCCGGCGTCTGGTCCATCTGGTTCATCGCGGTCATCTCGATAACCGGCATATGGTTCCTGATCCAGGCGATCCTCGGCGATAATCACATCACCATTTCCAGCGAACCGGTGGTACCGGTGATTGCCCGTGAGCAGGTGCCGCAGACCAACGACGGCAGCCCCGCGCCACGCATCGACCTGGACGAGGCGGCGCGCATCGCCGGCCTGGCCATCCCGGGCCTGGACATCAGCTTCGTCTCGCTGCCTGCCACCGCCTACAGTCACATCGACCTGGGTGGGCGCGGCTGGTACCCGTTGATGTTCCAAAGCGCCGCGGTCAACCCCTACACCCGCGTCGTCGACAGCCAGTTCCTGCTCGGCGACCGCAGCGCCCTGGAGTTCGTCACCGAATCGATGCGGCCTTTGCACACCGGTGACTTCGGCGGCCTCGCGATCAAGCTGGTGTGGTTCTTCTTCGGCCTGGTCCTGACGCTGATGGTCTTGAGCGGCCTGCTTATCTGGACCAAACGCACCGCACAGGCCACCGCTGCTGCGCTCAAGCGCAGCGAACGGGCACCCCGTGCGCGGGCCAGCGACATCACCGCGGAGATTCAACCATGAGCCAGGCCCGAGCCCTACCCGCCACACCGTTGAAACAGTTCTGGCTGAAGTGGCGCTTCCACCTGAACATCCTGCTGATCCTCATCCCGCTGGGTTTCATGCCCAAGTACTTCGCCGACGCCAGAATGTTCCGCGGTGATGCCGGGCTGGGCGTAAACCAGATCAGCGATATCCAGGTCGGGCCATACAGCCTGGACCTGGCCGAATTGCGTGACGAGGCGCCCCGCGCCGACGGCCCGGCCGGCCATTTCAAGGCCTTCAACGCTGCGTTGTGCAAGGCCTGCACCAATGAGGTGAAGGCCGTCTACCTGCGCATCGGCAAACCCCGCAGCCTGCGCGCAGCCGGCACCATCTTCTTCGGCGCGCCGTACCGCATGGGCACCAACCTGCCGGTACCACCACGCACCCGGCCCGACGCGCAGGTGTGGGTCACCATCGAAGGCTGGGACGGCAGCATGCACCAGGCGTCTGTCCCGCTCGCCAAGGCTTCGCCGGCCACCGTGGCCTGGCTCGAGAAACAAGGAGGCAAACCATGAAACACCTGATACGCAGGCTCGCCCTGCCGTTGCTGGTACTGGCCGCAGGCCCTGCGCTGGCCCACAACCCGATGTGCGAATGTGAAGCGGTCGATGCCGGCCAGGTGAAATGCACCGGCGGCTTCTCCGACGGCAGCGGCGCACCGGGGGTGACCCTGGACGTGATCGGCTACGACGAGCAGGTATTGGTCGGCGGCAAGCTCGGCGAGGATTCGACGCTTACCTTCAAGCGCCCGGACGGTGAGTTCTACGTGCTGTTCGACGCCGGCCCCGGCCACGTGGTGGAAGTCGACTACGCCGACATCGCGCAACCATGAGCGGCCCGACCCTGAGCCGCACCCAGGTGGTGCGCCCCGCCGGTGCCGGCCACGAAACCCTGTATGTGCTGCTGGTCAGCCTGCTGATCGTGATCGTCGCCGCCACAGTGGTGCTGCTGCGGGGTGAGCGCGAGGACGAGCAAGCCATCGCCAGCCATCAGATCGACGCCCGCCGCGACCTGACGGCCGCCGAACAGGGCATCTACACCGACCTGCTGGTGGCGTTCGACGAGGTCCAGCTGCTGCGCGAAGAACAAGCCGCGGCCCCAGGCGTGGAGGCCCTGGCCGAGGAAGGCCTGCCACCGTTCGTCAAGGACGCAGGTAGCCAGAGCCGTGGCAGCCACCAGTGGCAGTGGCTGCAGGCCGGCGCCTATCTCGGCCGCAGCCATGCGCCGCAGGTGGCCGGCAGCTTCCTGCTGATCTTGCCGGGTGACAGCAACGGCCAGGCCGATGTCTGGCTGCGCCGCGACAGCGCCGCCGTGGTGCCGGACGACCTCGGCCAGCCCGCGCTGATCGCCGCCGGCTGGCAGCAAGTGGTCAGCCATTACGACGCTGGTGTCACCCGCGAACACCGTCACTGAACCCAAGGAATTTCCCCATGTTCCGCTCTGCATTCGCCCTGCTCCTGGCTCTCGCCCTGCCGGCCCTGGCCGACACCGGTAAGCCCCTGCGTATCGGCATCACCCTGCACCCGTATTACAGCTACGTGAGCAACATCGTCGGCGACAAGGCCGAGGTGGTGCCGCTGATTCCAGCAGGCTTCAACCCGCATGCCTACGAGCCACGGGCTGAGGACATCAAGCGCATCGGCGGCCTGGATGTGGTGGTGCTCAACGGTGTAGGCCATGACGATTTCGCCGACCGCATGATCGCCGCCAGCGAAAAGCCTGACATCAAGACCATCGAAGCGAACCAGAACGTACCGTTGCTGGCAGCCACCGGCATCGCCGCGCGCGGTGCGGGCAAGGTGGTCAACCCGCATACCTTCCTGTCGATCAGCACCACCATCGCCCAGGTCAACAACATCGCCCGCGAACTTGGCAAGCTCGACCCCGACAACGCCAAGTTCTACACCCAGAACGCCCGCGCCTACGCCAAGCGCCTGCGCACCTTGCGCGCCGAGGCGCTGGCCAAGGTCACCGAGGCCCCGGGCGCCAACTTCCGCGTTGCCACCATTCACGCCGCATACGACTACCTGGTGCGCGACTTTGGCCTGGAAGTCACCGCCGTGGTCGAGCCTGCCCACGGCATCGAGCCGAGCCCGGCGCAACTGAAGAAAACCATCGACCAGCTCAAGGCGCTGGACGTCAAGGTGATCTTCTCGGAGATGGACTTCCCGTCGGCCTATGTCGAGACCATTCAGCGCGAGTCGGGCGTGCGCCTGTACCCGCTTACGCACATTTCCTACGGCGAATACACCCAGGAAAAATACGAAGTGGAGATGAAGCGCAACCTCGACACTGTGGTCCGCGCTATCCAGGAGAACCGCGCATGACCGCTGCCGCCAACCTCATGACGCACGGCGGGCCACGCATCGAGTTCGCCGGCATCGACCTGACACTCGGCCGCACGCGCATCCTCGAACAGGTCGCCTTCAGCGTCACCGCTGGCAGCGTGCACGCCATCGTCGGGCCCAACGGCGGCGGCAAGAGTTCGCTGATCAAGACCCTGCTTGGTCAGATGCCCCACCAGGGCCAGCTGACCCTGCACTGGCCGGGTGAGCAGCAGGTGATCGGTTACGTGCCGCAGGCGCTGGAGTTCGACCGCGGCCTGCCGATGACCGTCGACGACTTCATGGCCGCGATGTGCCAGCGGCGCCCGGCCTTCCTCGGCCTGTCGCGCCGCGTGCAGCCGGCCATCGATGCGGCGCTGGCACGGGTGGGCATGCTCGACAAGCGCAAACGGCGCATGGGCGCGCTGTCGGGCGGCGAGCGCCAGCGCGTGCTGCTGGCCCAGGGCCTGATCCCCGAACCGCAGTTGCTGGTGCTCGACGAACCCATGTCGGCGCTGGACGAAGCCGGTATTCAGGTGTTCGAACAGTTGCTGCAAGGGTGGCGTCAGGCCGGCACCACCGTGCTGTGGATCGAACACGACCTGCAGGCCGTGCTGCGTCTGGCCGACCGGGTCACCGGCCTGAGCCGCCAAGTACTGTTCGACGCCCCACCGGCACAAGCCCTGACCCCGGAGCGGCTGCTGAGCCTGTTCTCCGTCCACCCGCGCAGCGAGAGCGTCGCCTGATGAGCTATGAAGCATTTCGCCAACTGGTCCAGGAATGGGCCAGCGCTGGCTTCCTGCCGGAGGCGCTGGCCTACGGTTTCGTGATCAACGCACTGGTCGCCGGGCTGATGATCGGGCCGGTACTGGGTGGCCTCGGCACCCTGGTGGTGGTCAAGCGCTTTGCCTTCTTCTCCGAAGCGGTCGGCCATGCCGCCCTGACCGGCGTGGCCATCGGCATCCTGCTTGGCGAACCCTACACCGGCCCCTATGGCAGCCTGTTCGGCTACTGCCTGCTGTTCGGCATTTTGCTGAACTTCCTGCGCAACCGCACCGGGCTGTCGCCAGACACGCTGATCGGGGTATTCCTGTCGGTGTCGTTGGCGCTGGGTGCGAGCCTTTTGCTGATGCTGGCCGGCAAGATCAACGTGCATATCCTCGAGAACGTGCTGTTCGGCTCAGTACTGACCGTCAGCGCCCACGACCTGGTGGTGCTTGGGGTGGTTGCAACCCTGGTACTGGCGCTGGCCCTGCCACTGTACAACCGCATCATGCTGGCCAGCTTCAACCCGCAGTTGGCGGCGGTACGTGGGGTGGCGGTGAAGACCCTGGACTACCTCTTCGTGGTGCTGGTGACGCTGGTCACGGTGGCGTCGGTGAAAGTGATCGGGGCAATCCTGGTCGGGGCGCTGCTGGTGATCCCGGCGGCAGCCGCGCGCCTGGTCAGCCAGTCGCTCAAGGGCTTCTTCTTCATCTCGGTGCTGATTGCCACACTGAGCACGCTGCTGGGCATCCTGCTGCCGATCGTCTTCGACCTGCCAGTGCCCTCGGGCGCGGCGATCATCCTGGTCGCCGGTATCTGCTTCGCCCTCGCAGCCCTCGCCCGCGCCCTCGTCCCACGCCTGCAAGGAAACCCGGCATGAACCTGAAACAGTTGACTTTGGCACTGGCCCTGGCCGGCCTGCCTGCGCTTTCATCTGCCACGCAAGTGCTGACCACCCTGCCGGTCACCCACAGCCTGGCCAGTGCCTTGCTCGAAGGCACCTCGGTGCAGCTCAAGCGCGCCGCCCCGGCCAACCTGCCGGCCAGCCGCCAGCCTTCCTACTTCAGCAGCCGTGGCGGTGAAGGCCTGGCCAAAGCCGCGCAACAGGCGGATGCGGTGATCGGTGTGCGCTCGATCTGGCGCGACGACCCGCTGTACCCGATGGCCCGGCGCAGCAATATCCGCATCGTCGAGATCGATGCCGCGCGGCCGGTTGACGGCGCCCTGCCGGGTATCGCGGTGAGTGGCGACGGCGCCTACAGCGCCTACCCCTGGCTGAACCCGACCAACCTGGGGCGCATGGCCGACGTATTGGCCAATGACCTGGAGCGCCTTGCGCCTGCTGACAAGGCGAAGATCCAGGGCAACCTGGCGGGGCTCAAGCGCCAGTTGCTGGAGCTGACAGCCAACAGCCAGACCCAGTTGGCCAAGGCCGACAACCTGACCGTGGTCAGCCTGTCCGAGCGACTGGGTTACCTGGCCAGCGGCCTGAACCTGGATGTGGTGGAGCAGGCGCTGCCGGCCGACGGCAAGTGGGATGACGCGGCGCTCAAGGCGCTGGCCGAGAACCTCAAGGAGCAGGACGTGGCGCTGGTGCTGGACCACCGGCAACCGGATGCGCAGGTGGCCGAGGTGATCAAGGCTTGCGGGGCCAAGTTGCTGGTGGTTGAAAGCGACCCCGAAGATGCAGTGGGGGGGCTCAAGGCCAGCGTCGATCAGGTGGTCGGGGCGCTGAGCAAAGGATGATGCTGCCTGGCCTGGCCCTTTCGCGGGGCAAGCCCGCTCCCACAGGGTATTTGCAGTGGACTTGTGGGAGCGGGCTTGCCCCGCGAAAAGGCCGGCACTGGCACAGCAGATCTAACGCTTCATGCACCGCTGATACCGCTCATCCACCCGCCCTGCAAACCACGCCGTGGTCAGCTTGCGGGTAATCTTCGGGCTCTTCAGTTCGATCCCCGGCAGCCTCGCCCGCGCCACCGGCTTGCCCGCCGCAGCATCTGCCAGCGCGAACACCCCGCTGTACAGCTTGCTGTCCTCGAACGCCAGGCTGTCGCCCAGCGCCAGCTGGCTGCGGATCTGTGGGTTGCGCAGCCCCAGCTTCGTGCCCAGCTTGCGCGCCGCCTGTTCGGTGGTACCTGGCATGATCGCGCCCGGGGCAATCAGGTCGCCATCCAATGCCAACGCCACGCCTGTCACCGAGCTCAATGCAGCTTGAAACGCCGCATTGCGGCTGGCGTACCAACCGGCGTTGAAATCGGCAAAGCGATAAAGCTGACGATCGTAGTGGGCGGGGTAGCCGAGCAAATGGCCAATGCCGAAGTACATACCGCCTCGCCGACTGAAGACTTCCTGGCGAATCGTGCCGTCGTAGGTGTAGGGGTAATCCTTGGCGTGTTGCTCGGCAAACTCGACACTGACCTGCATCGGGCCACCGGTGTGCACCGGGTTGAGGCCGCCGAGCAACGTCTTGCCCAGCGGCAGGCCGGCAATGAACTCGTCGTACAGGCCACTCAGCTGCCGCTCACTGCGCACCGCGAGCAGCCGCTGCTGGTAGGTCTTGCCATTGCCCGACGGTGTCTTCAACGCGCCGTCGACCAGCAAGCCCGGAATATGCAGGCTGGCTGCACGGCGGTCGATTTCTGCACGGGCGATGCGCCCCAGGTTCGGCACCTGCGGGTCGGCATTGAAGGTCGACTCCTGTTCGGTCACCGCCAGCACCGCGCACAGGTTGCTCTTGCTCGGCGCGATGCGCTGGGCTTCGAACGCCACCTGGATATCCTTGGCCCAGCCTTCGCGGTCCTTGGCCTGGGGGGGCAGCAAGCGCATGAGCTGGGCACGCACCTTGGCAGGGTCGGCTTCGGGTTCTTCCTCGCGGCGCCCGGCGCAGCCCTGCAGCAGCGCCAAAGCCATAAGCCCCGCTGCCAGCGGCCGCCCGTTCAGGGCTGATCACCGACCATGTAGGTCTTGCTGATGTGGCGGAACCGAGGGTGGCTGGCGCTGCCCATCAGCTCGAACAGGACCATTTCACGGGTGACGATGTGCGCCCCGGCCTGGCGCATGCGCGCAAGCCCCGCCGCCTTGTTCGCCGGGGTACGGCTGTCGCAGGCATCTTCGACCACGAACACCTGCTTGCCCAGGCCCAGCAGGCCAAGGACGGTCTGCAGCACGCAGACGTGGGTTTCCATGCCGCAGACGATCACGTGCTCACGGGCCATCAGGCTGGCGGGCAGGCACTGCGCCGCGACGCAGGAAAAGTGGCTCTTCTCCACCACCTCGGCCGCCGGGGCCGCGGCAATGAGCTCAGGCAGGGTGTGGCCCAGGCCTTTGGGATACTGCTCCGAGATCACGATCGGCAGCTCCAGTTCGGCACTCGCGGCCAGCAACCAGCGCGCACGTGCGCGGGTGCCCTCGGGGTCGCTCATGGCGCCGATGAGTTTTTCCTGGATGTCGACGGCCAACAGCGTGGCCTTGTGAGGGTCGATCAGCATGGTCTGCCTCTTGCCTGGGAAAAGCCCTAGCCTCCCCCAGGCAAGCGGCGGCGTCAATCAGGCCGAACGCCTGAGCGGCTCCAGCGACGCAGCCAGCGCAGCGAGTACGCGGTCCTCGTGCTCATGGATGAAGAAGTGGCTGCCAGGGAACATCCGCAAGGTGAATTCACCATGGGTTTCTTGCCTCCAGGCCAGCAACTGCTCCTCGCTGGCCCGGTCATCTTCGCCGCCTAGCACGTGCAGCGGGCACGCCAAGGCGGACCGCTGGCGGTAGGCATAGCGGCCGCAGAGCAGAAAGTCGGCGCGCAGGATCGGCAACGTCAGGCTCATCAGCTCGGCGTTGGCCAACACTTCTTCCGGGGTGCCATTGAGCTCGCGCAGCTCGTTCCTCAGCTCATCGTCAGATTTAGGGTCGCGCCAATTCTTGTCGTCGTAATCCTCACGCCGGGTCGGCGCTGCGGTACCGCAGGCGAACAACGCCCGTGGCGGCGGGCAGCCCAGCGCCTGCAGCTCGTGGGCCAGCTCGAAGGCCAGCAACGCGCCCAGGCTATGGCCCAACAGTGCATACGGCGCCGCAGCGGCCAGGCGTTGCTCGGCTGCCAGTTGCCTGGCAAGGGCTTGCATGTCGGTGTGCAGCGGCTCGCCCATGCGCGCACCGCGCCCGGGCAATTCGACCGGGCGCAGCTGAATCCAGGCCGGCAGCTTGCGCCGCCAGCGACTGTAGACCATGGCGCTGGCGCCTGAATACGGCAGGCACAGCAGGTTGAGTACGGTCACTGTGCAGCGGCTTCAGCCATCTTCTGACGCAGGCTCAGCGGGCGCATGTCGGTCCAGACCTCGTCGATGTAAGCCAGGCAGTCCTTCTTCAGGCCGCTCTTGCCCACAGCACGCCAGCCGTTGGGGATCGCCTTGTAGTCGGGCCAGATGGAATACTGCTCTTCGTGGTTGACCACTACCTGGAACTGGATATCGTCGCGATCGAAAACGGAAGTCATTGCCTGTCTCCTTGAGTGATAGATGCCCGAGTGCGCTTGGCGTAGGGCGGCTCCAAGATAGACGTAGGAAGCATCCGGAAAATTAAGGACTGTTTTTTGGCGTAGCGACTCAAGCCCCGCCAAGCAAGTCATGCGCATCCAGCAACCGGTACGCCACCTCAGGGTTGCGCTCCAGCCCTCGCCGAATCGCCGCAGGAATTGACTGCCGGGTCTTGCGACACAACCCCGCCTGCTGATCCAGCTCAATGACAATACCGCGCATCGTGCGCACTTCGTTGAACCCAGGTGCAATGTGCACGCGGATACCCAGGTTCTCGTACATTCGTTTCTGCAGCCGCTGCAGGTCTTCCAGGTCTTTGAGGTTTTCCAGGCGTTCGAGCAGCCGCTTCTCCTCCTGCCGGGTGAGCAAGAGGATGCGCTGCGCCGCCGACGGGTGCTCGTCCAACCGTTCGCGGCCGCAGTCACAGGCGCCAGGCGGGCACGGTTGGCGTAGGGAAGGTGCTGTGCTCATGGGCCCAAGCATAGCCTGAACGCGCCCATTTGCGCCTCTGCCGATCCGCGGAGGCGGATCCTGAGAATCAGCCCCAGCGTTATAACTGCACCAAGCGCTCCCGCAAGAACGCCACGAACCCTTGCACCGGCCTCGCTACCTGACGGTGCTGCGGATACACCGCCGACAACTGCAGCGCCGGCGGCGTCCAGTCGTCCAGCACGCGCACCAGGCGCCCATCGGCCAGCGCCTGCCCGACGATAAACGTCGGCAGGTAAGTCACCCCCATGCCGGCTATCGCCGCATCCCGCAGCAACTCGCCATTGTTGGCGCGCATCCGCCCGGCAACCGCAATCGCCTGCGCCTTGCCGCCGTGCTTGAACTGCCACTGCACCTGGCGTGAATGCCCGTAGGGTAGGCAATCGTGCCCGGCCAGTGCTTCTGGCAGCGCTGGCGTACCCCGCGCGTCGAGGTAGCCAGGGCTCGCGCAATACACCCGTTCGACACTGGCGATGCGCCGCGCGATCAAGCTGGAGTCATCCAGCGCACCAATGCGCAAGGCCAGGTCATAGCCTTCACCGATCAGGTCCACGGCCCGGTCGCTAAGGTCCACTTCCACATCTACCAGCGGGTGCAAACGCAGGAACTCGGTCAGCAGGCAACCCAGGTGCGCGATGGCAAACGACAGCGGCGCACTCAGCCGCAAGGTGCCGCGCAGGGCCTGATCCTGGCCGCTGATGTCGTGCTCCACCTGCTGCACTTCTCCCAGCAGGCGCAGCGCCGACTGATAGTAGTGCTGGCCCAGCGGCGTGGCGTCAAGGCGCCGGGTAGAGCGGTTGAGCAAGCGCACGCCAAGGCGTTCTTCGAGTTGCATCAGGCGCCGGCTGACAGATTGCTTGGACATGCCCAGGCGGTCTGCGGCCGCGGTAAAGCTGCCGGCTTCCATGACCTGGGCAAAGATCCGCATGTCTTCGTAGGGGTTCATTGTCTCGCTCTTGGTGACAGTAAAACGCTTTATAACGGCTTTTTCCCATCCGTGCATCTGCCTAATCTATTCACAAGTCGCAGCGATGGCCCTGAAGGCCAGGCAAGACGCCCACCCACAGCATTTGCATTGAAAAGGATTCGCGCATGAACATTGTCCACAAAACCCTCACCGCCAGCCTGCTTGCCCTGTCCGTCTCCAGCGCTTTCGCCGCAGGCAGCCCAGGCGTCGAACAACACACCCAGGCGTTCCTCGAAGCCCTGGAAAAAGGCGGCGGCAAGCCGCTCGAGCAACTCAGCCCGAAAGACGCCCGCGCCGTGCTGACGGGCGCCCAGGCCTCGGTCAAGGTCGACTTGTCGGGCATCGAAGTGAAAGAACGCACCCTCCAGGCCAACGGCGAGTCGATCAAGCTGCAGATTGTGCGGCCAGTCAACGCCAAGGGTGAACTGCCGGTGTTCATGTTCTTCCACGGTGGCGGCTGGGTGCTGGGCGACTTCCCAACCCACCAGCGGCTGATTCGCGACCTGGTGGTCGGCTCCGGCGCAGTGGCGGTCTATGTGGACTACACGCCGTCGCCCGAAGCGCACTACCCCACCGCGATCAACCAAGCCTATGCCGCGACCCGCTGGGTGGCCGAGCATGGCAAGGAGATCGGCGTGGACGGCAAGCGCCTGGCGGTGGCGGGCAACAGCGTCGGCGGCAACATGGCCGCAGTGGTGGCGCTCAAGGCCAAGCAGGCGGGTACCCCGAAGCTGCGCTTCCAGCTGCTGTTGTGGCCGGTGACCGATGCCAGCTTCGAGACCGGGTCGTACAAGCAGTTTGCCGAAGGGCACTTCCTGACCACCGGGATGATGAAATGGTTCTGGGACAGTTACACCCTTGATACCAAGGCACGTGAACAGATCTACGCCTCGCCGCTGCGGGCCAGCAGCGAGCAGCTCAAAGGCTTGCCGCCAGCGCTGGTGCAAACGGCCGAGTTCGATGTGTTGCGCGATGAAGGCGAGGCTTATGCGCGCAAGCTGGATGCAGCCGGGGTGGCGGTGACCTCGGTGCGCTACAACGGGATGATTCATGACTATGGGCTGTTGAACCCGTTGAGCCAGGTGCCTGAGGTGAAGGCGGCGATGCGCCAGGCGGCTGGAGAGTTGAAGGTGCATTTGCAGTAATGCGCTAGAAAAAAGACCCGCGTGAGCGGGTCTTTTTAGTTTTTGCAATTTACCCAATTCGATCAACGTGCCACCGACGAGCTGACAGCGGCTTTCCGCCCTCAGTGCAGCGGCGTAATTTACATCTCTACGAGAACAACGCCAAGGATCGACCATAGTGCGCCAGCAACCATCAGTCCCATTGCTACGCTCATTCGGCGCCGCAAATATTCGGGAAACTGGTCAATATCGTCAGGATGCAACTGACCACGGCGGATGAAAAGGTTAGGCCATAGCACTGCACTGCTCATCCCAGCTACAACCATGAATCTCGCACGTAGGCTCAGCGTTCCTGAAAAGTGTGTCTCCTCTACCAGCAACGAGCTGCGCCTGAACGCGTGACACATAACCATGAAATGCCGCGAACCGGCGATGTAGAAATCAACCGCTAATCCTATAACAATCATTCCCAGAGGGGAGCACAAGAAGACTAAGCGAGCATAAATTGTCCAATCCTCCAACCTAGTTATATATAAACTCATAAATTTGCTCCCCCGCTTTTTCGCCGATTGTCTCTACACCTTTAGATACACCAAAGGCCGTGGCGCCAACTGTGACAATCCCGCAGGCAGCTTTACCCCAAACGCCAAACTGGCACACCGCTACAGCCGCCGCTCTTCCAACTCCCGCGCCCAACGCCCCACCGGCAAGTCCACCTGAGAAACTGCCAGTCTCCGTAAAACGCACTTTCTTACACTCATCTGTCTCACCTGCACGGCAAGCTTCATGTACCTTCAGGTAGGAAGCGCTGGCACCGAGTCCAACCCCAACCCAACCGCCGTACTTCAGGTATTTGGAGACCTTCGCCACCTCGTCCAGGTGCGTGACGTAACCCGGGATCTGCCCTGGCACACCCGCTTTCTTCCAGTGATGCACCACACTTTTGGTGGAGATCCCGAGATCACGCCGTAAATTGTCGTAGCTTCCCAAGCCTAGCGATTTGTTCAGAAACGCCGTGCGCAATTGGCCATCCAGTTGTTTGTGGAGCTGCTTGCGCAAAGCAAAAAATTCAGGGCTGTTCAGATGGCCATGGAGCGCAAATTGGCGTTGGTGTAAAGCTTCGATCCCTTTCAATGTATCCTTTACCTGCGCCAGCCCCTTCTCAAGCATATTCGTGCCCACCCCCATGGACTGGCTCGCACCACTGAGCACCCCGGCAATCTCACCGATGTGCTTCATCATGAAGTTGGCCTCTTCATCTGTAAGGATCGCCAGCGTCGCTCTTGCCTCCTGTGCCACCATCATCAGGTCAGTCTGCGCAGCACTGCAGGAAAACCCGCTGCGGGGGCTGCCGAGCACGAAGATTTCACCGGCCTTGAAACCTTGCGCAAAGCTAGGATTCAAGCGCTGCAACAATGCCACTGGCAGAGGGCTGTTCACCTCCCCAAGGCTCTGAAGCACCTGCTCGAACGACATGCTACGTTGCACAATGTGGAAGCCAGGCTCAAGTGCAGACAATGAGCCAACGGGAGATGCGTGGTACGCCTGAGCTGGGGTTTGCCCTGATGAAGAAGCCGGGGAACGGGCGGCAGGGGCAGGCGATGTAACCTGGGCAGAACGGCTGCCAGCCCCGTGCACGGCTGACCGCGCAATGACCCGGTTGCTGCCGCTCGGGCAATCACACTTGACGAGCGCCCCATCCACAACAGCCGGTTTACCGCCGATGACGAAAAAACTCACCCCTTCCACGATGATGCCGGCCTTCTCGCACTTCGGGCACTCGGTCGTGGCATCGCCCAGGCGCAGCGCACGTCGGTTGTCTCCCCGGTAGCTGGTACTGCTGGCAATACAGACCGCGCCGGTGGTGGTGATATCGCCATCCAGCGCCTGCCCTTTTCCATGTATCGATATGCGCGTCATGAGTAGCCTCCTGCCGTAGAACACTGAAAGCTAACACCGGAAGCGCATGTATCGACCTGGCGCGACGAAAATCAGAATTGCCCTACAAGCGTTATGCTGGTGTGGCGAGAATGACTGCTGAAACGAAGTAATGGTAAATGTGGCGCAGGTACTGGTGCTTGACGTCCGGCTACAAGAGTTGCCGGTATGCCATGACTCTGCAGCGGCCTGTTCACGGGTAACCCCCGCATGCTCCCACCGGTACGACGGAGCATATAAGTGTTCTGTAATACCCCCTAAGAAACCGGTACTGATCAACTCAGGGCTCAAACCCTTCGACGATGATGACCTCAGCCTTGGCCACCCCCTGGCGATGGCTGCAGGCGTCCTGGTAGAGCTCAGAGCGATAACAGGCCACCGCCTGCTCGTACGATTCGAATTCGATCACCACACTGCGTTGCGGCGTCGGCCGCCCCTCCATCGCTTCGCTGCGCCCTCCCCGCGCCAGAAACCGCCCACCAAACGCAGCAAAGGCTGCAGGCGCCCGCTGGGTGTATTGCTGGTACTGCTCGGGGTCGGTCACGTCCACGTGGGCGATCCAGTACGCTTTCATCCGCTGATCTCCTGTTGCAAAAATATTTATGTATGATGGTATACCATAATAATCACCCTACCACAGTGAGCGTGCAGCATGCCCTTCAACAGCATCGAAGAACTCCTCGAGGACTACCGGCAAGGCAAGATGGTCCTGCTGGTGGACGACGAGGATCGGGAAAACGAGGGCGACCTGCTGATCGCCGCCGAGCGCTGTGACGCCCAGGCCATCAACTTCATGGCCCGCGAAGCGCGCGGCCTGATCTGCCTGACGCTGACCGACGAGCATTGCCAGCGCCTGGGCCTGGAGCAGATGGTACCGGCCAACGGCAGCGTGTTCAGCACCGCCTTCACCGTATCGATCGAGGCCGCCACGGGCGTCACCACCGGCATTTCCGCCGCCGACCGCGCGCGTACCGTCGCCGCCGCCATGGCCGCCGACGCCCGCCCCGAAGACCTGGTCCAGCCTGGCCATATCTTCCCCCTGCGCGCCCGTGAAGGCGGTGTGCTGAACCGCGCTGGCCACACCGAAGCGGGTTGCGACCTGGCGCGCCTGGCCGGCTTCGCCCCTGCCTCGGTGATCGTCGAAGTGCTCAACGACGACGGCACCATGGCCCGACGCCCTGACCTGGAAGTGTTCGCCGCCCGACACGGCATCAAGATCGGCACCATCGCCGACCTGATCCATTACCGCCTGAGCACCGAGCAGACCCTCAAACGCATCGGCGAGCGTGAACTGCCGACCGTGCATGGCACCTTCCGCCTGGTCACCTACGAGGACCGTATCGAAGGCGGAGTGCACATGGCCATGGTGATG
>Ga0160462_100267_pt1 | contig 17537 bp, 17 predicted proteins | sample HID1975K_E6MG_FD_108219 | JGI IMG/M metagenome (GOLD analysis project Ga0160462, IMG submission 108219) | Enriched soil microbial communities from UW Madison campus, WI, USA - HID1975K_E6 MG | ecosystem: Environmental > Terrestrial > Soil > Unclassified | place: USA: Madison, Wisconsin... | reverse complement strand
GGTCATCCTTTGGATGAGCGGCAGTCCCGATACATAACATTTCACCCTTAGCCGTGTTGGATTAGCTGATGAACAAACTAGTCGTGAGTCTGCTGTTGACCATGGGTGTCGCAGGTGCGGCCATTGCTGCGGAACCTATCAAAGGCGATGCCGCCGCCGGCCAGGCCAAGACGGCCGTCTGTGGTGCCTGCCACAACCCCGACGGCAATAGCCTGGCACCGAACTTCCCGAAACTGGCAGGCCAGGGCCAGCGTTACCTCGAAAAACAACTGCACGATATCAAGTCCGGCAAGCGCACCGTGCTGGAGATGACCGGCATGCTGGCTGCCTTCAGTGACCAGGACCTGGCCGATATCGCGGCGTACTTCGCCAGCCAAAAAGGCAGCGTCGGGGCGGCCGACCCCAAGCTCGTCGAACGCGGCCGCGCCTTGTTCAATGGCGGCGACCTTGAAAAAGGCATGCCCGCCTGTACCGGCTGCCACTCACCGAACGGCGCAGGTATCGCCCTGGCCGGCTTCCCGCACCTGGGCGGGCAGCACTCGCAGTACGTGACCAAGCAACTGACCGAGTTCCGTGAAGGCGTGCGTACCAACGATGGCGATGCCATGACCATGCGTACCATCGCGGGCAAGCTGAGCAACCACGATATCGAAGCGTTGGCCAGCTACATCCAGGGCCTGCACTGAGGTAAATGGCGAGTTCTTCGCGGGCAAACCCGCGAAGAAGCTGGCGTATTAACATTCGGTTAATGTTGTAAGCCAAAGATGAAAGGGCGGCCGGACCGCCCTTTTTTACGTCCGCAGCCGTTACACTACAGAACTCGGGCCTGGCCCGGCCTGTCTTAACACAGGTCGCGTCGAGGCGACCCATGAATGCTCAGGAGTAAAGCATGCGTAAACTGATTCTCAGCGCTGCGCTGGTCGCCGCCAGCGTATTCGGTATGACCGCCCTACAGGCCGCCGAGCCTGTTGCCGGTAAGGAATATCTCGAGCTGAGCAACCCTGTTCCGGTTTCCGTGCCTGGCAAGATCGAAGTGGTCGAGCTGTTCTGGTACGGCTGCCCTCACTGCTACCACTTCGAGCCGGTAATCAACCCGTGGGCTGAAAAACTGCCGAAAGACGTTAACTTCAAGCGCGTACCGGCCATGTTCGGTGGCCCGTGGGACGCTCACGGCCAGATGTTCCTGACCCTCGAAGCCATGGGCGTCGAGCACAAGGTGCATGCCGCTGTCTTCGACGCCATCCAGAACCAGAAAAAGCGCCTGACCGACCCTCAGGACATGGCCGACTTCCTCGCCACTCAAGGCGTGGACAAGGACAAATTCCTCGCCACCTTCAACTCCTTCGCCATCAAAGGCCAGGTCAACCAGGCCAAGGAACTGGCGAAGAAGTACGAAATCACCGGCGTACCGAGCATGGTCGTCAACGGCAAGTACCGCTTCGACCTGGGCACCGCAGGCGGGCCAGAGGGCGTGCTGAATGTTGCCGACCAGCTGATCGCCAAGGAGCGCGCCGCTAAGTAAGCGGCGTACCCATGCCCCGCTTCCGAAGCACGCGTGGCATTGGCCTGCACCAGCCGCAGGTCAACGAACATCACCTGCAGGCGCCCGGCCTGCCAGAGGATGGGCGCCTGCGGCTGCTCAGTTTCAATATTCAGGTCGGCATCAGTACTGAGCGCTACCGGCATTACCTGACCCGCAGCTGGCAGCACCTGCTGCCGCACACCGGGCGTGCCAGCAACCTGCAAAAAATCGGCAAGCTGCTCAGTGACTTCGACCTGGTGGCCTTGCAGGAAGCCGATGGCGGCAGCCTGCGTTCGGGCTACATCAACCAGGTCGAACACCTGGCCCAACTGGGTGCCTTCCCTTACTGGTACCAGCAGCTCAACCGTAACCTCGGGCGCTTCGCCCAGCACAGCAACGGCGTGCTCAGCCGCCTCAAGCCGCAACACCTCGAAGACCACCCCTTGCCCGGCCCGGCCGGTCGCGGTGCCATTCTGGTGCGCTTCGGCGAGGGTGAAGATGCGCTGATCGTGGTGATGATGCACCTGGCGCTCGGCGCCAAAACCCGCGCCCTGCAGCTTGGCTACATTCGCGAGCTGATTGGCGGATACCGCCATCAGGTGTTGATGGGTGACATGAACACCCATGCCACCGACCTGCTGGAGCATTCCCCCCTGCGCGACCTGGGCCTGGTCGCCCCGCAAGTCGAGGCCACCTTCCCCAGTTGGCGACCGCAGCGTTGCCTGGACCATATCCTGCTCAGCCCAAGCCTCACCCTTGAGCGCGTTGAGGTGCTGGCGCAGCCAATTTCCGATCACCTTCCCGTTGCCGTCGAGATTCGATTGCCTGATGCATTGACTGTGGATACGCTGCCGGTTTTGAGCTAATTGCCATCACCGTTTGCGGGCCCGGGCATGACTGACGACGCTGAGCGCTGGAAAGAGAAATACCTTAAGAGCATCGAGCAGCAAGAGAAGCTTGAACGCCGTTGGGACGCACGTCTCGACCTGTTGCGTCGTGGGCTGGTGCGCAGCACCCTGGCTGCCGAAGGCAGTGACAAGGTGGTGGACCAGTGCATGAAGGAAATGCGTGAGGTCATACGCAGCGACAACATGGACGCAGGCCTTGCCGGGCTGATTCCGCGCCTGGAAAAAGCCGTGCTGGATTCCGAGCAACGCCGGGAAACCCGCATGAACCAGGTCAGCGATGCGCTGACGGCGCTGGTCACCCAGCTGCAAGGCTTGCCGCTGCCAAGCGACATCTCCCGGCCGCTGAAAAAACTGGCGAAAAAACTCGACGGCGGGGTTGCCCAGTCGCGTGAGTTGCCCCCGTTGCTGGGGGAGCTGAGCGGCCTGCAAGGTCGCGCGCTGGATGCGTTGGGCAAGCCTGAAGAAGAGCGGCCAGGCTTTTTGCAGCGCTTGTTTGGTGGTCGTGACAGCGAGCAGCCCGACGAAGCAGAGGTTGCACTGGCGGCAGCGCCTGTTGTGGCAATGGCTGAGGCCGTGGCGCCGCCCGTTGCCGCCCCCGTTCAGCACGTTGCCGAAGACCCGCAGCCCGAGGATGTAGACGCACTGCTGCCCTTGGCACCCCCAGCACTGGCTGAGCCAGCCTTGGTAGCGGAGCTGGAAGGGCCGGCACTGATCGAAACCGCAGACGTGCCGAGCGCGCCGCCACCCGAGCCTGTACCGGATGAGGCGACAGCGCCAGAGCCAGCCCTCAGCCAACCCACGCCAGAGGCCGTACCGCCGCAGACGCTGGAAGAAACCTTCGGTGAAGATGGCCCCTATGCCCTGCCCTACGCGGTAGAGCCGCCCTACAGCCAAGTGGCCGCCCATATCGAGCAGACCCTGATCGGCCTGCTCGACGACCTCAGCCTGCCCGAGCGGCACAAGGCCCAGGCCCTGGAAATGCGCGAGCGGGTGGCGCGGGGGCTGAATTGGTACGAACTGATCCCGGTGCTCGACGACTTGGCGGTGCTGATGCTGGCGATCACCGACAGCGGCCAGCACGAATTCGAGACCTACCTGCAACAGCTCAACGAGCGCCTGGAAAGCTTCCAGAGCCACCTGCACGAAGCCAGTGCCGGGCATGCCGACAACAGCACCGCCGCCGAGGCGCTGGACACCCAGCTGCGCCAGCAGGTCGATGGGCTGCAGAGCAGTGTGAAAGGCGCCGCCGATGTGGACAGCCTCAAGCACATCCTGGAAAACCGGCTCGAAGGCTTGCTGGTGACCATGGACGAGCACAAGCACGAGCGTGATCGCCGCGAGCAGGAACTTGCCGGTCGCCTGCAGGGCCTGTCCGAGCGCGTGGCGAATATGGAGCACGAGGCGCTTGGCTATCGCGAGCACCTTGAAGAGCAGCGGCAAAAGGCCTTGCTCGACCCGCTGACCGGCCTGCCCAATCGCGCGGCCTGGAGCGAGCACCTGGAACGCGAGATGCTCGACTGGCATGAAAACGGCGGCCACTTGGCCATGGCGATTCTCGACCTGGACCACTTCAAGCGCATCAACGACAACTATGGGCACCTGGCGGGTGACAAGGTGCTGAAGATCGTCGCTGACCAGCTGCGCAAGCGCCTGCGCGGGCGCGACTTCATCGCCCGCTTCGGCGGTGAGGAGTTCGTGCTGTTGTTCCCGCAGACTTCACCCGCTGCGGCCGCGCAGATGGCTGAGCTACTGCGTGCGACCATCGAAGCCTGCCCGTTCCATTTCAAAGGCGAGCGCGTGGTGATCACCGCGTCCATTGGCTTGGGTGCATTCCGCTCCGGCGAGCGCGGTGACCAGGTGCTCAAGCGCGCCGACACCGCGCTGTACCGTGCCAAGGACTTGGGGCGCAACCGTGTCGAGCAGGGGTAAGGGGCGGCGCTGACTCACGGCGAGCACAGGCCATTCAGAGCACGTTATACTGTAGCGCTTACACGCTGAGGCCGCCGACGTGCTTTCCACCGTTAAAAAAACACTGCTCACCTGCTTGCTGGTTGCTGTTGCGGGTTGCTCGACGGGCCTGCGCATCGACCGCAGCCACCCGTCGGCCAACCAGGACGAGCGTATCCAGTTTGTCGTCCTGCACTACACCAATGCCTCGCTCGAGCGCTCATTGGCGCTACTGACCCATGGCGAGGTCAGCAGCCACTACCTGATCGGCGATGGCCCGGCCACGGTGTATCAGCTGGTGGATGAAAGCCGCCGCGCCTGGCACGCCGGTGACAGCCAATGGCAAGGGCGCACCTGGTTGAATTCGACCTCGATCGGGATCGAAATCGTCAACCCTGGGTTCACCGATACGCCGAATGGCCGAGTCTGGCACCCGTACAGCGAAGCCCAGGTTCAGGCCTTGATCGCGCTGCTCAAGGACATCGTCAAACGCAACAACATCGACCCCCGGCATATCGTTGGCCACAGCGATATCGCGCCGTTGCGCAAGCTCGACCCAGGCCCGTTGTTCCCGTGGAAGCGCCTGGCCGACGCGGGTATCGGTATCTGGCCGGAGCCTAACGCAGTGGCGCGGCAACAAGCCTTCTTCAGCGTCAACCCGCCGAGCGTGAGCTGGTACCAGCAGGAGTTGGCACGGTTCGGCTATGCCATCGCGCAAACTGGCGAACTGGACGTGGCCACCCGGCATGTGATCGCGGCGTTCCAGATGCGCTTCCGCCCACAACGCTTCGATGGCATGCCCGATGCCCAGACGGCCGCGATGCTGCAAGTGCTCAACCGCATGCGTTGATGCAGGAAGAATGGGCTGCGCAGCAGCCCTTGACCCGTTAATCGCCCAACGGCGAGGATGATTCTCGATTCAGTTGCTATACCTTGGTAATCAACTGGATGCCCTTGATGTCAGCCCTCATTACGACGCTGCGCCAAATTTTTTACCGTCCCTGGATGCTGGCCTCATTGGCAGCACTGGCCAGCGCCGCACTGTTGCTCAGCGCCAGCATCGGTATTGCCCTGCAGCAGATGAAACAAAGCGAGAGCGAACAGATGAATGCGCAGGGCGAGCGCTTTCTCGATCGCCTCGAGCAGGTATTTGGCCAGCTTCGTGAAGGGGTCGACACCCTGCAGGCGCAGCCTTTGCGCGGCTGCAGCCCAGAGATGCTAGCGGCATTGCAGCAGGTGGGCCTGAGTTCGCGCTTCATTTATGAAGCCGCGTACGTCGATGCCCATGTCGCCTGCTCCAACCGGGGGGATGAACGGGCCTTCGAGCCACTGCGCGCGCCCGACATCAAGGGGCCGACCTACAGCTACTGGTTGAACACCACGATCGAGCCCGACGAAAATCTGGCGGCCCTGATGCTGGGGCGTGGCAATTTCGTGGTGTCCACGTCGCGGGGGCACCTGACCGATGTTGTCGACCTGCCGCCCGGTGGCAGCCTGGTGGTGGTGCTGGACAACGGTACCCGGGCCATCCCGGTACTAGGCCCGCCGCAGGTGTGGCCACCGCCCTCAGCCTGGTCGGCCAGCCACAAGTCGCTGCTCGAATTGAGCGACCGCCTCATCTACCGCATGCCGACCAAATCGCCGGATTACCAACTGGTGCTGATTGCGCCACGCGCCAGCCTGCCCTTGCGCATGAACGGCATGCTCTGGCTGCTGTTCCCTGGCAGCGTGCTGGCCGCCTGCTGCATTGGCTGGCTGGTGTTGCAGCTGATTCTGCAGCGCCGCTCGATGAGCTCGGAGCTGCAGAACGCACTGCGCCGGGGCGAACTGCAGGTGCTTTACCAGCCGATCATCGAGCTCGACACACGGCGTTGTGTCGGTGCCGAGGCCCTGGTGCGCTGGCGCCGCCCGGACGGCACTTTGACCAGCCCGGACTTGTTCATTCCGTTGGCCGAAAATACCGGGCAGATCCGCCAGATCACTGACTTTGTCTTGCAGCGGGTGCTTGAGCAGTTGGGCCAGTTGCTGCGGTCGCACCGCAACCTGTACATCTCGGTAAACCTTGCGGCGTGTGATGTGATGGTCCCGCGCATTGGCCGGGTGGCGGCGCGGCTGCTGGCCTTGCACCGGGTGGCGGCCAGCCAGATCGCCTTCGAGGTGACCGAACGCGGCCTGATCGACGTGGTGGTAGCGCGCGACAACCTGCAGGCCCTGCGTGCGGTGGGCCACCAAGTGTTGATCGACGATTTTGGCACGGGTTACTGCAGCCTCGCCTACCTGCAGACGCTGCCCGTGGACTGCCTGAAGATCGACAAGGCCTTCATTGACGCCTTGGGGCACGACGCCGCCAGCAGCGGTGTGGCCCCGCACATCATCCGCATGGCCCACGACCTGCACCTGCGGGTGATTGCCGAAGGCATCGAATGCGAAGACCAGGCGGTGTTGCTCAACAGTGAAGGGGTCAATTACGGCCAGGGCTGGTTGTTCGCCCGGCCGTTGAACGCCCGTCAATTTGCCGAGCTGGTGACCCGCGGGTGGCGGGCGGTGCCGGCGCGGCGGGGTACCGATGAGTCTTTAGGGCAAACCCAGTCGTCAGCCCGGAAGTGCCATGTAGAACTGAGTACCCTGCCCCGGCCGGGAAAACACGCCCATTCTGCCGCCGTGCAGTTGCACGATTTCTTTGCACAACGCCAGGCCAAGCCCCGCGCCACCTTTTTTGCGCCCTACCTGCACAAAGGGCTCGAAGATGCGCCCTTGCTGCCCATAGGCGATGCCTTCGCCGTTGTCTTCGACACTGATGATCACCCGCTCCGCATGCCGCCTGGCGTGAAGCCGTATACGGCCACCACTGGGGGTATGGCGGACGGCGTTGTGCAGCAGGTTGTCCAGCACCCGGTCGAGCTGGGCGATGTCGGCCTGAATACGCGGCAGCGGCAGTTCCAGCTCCTTGATCAACTCGATCTGTTTGTGCGCGGCCTGCTCGTTAAAACGCAGCTGCGCGCGCTCCAGCAATTCATCGATGGCACAGGGGGCGAGGTCGAGCTTCTGCAGGCCGCTCTGGTAGCGGGAGAAATTGAGCAGGTCGTTGATCAGTTGGGTGAGCCGCTGCATTTCCTCGCCGATGGTCTCGAGCAGGTCGTACTCGCGCGCCTCGGGCGGGAACTTCACCCGCTCACGCAGCAGGCCGAACGCCATGTGCATGCCCGTGACCGGGGTGCGCAGCTCGTGCGAGGCACGCAGCACGAACTCGCTGCGTACGCGCTCGAAGGCCCGTTGCTCGGTGACATCGTGCAGCACCATCACCGCACCCAGGATCGGCCCCTGGGGGTGGCTGACCGGTGTCAGGCTGTAGGTCAGCAGGCGGGTTTCTTCATCGACGTCGATGTTCAGGTCGTCGGGTGGGCGATCTAGGCTGCCACCGCGCAGCACCTGGCGTAGCTGTTGCTCCAGCTCCGGGCGTTGCAAGGCTTCGGCCAGGGTGTTGCCCAGGCGGCTGTCGCTCCAGCCCAGCTGGCGCTGCGCCACAGGGTTGAGGTGTTCCAGGCGGCCTTGGCGGTCAATGATCAGCAGGCCATCGTCGATGCTGTCTAGCACCGCTTGCAGGCGTTGCTGGCCGGCCAGCAGTTCATCGACGTTGGTTGCCTGGTGCTTGCGCAAGGCGTCGGCCATGAGCCCGAAGCGTCGGGTCAGTTGGTTCAGCTCGATGGCTTGGGTGACTGGCAGCGTCACATCGAAGTCGCCCTTGCCGAGTTGGTCGGCCGCCTTGGCCAAGGCTTCGATCGGTTGGCCGAAGCGTCGCGCGATGTTGTGCGCCGTGATGAAACCCAGCACCAGGATCACCAAGCCCATCAGGCCAAGGACGCCGCTGACCATCAAGGCGCGATCGCGGGTATGTTCCTCGCTGCGGGTAATGTGATCCAGCGCTTGCTTGTGGGCGTCGATGAGGTCGGTGCGCACTTGGTTGAAGGCAGCCCCCAGGGGCTGGTCCATACCCATGCTGCGCGCCGGTGCGGGGCTGTCGCGGTAGGACTCGAGGAAGGTCTGGTAGTTGCTGCTGGCCTTGCTGAAGCCGGTGCGTTCGCCGCCTTGTTCAAGCCCTTGGTTGAGCAGGGACTGGAAGTTGTCTTGCAGCACTTGCAGGCTTTGCGGCGCGGTGTCTTCGTCGAGGATCAGGGTCAGCTGTTCGCCGAGGTTCTGCCGCAATTTAAGCCCCACTTCCAAGACGTGGGTGGTGTCTCGCACGAGCTGCTGTTGCACCGAGGCCATCTGCAGCACGCTCACCAGGCCCAGCATCAGGCCGAGCAAGGCCACCGTGACCAGCGCCGAAATGCTGAGGAAAAGCCGCGTGCGCAGCTTCATCTGCCACTTCATAGGTTGTACTGCTTACGTTTGCGATACAGGGTCGAGGCATCGATGCCCAGGGTTTTGGCGGCCTGGTCAAGGGTATCGCTGGCAGCCAGCACCGCGCCGATGTGGGCGCGCTCCAGTTCATCCAGGCTCAAGGCTGCGCCAACCCGTGGTGCGTTGCCGGCGGGTTGTTCGCCCATGCCCAGGTGGCTGATCTCGACGCGCTCCTGCGGGCAGATGATGCTGGCGCGTTCGACCACGTTGCGCAGTTCACGGATGTTGCCAGGCCAGCGGTAGTTGAGCAGGGCTGCACGGGCTTCGTCGCTGAAGCCGCGGGCGGGCCGGGAGTATTCCTTGACGAAGCGGGCCAGAAAACGATCGGCCAGGGTCAGGATGTCTTCGCTGCGCTCGCGCAGGGGCGGCAGGTGCAAGGTGATCACGTTCAGGCGGTACAGCAGGTCTTCGCGGAAGCGGCTTTCGCGCACCATCTCCTCGAGGTTGAGGTTGGTGGCGGCCAGAATGCGCACATCGGCGCGTCGGGTGACCGGGTCACCCACGCGCTCGTACTCCTTGTCCTGGATAAAGCGCAGCAGCTTAGGCTGCAAGGTCAGTGGGAAATCGCCGATTTCATCCAGGAACAACGTGCCTCCGTCGGCCTGGCTGACCCGGCCAAGGGTACTCTCGCTGGCACCGGTGAAGGCGCCGCGGGTATGGCCGAACAGCTCGCTTTCCATGAGCTCGGCATTCAGCGAGGGGCAGTTGATGGTGACGCAGGCTTTGCGCGCACGCTTGCTCCAGCCATGAATGGCGCGGGCCAGCTCGCCCTTACCGGTGCCGGACTCGCCCAGGATGAGGATGTTGGCATCGGTGGTTGCGACCTGACGCGCCGTTTCCAGCACCACCATCATGGCCGGGCTGTGCGAGTCGAGGCCGTCCTTGGGTTTGCGCACCTCGCCTTCGAGGGCTTCGAGGCGTGCCGACAGTTGGCGCACTTCCAGCTGTTTGGCGGTGGCCAGGCGCAGCTGGTCTGGGCTGCAGGGCTTGACCAGGTAATCGGCCGCCCCTGCCTGGATGGCATCCACCGCGGTGTCGATCGCCGAATGCGCGGTCACGATCACCACCCGCATCCAGGGGGCCTGGATGCGCATCTGCGCCAGCACGTCGAGGCCGTTGTCCTCGCCCAGGCGCAGGTCGAGGAAGCACAGGTCGAACACCTGGCGTTGCAACAAGGTTTCGGCCTGGGCGGCACTGTTGGCGGTGGCCACGCTATAGCCTTCGTCTTCGAGGCAGTAGCGGAAGGTGCGCAGGATCGCGGACTCGTCATCCACCAGCAGAATGCGGCCTTGGTTGTCCTGGGCTGATTCCATTTCCTGCGCTCCTTAGGATAGATCTTCAATTAGTGTGGGAAAAATCGGGCAAGTTGCATGGTCAATTCTGAAGGATTCTGTCCTTTGCATGCTAGCCAATGGCCAAAGTAAGCCCGAAAACCGCGATATCTCGATGATTTGCTTAGAGCTACGCGCTGGCACATTGGTTGCGACTATTTTCTGTTTTTGCCAACAAAGGAGGCACAGCCATGCCCTTTTCCCCACGACTGGCCGTGTTGGCGGCCACCTTGCTGCCGGTATTGACCCCGGCATTCGCTGACCCTGTGCAGGACGCCCGCCTGGAGGGCTCGCTGCAAACCGCGTTATCGCTCAACAGGATGCTCAACCCGTTTCGCATCGATGTCGAGGTGGACGGCCAGCAGGCGCGGCTGACCGGTGAGGTCGAGAACGATGTCGAGCGCCAGTTGGCCGAGCATGTTGCCCTGGCTACCCGCGGGATCGAAAAGGTCGACAACCAGTTGAAGGTCAATGCCCAGCTGGTGGAGCGCCCGCTGGAACTGCGGGCTTATGCACAGCGGCTGGAAGATGCAACGTTGGCTGCCGTGATCAGGGCACGGCTGCTGTGGAGCCGCACGACCGAGAAAGCGCCTATCGAGGTGCAAAGCAGCGATGGCGTGGTGACGCTTCGCGGCAGGGTCGACAGCGCAGAGGCCAAGGAGCTGGCCGGGGTGGTGGCGCGAACCACCGACGGCGTGCACCTGGTCAACAACCTGGTCAGCCTGGATACCGCCGCCATGGCCAAGGCTCGCGAGAACCCGGTGGGTGCCCCGACCGGGCCGCAACCCAGCGATAGCTGGATCGTCGACAAGATCCAGAACAGCTTCCGTTTCAGCCGCAACCTCGATGGCCTGAACCTCAAGGTGGCCAGCCAAGAGGGCCTGGTGCGGCTGTCGGGAGAGGTGGTCAGCAGCGAGCAGAAAACCATCGCCGTGGAGATCGCCCGGCAGATTATCGGCGTGCGCGGTGTGGACGCCGACCTGCTCAAGGTCGCGACCAAGGTCGAGGGCTGATCGTGCAATTCGCACGACGCCAAGGACGGCATCGTGCAGGATACGTCCTTCGGTGCCATGGGTGATTATCTTAAGTATTTGATTTTAAAGGAGTTTTATTGAATTCAAAGGCTGGCATGCAGGCTGCAATTACCTGTTCAGGTTTGAACAACAATTACAGCAGGAGGAGCCGGCATGAACCGCCAATCCGTCAACCGCTCGCAGAACGCCGCACTGCCTTTGCGCCAGTTCCTGTTTCTCGGCATGGCGCTGCTGATGACTTTGGCCGCCGGCCTCTTCTACTACAGCTGGCAGACCGCGCGTCTGGCGGATCAAGTGGCGGCGCAGACCGCGCTGTTGACGCAGATTCAGGCAACCCGTGCCAGCACCCTGGTCAGGGCGGCTGACCCGCTGCCTTCGCCTAAGGCCAATGCCTCGCCGGCCACCGTAGAAACTGTCGTACCCCAGGATCGCTGGGTGTTCTGAGCCTGTCCTGGACGCCTAGGGCCGGATTGATTTCAAAAAAGAAAGGAGAACCACCATGCTGAGTTGGGCTATCACTTTCCTCATCATCGCCATTGTCGCCGCCGTACTGGGCTTCGGTGGTATCGCTGGCGCCGCCACGGGTATCGCGAAGATCCTGTTCATCGTCTTCCTGGTCCTGTTCGTAGCCTCCTTCTTCTTTGGACGTGGTCGAGGTTGACGATGAGCAGGAAGCTTTGCACTGCCCTGGCTGCCGCCTTGTTGCTGGGCGGCAGTGCAGGGGCGATGGCGGCCAATGACGGCCAGGTCCGGGTCGACCAGTTGCTCGGCTCGGACCCTGAATACCGGGAAGCCTGGGAGGACACGATCAAGGGCGAGGAACGGCTGCCCGATTGGGTAGTCAACCTCACCGGCAGTGCCCAGGAGCAGATGTCGGCAGTCACCGAGGACGGCGACCAGTACCTGGTCGGCCCCCTGTGCGAAACGGCGGACAACTGCACCTACAAACGCCTGATCGTGGCGTTCAGTTGGGACAAGGACGATGCCTACGGGATGCTCGTGGAGGTACCCGAAGGCTTGCCGAGCGACAAGTCGCCTACCCGTCATGCGCAGTACCGCTGGCTTGGCAAGCCGGATGACGGCATGAAGGCGATGTTGCGCGAGCAACTCAAGCGTGACCCGAAATGGTACTGAGCTTTTTGCCAGCGCTGATGAACGGTAACGCACTGTCACGTAATAGAAGCTGAACCTTTTTATAGTTCAGGCTTCTATGATGCGCCGCCCCGAGGAGGGGCAGCACATGACCATGGGGCCGGGCTGTTCTGATTGTTGCAAGATCGGAGTGGCCTAGGGGTACAGGGAGTGCCTCCAGTATTGGGCCGGGTCAGGAAAGGCGGAATCGGAAGCCTCAGGTCGGGGGTGTCATCGGGGACACCGCACCGACCTGACTTCCGAGGAGCCATCAGCCATTTCATCAATGCCATCGTCCAATGGCCCCTCTTGCGTGTTTTTCGCTTCGGGACACATTTTGTCTCGACCGTACATCACATTTTTTTTGCGTTCGATGCCGCCGCCGCAAGTGTCATTTCGGCCATTCGGATTGTCGAACAAGCCATTCATCCCCCTCCATACGCACTGCCATATCGGCCCAAAAATGGCGCTTTGGTCTTGTTCGGGTTTCCGAACGTTATAAATCAAGCACTTGCGACATGCCATTTTCAGCGCAAACCATTATGCAGTATCGGCATGGGTTATGCGTTTCCGGCATTAGATTTCCCCCTTCCCCATCGCAATAGTTGCCGCCTTTTCGCTGGCCCGAGCGCCCTGTCGCTCGCTCGCGGTGTCCTTACATGAGGTCGCCGGACGGAAGCTTTTTCGCTCACCGTGACGTTGCCAACGGCTCTGTTACGCGCGTTTTCGTTCGACGCCCATGACCACTAGAACAAAGGGTAAAGACATGAAGAAGGCAAAACTGAGCCTCGCCTGGCAGATCGTTATCGGTCTGGTCCTGGGCGTTGCAATCGGCGCGCTACTGAATCATTTCAGTGCGGAAAAGGCATGGTGGATCAGCAACGTCCTCCAGCCCGCTGGTGACATCTTCATTCGCCTGATCAAGATGATCGTCGTCCCGATCGTGATTTCGTCGCTGATCGTGGGCATCGCCGGAGTTGGCGACGCGAAGAAACTGGGCAGCATCGGCCTCAAGACCATCATCTACTTCGAAGTGGTGACCACCATCGCCATCGTCGTCGGTCTGGTGTTGGCCAACCTGTTCCACCCGGGCGCTGGCATCGACATGAGCACCCTGGGTACCGTGGACATCTCCAAGTACCAGGCCACCGCGGCCGAAGTGCAGCATGAGCACGCGTTCATCGAAACCCTGCTGAACCTGATCCCGTCGAACATCTTCGCAGCGCTGATGCGTGGCGAAATGCTGCCGATCATCTTCTTCTCGGTAATGTTCGGCCTGGGCCTGTCGAGCCTGCAGGCAGAACTGCGCGACCCGCTGGTGCGTACCTTCCAGGCTGTGTCGGAGACCATGTTCAAGGTCACCCACATGATCATGAACTACGCCCCGATCGGCGTATTCGCCCTGATCGCCGTGACCGTCGCCAACTTCGGCTTCAGCTCGCTGCTGCCGCTGGCCAAGCTGGTGTTGCTGGTGTACTTCGCCATCGCCTTCTTCGCCTTCATGGTGCTGGGCCTGGTGGCGCGCGTGTTCGGCTTCTCGGTGATCAAGATCATGCGCATCATGAAAGATGAGCTGATCCTGGCCTACTCCACCTCCAGCTCCGAAACCGTGCTGCCACGGGTGATCGAGAAGATGGAGAAGTACGGTGCGCCGAAGTCGATCTGCTCGTTCGTGGTGCCGACTGGCTACTCGTTCAACCTCGATGGTTCGACCCTGTACCAGAGCATCGCGGCAATCTTCATTGCCCAGCTGTACGGCATCGACCTGTCGTGGAGCCAGCAGCTGCTGCTGGTCCTGACCCTGATGGTCACTTCCAAAGGCATTGCCGGTGTACCGGGCGTATCCTTCGTGGTACTGCTGGCGACCCTGGGCAGCGTGGGCATCCCGCTGGAAGGCCTGGCCTTCATCGCTGGTGTCGACCGCATCATGGACATGGCCCGTACCGCACTGAACGTGGTAGGCAACGCCCTGGCCGCGCTGGTTATCGCACGCTGGGAAGGCATGTACGACGCTGCCAAGGGCGAGCAGTACTACGCCTCGCTGATGGCCGACAAGCAGGAAGCTGCAGTGGTTGGCCAGACCGCCAAACGCTGAAGCTAAAGCGTTGAACAAAAAGCCCCGACTTGTCGGGGCTTTTTGCTATCTGTTGTAAAGCATATCGGCCTGTAGGAGCAGCCTTGTGCTGCGAAGAGGCCGGTGACAACTGTCCTGTTTTCAGCGCCTGCCCCGGCCTCTTCGCAGCACAAGGCTGCTCCTACAGGGGGGTGGGCTACGTTTGGCGCTAATGAACAGCTCGATACGCTATCATTCGGGCATTTTTCAGGGGGAATACACGGATGCTCAACGGCCTTTGGCTCGGCTTTTTCCTGGTGGCGGCCGTGTCCGCCCTGGCCCAATGGCTGATCGGCGGTAACGCCGGCATCTTCGCGGCGATGGTCGAGAGCATCTTTGCCATGGCCAAGCTGTCGGTGGAGGTGATGGTCCTGCTGTTCGGCACCCTGACCCTGTGGCTGGGCTTTCTGAAAATCGCCGAGAAGGCCGGTATCGTCGAGTGGTTGGCCAAGGTGCTTGGCCCGCTGTTCGCCAGGCTGATGCCAGAGGTACCCAAGGGCCACCCTGCGCTGGGCCTGATCACCATGAACTTCGCCGCCAACGGCCTGGGCCTGGACAACGCGGCCACGCCGATCGGCCTGAAGGCCATGCGGGCGCTGCAGGAGCTGAACCCCAGCAGCACCACCGCGAGCAACGCGCAGATTCTGTTCCTGGTACTCAACGCCTCGTCGCTGACCCTGTTGCCGGTGACCATCTTCATGTACCGCGCGCAACAAGGCGCGGCCGACCCGACGATGGTGTTCCTGCCGATCCTGCTGGCCACCAGCGTGTCAACCGTGGTCGGCCTGCTGTCGGTGGCCGTCATGCAGCGCCTGCGTTTGTGGGACCCGGTGGTACTGGCGTATCTGATCCCCGGCGCGCTGCTGTTGGGCTGCTTCATGGCCTTTCTCGGCACCTTGTCGGCGGCCGCGCTGTCGAGCCTGTCGTCGCTCCTGGGCAACCTCACGCTGTTTGGCGTGATCATGCTGTTTCTGCTGATCGGCGCGCTGAAGCGGGTCAAGGTGTACGAAGCCTTTGTCGAAGGGGCCAAGGAAGGCTTCGACGTGGCCAAGAACCTGCTGCCTTACCTTGTGGCCATGCTGGTGGCGGTGGGTGTGCTGCGCGCTTCGGGGGCCCTGGAGCTGGCGCTGGATGGCATTCGCCATGCGGTGAACTGGATGGGCCTGGATACACGCTTCGTCGAAGGCCTGCCCACCGCGCTGGTCAAGCCGTTCTCCGGCAGTGCCGCGCGGGCGATGTTGATCGAGACCATGCAGACGCAAGGCGTGGACAGCTTCCCGGCGCTGGTCGCAGCGACCATCCAGGGCAGCACCGAGACCACGTTCTATGTGCTGGCGGTGTACTTCGGTGCGGTGGGCATCCAACGGGTGCGCCACGCGGTCGGTTGCGCACTGCTGGCGGAGTTCTCCGGGGTGGTCGCGGCGATCTTCGTCTGCTACTGGTTCTTCGGCTGAGCCTGCGCGGCCTGGGCGACTGTCCAGGCCACCACCTGCCCTGCCAGCTGGTCGCTGGCCGCGCCGAAGCCTGCGACGACAGCCGCGACCTGCTTGTCGGCCAACGGCCGGCGGATTTCGAACCGTTTGCTGGCCAGAATGCGCTGGCTACGGCCCTGGACCAGCCGCGCATCGTAACGAATCACCACCTCCACTTCCCCGTCCGGGCGGTACTCGCTTTGAAACGCCTGCAGTTCGCCGGCCAGCTCGTAGTCAGCCTGCAGGTTGCTGTCGTCGGCGCTCAGGCGCTGCACCTGGCCGTCACGCTGGAACCCGTCGAGCAGGCGGTTGCGCAGCAGTACCGGCACAGCGTCGCTCCAGCGCGCGCCCTTGTAGCTGCTGACCACGTCGCCGTGTGGAATCACCGTGATCCGGGGGCCGGCCAGCACTTCGCTGGCCAGCGGTTTGTTCAGCCGCAGCGACCAGTCCAGCGGCGTGGCAACGCGGCTTGGCTGGTTCACGGGCAGGCGATAGAGGTCCACAGGTTCGCTTGGCGGCAGGATCGAGCAGGCACTGGCCAGGCTCATCGCGGCCGCCATGGCCAACAGGCGCAGCGAAGGTTTCATGGCTGGAACTCCTTGTTGTTGTCGCGGCCGAGCAGGTAGCCGCTCGGGTCGGCCTCCAGTTGCCGGGAAATGCCCTTCAGTGCGTTGAGGGTCTCGCGCAGCTCGCGGATTGCGGGGGTTAGCTGGTTCAGGCCTTGGGCACCGTCGCCAATGGCCTCACTGTTGTTCTTGAGCAGCTGGTTGATGGTTGCCGTGCTGTCGGCCAGCGACTGCATGGCCTGCCCGGCATTGCCGATGGCTTGCTTGCCTTCGCTGCCGAGCAGGCCGTTGGCGTTGCGCATCAGTGCCTGGGTTTCGGCCAGGGTGGCGCTGGCCTGTTTGCCAACCTGCACCAGTTGTTCGATGGCCTGGGCAATGCCGCCGTTCTGGCCGGCGAAGGCACTGGTGGTCTTGTCGAGGTTGGCCAGGGTGCTGCTGAGGTGGCCAATGTTGTCGTCAGAGAACATCTGGTTGGCGTTGTGCAGCAGCAGGTTGATGTTGGTCACCAGGTCGCTGCTGTCGTTGAGCAGGCGTGAGATTGGCGAAGGCGAAGCGATGATCACGGGCAACTTGCCGTCCTTGCCCTTGAGCTCCGGGCTGTGGGGCGTGCCGCCGCTGAGCTGGATGAACGAGTTGCCGGTGACCCCGGCCAGGGTCAGCTTGGCCTGGGTGTCTTCCTTGACCGGTGTGTCGCCGCTCAGCCGTACGCGGGCGAGCACGCGGCGCGGGTCTTTGGGGTCCAGGCGCAGGGTCGACACGTCGCCGACCTTGATGCCGTTGTACTGCACCGGGCTACCCCGGGACAGGCCCGAGACGGCTTCGTTGAACACCACTTCGTAATCCTTGAAGGCATCGTCGACACTGGACTTGGTCAGCCACAGGCCGAACAGCATGGCACCGGCCACCACCAGGACGGTGACCAGGCCAATGAGGACATGATGTGCTCGGGTTTCCATCGTTCAGCGCTCCTGCCTCGGGCGGGCGGCGGCCTGTTCGGCTGCACGCCCGCGGGGGCCGTGAAAGTATTCTTGAATCCAGGGGTCGTTGGCTTGCTCGACCTCGGCCAGGGGGCCGGCCACCAGCACCTTCTTCTGCGACAGCACCGCGATGCG
>Ga0160462_100253_pt1 | contig 18367 bp, 18 predicted proteins | sample HID1975K_E6MG_FD_108219 | JGI IMG/M metagenome (GOLD analysis project Ga0160462, IMG submission 108219) | Enriched soil microbial communities from UW Madison campus, WI, USA - HID1975K_E6 MG | ecosystem: Environmental > Terrestrial > Soil > Unclassified | place: USA: Madison, Wisconsin... | reverse complement strand
TAACCCGGGTGCAGGGCATCACAGCCGGTTTCGACAGCAAGGTTTACCAGCTTGCGCGGGTTCAGGTAACCGGCCAGCGGCTCGGCACCAATGCTGTAGGCCTCATCGGCGCGCTTGACGTGCAAGGCGTGACGGTCGGCGTCGGAATAGATCGCGACAGAGCGAATGCCCATCTCGGCGCAGGCACGCACGATCCGCACTGCGATTTCACCCCGGTTGGCGATCAGGATTTTTTTTATCACTGGAGTCTTCCCAAAGCCGTAGGAACAGTCGAGCCGGTTCTACCGGTCGGCGCGTGGCCAGACGTAGCTGGCCAGTCGCGTATTCACCCTAGCGCCGTAGGTCGATAAACAAAAATCAATATTTGTTAGGGGCTGTATTAGCAAAAGCTTATAGTTGAGTAACAAGGTTTTGCCGGAGCGGGTGAAAAATGCGTAAGTCATTGATGCGTATGACTTTGCGTCAATTGCAGATCTTTAACGAAGTGTGTGATTTGCGCTCGTACAGCCGTGCGGCGGAAGAGATGGCGCTGACGCAACCCGCCGTCAGTCTACAGATCCGCCAGCTGGAGGAACTGGTTGGGCAGCCGTTGTTTAAGTATGTTGGTAAAAAACTCTACCTGACCGAGGCCGCCGAGGCGCTGCAACGGGCCAGCCGGGATATTTTCGGGCGCCTGGAAAGCCTCGACATGCAACTGTCGGACATGCAGGGCTCACTGCAAGGGCAGCTTAAACTGGCGATCGAATCCAGCGCCAAGTACTTCGTGCCACACCTGTTCGCCGCCTTCAAGCAGCGCCACCCGGAGGTCAACCTGACCCTCACGGTGGTCAACCGCGCCCAGGCGATCCGGCGCCTTTCCGATAACCGCGACGACTTGATCATCATGTCGATGGTGCCGCAGGACATGGGCCTGGAGTTTCTGCCGTTTCTGAACAACCCGATCGTCGCCGTGGCGCCGCCGGACCATGCCCTGTGCAAGCTTGAGCAGCTGCGCTTGCAGGACCTGGAGCCTCATACCCTGCTGGTGCGTGAACAGGGTTCGGGCACGCGCAAGGCCTGCGAGGAGTACTTCAAGGACAAGCGCGTGCACTTCACCCAGACGCTTGAAGTGGCCTCGGCAGATGCCCAGCGCGAATGCGTGATCGCAGGCCTGGGCATTGCGCTTCTGACCCGCCATGCCGTCAATATGGAATTGGCTGCAGGGGTGCTCAGGGAATTGCCGGTGGAGGAATTGCCCCTGTATCGCAGCTGGTGCGTGGTGCAGGCCAAGGCCAAGCGGCAGTCGCCGGTGGCCTTGGCGTTCCTGGCGTTCATCCGCAGCGAGCGTGCGCTGATCAGCGCGCTTGTTGAACGTTTTTCGGGGAAGCCGCTGCTGAAGCCTGCCACACCGTGAGCTCTTGCAGCTCAGGGTAGTCCGCCAGGTCGCGGAGCAGTTGTCGCTGGTCGCAGTAGCTTTCGATCGCGCGGCGGTACTCCATGCGGCGCTGATCCCTTTCCTGCTGTTTGCGAGCCTTGGCGTTTGGTAGATACGAGCCATCGAAATCACGAGCCATGCCTGTCTCCCTGATCGAGTGCGAGGAGCTTCAGACTGGCTGCAATGGTTTACCGTTTTGCTGAGAAATGGTGACAATTCAGTGAAATTTGCAGCTGCTGCCTACACCCTCGATCAGTCGTCCATCGCCTTGATCGACTTGGGTGACAACCGCAGGCTGCGCAAGCTGCGCTTGACGCTCTTCAGGTGATTGACCAGGCTCGGCCCGCGGGCCATGGCCACGCCCATGGCCAGCACGTCGATCACCACAAGGTGAGCGATGCGCGAGGTCAACGGGGTGTAGATTTCGGTGTCCTCGTGTACATCGATCGCCAGGTTGACGGTAGACAGCTCCGCCAACGGGGTTTGGCTGGGGCACAAGGTGATCAGGTTGGCGCCGCTCTCACGCACCAGGTTGGCGGTAATCAGCAAATCCTTGGAGCGGCCGGACTGGGAAATGCACACCGCCACGTCACCCGGCTTGAGCGTGACCGCCGACATCGCCTGCATGTGCGGGTCTGAATAGGCCGCGGCACTCAGAAGCAGCCGGAAGAACTTGTGCTGAGCGTCGGCCGCTACCGCGCCGGACGCACCGAAACCATAAAACTCCACACGTTGCGCCTGGGCCATGGCACTCACCGCGCGCTGCAACGCCTGCGGGTCGAGGTGCTCACGCACCTCCATCAGGGTGTGCAGGGTGGTGTCGAAAATCTTCAGGCTGTAGTCGGCAACCGAGTCGTCTTCATGGATCGCAAACTGACCGAAACTGGCGCCAGCGGCCAGGCTCTGCGCCAGCTTGAGCTTGAGGTCCTGAAAGCCCGAACAGCCAATCGCCCGGCAGAAGCGCACGATGGTCGGCTCGCTGATGCCCACGTTGTGCGCCAGGTCGGCCATCGAGCTGTGCATGACGGCAGCCGGGTCTAGCAGCACATGGTCTGCCACTTTCAATTCCGATTTGCGCAGCAGGTGGCGCGATTGGGCGATATGTTGCAACAGATTCACGGGCTGGACTCGGTTATGATCGGCTGGCCGGGATGTAGCTTTCTTGTAGTTATACTACATGGACGTCAACCCGCCCAGTTAAACGAACGTGGAGAGTGGTGGTTTGACGATTCCTTGCGACATCCTGGTGTTCGGCGGCACCGGCGATCTGGCCCTGCACAAACTGCTACCAGCGCTCTATCACCTGTACCGCGAGGCACGTCTGAACCCCGCCGTGCGCGTCATTGCCCTGGCGAGGCGCAACATCTCGCGCAACGATTACCTCAAGCTCGCAGAACGCCACTGCCGGGCGCAGATCGCTCGAAACGACTTCGACGAAGACGTGTGGCAACGCTTTTGCGCACGCCTGGACTACTTCCCCATGGATGCTGCGCAGAGCGCCGATTTCGGCCGGCTGGCCCGCTACCTCGGCGAACCTGGCGGGCTGGCCCGCATTTACTATCTGGCCACCGCGCCCAACCTGTTCGTGCCGATTGCCAATAACCTGCGCGTGGCCGGGCTCGCGGACCACGAAGCGCGCATCGTGCTTGAAAAACCGATCGGCCATTCGCTGGAGTCCGCTACCGCCATCAACGAAGCGATCGGCGCAGTGTTTGACGAATCCCAGGTATTTCGGATCGACCACTACCTGGGCAAGGAGACGGTACAGAACCTCATGGCCCTGCGCTTCGCCAATGCGCTGCTTGAACCGGTGTGGCGCAACGGGCAGGTCGATCATGTACAGATCAGCGTCTGCGAAACCCTCGGTGTAGAGAACCGTGGCGGCTACTACGACCGCGCTGGTGCAACACGCGACATGCTGCAGAACCACTTGCTGCAGCTGCTGTGCCTGGTGGCCATGGAGCCGCCCGCACAGTTCGAAGCTGAGGCGGTGCGCGACGAGAAGGTGAAGATCCTGCGTGCCCTCAAGCCGATCACCGGCCAGGACGTGCAGGACAAGACCGTGCGCGGGCAATACGGTGCGGGGCATATCGGCGGCCAGGAAGTGCCTGCCTACTACTTCGAGAAAGACGTGGACAACGACAGCGACACCGAAACCTTCGTCGCCGTACACGCCCACATCGACAACTGGCGCTGGGCCGGCGTGCCTTTCTACCTGCGCACTGGCAAACGCATGGCGCGTCGTTCGTCGCAGATCGTCATCCAGTTCAAGCCCGTGCCGCATGAGCTGTTCAGCGGTGGCCAGGTCAACCAGCTACTGATCCAGTTGCAACCAGACGAGCGCATCAGCCTGCGCATGATGACCAAGAGCCCGGGCAAGGGCATGCGCCTGGAGCCGGTCGACCTCGACCTGAACCTGGCGCAAGTCTTCGGCCAGACCCGTCGCTGGGAGGCCTACGAGCGTTTGCTGCTGGATGTACTGGAGGGGGACTCTACCCTGTTCATGCGCCGCGACGAAGTTGAAGCGGCGTGGGCGTGGATCGATCCGATCATCCAGGGCTGGGAGGATCACTTTCAAGCACCCCGCCACTACGCCGCAGGTAGCAGCGGCCCAGAGCAAGCCAACAGCCTGCTGGCACACCAGGGCAGAACCTGGCATAGCTGAAGCCATTGCCGATTTCAGTCGTTCCCCCAAGCAGGGCAATCGTTGGCACAGAAGAAAGCCGTCCCGCTCCCAATGCTCCCGTGCAGTAGAGAAAGTCGCACTGCGCCTCTGGCGTAAACTCAACTGCCAAGGGACCCATCATGAGCAAAATCGAAAATCTGTACGCGTACAACCTTGAAGTTCCAGGCCAACCGACTTGCTTTGAAGTTCAGGGAACGGTGACCGTTGCCCACCCAGGGATCGAGCCTGTTCTGGTAGAGCCCAAGATACGTCATAGAGGTGGCTGGGAAGTGCTTCAGCTGAAGCTGGAGGACAATGGGGGAATGAACCTTCAGGTTCTTACCGAGAAACCGGTATTTTACCGGCGCGAACGTGCGAGCTCGTGGAAAAGGCTGGAAATCATACAGGCCGACGGCCCGCAGATGGTCGAGATCGGGCACCGTGTAGCCATCGACTGATGGCTGACAATGCCGAATCGCTGCGAGCGGTTTGGCATTGTGCTGCAGCCAGAACCCGATGAGCGACAGCCCTTGAAGGTGAACATTTATACAGTAGGCGTTTGCCCCGTAACCGGCCTGCCCCTAGAATGGCCGCATGCACACAGATGACCTCTCCCTCCTGCTGAATTCCCTCAACGATGCCCAACGCCAGGCCGTCGCGGCCACGCTCGGGCGTCAACTGGTGCTTGCTGGCGCCGGCTCCGGTAAAACCCGCGTGCTGGTGCACCGCATCGCCTGGCTGATCCAGGTCGAGCAGGCCTCGCCGCACTCGATCCTGTCGGTGACCTTCACCAACAAGGCTGCCGCCGAGATGCGTCAGCGTATCGAGCAACTGTTGGGTATCAACCCTGCAGGCATGTGGGTGGGCACCTTCCACGGCCTGGCGCACCGGCTGTTGCGGGCACACTGGCAGGAAGCGCGGCTGGTGCAGAACTTCCAGATTCTGGACAGCGATGACCAGCAGCGGCTGGTCAAGCGGGTGATCCGCGAGCTTGGCCTCGACGAGCAGCGCTGGCCGGCACGCCAGGCCCAGTGGTTCATCAACGGGCAGAAGGACGAAGGCCTGCGCCCGCAGCACATCCAGGCCAGCGGCGACCTGTTCCTGGGCACCATGCGCAGCATCTATGAGGCCTACGAACAGGCCTGCGAGCGCGCCGGGGTCATCGACTTTTCCGAACTGCTGCTGCGCGCCCTCGACCTGTGGCGCGACAACCCAGGCCTGCTCGAGCACTACCAGCGGCGCTTTCGTCACCTGCTGGTGGACGAGTTCCAGGACACCAACGCCGTGCAGTACGCCTGGTTGCGCCTGCTGGCTGGCAGCGGCGGCGGCAGCCTGATGGCCGTTGGCGACGACGACCAGTCGATCTACGGCTGGCGCGGCGCCAAGATCGAGAACATCCACCAGTACACGGCCGACTTCCCCGACGCCGAAATGATCCGCCTGGAGCAGAACTACCGCTCCACCAGTGGCATCCTCAAGGCGGCCAACGCCTTGATCGCCAATAACAGCGGGCGCCTGGGCAAGGAGCTGTGGACCGACCTGGGCGAAGGCGAGCCGCTCACCCTGTATGCGGCTTATAACGAGCACGACGAAGCGCGCTACGTGGTCGAGACCATCGAGAGCCTGATCAAGCAAGGTAGCTCGCGCAACGAAATCGCCATCCTGTATCGCTCCAACGCCCAGTCGCGGGTGCTGGAAGAGGCCCTGCTGCGCGAACGCATCCCGTATCGCATCTATGGCGGCCAGCGCTTCTTCGAGCGTGCCGAAATCAAGAACGCCATGGCTTACCTGCGCCTGCTGGAAGGCCGTGGCAACGACGCTGCCCTGGAACGGGTAATCAATGTGCCGCCGCGCGGCATTGGTGAAAAGACCGTCGAAGCCATCCGCGAGCACGCCCGCCACAGCCAGCTGTCGATGTGGGGGGCCATGTGCCAGCTGCTTGCCGCCAAGGCCCTCAAAGGCCGTGCCGCCAGTGCGCTGGGTGCGTTCATCGAACTGATCGAGAACCTGTCGGGCAAAGTTGCGGACATGCCGCTGCACACCATGACCCAGACAGTCATCGAGCAGTCCGGCCTGATCATCTATCACCAGGAAGAAAAAGGTGAAAAGGGCCAGGCACGTGTAGAAAACCTTGAAGAACTGGTAAGCGCCGCGCGCAACTTCGAAACCAGCGACGATGACGGTGACCTCTCGCCGCTGTCGGCGTTCCTCGGCCACGCCTCGCTGGAAGCCGGCGAAGCACAGGCTGACGAGCACGAAGACAGCATCCAGTTGATGACACTGCACAGCGCCAAGGGCCTGGAATTCCCCTATGTGTTCCTGGTGGGCATGGAAGAAGGCCTGTTCCCGCACAAGATGAGCCTGGAAGAGCCCGGACGCCTTGAAGAGGAGCGCCGCCTGGCGTATGTGGGCATTACCCGCGCCATGCGCCAGCTGTTCATGACTTATGCCGAAACGCGCCGCCTGTATGGCAGTGAGACCTACAACAAGGTGTCACGCTTCGTACGGGAAATACCGGCGGGCCTGGTTCAGGAAGTGCGCCTTTCCAACAGCGTCAGCCGCCCGTTCGGCGGCGCCAAGGCCACTGGCGCCAGCAGCCTGTTCGCCAACGCCAATATTCCGCAGACCTCTTTCAACCTCGGCCAGCGGGTACAGCATTCGGTCTTTGGCGAAGGCGTGATCCTCAACTTCGAAGGCTCCGGCGCCCAGGCACGGGTGCAGGTGAACTTTGCCGAAGGTAGCAAGTGGCTGATGCTGGGGTATGCCAAGCTTGAGGCCATCTAAAGCCGCACCGGCCCTGTTCGCGGGCAGCCCCGCGACAGGCCGGACCTGACTGCTTGTAACATTCAGGCAAAAGCTCGAAACATTATGTCGCTGGTCATGTGCCGGGGAACCTGTGCAACATGACGCGCGTGCAATCCACAACAGGGGATATCCCATTTATGCAACGTTTTCTTAGCATCGCACTGGCGCTCTGCGTCGGCCTGACGCTGAGCCTGGACGCCAACGCCAAGCGCTTCGGCGGCGGCAAGAGCTCGGGCTCCGCGCCTATTCACCAGACTCGCCAGGCTACGCCAACCACGCCTGCCGCCGCGCCGACCGCTCCGGGCCGCGCTCCGGCCGCCGCCAGCGGTGCTTCGCGCTGGCTGGGCCCACTCGCCGGCCTCGCCGCTGGTGGCCTGCTGGCATCCATGTTCATGGGTGACGGCTTCGAAGGCTTGCAGATCATGGACTTCCTGATCGTCGCCTTGATCGCCTTCCTGGTGTTCCGCTTCATCGCCGCGCGACGTCGTCAGCAGCAGCCGCAAATGGCCGCTCCGGGCCACGCGCCGTTCCAGCGCGAAGCGCACGGCCAGCCTGCCCAGCCTTCGATCTTCGGTGGTTCGGCCGCTCCTGCCGCTGCAGCTGCGCCGGTAATCAACGCCCCGGCGTGGTTCAACGAGCAGAGCTTCCTGGCCGCGGCCCAAAGCCACTTCCAGTCGCTGCAGCAGCACTGGGATGCCAACGAGATGGACAAGATCGCCGAGTTCGTGACCCCGCAAATGCTCGAGTTCCTCAAGCGCGAGCGTGCTGAGCTGGGTGATGGCTTCCAGGCCACGTACATCGACAACCTCGAAGTGCAACTGGACGGCGTGGACGATCGTGCCGACCGTACCGACGCCACCCTGACCTTCCGCGGCGTATCGAAGAATTCGCGCTTCGACCAGGGTGAGGCCTTCAGCGAAAGCTGGCACATGGTGCGCGCCCAGGGCGAGAACCAGCCTTGGCTGGTTGCCGGTATCCGCCAAAACGGCTAACCGTCGCACGTTGCACACAAAACCCCGGGCCTGTCCCGGGGTTTTTGCTTTTGCCAGACCGGCCTACTAGGGTATAACGCGCAGCGTTGTCATCAAGGTAAGAGGATACGAACCGTGGAAGAAGTGATCGAACAACTCCGTGAAGCCAATGAGCCGGTACCGGTACCCCTGGAGCTTCCCGACGAAGATCAGCTGGTCGAGGTCGAGGAACAGCTGTTCATCAATATTCCGTTCGTGTTCAAAGAGTTTCTGCTCACCGTCAGCGACGTGGTGTATGGCTCGCTGGAGCCGGTAACCGTCACTGATCCTCAGTCGCACACCTATCTGCCTGATGTGGCGGCCAGCGCCTGGGATGCGGGGGTTCCGCGCGAGCTGATCCCGATCTGCCAGGACGGTGACGATTACTACTGCGTGGAAGAAGACGGCACCGTGGTGCTCTGGTCTGCTGAAGAAGAAATCGTCACCGAAGAAAGCTGGGAATCGGTCTGGCACTGGGCGCGTGACGTCTGGCTCGAAAGCTGATTCAACGCCAGCCGCGGTAAGTGACGGCCCGTAGCCATCTGTGACCGTAAGATCGCCAGGCTTTGTGCGCCTGGCGACATCGCTACCGTTTCATCCCCTCGGCCGACGGCGAAATCTCGCGCACAGGGCTGCCCTCAGTGCGAATTCTCGCGGCTGTTCTCCAGGGTTTCCAGCAAGGCGATCTGCATCCGTGAATGCACGCGGATGAACCAGCGCCAGAGCACCGCCACCACCACCGCCGCCACTACCGCGATGATCAGCAGCAGTTCGTTGGTCGGCAGGATGCTCGCCGACAATGCCGACAGCAGCAGGAAGATCACCAGCAGCGACAGCAGCGGAATCACCTCTGCCACTACACGGCGCACGCGCTGGGTATGGCGGCCGGCCATTTCAGGCTTCACGCCCATCTCGGCCAGCAACATCGAAAGTGCCTTCAGCTTGCGGTAAGCCGCAATCAGGAAAGGCAGAGAAAGCAGCAGCGCCGCCCCCCAGATCATCGCCTTTTGCTGGCTGACATCGCTGACCCACTCACTGAGCCACGTGCCGATACGCCCGGCGAAATACCCGCCGCTGAAGAAGATTGCGATCACCAGGGCCAGGTTTACCCCAACCTGCAGCAGGATGCGCCGGATCATCGCCGCCAGCATCGCGCTTTCACCCTGGGGCTGAATGCTGCGTAACCACTCGCCGTACAGTGAAAGCACGCGCGACAGCCGGCTTGGCATAACCTTGCCGAGCTTTATCGACAGCGGGTCGGCAGCACGGATCAGGTACGGCGTTAACAAGGTAGTGATAGCCGAAACCGCCACGGCGACCGGGTATAGGAAGTCGCTGGTCACCTGCAGCGTCATGCCCAGGGCCGCAATGATGAAAGAAAATTCGCCAATCTGTGACAGCCCCATGCCTACGCGCAGCGAGGTACGCCCGTCATTGCCGGCAATGAACGCGCCCATGCCGCAAGACAGCATCTTGCCCAGTACCACCGCCAAGGTGATGACCACGATCGGCCAGGCGTAGTCGAGCAGCACCTGGGGGTCGATCATCAAGCCGATGGCGACGAAGAAGATGGCGCTGAACAGGTCGCGCACCGGTTCGATCAACCGTTCGATTTTCAGCAACTGGCGCGACTCGGCCATGATCGCACCGATCAGGAAGGCGCCCAGCACCATGCTGTACTCGAGTTTCACCACCAGCAGGCAGAAGCCGAAGCACAGCCCCAGCACGGTGATCAGCAACATTTCGTTGCTCTCGAATTTCGCCACGTAGGCGAGCAGCCGCGGCACCAGCAGAATGCCGATGACCAACGCAACTATCATGAACAGCGAGAGTTTGCCGACCGTGGAGAACACCTCGCCGGAACTGACCGAGCCACTGACCGCGATGCCTGAAAGCAGGGCGATGATACCGATGCCGAGAATGTCCTCGACGATCAGCACGCCGAATATCAGCTGGGCAAAGCGCTCGTTCTTCATCTTCAGGTCGTTGAGCGCTTTGACGATGATGGTGGTCGAGGAAATCGCCAGGATCGCCCCGAGGAACAGCGAATCCATGGTGTTCCAGCCGAACCAGCGGCCAATCTCGAAACCGATCCAGATCATCAGCACGATTTCTAGGAACGCTGCAATAAACGCCGTAGCCCCCACCTTGAACAGCTTGCGCAGGCTGAACTCTAGCCCCAGGCAGAACATCAGGAAAATCACCCCCAGCTCCGCCAGGGTCTTGATCGTGTCTTCGTCGTGGATCAGGCCAAACGGTGGGGTATGCGGGCCAATGATGAAGCCGGCAACGATGTAACCCAGCACCACTGGCTGCTTGAGCCGATGAAAGAGAATCGTCACCACCCCGGCGACCAGCATGATCACTGCCAGATCCTGGATGAAGCTGATGGCATGCATGGCGCGATACTCCTTTCTCGATGCCCGGGCAGACCGCTCCTCTGCCTAGGCAAACCCGAGCGAGCAGCAAGTACATACTGTATTGAATGCAGGAAGGCCCATGATGCATGGGCGTACTCAGGTTAACATCGCACCCCGCCGCAAAATGCCGGTGCAATATGTAGAAACAGATCGGCCGGTTAACGGCCCCTGATGGCATGATCGGCGTGACGACGGAGCGTCAGCCAACGTCCCGTACCAGGAAGGCAAAACTTCAAGAGGGGAAACAGAAGTGTCAGCAGATACCCGCCCCGATTCAGCGCAACCTCACCGTGAGCACACTATGGAACCTGGAAACGCCCAGCTGAGCATGACCGTCCTGATGACCCCGGACATGGCCAACTTTTCTGGCAACGTACATGGCGGCACCCTGCTCAAGTACCTGGACGAAGTGGCCTACGCCTGCGCCAGCCGCTATGCCGGCAGCTATGTGGTCACCCTGTCGGTCGACCAGGTGATCTTCCGCGAGCCGGTGCACGTTGGCGAGCTTGTGACGTTCCTGGCCTCGGTCAACTACACCGGCAATACCTCCATGGAGGTGGGCATCAAGGTGGTGACCGAGAACATCCGCGAGCGCTCGGTGCGCCATTCCAACAGTTGCTTCTTCACCATGGTTGCGGTCGACGACAACCGTCGCCCGGTAGCAGTACCGCCGCGCCAACCGCATTCAAGTGAAGAAAAACGCCGTTTCCTACAGGGCCAGCAGCGCCGGCAGATCCGCCAGGAGCTGGAAAAGCGTTACCAGGACCTGAAGACCGACGCGCTTTAAACCGCCAGGCGCTGCGCCTCGAAGCGCACGCGCGGATGGGCGATACGGTCTTGAGCCCGCACCAGCTGCAACTCGTAGCGGGTGCAGGCCTGGGTTTCCAGCAGTACTTCATGCACTGCCGCTGCGGTGTACTCGAACGCCTGCACCCAGCTGTCACCCAGCAATACCCGTGCGAGGAACAGCCCGGAGGTCAAGTCGCCGACCCCGACCGGCTGGCGCGGGAATGCCAGCAGCGGGCGGCGCAGGTGCCAGCTTTCGTCTCGGGTGACCAGCAGCATCTCGAACATGTCTTCGGCACGCCCCGGATAAGACAGATGCTTGACCAGCACCACCTGTGGCCCGCGCTCCAGCAGCCCACGAGCCATGCTGACGCAGTCTTCCAGCGACTGCGCCCGTCGGCCGCAGAAACTGTCCAGCTCCAGTTGGTTGGGGCACAGTATGTCCGCCTGGGCCGCCGCCTCCTCGAGCAAGAACTCGCTGACCTCCTGCGGGACGATGCAGCCCTTCTCCGCGTGGCCCATGACCGGGTCGCACAGGTACAGCGCCTTCGGATTCACCGCCTTGATCCGCGCGACGCCCGCGAGTATCGCCCGGCCCTGTTCAGCGCTGCCCAAATAGCCAGACAGCACGGCATCGCAGTGGCCTAATTCACCGATGTTGGAAATGCCTTCCACCAGCGCAGGAATTTGCGCTGGGGCAAGCACTTCTCCTGCCCACTGGCCATACTGAGTGTGATTGGAGAACTGCACGGTGTTGAGCGGCCAGACATTGACCCCGATCCGCTGCATGGGGAACACCGCGGCGCTGTTGCCGGCGTGGCCGAACACCACGTGGGACTGAATGGCGAGCAGGTGCGGGGTACGTTTCATGCGAGCGTTTTCCAAAGCTGTTTCAAGGATTGTGCGTCGCGCAGTATGAACTCGATTGCCACCTGTACGACAGGCCAGGGACGCAGTTAAGCTGGATCGACCTGTTTGGAGCATATGCAAATGTTGACCCTGGAGAATCTCTTCGTCCTGATGCTGGTGGCCACGGCAGGCGCTTGGTTATGGCACAACCATGGGCTGCGCGAAAAAGCCCTGGAGCGGGTCAAACAGCACTGCGCCAAGCTTGACCTTGAGTTGCTCGACGATGCCGTCGCCCTGAAGCGCATCGCGTTCATCTGCGACGCCAGCGGCAGAAAACGCCTGGCCCGGGTGTATGCCTTCGAATTCACCGTCACCGGCGAACAACGCCACCCAGGCACGGTGACCCAGTTCGGTGCCCACAGCGTGCAGATCGAACTGGCGCCCTACCCGTTCGAAATCAATACCCCGCCACGCAGCGGCAACGTGATCGAGATGCAGCAGTGGCGCCAGGAGCACAATCGCTGGCGCAACTGATTACGCCACACGGCATTCATCCAATGCGGCTTGCAGGGCTTGCTGAGGTTGCGGCTGGTCGAAGATCAGCTCGATGCGCGTGTCCTTGCGCCAGTCACTCGCCTGCCACGCTGGCAGGTCGCCGTCGATGCCGTTGAAGGACTGCCAACCTTCCGAGGTGTGGATAACACCCTTGGCCCGCCGCCAGTGAAGCCCTTCAAGGAAAGCGCTCAAGGCCTGTGGATAAAACTGCTGGCTGGGATGCCAGCGCCAACCGATGCTCCAGCCTCCCTCACCTTGCTGAGCGTGACAAATTGGCTGATGAGGATCTGTCCACAGGGTAGTCAAGCCTGTGGATGGACTATCCACACTGGTGTTATCCACAAAAAACGGTAAACAAGCCTCTGTGGATGAAGATGGGAGGCGGGAAATTGCTAACATCCCCTGCACTGTCCAACACCCAGCAATTGCGGGAAATTCCTTATTTATCAACAGCCTATGATTTTCATCAACACCTTCGCTCTTGTTGAAAATCACCAGTGACGTCGCCTGTAACGCCTCTAGTTGTGCACAGGGCAACGCATCACCCCGCATCAGTGCTTGAGCATCCACGACCATCACCAGCGGCTGCACCGCCAGCACACCCTGCCAGGGGGCCTGCCTCAGCTGATTCAATAACTGCAGGGGATGCCCCAGCCCCGAAGGCTCGATGAACAAGCGATCCGGTCGAGCTTTGCGCAATAGGCGGCCCAGGCCGACCTGGAACGGCGCGCCATTCACGCAGCATAGGCAACCCCCTGCCACTTCCGCGATGGCGATGCCGTCTTCATTGCGGCTGAGAAGCGCCGCATCGAGGCCAACCTGGCCGAATTCATTGACCAGCACGGCCCAGCGCTCACCGGCCGGGCGCTGAGCCATCAACTGGCGAATGACGCTGGTCTTGCCAGCCCCCAGAGGGCCGGCAATGACGTGGGTAGGGATGTTCTGCAGCATGAGCCTACTTCTGGGCGGATTTCCCCCAACTATGCCCCTTCATGCCAGCCAGTCAAGGCTGAGCAGCAGGCGCCTGTCCTGGCTGGCCGGCGAGCGATGAACCAGCCCTGCACCTTCATTACCCTGCCATTTCTCACCCTTGAGCACGGCAACATCCCCAGGGTGCAGGCTTTTGATGTTATCCACAGGCGCTGCAGCGCGTTGTAAACCGGCCCGTTCGATCGACCCCTCTTCCAGCCATTCGCTGCCGGGGCCCACGTAAGTGGTCAACAGCCGCACCGGCACGTTATCCACATGGAATCGCGGGCACATTGCGCCTTGCAGTACCCGCAGTCGGAGCCCCACGCGCCGGGCACCCAGCAGGCAGGTGTAGGCCGCAACCAGCCAGCGCACATCTGCCACGAAGCTCTCGTAGCCATGCAGGTCAGCTGTCTCCCTCAGCAAATCGGGAAGTAGCACAGGCTCATGCTCACTGACATCGATTACTCGCTGGTCCGCCAGCGGTTGGCCGAGGCTTACGGCCAGCGTTGCGAAGTCTTCAAGCTGCGCTGGCAGGCGACGCTGCCAGACCGCCAAATTGACGCCATCCTGAAAAATGTCGGTCAGTACCTGGGTTGAGTGCCCCACGCTCTGGCGGATATCCACAGGCCGCAAGGCAGGCTTCATGCGGCCTCCTCGGCATGCCAGGGCCCGAACGGATCTTGCAGCCGCAACCAGCTCATCGGCCCTGCCTGCATCTCCTCATCACTCAACAAGCAGGCGTCAAGCTCTGTGGATAACTTAGCAAAATCGATGTTCTGCCCGATGAAGACCAATTCCTGACGGCAGTCGCCGCTCTCTGCTACCCAGTGTTTGAGGATCTGGGCCGTGCTCTGCTCATCCTGGGGCCAGTGCTCCCTTGGTACGTATCGCCACCAGCGCCCAGCCAACCCATGGCGCATCATGCCGCCTGCTTGCGACCAACTGCCGGCCTCCTGGAATTTGCTGGCCAGCCAGAAGAAGCCTTTCGAACGCAGCAGCCGCCCGTTGCTCCAGTCCTTGTGGATAAAGTCGAAGAAGCGTTGCGGGTGAAATGGCCTGCGGGCTTCCCAGGTGGTTGCAGCAATGCCGTACTCTTCGGTCTCAGGCACATGCTCCCCGCGCAGTTCCTGCAGCCAGCCGGGGGCCTGTGCAGCCAGCTCGAAATCGAACAGGCCGGTATCTAGAATCCGCGCCAGCGGTACCTCGCCCATGACCATCGGCACGATCTGCGCCCGGGCATTGAGGCTGCGCAAAATCGCCAGCAGTTCCTCGCGCTCGTGCTGGCTGATCAAGTCGATCTTGCTCAGCAACAGCACATCGGCGAACTCGACCTGTTCGATCAGCAGATCACTGATGGAGCGCTCATCGTCATCACCCAACGTCTCACCGCGGCTCGCCAGGCTGTCGGCTGCCTGATAATCGCGCATGAAGTTCAGGCCATCGACCACCGTCACCATGGTGTCCAGGCGCGCCATGTCAGACAGGCTGCGCCCCTGCTCGTCGCGGAAGGTAAACGTCTCGGCCACCGGTAACGGCTCGGAGATGCCGGTGGACTCGATCAGAAGGTAATCGAACCGGCCTTCCTCGGCCAGCCGTGCGACTTCTTCCAGCAGGTCTTCGCGCAGGGTGCAACAGATGCAGCCGTTGCTCATCTCGACCAGCTTCTCCTCAGCACGGTTGAGGCTGACATTGCGCTGGACCTCGCTGGCATCGATGTTGATTTCACTCATGTCGTTGACGATAACGGCGACCCGCAGGTTGTCCCGATTACGTAGTACATGGTTGAGCAAGGTGCTTTTGCCGGCGCCGAGAAAGCCGGACAACACGGTGACGGGAAGACGATTGGACATGGCGAAACCTCTTCAGGCAGACGCATTCGAAACGATGCATTGCATAATGTTATAAAGTAACAATACAATTTCGCCAAGCCGTACTCGTCGGAAGTTTTCTCGGGAGATGGAAATGAGCCTGTCACGTGCAGTCGCGATGCTGCTGCTCGCCGCACCTTCACCGCTGCTGGCCATGCCGAACAGCAGTGGGCTGGCGTTATGCACGCGCAGTGCAACCCTGCTGGCCTGCAGGGTTGCTGACGGCAGCTATTACAGCGCGCGCACTGAGGGCAGCCACTTGTACCTGCGCGGCTTCGATAGCGCGACTCGCCGGCTGTGGGCACAAACCAATAGCCGCTACGGCACGCTGACATTCTTTACCGGCCTGGCCAGTGACGGCGAATCCTGGGTTGGCTACAGCCGGCGGGTGGGCTGGACGACGCTCAACCGCGTCTCCAGTTCAAGCGGCCAACATTTCAATCTGCATTGCAGCCTGATCGGCGGATGCCGATGACACACACCTTTTATGCCTGGTATTGCTCATGACTAGCCTGACGCTCCCTGATATCGCAGCACAGACACAGCAGCACGCAATACCACTCGATTGGGTCGGCATGTGCGGGATTGCCCTGCCAATACAATTTGATGGGCGCACAGTGGCGGCCCACGCGGATGCCGGCGTGAGCCTGGTAGATGGCTCGTCGCGCGGCATTCACATGTCTCGGCTGTACCTCTCATTGCAACGGTTGGAGCACCAACCTCTGAGCCCATTGGCAATCCGTCGCTTGCTGACAGATTTTCTGGTCAGTCACCAAGGCTTGGCCAATGCGGCGTATCTGCGTCTTACCTTTGAGCACTTGCTGAAACGGCGCGCGTTGATCAGCCCATTGGCAGGCTGGAAATCTTATCCGGTAACCGTCGAGGCACGGGTCGAGAACGAAATGTTCCACGTGGAACTATTTGTCCAAGTGCCCTATTCATCCACCTGCCCTTGCTCGGCAGCACTCGCCAGGCAATTGATCCAACACCAATTCCAAGCAGATTTTGACGAGCAGTACGTGGACCGCGATGTGCTTCTGAAGTGGCTAGGCAGCAGCCAAGGCATCGTTGCCACACCTCATAGCCAACGAAGCTTTGCTGATGTCCACACACGTTTGCGCGACGGTCTGGAGGCCTTGCCTGTCACCCAGCTGATTGACTCAATCGAAGCCAGCCTGGGTACCGCTGTACAAACAGCTGTGAAGCGAGCCGATGAACAGGCGTTCGCCTTGGCCAACGGCCAGAACTTGATGTTCTGTGAAGATGCCGCCCGGCGACTGCACGCGTCGCTGCGACAGTTGGATTGGTGCACGGCGTTCAAGCTACGCGTGGAACATGCAGAAAGCCTGCATGCCCACGACGCGGTTGCCTGCAATCAATGGCAGTGGTGAACGATCATGTGCGCGGTTTGACTGTCCCGCAGTCGCTACCCAACCAAACGGCACGGGTGTTCATGCTGCCCTGCTGCTGGACGCCCGAAGCATTGAAGGTTCCGTTGACCTGGGTAGTGAATTCCTTGTCGCTGAGGAAAGTTGCCTGCCCGCTACCCTGAGCCTTCGGGCAGCTGAATTGAAACTTCCAGACATTACCCGTGCGGTCGGTAATCTTCTGCGTGCAACCCGACTTCGGGTCTTGCAGAGGGATGTCGTTGGTCTGCACCTGCTCCGGGGTGAGGCATGAGCGGACGCCGTTACCGCCCACAGTAACGCCCTGCTTGGCCAGCACCCCTTCCATCATTGCCCGTTGTTCTGGCGGCAGGTTTTTCAGCTGGCCGAGCATGAACTGCATATCCGGCAGCGGCTTGCCATCGACCTGCATGTTGCTGGTGGTCAGCTCCCACAGGCCAGGTTGCAGCATCTGCGCATGCACCAGCGGGCTGCTCAGGCCTACAGCCAGAGCCAACAGTGGCAGACGAATCTTCATGGACGAACGCTCCTCGAAATAACCGGCTCTGTGGCCGGGCTCAGGCTTAGACGCCAAATCCGCTTTCAGGTTGCAAGGCGGGCCTGGAACGTGTTCTGTTATCCGCTGTGTATTCGGCAAGCAGGATGCGTATGGATTACCACAGCCCCTACTTCTTCGGCTACGTGCTCGGCGTCATTCACTTGCTAGGCATCATCGCTGCACTGCATGCGGTGTTCACCGTGCGTACCGCCCAAGGTGCGATTGCCTGGGCGATGTCGCTGATCTTCATCCCCTACTTCACCCTTGTCCCTTACCTGGTTTTCGGCGCACGCTCCTTTTATGCATACATCCAGGCACGGCGTCAGGCCAACCAGGAGATGCACGTGGCCATGGCCAATCTCAACTGGCGGCCGTGGGTGGAGGAAGCGCTCACTGCCCGCGAGTCCGAGAGTTATGCGGCGTTAAGGGCCATGCCAAAACTTGGACGGATGCCTTGCCTGGCCAACAATCAGGTGAAGCTGCTGATCGATGGCAAGGCGACCTTCGATGCCATCTTCGCTGCCATCGGCCAGGCCCGGGAAGTGGTCCTGGTGCAGTTTTTCATCATCCACGACGACACCCTCGGCAAGGCACTGCAGCAACTGTTGCTGCGCAAGGCTGCCGAAGGTGTGCAGGTGTTCGTGCTCTATGACCGGGTCGGAAGCCACGCCCTGCCCGCCAGTTACAGCCAGATGCTGCGCGACGGCGGTGTGCAGATCCACGCCTTCGCTACCCGGCGCGGATGGTTCAATCGCTTCCAGGTCAACTTCCGTAACCACCGTAAGATTGTCGTCGTCGATGGTGTGGCCGGGTTCATTGGCGGGCATAACGTTGGTGATGAATACCTGGGTGAAGACCCTCGCCTTTCGCCCTGGCGTGACACCCACGTGCAGATAGGCGGGCCGGTACTGGCCTGCCTGCAAGAGTCGTTCGCCGAAGACTGGTACTGGGCAACGCGCCAGCTTCCACCGCTGATTCTGCCCGACACCTACCCGGACAATGGCGTCCTATGCCAGGCCTTGGCCAGTGGCCCGGCAGACCCTCAGGAAACCTGTTCGCTGTTCTTCATCGAAGCCATC
>Ga0160462_100252_pt1 | contig 18368 bp, 6 predicted proteins | sample HID1975K_E6MG_FD_108219 | JGI IMG/M metagenome (GOLD analysis project Ga0160462, IMG submission 108219) | Enriched soil microbial communities from UW Madison campus, WI, USA - HID1975K_E6 MG | ecosystem: Environmental > Terrestrial > Soil > Unclassified | place: USA: Madison, Wisconsin | collected... | reverse complement strand
TGGCTGGATGCTTAATTGCTTTCACGCCAAATATCCAGTCGCCAGTATTACAGCTTTTCTCCGAGTGCAACCACACTCGAGTCGATGAGGGGACATCCACGAACTTGAAGAAGGTGGCCACGTTATCGCCACATCCTGCGTCCGTGAGCTTTTTCTGTATGATTTTGCCCACGGCCGGTACACTGACGCTACATGTTTTACCCCCCGGGAGCTGGGGGCCGTCCATTTTCTCCGCGAACGTAATAGATCCCCGTGGTGCCTGCTGAGTGTTTACCGGGCCCGCGCTGGCTACAGGGCACCCAACCAAACCACCCACCAGCAGGCTTATCAATAAATAACGCTTCATTGGTTAGTTCCTTTATCGTGATTAGTCAATCGAATGATCGAAGTATCACCGGACGTCGGCCGCGAGGGCACAGTGTGTACCAGAACGTTACGATCGCCGATGGTGTCAGCAGGCAGATAATCGATTTGTATTGAATGCAAATTGCCCTGTTCGTCGCGTAGGTGTACAAGTAATGGTCTGGACAATCTCTCGAAGCTCCACTTATTGCGGGCCTTGCCCAGCTGGGAAGTCCTGTTACGGAAGTTCGCAATCACCAGACGTCCAGCTTGATACTGCGAGCTCACCTCCCGCGGATAACCCAGCCAATCGAGTACCTCATCCAGGTCCCAATCGAAGGACACCCGGGTCGGTTTTGGAGCACCCTGATTCTGGAAAATATAGCCGGTATAACTGTGCCACCATTCACTGGCGTAACTGCTTTCCCAACGCACCATCGAGGTATTCACAAGGTCACTGTCATTTTTGTTGGCCTTCACGAATTCGGCCGTGTAGAACGTCCCTTTTGCGTAGTCCAACGACCAGTAATCGTCGGTCACCGGATGCAGGTCGAAATCTGCGCTCTCCGGATCTGCCCCGCCCTGGTCACCACCGCCCCCCGCTACCCGCGTGCGACGGAACGAGTAGTCGTCGTCTTTATAATGCTGCGGCGGGCGTACCTGGACCTCGATGGTGGCATTGTTGTGATCTGTGGAATTTGAGTAGAACCACTCGCCGTCGTCCTTCTTGAAACCGGCGAAAAACACTTGCGAAGTCGTAGCTCCGCGCCGATGCAGGTACAACTCCATGCGGGCGGTACGCTCCTCGGCACCAAGCGCCGTTGCAGGCGCCTCCGCTGGCCCATCAGGTGTCATGAGGCTCTGATTGGCGGAGACAAAGCGGTTCGGACTCCGTTTGACCCGCCAGACCTGGCCATCGGCTGAGCTTATCCCGTCCACATCCGCATGCAGCTCGGCAATCTTCTGCCTCGAGTAGTCGAACAGCCCCATGCTGGCAAGCTCAGTCGGGCTTAGCTTGTAGTCCTTGCCATCCACTGGATTGGTTTCGACGGTGAGCTGGACCTCCAGTTGCTGGAAACCATTGGCGTTGATTGCGCCAACCGTACCCCCAGAGCTCTTGCCGACCGTAAGGGTGAAGCGCTGTAGCGACACCCAAGTGCTGGTGGCTTTCACATCGGTCTCTTTCACTACGCTGTAGCCCGCAGCGAATACGACACCGTTGCGCACCACTTCACAGGTCACCACATTGGGTTGCGCAATGTGCAACCCGGAAGCGGTGAACTGGCCTTGTGCCGTAACCCTGCCCGGCCCCGCCAGCATCCGCCAGCGCCGCGGCTCATTGGGCATGATGCGGTTCACTTCGCCAAGCCCGGTAGACTCCCCGTAGCCAAGCCTGGGTACGTACGGCGGGTCGAGCGAAACCAGCGGCTGGTTGTACTCAAGGACCAGCGCACTATGGCCCGCTTGATCTGGGCCAGCTTGCACTGAGCCAGCCTGCAATTGCTGCACGCCGATAACCCGCCGGCCGCCCTGCTTCGGCACAAAGCGCGATCTTCCATTGTCCAGATAGGCTATCTGACCCAGCTGCTCCCCGAGCATTTCAAACCTGACGTCATCCTTCCCCGCATTCCACAATTCGATCCCCTGCGAGTGCTGTTGCGGGCGGTATGCGCCGACGGCAGGCATCGCCAGTATCGGCTCGGAGATCACCAATGCGCGAGCGGCGGCGTGATAGGTCAGGCCACCTTCCTCGTATTCAGCCTTGATGATGACCGTCAGTACCTCTTGCCCCATATCTTGCGCTGAAGGGGCTTGGTAACGGCCATATGAATCGATTCGCCCATGCCCTGCATCGTCATGGCTGTACGGGTTGATCGCCGACCACTTGGTAGCGCGGATCACGTTGTCATTACCATCGTACAGATCGAATTGCTGCGTCTGGCCGGCTGTCACCACAGCGCCCATGGTCGGCTTCACAGTCAGGCTGGTGCGCATCGGCTCGATATTGCCGAAAAAGACCAGGTCCAACGGCTCATGATACGACCTCTGGACGAAAACATTGAGCCCAGGAAACAGCAGCTGGGCGAGAATATCCACGCCACCATTGTCGGCATATTGACGCAGCTCATGGCTCACCACCACGGTTGCCGAATAATCCCCGTCGGGCAGCAGATAGGGGAAAGATTCGTCTGGCGGCAAACCATCGGACGAGATGCCGCGCACACGAATACACACCACCACGGCACCATCACCGTAGTTGCGCGCAGTTCGCACTCGCGAACCGGGTGCTGCCTGGGTGCGCACGACGAAGTTCGTCGGCACCAGCGGGCCGTAGCCGGAAAAACTCACAGTACCCAGCTCGAACATGGAGCATCGGTCTGGCATGTCAACCATCCAGGTTTCCAGTGCCGTGACCAGTTGCGGTGTGAGTTCGGCATTATCTTCGAACAGGTTGCTGCTGAACCGTACGCCCTTGGCCAGGTTGAGGGCAACGCGGCCGTACGGGTCCACCTCACCGCGCACCAGTTCCAGGTCGAGTTCCATTTGCACCCTGTAGCCCAACGCTTCGGTGATTTCGAAACTACCGATCGACCCGCCCGCGTTGTTCACCGAACCTTTGATGATGTTCAAGGTAAGGGTTGCTTTGGAGTTGCCCAGCGAAGCATTGATGAACGACAGCAACGGCGCGCCGAATTCCAGCTTATCGAGCCTAACGGCATCGCCCACGCCAGCGCCTGTCAACGTGTGACTGAACGCCGGGAGGTAGCTGTTATCCTGCAGACGAGTCACGTACTGCTGCTCCAGCAAGCGGTTGAGCCGGGACCGACTGTACACCGCGAGTGCACCCCAACCTTGCGTCACAGGCCCCTCGGCCATGGTTTCAAGCAAATATTTCAGGGAATTGGACATGGTCTCAACCTCCAAGCGATGGTGATTGAGCCACGCGCAGGCCTGCCGGGCTGGCAGCGCGACGCGTGGCTTCGAAGTGCAGGGACAGGGGCAATGGCAGGATCAGGTGGCCTTCGAAGTTGAAGCCCATCATTTCCCATTTGGCGGTGATCAGCGTGAAACGCGCATCCGGGTCGGCAGAGCCGGGGGAATAGCGGCCGGTCTCTTTGTCGATCTGGCCGGTTCCTTCGATAGGCAACGTCCATTGCGTGTCTGACCTGAGCGCGCCTGCGGCCCACCCGTGCAACTGCAGCTGGCCATCAGGCAGTTGTTCAACCTCGATTTGCAGTTGAGGACGCCGCTGGCGTACCAGCACATAGACCGTACGTTGCTCGTCTGTTTGGATGTTGTGCACTTGAACCTGATCAAGCAAGTAGGTTTCGGGGCCTTCCAGTTGGCTGCCGGCGGTATAGGTGCAACGCCTGCCATCACTGTCAGGCCTCACCCAACCCCGCCCCTCCTCGCCGGCGCCGATCACCGACCAGGCAAGGTCGCCGCTCAGCGTGCCCGCCGTAAGCGTCAAGGTATCGTCGCAGTAGCAGACCCGGATCAAGGGGTTGACCGTCAGCGTCCCGAGCGCCACTGTCGCCATGGTGGTGCAGCGTTCGCGGGTACGCGGGTCAGTGGCGACGATCCGGACCCGCACTGGCTTACCCTCCATGGCGTGCACAGGCGGCGCTCGGTATTCGCCGTTGTCGCGGCCAATGCGGCCGAGGTCCCCCACCATGCCTGGCAGCGATTCCACGGACCAGACCAGCCCATCGCGCGCCGGCTCCACGGTGAAGGGATACAGCTGCCCAGGTGTAAGCAGCACGGGGCTATCGACCATTCGCATGCCTGCTGTGCCGTAGCCGCTGGCGAACAAGGCCATACCGTCCGGTAATACGTTATGCAGCGGTGCCAAATGCTGATCGCCTGCGAGCGCAATGCCGTCCATCACCTGTTCCGGGATCATCGCCGTCAACTGCTTGGCCAGGCCTTCAAGCACCGCCTGCTTGAGGAGAAATGCGACAAACGCACAAATCTCCTGCCGCAACGCTGGCGACATGTCATTTGGAAGGCCGCTGACCGGGGTCACTTCGGCCGCTTGTTGCCAAGGCCACAATACCTGCCCGAGCAGCATGCATCCCGCGCGCTCCTCAGGCGATGCAGGCTCATTCAGATTGAACACGGTTTGCAGGTTGAACTTGAAAGTCGCCGGGTAAGTTCGCCAGGCGCCACTCGGCTTCACTTTGTAGCGCAGTGTCACCAAGCAGGAAGATTGCCACTGCTGGCAAACCTGGTCATGTTCGAAGGTAGCACTCAGGGGCGACTGAAAGCCCGCCACAACAGGCTGACCCGGCTCGCTGGCCAGATCAACCGCGCAGCAGGAACAGCAACACGCCTGGCCGTGCTGTGCGCCAAGAAGCCCGTGACTCTCGGCCTGCAGCGGCTGCGCTGCACCGACCGCAACCTGAAACGGGTCGCACGAGAACTCGTGTTTGTCTGTTTGATAGTCGCTCGGATGCACCTGCAAGTGCCCGGACGTGGCATCCAACCGCTGCAAATTGTTGTCTGTATCGTAATGGGCTACGAACGCCCCGTCTTTGAGCATGTGCTCGAAGCCTGTGGCGTAGGCGGCGCGGTGCAATAGCGGCGAGGTCAGCAGCACCGCACTGGTGACCGGTTGCTCCAGGTCATCGGGCAGCAGGAACGGATAGTTCGCCCCCTCCCCCGGGAAATCACCCGACGAACCATGGTCGACACCCGCGAACACCACCAGCGCAAGTTCCCCCGTGGCCTTACTGGCATGAACACGCACCTCGCTGCGACGGACCTGCAAATAGGGGTTGCCCGAGAGCTGCTCGAAGCTGATCAGCGGGTAAACCTGCCGGGCGCTGCCCATGTTGCTGAGCAGATCCTTGAAGAATCGGCCGGCCTCCCGCCGTTGTAGCGAACCATCGCTCAGGTACAGCTCGGTGTCGGTGCCTTCCCGCAGGTCAGCGCTCACCCCCTGGGCATCGGCGGTCAGCAACAGGCTCTGGGTTACCGGCAGCGGGTCGAGCAGGTCATGCAGCGACAGGCCGAGCAGCCCTTCGGTCTTGTCCATGATCAGATGGCTGCCGCCTTCCAGAGCAATGCGTTGCTGGACCTTGGGCGACGCGTAGCTCGCTTGCAACCCCGCCAATAATGGCGGCCCCATGCGGTAGCCCGTGAGGATGTGGGTGACATCCGAATTTGAAAGTTCGATCTCACCTTCGATATCGCCCAAGGCACTGTCTTCGTGACTGCAATGGGCCAAGGCGACCAGGTCGTTGATCGGCTCGGGACGGGTGGCAAAGGTCAGGTCCCAGTTCAGGTGGCTGCGGTTGTGCTTCATCCAGGCCGTGATGGCCGTGACGCGATTGTCAGACATGATGTGGCCCCGCTAGACGGATGTGCTGAAGGTGTGCATGCAGGTGAACGCTGAGTGACTACAAGCGCGTCGCCCGTTGCGCCGCCTGTTCAAGGGTCTGATAGGCCTGGCTGTGCTCGCCCAGCGGCAGCGGTAGCACGATGAAACCCTCGAAGGAGAAGTTGGGCCAATTGGGGATCGGCTCCCAATAGGCGCGAACTACACAGAAATGCGCTGGGCTTGCGGTTTCGGCCTGGTAATAGAGCTTGCCGTCTTCATCGGTGTTGATCCGCCCCGGGCCATGCACCACCGACAACTCGCTGACACCTACCTGGCCGCCGCCACTGACCGACAGCCACACCCTGCCTAGTTGGTCATCAAGCTTGTCTACGATCACATCATCGGGACGGTTGCCGTTGCCGGTCATCTGGGTAACGATGCACAGGGTCCGACTCTCGCTGGTCTGGCGGTTGCTAACCTCAACCTCTTCGACGATGAACCGCTCGCCGGGCAGATTCGCACCCGGAACGTAGGTGTTGGCTGTGCCGGCGGCAAGCGCCAACCTGCCATGGGCTTGCGAGCCGAGAATGCGCCAGTGCAGCTCTCCTTCTGCGACAGTGTCGGCCTTCAGGCTGACGCCCGCGTCGCCCACCTGGCACACTTCCAGCAGCGGGCTGATCTGCAGTGCGTTCTTGACCACGGTGAGCAGGGCCGAACTGGCGAACCCCGTGTCCGGATTGGTGGCGGTGACACGTACTCGGGTGAATGCATCTCGAATGCTCGAGGCCCCCGGCGCCAGATACAGGCCATTGGTGTGCTGGTCGAAATTGCCTGGATCATCTGGCGAGCCCTCTACCGACTCGGCCGACCAGGTTACGTTGGCTTGCCCAGGGACGGTGGCAAGCCGCAACTTGCTGCCGTGGCTCACAACCTTTTCCAGCGGTGTGACGGCGAATGTGGTCGACTGGGGAGCGACGCTGCCGAAACAGGCAACATCGCTGGGCAAATGCTGCTCGCCGCTGAGTATGGCCCCTCCGAAGTTCAGTTTGATGGTTGATTCGACCACTTCACGCATGTAAAGAGGTGTACGAAGGTCTTTGTGAAGCGCACTGCGCAAAGCGCTAAAAACCCCCTTCCCCGAAGCGGCTATAAATGCTTCGTACGGCAAATTCAGCGCCCAACTAAAATGCGCGAGCGAATGTGCACGCGCTTCGCCCTCGTAGGGCTCGCCTACCAATTTTCGCGGCAGGTTTCCAAAGGGGTAAGGCGCCGCACCGCTTGAGAACTTCAACATGGTCAATTTACCGCCATCAACATCACTTATGTGCCATTCACCACTGATTGATAACCGGATGTCGCAGATCCACTGCCCAGTAAAATACCCCCCCATATCGTAGGTTTCCGGCCACGACTTGATTGTTTCATAATCTCTGAACAGTGCATCGCCTGAATGGACTGTCTGCAGATCCATGAACGCGCGATCGTTTGATATACGAAACTTCAGCAGATCCTTCAGCGGCAGCTCAGGTGTAGTAATGTCAACCCATGCGCGACAATGAATTCCCTTGATTGGGCTGCTGTGTTCGTAGCTGGAAACATAAGTGTCTCGCTCTTCAGGTATCACACCTGCAACTGCAGTCGCGGTCAGGTCACCGTTTTCTGCACGTTCGATTTTCAGCTCAAGGTCTTTGAAAATTTCTCGCGGAAGACCATTTAGCAACGTCCCCAGCATAACGATGCGCCGATCAAACAGCACCGTCGCCGAATAAGCATCACTGTCATCAGGAAGCAAATAACGGAACTCGGGGCCTGGCGTGTTCTGCGCCCCCTCACTGGCAACGTTTCGGACCAGCCCCAGCAGTGCGCCGTCTACCTCAGGCGCGTCATCGTCTTGCATCGGGCTCAGGGCGACCGCGGGATTGCGCTGGGTGCGCAGGAGGAACGAGCCGGGCCGCAGCACCTCATCATCGCCGTGCTCGATGCGGCCAAATGACCAGACTCGTTGATGGTCCTCCAAATTCTGGAATTTATCTCTGAAAAATTCCCCGCCCAACGCGCGAATACGTCTGGAATCGGAGAAGGTCAAGACAAAATCATCACTATTTTTCAAATCCAACGTCAGTGCGCCATCGTCATCGACATAGCCAGGCACGTCGGAAAGTTGCAGCCGCAAGCGTAACTCTGGCCCTACCAATGGCTCAATCCGATCAATACGCTGGGGGTACCAATGGCCACCGACCTGCTTCAGACCAACCTGGTTGCCACCGAGGATTTTCATGCGCAGACTGGCGCGCGAACTGGTGATATCGGCATTGTCAAATGACAAACGCGGGTGGTCCAGAATAAAGTTTTGCATGTAAACCTTATAACCATTATCCGGTGGCGTTTCGCCGTTGACCGGAGCCAGGTACGAACTGGTGTTGAAGCGCCGTATATACTCCTGGGTCAATAAAGCATCGGCCTTGTCCTTGTGGATGGCAAAAATCGAATCCCAACCCATCATTCGGCTGCCGGACTTCATCCAGTCCAATACATCCTGTTTCGAATTACTCGACATGAATCACCTCACGCTTGAACGTATGCTCAATCAATCAGTTGAATATCGGGGGCGGGGAAGTCTCGCCAGGTTTCCCCGTTATCGAAACTCGCAGATGCGGTCAGCCTGAAGTAGGTGTCAATTTTCAGGCTGTCGAGAAACGACTTGGGCAGGGTGGCTTCAAAGCGGCCGGCGTAATATTCATCCCCCGTCACAGCCGTCGGCGCACGTAGCGTATGACGGACAACTGGGCCCGGTTTCGAAACGCCCTCCACCTCGATACCCAACAACTGCCCCTCCGCCATGAACGTCCAGGCAACCACACTGCACGAGGCACCCGCCTGCGGGACCTTGCCCAATGATAATTTCCGGTCCGCGGTGCCCCGCACCTGTATGGAGGGGTAACTGCTCGTATCGAAGTCGGCTATGCGCAGCTCGAACTTTTCTGACGTCCGGGGCTGTTCGCCTGAACGTGTGACCGTGTAGTAAACCTCCAGCTGCCTGCCCAGATTCGCCGCCATGTGCTCGCGCCGCACCTTGAACAAGCGCGTATCGCCAGCGGTCGGCCGCGGGAGAATGACGGCTCCTGTGCTGCCGTGCCCTTCCCAGTGCAGCAACACCTGCGGCGCTGGCAGCTCACCATCACCCAGCTCTGCATCTTGCGGAATACTCACTTGAGCGCCACCTTTGAGGTTGCGCGGATGGACGACACCCTGGTGCGAATCGTCGCCTTGTTCCTGGGCCGCATCCAAGATTACCGGTAAAGGCAGGTGAAGCTTGCGTTGCAGGGTCAGCTCCAGCACCTGCGAGCGCCTTTGCGTGCCTTGACGTGAAAACTCGTAGCTGAAAGCCACCTGTGCGCCGCGGTTGTCGTCGCTCTGCAGCCACTCGCGCTCCAGGTGGAAGGCCATGCGCTTGCTGTCCAGCGAACTCGGATCCGCCCGCAGGCTGCGCAGCGTTACGTCGCGCCCTACGGCATAGAGCACCAGCGAATCGCCCAGTTCCAGCTCAGGATAGGGTTCGACCTCCAGCCACAGGCCGTCGCGGTAGGCGTCGTCATCAGGGTCCAGCGTGCTCCCCACAAGCCCCGGGATCCGTGGTGCTTCCAGCAAGGGTGGTGTGGGATCGAGCCAGACAATATCAAAGCGCTGCACCGGAGAGCGGCTGCTGGAACCATCGGCGAACTCGATTCGATAGTCTAGAAAGGCGAAGGAATACAAGGAGACGTTGGCCATGTCCAAACTCCACTGCAGTGGCCGGCCACGATGACGCTCTTCAACCTCAACTACTTGCTCGATCACCTCGCCTTGCATGGATTCGAAGTACCAAGGCTCCCACCGCAGGTAAACCTTGTCGCCCTGGGCCATGGCAGCATACGGAGCAGTGGCCAGTACTACGACACCATTGGTGCTGTTGGCATTGATCGAACAATCATGGGCATCTTGAAGGTGGGCGACCGGCAAGGTCCATAGGCCGTCAGCAGGCCGATCAACAAAGAAGAACCGACGGTCGGACTCCTCACCCACAGGATTTCCTCTCTCGTCCGTGAGCCAGAACGAATAGAACACCTGGCCACCGCGCAAGGCGGCGACGCGGTCGTTAACGATCGTTACTTCGCCGCGGCCCTGCGGATCCAGGCGGATAACCGTCGCCAGGCCATAATGGTCATCGACACTGTTGTCTGCCCTGCAACCCCGCCAGTTCAAAAATATCTCCTGACCACCGCCAACACCGGAATACGAAACCCAGGTGCTCAGATCGGCGTCGCCCAGCGCACCGAGATCTATGGAGTTGAGTCGTTGATCGAGGTGGTCAACATCGGGCCTGTCCATATTTGGGTCTCCGCCTGGAACGTGAGCGAAACATGTGTGGCCACAGATATAGCACCGCAATTGCAGGACGACACCTAGCAAAACTACCAGGTGTCAGCACAGCAAACTTCAATTACTGTCATCGCTAACTTGGCTCGTGCAGACGGCCTTGTGCCTCCTCATCAGCAGAATGAGAATGTTCACTATGAGCACAGAATCCTCAGTGCATTCCAACGCCCTGAACTTCATGAGTTTCATGGAGAGTGGTGTGGATAGCCGCACCGGGCAATACACGCTGGCCATCAAACTTTCCGAACTGGGCGCCAACTACTTCTGCGGGCCCGACATTGAACTCAGCCTCAACTTCAACCCGCTCAATACAGCGGATACTGGCTGGGGGCGGGGTTGGAACCTATCACTTACACAGTTGATCCCGCGCGATAAAAACGTCATTACCACGTCTACCGGCGAATCGTTCAAGGTGACCGGGAGTTCAGGCAAGCAACTGCAGATGAAAGAGCAACGGTTGGCGCACTTTCATCTCTATAGCGAACCTGCAGGGCCGGCTGGCGACAAGCGTTATCGCGTGGTGCACCGGTCGGGCATGGTGGAAATTCTGGAAGAAATGGGCAGCGGTGAGAGGCGCACCGCACTGCCCGTGGAGATCTACTCGGCCACGGGCCACAAGATCGTCCTCACGTACAACGCGTTCAAGCAGGATTACAGAATACTCGGTTCAATCAGCGACGAGCGTGGAATCCTGTTGGAAGTTCAACGCACAGATGATCGGATCGAACTGCGCGAACGGCCTTATGAGGGTGTCAACGGCAAGCCCGTCGCCGTGTATGTGATGAACCTGGGCGATACCGACCGGGTCCGAACCATCGTTCTGCCCACCGAAGAGCAGGCCCACTGGTACCTGGATTACCGAGAGGTGCTCGGCTTGCTGTGCGTGAGCGAGGTACGCACGCCCACGGGTGCCCGTGAGTACGTGCATTACCAGGACGGTGGCCACCAGTTTCCCGGTATCAGCCGAGCGTTGCCCCGGGTCACCCGGCATATCATCGAGCCACGCGGTGGTCAGCCAGCGTTCCAGCGTACCTACGAATATCCTGACACGCGCAACTTTCTAGGTAATGGCGCAGGGGTGGTTTGGGCCGACGATGGGCTGGACAGCTTGTACAAGTCAGCGAGGTACGACTTTGAGTACCAGAGCATCGAAACCTTGCGCGACGACAAAGGAACACCGCTGAACAGCACCACCCGCACCTTCAACCGCTTCCATCTGCTGACCTCGACCAAGACCGTGCAGAACGACTGCGTGCACGAGGTCATAACCTCCTACGACATCAAGGACGCCCCGTTCGATGAACAGGTGCCGACCCTGCAAATGCCGATCAGGCAACAAACACGTTGGTCGCAGGCTGACCCTATCACCCGCAGCCGCATTGAAACCGCCGAAACCCGCTACGACACTCATGGCAACATCACGTGGCGCCAACTCGCCAATGGCGTGACCGAGACCAACACCTGGTACACACAAGTGGAAGATGGCTACCCCGGTGATGCCAATGGTTTCATCCGCCACCTGAAGAGCCGAACCACCACCCCGGCCAGCACCGGCGAGGGTCCAGCCCATATCCGCACACACCAGTATCGCTACCGTGCGTTGAAGCCACTGGCAGGCACTGGCATCACGCTCAACCCCGCGGTTGTCGAGCACAGTGAAACCCTGGTGGACGAGGGCAACCCGACGCAGCCTCTGGAACAGAGGTTTTACAGCTACATCGAAGCCCCCTGGTTCGGGCTGTTGCACGGCCGCCGGTATCAGGAAGTCGTCAAACGCAACAAGCTGGAAAGCACGACCCAGTACCAGTTCGAGCCAATAATCGACTCACCCGACATACATCCGGCACTGGAAACCCGCAAGATCCTCATCGGCTACGACGGCGCGCAACGCTCAACCGTGCAGCGGCGCTCGCTGCTGCATGGCGAGAAGCTCTACGAGCTCGATGAAAATGGGGTTCACACGCAATGGTCGTACGACGCCCTGCGCCGGGTAACTGAAGAATCGGTATCGCCTGACACACCATACGCGGCCCACAGGCGCTACAAGTATCAACTCTGCGCCAACCCTACGGATGTCGCCCGGCACTGGGCCACCAATGCGCGCAATATCACTACCGAAACTGAGCTGGACGGCCTGGGCAGGCCCATCCTGGAAAAACGTGACAACGTTTACGAGGCAAGGCCGGGCAGTTTCTTCGAGATCCTGGCCATCAAGTACGATGCCTACGGCAAGCAGGTACAGGAAAGCGTTACCGACTACCTGGAGGGCATACCGCACCTGCAGCTGGTCACCAAAACCTTGTACGACGACTGGGGCGAGCCGCGCTGCACCATCGGCCCGGACGGCGTGGAGCAGCACGACGTGCTGGACCCGATCGGCACCGCCACTCACAAGGGGGCCATCCGCTGCAGCTGGCGCGAAGGCGGCAGGCTGCAAGCACGCACCCAGGTGCACAACCGCAACGGCAGGAATGTCCGGCTCACCCGCCAGGCACGGGCAATCAGCGGCAAGACCGAAACCTGGCTCAACCTGTTCAACAAGCCGGTCCTGCGTATGCGCCTGAATGCCTTGGGTGATCTGCTCGGCGAACGCCGCTACAGCTATGACGGCCTGGGGCGCGCGCTCAGCGAAAGGGATGAGCGCAACTACACCACGGCGTTCAGCTACGACGCCTGGGACCGGATGCTCACAACGGTACTACCGAACAAAACGGTGCTCGCCCGCACCTATGCCGAGCACGCTGCCGAAGACCTGCCAGCCAGCCTGGTGGTGACCCCGGCCAATGTGTTGCTGCCCGCGCGCCAGATCGGTGCCCAGTACCACGACGGCCTGGACCGGCTGATGGGTGCTACCCGCGGCGACCGGACGGAGTACTTCCTGTTCCGCGACGGTGAATCAATGCCACGTCAGCGCATCAGCCCGGCCGGTGAAACCATCGAACTGGACTATAACCTGCAGCTGACCAACGAACCGATCAGCAACACCGCGCCCGATGAGCGCGCCAGTTTCCACTACGACCCCACCAGCGCGCGCTTGCTGAGTAACGACAACGGCCAAGGCCAGCGGCGTTTCGAATACAACAAAGCCAACCAGCTGACCGCCGAGCATTGGCATGACAATAGCAGCGGCACTACGTTGAGCAGAACCCATCTCAGCACGTTGCAGAATCGGTCGAAAAAAACCCAGGAAGACCCCTACGGCGTCGACACCACACATGAATACGACGACCATGGCCGCCTTGCGTCCACCCTTCAGGGGGAGCTGCGGGCCGACTTTACCTACGATGATCTGGGCCGGCTACAGCTCATCACGAGTCATGACCGGGTCAGCGGCCAGGCACTGGAAACCGAGATCGAATACGACGACCAGGACCGTGAGACCAAACGCATCTGGCGTCAGCCAGGGCAACCGGAGCGCGCCCTGGAGACTGGCTGGGACAAGGATGACCTGATGAGCAGCCGCACCTTGCAAGTGGGCGGGGTGTCTCGACTGGTCGAAGCATTCTTTTACGACACCCACTCACGCCTGTTCCGGCATACCTGCACGGGCCCGGACCTGCCCCGTGATGCGCTGGGTCGCAGCATCGAGTCGCAGATATTCAGCTTTGATGCCTACGACAACATCCAGGTCATCAGCACGAAACTCAATGGCGTGAATCAGCCCGAGCTGGCCAAGTTCATTCACGCCGACCGCGACCCCTGCCAGCTGCAGCGTATCGAGTACACACCGCCACGCGCACAGCCCAATCCTTCCTTCAACTACGATGCCAACGGCAATCTGACCCGTGATGAGCAGGGCCGCACGATTCGCTACGACAGCCAGGACCGTTTGTTGGGCCTGAACAACCCCGGCAGCGCCGACACCTATGGCTATGACGCTGGCGGCTCGCTGGTCAGCCGGCCCGAGGACGGCAAGCGGGCGCTGCTGCTGCATGACGGCCAGCGTTTGCGCATGGCTGTGCGGGACGGCCTTCATACCCTGTACCTGCATCACGGCGAGCAACCGCTGGGCCAGCAGCAAACGGGCACCGGCGCACAATCCCCCCTGCTGCTGCACACCAGCGCCAGCCACAGTGTGGTCGCCGAGAGTCAGGGTGGCAGCACGCGTGCCATTCGTTATACCGCCTACGGCGAGCAGCACGCCGACGATCAGCTGGTCGCCACCCTGGGCTACAACGGCGAAGCACACGACCCGGACAGCGGCTGGTACCTGCTGGGCAATGGCTACCGCGCCTACAACCCGGCGCTCATGCGCTTCCACAGCCCCGACGCACTCAGCCCGTTCGGCGAAGGGGGGCTGAACTATTACGGCTATTGCCAGGGGAACCCGGTGACCTTCCGCGACCCGACCGGGCACTACAGCATCGGCTACAGCGGAACGAGCCAGACGAAGGAGGACCTGGAATGGCACCGCATCTCGCCGCGTGTGCAGCTGGGTGTGGTGGGCTGGATCGGCATGGGCATAGGCTTCGCCTTGGCCGCCGTTGCCTCGGTGGTGGCCGTCGTGGCCACGGCGGGCGTAGCTGCGCCTGCGGTGGCGGCTGCCTGGACGGCCGCCGGGGGTGGGCTGGCGGGGACGGCCGCGGCCGTTTCAGCCGGAGCCGGGGCGTTCGCCGGCTTGTCGCTCGCCGCTGGCATCAAGCTGGCGGCAACGGTGGCTACGGCCACGTTGTCTGTTGCCGGTACGGTATTGCAAACGGAAGGGACGCTTTCGGGACATGAGACGCGCAACAATATTGGGGCGATTCTGAATTATGCGGCGCTTGCGGTGGGGGTGTTCGCAGGGGCACTGAAGTTTGCTCCTAGTTTGTTGAAACCGGGGTCCCAGACTGGGAGCTATACGCTTATTCAATCCTTTAATACCGGCGCCTGGGCTGACGCCACATTACCAGCCGTTAAAAGCGTTCGAAATACGCTCAACACTCAACTCACTAACTTTAACCCAAGACTACCGGGACCCAATTTCACGCTAAAATCCATCCGCCATATATCTTTCGGCAGACCCGTACCAAAGTCTATTAGCATTCGCTCCAACTAGCTTTGCATCTTTGACTCATACATTCGCTGCAAGCATATTAGTAATCTCTGAAACTGAGTCAGCAAGTCAGCACTAACAAACCAGTGCGTGATCCTCACGCACTGGGCACTAACCCCCAAGCAACAACAGTCACCCATTAGATCTTCCCGGAGAGCATAATGAAGCCGCTAACTTCCAACACGCTGAAGCACCACCGTGCCACAAAAGCCCGGCGCAACTATCTGAAGTTACAGGACGCCCCTCCCTCGCCAGCGTGGGACGCACTGGCCGCCCCCTCCGTCAAGGGCATCATCGATCCCAGCGACAACACCCTTGACAAGGACTATTTGAAAAGCGACTTGGACGTAGGAATACCGCAGTTTCCCCACCTGCCGAGCGATCCTTCTGATTTCGTGCAATTACAGCTTCAATACAGCCTGACCGGCGCCGACGATTCCTTCAGCGCTATTGGCAGCATTGAGGTATTAACCCCGCCGCTGGAGAGCAGCCTGTTCCCCTACAGCATGGCATTCCCGCAGGTGGCCATCCCCCGCAATGGACCGCTGTGGATTCGCTATGAAATGGATGACCCCACCGGGTTGTATTATTCGAGCCCTATCAAATTGACCTGCGACAGCGTCGCCCCTTGGGGAGATGACCCCGCGCCCCCGCTCACGACGCCCACTGGCATCATCAACCAAACCTACCTGGCTAACAATCCGGCCGGTATCGAGCTGCTGATACCTGATTATCTCGACAGGGCACCCGGCGACACCTACCAGGCGTTCTATTTGAGCGTTTGGTCCGAAGACGATGAGGAGTACGACAACCCTATCGCCGTAGGGCCCATCCCTGCAAACCTCAAGATCTTCATTCCCGGAGATAGGGTCCGTCAACTGGGTGATGGGAGGTTCTACATCGTCTACTACCTGTTCGACAAAGCGGGCAACCGCAGCCGCATCCGTTTGCCTGCCACTGTCGACGTGGTGCTTACTCCTGAACCCGAAAACCTGCGGCCGCCACGGGTGCCGCTGGCCACAGATGACAGTGTCCTGAGCTTGGCAGACGCCCAGGTGGGTGTAGACGTGGTGATAGACGCCTACACGAACGCCCTGCACCAAGACAAAATCGCCATCACCTGGGGCACGAAGCCACTGGCCGTTGAGCAGATAGGTTCACGTGTATTTCCGTTCTCGATCCGCGTACCCAGCGACATCCTGCGCGATGAGTACGGGGGCGCTTCCAGCGTCATCACCACCAACGTCAGCTATCAAGTGCTGCGTGGCGAGGCCCCCTATGGCCCGGCAGATGCTGACTTCAATGTCGACTTCTCGATTGCAGGCCCTGATCGCCCTTATCCGGACCACGACTGGCCAGACCCGGTCAATGACAAGATGATCGCGCCCACTATCACCAGTTTCACCAACCTTGAGAACGAGATCACTCCGGCAGACCGTGGCCAGGACGCCACACTGACGTTCAAGGTATTCGAGGGTGCCGGGAGTGGCCAGGTAGTGGAATTCTACTGGGGCGGCACGCAAGTGACCGAGAGGCGCTGGGTCGTCGATCAGCCCACCGGCAGCGACAAGGCCGTCACCATTCCCTGGAGCTACATCGAGGCTGCGGGTAACAACGTTGCGCTTCCTGTGCACTACAGCGTTCGTGCCGACGCCAGTGCGATCAACGAACAGGAGTCGCTCCCGCAGTACGTAGCAGTAACGGCCATCGACATGACGCCGGACGATCTTGAATTCCTCGGCGTATCCGGCCGGGGCTGGCTGAATTGCGACTCCATCTGGGATTCCCCCGCCCCTGACGCCGAGCCGGCGATCAGAGTTCAAGTACCACCTTGCAGCCACTTCAGCGTAGCGCCGGGGACCACCATGACCCTGACCTGGAAGGTATACGACGCCAGGGTCGGCGGCAATCCAATCGCTGCTGTGCAAAAAATCGAGCCAGTGGTGTTGACCACAGAGCAGATCGAAAACGGCTTCGTTTGGAGGGTCAAGCCCTATGACCGGCATATCAAGCCGATCTACGACGCTGTGCCGCTAGGGGGGCGCGCGGAGGTGAGCTATGTCATCGAGACGGCGCCGCCTATGCCCTCGAGGCCCACGGAAAATTTGATCAACATGGCCCACCAGGGAACGGGCAACTCCTGTCCAGTGCCCCGCCCCTGAGCAATTCCGGCAGCGGCCATAGCATGGCCACTGCCGGATAGCGCAACAGGAATTTTCCGCGAGCGAAGTAGGAGTTTTCCTACATTTTTCAGGACTTGGCGCACATAACCTTGCGGCCCCCAGACCCTTCTCTCACAAACAAGAGACGCGTCCTACAGAAATTGTCCAGTTCGAGGCCCCCTCATGCCCACTCGCCTGTTCCGCAATTTGCGCCAATGTTCTCAACCCGCCCAGTTCATATTGCTCGGCCCACTGCTTTTCGCCAGTGCCGCCTGCGCAGAAACCCTTATCAGAGAAGATACCCAGCTCGATGCAAGTAGCCCGCAGGACAGTTACCGGGTAAGCCGTCCGGTCACCTTGACCGCAACCGGCGCGACGACCATGCAGATCACCGCCCTGGCGGGCGCCACCGTGAACCTTTCGGACAGCCAGGTCACCGCCCAAACCAATGGCAATGGCCTGGGGCTCAATGGTGCCAGCGCCACCGTGCAACGCTCCATCATCCGCAGCAATACCCGCGGGCTGTCACTGACCCCCGCCGGAGCGGGCAACGGTGCCAGTGCCCTGATCAGCGACAGCGTGATCGAAGGCGGTATTCAAGGTGCCGCCATGATTGAAAGCACGCTGCAGCTGCAGCGCAGCGAATTGCGCGGTACGGGTGACAGCAGCGAGGGCCTGCGAATGACCGCGAGTACTTTGGCTGCCAGGGATGGCAGCACCATCAGCGGCGGCAACTATGGCGTTCATTTGCTGCCTGACAACGGCCGCGGCTCAACGCTGGTCGTTGACCACAGCCTCATCGAGGGCCGCAACGGGCCGGCAATCGCCGTCGGTCGCGGTGCTGGCCGTGGCGCCTCGGCACAGATCGACGTGCTCAACGGCGCGAGCCTTAGCAGCGGCACGGGCGTTCTGTTGCAGGTTACGCAAGACTCCTCCGCCAACTTGCGGGTGAACGACAGCCACATGGTCGGTGATATCGTCGCCGACAGCGGTGGCACCGCCCATGTGCAGCTGGAGAACCTGGCCACGCTCAAGGGCCGGCTTGACAACGTTGCCAGCCTGGGGCTCAGCAGCGGCGGCGAATGGACCC
>Ga0160462_100246_pt1 | contig 18480 bp, 14 predicted proteins | sample HID1975K_E6MG_FD_108219 | JGI IMG/M metagenome (GOLD analysis project Ga0160462, IMG submission 108219) | Enriched soil microbial communities from UW Madison campus, WI, USA - HID1975K_E6 MG | ecosystem: Environmental > Terrestrial > Soil > Unclassified | place: USA: Madison, Wisconsin... | reverse complement strand
GAACAACCATGGCCTGGCTGGAACGGCGCGTTGCAACAAATGTGGGAGCGGGCTTGCCCCGCGAAGCGCCGCGCGGGCGGCGCTCGATCTCAAGGGCCCTAAAAATCCCAAGGCAAGCGCTTCGCGAAGCGTCGCGCAGGCGGCGCTCGGTGTATGCATTACCGCAAAAGCCGAGCCACCCTTCAGAAGTCCCATTTGGTGGTCAGCATCATATTTCTCGGTTCGCCGTAGTAGCTGGTATCGAAGTTGCCCAGCCCGGTGAGATAACGCTTGTCGAATACGTTATTGGCATTGACGGCGAAACTCAGATGCTCGTTGTATTGATAACGCGTCATCAAGTCCACCAACGTGAAGCCGCCTTGCTTGATGCGGGTATAGTCCCCCGCATTACTGCTGTAAACCTGCCCATAGTACGCACTTTGATAACTGATACCGCCGCCAACGGTGACTTTATCCAGCACACCCGGAAGGCGATAACTGGAGAACACCCGCACCACATGCTCAGGCTTGGTGGTCGTCAGCGGATAGCCAAAGATGCGCTTGTCGTCGGCGTCACGGGTACGGGCGTAGGTGTACCCCGCTGACAGGTTCCAGCCCTCGAGCAGTTCGCCCGCCAGTTCAAGCTCCACACCTTGGGTAGTCGCACCGTTGATGGGCTTGTAGATGCCTTCGTTGGTCACCGGGTTGGTGCCGATGGATTCGGCGACGTTGTCCTGCTCGATGCGAAAGACTGCCAGGCTCGCGTTGAGCCGGCCATCCAGGTAAGCCGCTTTCAGACCCGTCTCGTAGCTGTCGCCTTCTACCGGATCGAGCGTCGAGCCATTGGCATCTTTATAGATTTGTGGCTGATAGATCGAGGTGTAGCTGGCGTAAACCGAATACACGTCGTCCAGGTCATAGATAACCCCGGCGTACGGTGTCACCACACCGTGTTGCTGGTAGGCCGAATGGGTGTCATCAAGGCCGCTGTTGGCCGCATAGGTGTAGTCTTCGTTGTACTTGAACGTGCTCAAACGCCCGCCGAGGATGACGGACAAGTCGTCAGTGGGGCGCAGACGGGTGGCCAGGTAGATACCGTTCTGGCTCTGCGTTCGCTCATATTTTCCGTTCTTGGGAAACGCCTGCACGGGCAGGTGGCCGCTCCAGTCAAAGATGCTGCCCGGGACTTCGCTGAATGCCGAAGTGTCGTAGGTGGCGCCCGTCTGGCGGGAGTGCGACGTCATGAAGCCCGCTACCAGCTCATGCTCCCGGCCACCCAGGCTGAATGGACCGGAGACGTTGATGTCGGCGGAGTTCTGCACCCGGTGGCCCTCCCAGCGCCCCCAATACAGGAACATGCCTTCGCCGGTGACGGGGTCAGGATTGCCACCGCTGGCCGACGCCAGGCGGGTGTCATGGTCCGAGGTTCGCTGGTCAAGGCTGACTTTGAGTTTCCAGTCACTGGCCAGTGCCTGCTCCAGGTTGGCGAAGTAGGTCAGTGAGTCGAAATCTCGACGGCTCCAGTCCGCACCTGGGTTGAAGCTGCGAGAGAAATCGGTGCGGCTGCCGTCCGCGTAGTAGACCGGGTTGCCGGTCCAGGTCGAACCACGCGGCGTGACGGCCTGCTGGTCGATACCAAAGGTGACGGTAGTGTCCGGCGTCAGGTCGGCTTCGAGCACGCCGTAGAACACGTTCTTTTTCTGAGAGTAGTGGTCCAGGTACGACTTGCGATCTTGATAGGCCGCGACCATACGGCCGCGAATGCGACCGTTGTCATCCAGCGGGCCGGAAACATCCGCTTCGCTGCGGTAGTTGTCCCAACTGCCGGCACTGGCGCTCAGGGATGCCTTGAAGTCATGGGTCGGTTTCTTGCGCACCAGATTGACTGTGGCCGAGGGGTCGCCTGAGCCGGTCATCAAGCCAGTGGCGCCCTTGATGACCTCTACCCGGTCGATGGTCGCCATGTCTACGTGGGTCGTGCCCTCGTCATAGACACCATCGTAAATGGTGTTGATGCCGTCGTACTGATAGTTGGTGATCGCGAAACCGCGCGCCGAATACTCCATGCGCTCACTGTCGTAAGCCTGACGCGATACGCCAGGCGTATTGCGCAGCACGTCGCCGATATCCAGTGAGCCATGGTCGTCGATCTGCTGGCGCGTTACCACGGTAACCGACTGCGGCGTTTCGCGCAGGGTCAGGGGCAGCTTGGTCGCCGTGGTTGTGGCGCCCGTGGTATAGGAGCCGGTACCTTCGGTGGTCAGGCCCAAGGCCATGCCGGTAATGGAGGTTGCCTGCAGCTCCATGGCTGACGAGTCGCTCGCACCCATCAAGATGTAACGGCCGTCAGCCTGGCGGACGGCCACAACCTGGGTGCCTTGCAGCATGGTGTGCAAGGCGGCTTCGGCGGTGTAGTCACCTTGCAGCGGGTAGCTGGTTTGCCCGCGGGCCAGTTGCTCAGGGAAAGCCAACAGCAATTGCGCCTGTTGCCCCAGTTGGTTGAGGGCACTGGCCAATGGCGCGGCCGGAATATCATAGTGGCGTACCGTGCTGTCAGCAGCGATGGCCCAGCCGGGCAGCATTGCGCTGCAGGTGAAAGCGATGGCGCAGGCCATGGCCGAAGGTGCGTTGAGAGAGGGTCGGGTGCTGTATGGCATGGGTGGGCCGTTCCTGTGAATACTGATTTCTGGCCTATGAGTCTCGTCAGAAATCGAAACGGCTCATCGATACGAGATTTTTTTCATGCACTGCGTGAAGGCTGGCGCAGGTTCACCCACAACCGGGTGAAGCGCTGGACATCCAGTTTGAGGGTGTCGGCCACCGCCGCGATGATTCGCTCGGTGTCCGCCAGCGGATAAGTGCCCCATACCGGCAAACTGCTCAAGGCGTCATCGCAGCCGAGATGGCCACGCCGATAGCGCGCCACGTCTTCAAGAAAGGCCTGAAGCGGTTGGCCATGCGCGACGATCATGCCTTCGGACCAGGCCCATGTCGACGCCTGCAACGCGCTGCGCTCAAGCACCGCACGCGGGCCAAGATGCACCTGCTCCCCGCCCTTCAACAAAAGCGTGCCCGGCGCATGCAGTGAGCGCACCTGCACCGTACCGTTCAACACCGCCAACCGGGCTGCCCCGTTGCTCATGCGCCGGGTACTGAAGCGTGCGCCAGTTGTGCTGACGTGCAGCGGGTCCGCCCGCAGCAGCAGCGGCGCCGTGGCCGTTGTGTCCATCAGCACCTCGCCATCCAGCAGGTCGATATGCCAATTACCTTCAACCCGCCTGGCGTTGACCGCGCTGCGGGTGTTGAGCAACAACTCGAGCTGGCTGCTGAGCACCACGCGCTGCTGTTCACCGACGCCGGTGTGGTAGTCGGCACTGAACTGCTGCACCAACGCCGTATCGCGTGCGCTCCAGCCACCACCGGCGGCGGCAAGCAGCACCGCCAGCCCGGTCATGGCCCGGCGCCTGCTGATGGCTGGGTCAGGGCAAGCGAGCAACGCACGCTTGGCCAATGTCACGTCACCTGCCTGCCGAAATGCGCTCATCTGGCTGGCCAGCGCCTGCGCCCGCTGCCAGGCCAGCTCATGCGTGCGGCTAGCCCCACGCCACTGGGCGAAGGCTGCCAGGGCACGCGCATCGACATCGGCCTCCTGCAAATCCAGCCACCACTGCATGGCTTGCTCGCAAACCTCCACAGGCAAGGGAGCATCGGCACCCGCTGCGGCGGCTTCGACGCGGCTCACTGCCAGCCCGCCGCAGGCGACGCGATCATCAGGCAGCGGGCACCCGCCTTGACGATGTGGCGCTTGACCGTGGCGATTGAAATCTGCAAACGCTCAGCGATGTCGCCGTGGCTCAGACCGTCCAGCTGCGACCACAAAAAGGCCTGCCTCACCGGTATATCCAGCTCGCCAAGTGCTTCGTCCAGCTGCACCAGGGTCTCGAACAGGATCAATTGAGTCGCGAGGTCCGGCGCAACGCTTTGCGGCTCTGCCCGCAACGTCTCGAGGTAGGCTTTTTCGAGGCGCGCGCGACGGTAATGGTTGGACAGAACGCTGCGTGCGACCTTGGCCAGAAACGGCCGGGGCTGCCGGACCTCCAGCGCTTCCTGGCTGGTCAGCAGGCGCATGAAGGTGTCTTGCATCAGGTCGCTGGCGCGCTGGGTACAGTCCAGTTGCCGGCACAGCCAGCGACGCAACCAGCGGTGCTGTTGCGTGTAAAGCAAGGTGAGAGAGTCGGAATCGACGGAGGCCATGGCGGACAGATACGCAAGTCAGTTCTGAATGAGACTTAATATCATAAACAAGGGGTATCTGTATCGCCGGCTGCGCTTGAAGTGTTCCCCCGCCATGGCTCGCCTGAAGAGGCCAGCAGAAACACTTGGCGGCAAGCGCCGCAGTGCCCAGAATATGCCCCCCGCAACCCAAGGATTACCCATGCTCTACGTTGTCATGCTTGGCGGGCGCCACCCCCGCGCCAGCATCGAAGTCCACGATGTGGTATTCGCCCAGGCCGACGCGCTGGAACACACCTATGCGCAATTGCGCAACGCCTGGTTCGGCAGCCCGGGCGGGCTGCACATCGACTCCTGGCTGGAAGTGCATGGCGTGGACGGTTACCGCATCGAATTCACTCAGGCCGCGCCGCAACCCGGGGCCATGCGCCTGTTCTTCCTGAACCTGGGTGGGTACGAGCGCCAGGTCTTCGGCGAGGCCCACCGCTACCTGCTGGTGGCTGCCACCGACAAGGCCGCCGCCAAACGACTGGGCAAGCAGCGAATGGCTGCGGGCTGGTTGAAACCGCATACCGACGCGGTGCTGGATGTCGACGATTGCCTGCCGATCGACCTTGTGGCCGGGCGCTACGTGCAGCTGGTCGAAGGCGACCATCAGGGTATCGTGCAACGCAGTGACTACATCCTGATCTGACCTGCCGGCGCCTGGGGCTGGCCATCGCTCGCTGTGACGACCGCGCCCGGTGCGCACGGGATCATCCGAATATTGAACAGCACAGCCCTTGCTCTCAAGGCTCGACTTCGATCAACCCCGGCGTTGGCTTGCGGAACCCTGCCGTGATCCACATCAGGTACACGCCACCGCACGCCATCCAGGCGATACCTGCCACTACCACCACCGTGCTCAGCAGCGACAACAGGTACAAATTGACGGCGATGGCCAGCATCGGCCCCGCCACGAATCCCACCACCCTCAAGCGCTGCTTGCGCCGCTCGCGCAGGTAGTAGGCGACCACACAGACATTGACAGCGGCAAATGCCAGGAACGCGCCGAAGTTGATGAGCGAGGCGCCCGAACTGACGTCCGCGGCCACACCGATCACCCCCAGCCCGGCGACCAGCAGCAGGTTGAACACAGGCGTCTGCGCCTTGCCATGCAGGCGGGCAAAACAGCGCCGCGGCAACACCCCTTCGCGGCCCATGAAATACAGCAGGCGGCTGGCGCTGACCTGCACCGCCAGGCACGAGGCAAAGCCGCCGATGACGCCGCCCAGGTTGATGACGTCGGCGAAGAACTGCCCGCCCACGGCGATCGACAAGGCAAAGGTGGCTGTCTCCAGGTTGGCGAAATCCCCGCCTGGGTGGCTCAGTTGCATGATGTAGGCGACCGCCGTGAACAGCAGCCCGCCGATGCTGATGACCAGGATGACTGCCCGGGGTATGTCACGCTGCGGCTGCTCGGCCTCCTCGGCCAGCGTAGTCACGGCATCGAAGCCCAGGAACGAATAGGCCGCGATAGCCGCCGCGGCCGTCAGCCCCACGACACTGCTGTGCGCATTCCACACCGCGTGGGTGAAGCCGACCTGTGGCAGGCCTGCCAGGTATTTCAGGCAATAACCCACAAACAGCACCACCAGCGTCACACTGAACAGCGTCAGTATCTTGTTCAGCCGATCGGTCAACGCCATCCCGCTGATGTTGACCAGTGTGGTGAGGCCGATGCCCATCAGCAGCCAGCCCCAGGTGGGAATGCTGGGGAACTGGGCATTGAGGAACACCGCCTGCAGCAACCAGGCGACCATCGGCATGAACAGGTAGGCCAGCAGCACTGCCCAACCGACCAGAAAGCCGCAGCCAGGGCCGAGCAGGCGCTTGGCGTAGTAATAGGCCGAACCCGACACCGGGAACAGCCGCGCGAGCTTGGCATAGCTCAGTGCCGACAACAGCATCGCCCCGGTGGCCAACAGGAAGGCGGTCGGGGCGATGCCGTGGCTGCTCTCGGCAATCACCCCGAAAATCACCATGACCAGGCTGGGGCACATGTAGGCCAGGCCAAAAACCACCAGTGAAGTGAGCGAAAGTCTGACGCTGCTGGAGGTCGCCTCAGGCATTGCCGGCCTCCTTGCGTGCAGCCGCAAGGGCACGGGCCTGCTCGTGAATGAAAAGGGCCATCGATCATCCTCTCTTGTGTTTGTTCTGGGAGGCTGAAGAAGACTCCAAGGGCATGTGGCCCTGGAGAAACGGAAGTGTGCAGGGGATCGCTCGCGAGGATGCTGCCGATCCAGTATGCCGATCCCCGCACGGATTCCTATAACGTCGAATGATTAACCCCGGGGGGTATTACGGCGCCCGTTGCAGGCTGCCAAGGTCTTCACCGGCGAGGAACAACAGCGAGAACAGCTCGCTTTGCGAGTTCACATCCAGCTTGCGGTACACGTTGCGCCGGTGCACTTTCACGGTCTCTGCGGAGAGCTTGAGCTTGGCTGCGGCCTCCTTGTTGGAGTGCCCCGACAGGATCAACCGCACCACGTCCAGTTCGCGCGCCGTCAGCACCGATTCCAGTTGCCGGCGTGCCTCGTCGCGCCCCTGGGCATAACCCAGTGCAGGCTTTGCCGGTTCGCGCTCCGGCAGGCGCTCGAAGTGCAGGCGCTGGCGCATCAGGCCAATCAGCCAGGGGCGCATGAGTTCCAGCAGGGCAAAGGCCTGCGCGCTGAACCGCGCGGCGCCACCCAACGACAGGCAAAGCGTGCGCCCCTCGCCCAGCGCCAGGTTGAACTGAACCTCGTCGGCAACCACGTTGTGGGTGAAATACAGGCGGTAGTAGTCGGTCTGCTGGAAGTGCTCGGGGGCGACATCCGCCAGGCGCACCAGGCCGGTCAGCGGCTGTTCCCGGCTGGCGATGTAGAAGGGGTCCAGCAGGTACAGGCCATTGGCATACTCGCTCACCAACGGGTCGACACCTTCCCGGGCATACGGGCTCTGGTCGAAGATCAGCGGCTTGTCGTGGCTGAACAGCAAAGCCACCCAGCTGTCCACCTCGACGAAGTCCCCCAGCAGCGTGGCCAGCGTGCGCCAGAAACTCGGCCGGTCGAGGTGCTCGATGCACTGGCCGATGCCCTGATGCCACGAAAGATCCTGCAGACTCAGGCCCATGCCTACCCCCGGGTTAACCACTCGGCGTGATTGTTTTAAATGGCGTTGTTTTCATACTTGCATCACCCTTTACAAAAGTCACTCAGCCCGCAAAAGGGTCGGGCGCATCGAAACGGATTGCCCATGAAAATCGAAGTGGTACAGACAACAACGCGCGACGGCGACACCGCCCACAACCTGCAGTGCATCCTGAAGGCGCTGGCCCAGTGTGCGCCGGGCACTGACATTGTGCTGTTCCCCGAGTCGCACCTGACCGGCTTCCTCAGCCAGGCCGAGGTCGGCGCGCTGTCCGAAGCCATCGACGGCGAGGCCGTGCAAGCGGTGGTCGAGGCGGCGCGCCAACACAACATCGCGGTGGTGCTGGGGCTCTACGAAAATGCCAACGGTACGTTCTACAACACCACCTTGTTCATCGCCCCCGAAGGCATCCTGCTCACCTATCGCAAGACCCACCTGTGGCTGCCGGAGCACGGCATCGTGGTGCCGGGCGACCGGTTCTCGACGGTCGAATGGCGTGGCGTGCGCCTCGGCCTGTTGATCTGCTACGACAGCGAATTCCCGGAAACCGCCCGTGCGCTGAAGGCGCTGGATGCACAGCTGCTGTTGATTACCGATGGCCTGGCCGAGCCGGAGGACCATGTGCATCGCGTGTCGGTGATGGCGCGGGCGATGGAGAACCAGGTGTTCGCCGTGGTCGCCAACCGGGTCGGCACCGGGCCGGATAACTGTGTGTTCGTCGGTGCGAGCCTGGCCGTGGACCCCTATGGCCGCGCACTGTTCGAGGCAGGCCGGGGCGAGTCACGCCACAGCGTGACGCTGGACCTGTCGCTGATCTCCAAAGCCCGCGCCTTCCATGACTACAGCGCAAACCAGCGCATCACCCTGCCAGGTGAGCGGGTCGAGCACGCCAATGGTGTGCGTGAACTGATCATCGGGTGAGCAATAAGGCTCAGGCCATTTCTTCCTGACAGGGAAGTAATGGCCTGTGCTCATTTCAACGGGTGCTGCTGCAGGTAGCTGCGCAGATGCTCGATGAAAACGTTGATCTTCCTGGTCGCCCGTCGCGTGCTGGGGTAAACCGCCAGCAGACGCGACCCCAGCGCTCGCTGATCGAAGTGATAATCCCCCAGTATCGCCTGCAAACGCCCCGTGTTCAGGTACGCCAACACGCTCCAGTAGGGGCACGGCATCACCCCTTGGCCCTCCAGGCAGGCCTCCAGCAGCAACTCCAGGTTATCGCTGTTCAACCGCCCACGGCGCTTGACTACGTGACGCTCACCGTCTTTTTCCAGGCACCAGCCTTCCCCCAGCGCCGGGTGCCGGTACACCAGCCAATCGTGCTCAGCGAGCTGGCCGGGGTGGGTCGGCACCCCGTGGCGCTGCAGGTAGGCAGGGCTTGCGCACAGCACCGCCCTGCTCTCGCCGATGTCCTGGGCGATCAGCCCCGGCAAGTCACTGTTGCCCAGGCGTAACGCCAGGTCATAGCGGCCATCGAGCAGGTCGATGTAATCGTCCGACAGGTCAACTTGCAGATGCAGGCCGGGGTGCTGCGCCATGAAGCTCGCACACGCCGCATTGAGGAAAGGCCGGCCGAACGCCAGTGGCCCACTGATGCGCAGGCCGCCCTGAAGGCTGTGTTGCAACTGGGCGATCTCCTCTTCGGACTCACGCATCCGCTGCAGCACCTCCCGCGCACTTTCCAGGTACAGCAGGCCCGCTTCGGTCAGCGCCATGCGCCGAGTGGTGCGCTCGAACAGGCGCGCCCCTAGGCTGGCTTCGAGCAGGCGAATGGCCTTGGCCACCGCTGAAGGCGTTTTGCCCGAAAGCTCGGCCGCCCGGCTGAAGCTGCCGAGTTCGGCGCTGGTGACGAACAATTGCATACCGCCGAACTTATCCACGATTTAGTCCCAGAATTCCCAAGAGTTGTGCCAAAGGCCGGCTAAATAATTGCCTCGCTGGCCTCTAATCTACGCCAAGCACCCTGAATCCCGTCAACAAGCGCTACTCGCAGTCTTTTGCCCGCCTGGCGGATTTTGAACCCAAAAGGTTATCTACCGCTTCTACCAGACGCTGGCCCAACCCAGGGCGGCGGCTGGAGGACCGCGCTCAGGCCCTGCATAAAAACAACAACACAGGCCCCACCCATGACTCGATCCCCATCGTCTTCCCTGGCATTGCTTGCCTACGGCCTCATGCTCAGCACACCCAGCTGGGCGGGCTACCCCTTCACCCTCGACAACCTTGAGGGCGAAGCCACCCTCGGCGCCGGTGGTGCCATGCTCGGCACCCATGGCAACCAGTTCGGCAGCGGCCAGGTCGACCTGCGCAGCGGCGTGAATCAGGGCAACCGTTCGGACTGGCAGGAATTCTTCATCAAGCCAGGCATGACCCTCAGCTACGGCCTGGGGCCTGCTGTGGAACTGCTCGGTGGCGTGTCGGCAGTCGCTGCCACCACCTTCGGCGATGGCGATGCCGGTGGCTACAGCCGCAGCTCCGACGGCAGCGCTGCGCTGGAGGAGGCTTACGCCGGCCTGCGCGTTGGCGACTGGCGCTTCACGGCGGGCCGGCAGAACTTCATGGTCGGCACGGGCTTCATCGTTGCCGATGGCAACCTTGATATCTTCGACGACGGCGCCTACTGGCTCGCGCCGCGCACCGCGTTCCGCGACTCGATGCTGCTCGGGTTTACCCATGGCGCCCTGCAAGCCCAAGGCTTCAGCCTGCGCAGCGACGATCACGCTGGCGACTACCGCTTGAACGGTGTGAACCTGGACTACCGGCTGGCGGACCGCGTTACCCTCGGCGCCATGGCCATGGCGGTCGACGCCTTGGCCAGCCAGGCCGAACGGCTTGTGCCGCGCGACGGGATGCGGGTGTACAACCTGCGAGCCTTGAACGGCCAGTTGCCCGGCCTCGACGCCCTGACCCTGCATGGCGAATATGCCCTGCAACGCGGCAGTGGCGAGGGTGCCCGCTACCACGCCAGCGCCTGGTATGCGCAAGCTGACTACCGCTTCGCCGAGCTCCCCCTGGCCCCCGTGGTGAGTGTGCGCCATGCGCGCTTTTCCGGGGATGACGACCCGAGTGACAACGTGCGCACCGGCTGGGACCCGCTGAACAAAGGGTTCATCGACTGGAGCACCTGGCTGCTGGGGGATGTGGTGGGCAACTACCTGTTGTTCAACAGCAACGAGCGGGTCAGCCAGGTGATGCTCAAGGCCCACCTGAGCGACACCGTGACGTTGGGTGGCATCCACTACCAGTTTTCGCTGGACCAGAAAAACTTCAACGGCACGCCGGTCGATGGCCGCCGCTTCGCCGATGAAAACGTGGTGTTCATCGACTGGAACCCCACCCCTAACTGGCACACCTCACTGGCCTACAACTGGGCCACCCCCAAGAGTGCCGCCAGGCAAGTGCTGGGGAACGACACATTCCAGGCCCTGGAAATGTTTTTCACCTACGCCTACTGACTGCCATTGCCGTGGGCGGCCTGGGGCTGCCCGCGCACACCATCACCCTCACCTGTCGTACTGGAGTTGCCATGCCCCTTTCAGCCGAGCTGATCATTACCCACGCCGATATCCGCACCCTGGATGATTGCTTGCCCCGGGCCGAAGCCATTGCCCTGCGCGATGGCCGCATCCTTGCCGTAGGCAGCAATGCCGACATCGAACGCCTGGCCGATGGCGCCACGCGGCATATCGATGCCCAAGGCAAACTGATGCTGCCAGGCCTGCAGGACACCCATGTGCACTTCCAGCTGAGCAGTGCCGACCTCTATCACAACGCTGCGCTGTACGACGCCACCACGCTCGACGAACTGCTGCAGATCATCCGCGACTTTGCCCAGGCCAACCCGGACAAACCGTGGGTCCGCGGCGTCGGCTTCTCTTCGGCACGCTTCAACCATGAACAACTGACCAAGGAGCTGCTCGACAGCGTCACCGATGGCCGCCCAGCGCTGATGTTCGCCAGCGATTACCACAACGGCTGGGCCAACAGTGCCGCCTTCGAGCAGGCCGGCGTGCGCCCCGGCAGCCCGGAGCCGGACAACGGCCGCTACCTGCGCCTGGCCGACGGCAGCCCGAAAGGCTGGCTGATCGAGGACGCGATCTGGGCCATGGGCCGCATCGCCCCCGGTTATACCGACGCCGACTACCTGGAAGCCATGGCGCATTACAGCAAGGTGTTCAACAGCCGTGGCATCACCGGGGTACTGGACGCCATGGTCAGCCGCAACTACATGAAGAACTACCAGGCGTCCCATGACCGCGGCGAGCTGACCCTGCGCGTACGCGCCACCTCCAAGGTGTTCGCCCACAAGCCGCTCGACGCGCAGTTGCACGAGCTGATCGAGCTGCGCGAGACGTACCAGGGCGATTGGGTCTCGTTGCACTCGGCCAAGTTCTTCCTCGACGGCGTATTGGAGAACGGCACCGGCGTGCTGCTGGAACCGCGCTGCGACACCGGCGGCAATGCCGAGCTGATGTTCAGCCAGGCGCAGATCAACGAATACTTTGCCGCCTTCGACCGTGCGCGCTTCCAGCTGCATGTGCACAGCATTGCCGATGGCGCCGTGCGCGCCGCTGTAGATGGCATCGAACACGCGCAGCAACAGAACGGCAAATGGGATGCCCGCCACCAACTGGCCCACCTGCAGGTCGTGCACCCGGCCGATATCCCGCGCTTTCGTGAGCTGGGGATCCTCGCCAACTACCAGACGCTGTGGGCGCAACCCAACCCTGAAGCCGATGCGCTGGTCGGCGCGATGCTTGGCGAAGCGCGCATGCAGTGGAGCTACCCGATCGGCGAATTCATTCGCCAGGGCGTGACCTGCATGCTCAGCAGCGACTGGGGCGTGACCACCTTCGAGCCGTTCCAGATCATGCAATGCGCGGTCACCCGGCAAAACCCCATCACCGGCGAGGCCGGCCCCGCCCTCACCCCGCAGCACCGCATCAGCATCGAGGACGCGGTCAAGGGCTACACCCTTCACGCTGCGCATGCCGCCTGGCGCGACGACTGCACCGGCAGCCTGAGCGTGGGCAAGTATGCCGACCTGATCCTGCTCGACCGCGACCTGTTCAGCATCTCGCCCTACGAAATCGGCCAGACCCAGGTACTGCTGACGCTGCTGGAGGGGCGCGAGGTGCATCGCCATCCGGGCTTTACCGGCTAACATTCAGCGCTTTGAGCGGCGGGATGTGGTTGGCATTGTGTAGCCCGTATGGCACAGCCCGCTCGCTGGCGGGTATCTTGCAGGCCCTGGTCAACCAACAATAACGAGTCGGGTCGCGTGAAATTTCATCAAATCAAAGCGCTGGTAGCGGTCGATCAATGTGGCAGCATCAATGAAGCGTCGCAGCGGCTGCATGTCACTCAACCGGCGCTGAGCCGCTCGATCAAGGAGCTTGAGCGTGAACTGGGGCTGACGCTGATGCAGCGCACCTACAAGGGCATGTCGCTGACCGATGAAGGCCGGCGCATCCTGCGCCACGCGCAGATGGCGGTCGAAAGCATGCGCCGCCTGCAAATCGAGGCCGACAACATCCATGACACCGCCGTCGGTGAAGTGGCCGTCGGCGTCACCTCGCTGACGGCGGTGCTGCCAGGCTTTGGGCAGTGCGTCAGTGATTTCCAGGCGAAAAACCCGCGCGTGCAACTTAAGCTCACCGAGCAGCGCCCAAGCCAGATCGTGCAACGGCTGCGCGATGGCTCGCTGGACTTTGCCCTGACGTCACAACAGAACACCCAACGGCTGAACCTGGACTGGGAGGCCGTGCAGCGTATCGAGGGCAATGTGTTCTGCAGCCCCACCCACCCGCTGCGCCACTCACGCTCGTTGCGCCAGTTGCAGTACGCCAACTGGATCAGCCTGGATGCGGTCGCCGACCGCTCCTCGCAGTTCTATCAGATGTTCGAGGTCAATGATGTCAACCCACCGCAGAACGTCATCGAATGCTCATCCTTGCTGCTGGCATTGGGCTTGATGGAGAACGCCAATGCGTTCATGACCCTCAGTGATTTTGCCGCAGCCAATACCCTCACTGCGGGGCAGGCTGCGAAGCTGACCCGGGTGGAGGTCGAGGAAATCATCCCCGAATACCCCATCTACCTGGTCTGTGTCGATCGCCACGCACTGACTTCGCCGGCCAAGGAACTGTTCCACAGCCTGAGAACCCGGCTGCAGCGCTAGAAGTGGTAATACATGCCGATGGCGACGTTCTGCGGGTCGTCGCCCACTTGTTCGAGCGGGATGCCGGCATAGCTGATGGCGGAGCCGGGGCGGTTGGCGATCAGTGCCAGCCGCCCGTAGATCGCCCACTGCGGGCGCAGGAAGTGGTCATAGCCGAGCATCATCCCGTAGGCGTCCTTGTCGCCGAACTCGATATCGCGCTTGACCAGTGCCAGCCGTGCAACATCGGCCTTGCCCACCGGCGCACTCAAGCCCACGGTCCATGCCTGCATGCTGGGCGTGGTGCGGTTGGCCACGTCCTGGCGCTGCCAGGTCAGGCTGCCCGCCACCGGGCCGAAGTCATGGAACACCGAAGCGCTCTTGAAGTAGTTGTGGGTCTGGCGGTTGTCAGCGCCCCAAGGGTCGCTGAGGTAATCATTGAACGACCCCAGCAGAATCCACCGGGCATTGCCGTATTGCACGCTCACACCCTTGCCACGCACCGTCTTGCCTGAGCTGGCGGTGTCGTTGAAGCCGAAGCTCACCGCGCTGCCCACGCTGAAACCTGCAAACCTGGGGGTGGTGTAGGCCAGGGTATGCTTGGGCCGCATGTCCAGGTAAAACGCGCCGTTGCCCGCAGGTGGGCTCGTCAGGTAGGTGTAGGGCGAACCGTAGGTGGCCAGAAACGGGTCGGCGTAAGTGGGTGTCCCCATGCCGTAGGTCTTGCCGAACTCCACCTTGCCGTAGTCGCGCGAACGCAAGGCGACCACTGCCAGGCGCAACCCGCCGAGCTGTTTCCAGTGCTGCGAAAACGCTTGGCCGTTGACATTGAAGCCCTCCTCCACGTCCACTTCGAGCACCGTGTCCGGGCCGAGTGCCTTGCGCATGTACAGCCCCAGCTTGTTGGTCCAGGCACCGCCACCGGCAAGCTTGTAGCCCGAGTAATGGCCAGAATCCTGATAGTTCACGAAAGCATCGAGCGTGCCATACAGCTTGAATGTGTCGTCGTAACCCTTGTCCACGTTGTAGTAACCAAAGCCTGATGCCACCCGCCCAATCGCGGGAAAGCCCTCAGCCTCGCTTGCCAGCGGCAGCCCGAGCCCCAAGAGCATGGCGGCCAGTGATCCAGTACGCGCAGCGAACGCCCCCATTGCAGACTCTCCGTGGAAGTGGGTACGGGTTCGCAGCCTCCACGAAAATAAAAACGCCCGGAAATCGCCAATTTGATCGGGCTATGCCTTTTTGTTAATTGGCTACTCGTGAAACGGGGAAAAACACGTCAGGCGCTTGCGAAATATGCCGCGAACACCCCCCGCGCACGGTGTGTTGCCCAATTTGCCGCCCACCAAGGGCCAGCAATGTGTGCATGGAATGAGCAGATGCGCCGTTGGCGCACGCGCTTGGTGCGCTGGCGGCCTGCAAGCGGGGACCTTATTAACCAACGGTAATGTGCTTGCAAAAAGCGCAAGTGATTCATGGCCCGGGTTACCCGATAGTTCGTTCACAACACGAATGACTCGGAGAGAGCCCATGACTACCCTGCACTCGGACACCCGACTGGCGAACGACGCGATGGCCGTCGAGCAACCTGCCGTCGGCTCCCGGCGCGCCACCGTGGCGTGCGCGTTAGGCAACGCCCTCGAGATGTACGATTTCACCATCTACAGCTTTTTTGCCGTGGTGATCGCGAAGAACTTCTTCCCGGCGCAATCGCCGGTCGCCTCGTTGTTGATGTCGCTGACCGCGTTCGGCGTGGGCTTCCTGATGCGCCCGGTGGGGGCCATGGTGATAGGCCGGCTGGCCGATCGAAAAGGCCGCAAGGCGGCCCTGACCCTGACCATCCTGCTGATGACCCTGGGCACCGCGCTGATCGCCTTCGCACCCAGCTACCAGCAAGCCGGCGTCTACGGCACCGTGATGCTGGTGATCGGGCGCCTCACCCAAGGGTTTTCCGCCGGCGGTGAAATCGGCACGGCATCGGTACTGCTGATGGAATCCACCACCCCACGCAGCCGCTGCGCGAGCGTCAGCTGGCAAGCCGCCAGCCAGGGCTACGCCGCGCTGGTAGGGGCTGGCATCGGCCTGTTGCTGAGCAGCATCCTGAGCACCCCGGACCTCGAGGACTGGGGCTGGCGCGTGCCGTTTCTGATCGGCCTGCTGATCGGCCCGGTGGGCTTGTACATCCGCCGCTGCATGCCCGAAACCCTCGAGCAGCCAGCCCCCAAGCGTGGCCCTGCCGTTGCCAAGCCTGACTGGCGCAGTGTGATCGACCTGCGCAATACCGTGCTGGCCACCGGGTTGATGGCCAGCGCCACCATCGGCATGTACCTGTTCATCTTCTACATGCCCTCGTACCTGATCACCACGCTGCACTACCCGCAGCGCAGCGCGATGGCCATCGCCTGTGTCGCAGCCGCGTGCCTGGCGGTCATCAGCCCGATTGCCGGCCGCTATGCCGACCGCCATCGCCTGCGCAAGAAACTGCTGGTGTGGACCGTTGCGTTGCCTGTCATCAGTGCATGGCCTGCCTTCTGGCTGCTGTCGCACACCACAGACCTGTATGCCGCCATGCTCATCGTGGCGCTGCTGGTACTGCCAGGGTGCGTGGGCTCGGGGGCGTTCTTCGCCATGATCATGGAGGGGTTCGCCAAGCCACAGCGCGCGCTGGGGACGTCGGTCAGCTACAGCTTCGGCGTCACCCTGTTCGGAGGCTTCTCGCCGCTGATCGCCACCTGGCTGACATCGGCCCTCGACGACCCGCTGGCACCCGCCTTTTACCTGCTGGCCGGCGGGGCGATCAGCCTGGTCTGCCTGAAACTGTTCCCTGAAAACACCGGAAGGACTTGAACCATGGACACTCGACAACACCACAATGCCTTGAGCGACACCGAACTGCTTGCGTTCAGGGCCCTGCGCCGCCAGATTCATGCGGCACCGGAGCTTGGCGGCGACACCCCGAACACCGCTGAACTGGTGGCTGCCAAGCTGCAGCAATGGGGCTATCAGGTGCACCGCGGGGTGGGCGGCCATGGCCTGGTCGGCGTGTTGCAGAAGGGCCACGGCGCGCGTCGCATCGGCCTGCGTGCCGACATGGACGCACTGCCCATGCAAGAAAAAAACGCCTTCGCCCACGCCAGCCAGATACCCGGCCGCATGCATGCCTGCGGCCACGATGGCCACACGGCGATCTTGCTTGCAGCGGCGTCTCGCTTGGCGACGTGCGCGTTCAACGGCACCCTGAACCTGATCTTCCAACCGGACGAAGAAGGCCTGTGCGGGGCCAAGGCGATGATCGACGACGGCCTGTTCCAGCGCTTCCCGTGCGATGCGATCTTTGCCTTGCACAACATGCCTGGCGCGCCCGTTGGCACTGCGGTGGTGCAAGCCGGGCCAACCATGGCCTCCTCCGAACGGGTGCAGCTGCACATCACCGGCAAGGGTGGCCATGGCGCCATGCCGGAACTGGCGGTGGACCCGCTGCCGGTGGTGGCCAGCCTGATCAATGCCATCCAGACCATCAAATCGCGCAACCTTGGCCCGGAAGAATACGCCGTGGTCAGCATCGGCATGCTGCAGGCCGGCAGCGTGTACAACATCATCCCGGATGAAGCCAGCATGCTGATCAGCGTGCGCACCGACACCCCGCAGACCCAACAGAAGATCAACCAGCGGCTGGCCGAGATCGTCAGCGGCCATGAGCAAGCGTTCGGTGTGAGCATCGCCTTGAGCATCACCCAACTGGCCCCTGCCCTGATCAACCATCGCGCAGAGACAGACCAGGTGCGCCAAAGCCTGGCGCCATTGTTCGCGGCCGGGCACCTGCACAGCCGCGGCCCGAAGGTCATGGGCACGGAAGATTTTGCCTGGATGCTGGCCGAGGTGCCGGGGTGCTATTTCATGCTGGGTAACGGCGAGGGTGAGTTTCATGGGTGCTCGGTGCACAACCCTCATTATGATTTCAATGACGACCTGATTGGTCTGGGGGCGGATTGCTGGGTCAAGCTGGTGAGTGATTATCTGGTTTGAGCCATGGCTACATGCTTGGCGTTTTGAATGCTCACCTGACGCGGGATGGAACGGCTATCCTCCTGCCGTGGCCTAACCCAGGTGAATCAGTACGGTCGGCCAGCTGGGCCGACCTCACCCTTGCATTCGGAGACCAGCATGCTTCGCGCCTTTGAACAACGGCTCGACCCTTTCCCGCCCGATGAGGCGCCCCCACCCCCTGTCGGCCTGCTGCGCTTCCTGTGGGCCTGCACCCGGGGGGCGCGCGGCTACATCCTGGCGCTTGCGCTGCTCAGCGCCGGCGTTTCGATCTACGAAGCCTGGCTGTTTTCCTTCCTGGGCCAGGTGGTCGACCTGCTCTCTGCCTGGCAAGCCGGCGGCGCTGCCGATGGCCAGGAAAGCCGGGTGTTGTGGGGTATCGGCATCGTGCTGCTGACCAGCATCGGGCTGGTGGCACTGCGCACGATGGTCCAGCACCAGGTACTGGCGATCAACCTGCCGCTGCGCCTGCGCTGGGACTTCCACCGCCTGATGCTGCGGCAAAGCCTTTCGTTCTTCTCTGACGAGTTTTCCGGCCGGGTCACCACCAAGGTGATGCAAACCGCGCTGGCGGTACGCGAGGTGCTATTCACTGTCATCGAGATCGCACCGGGCATCGGCGTGTATTTCATTGCGATCATCGCTCTGGCTGGCGGTTTCGACCTGAAGCTGATGCTGCCATTCATTGCCTGGGTCGCCTTGTTCGGGCTGGCCATGCTGTACTTCGTGCCGCGCCTGGGCAAGGTCGGCCAGGAGCAGGCCCATGCGCGCTCGTCGATGACCGGCCGGGTTTCGGACGCTTACACCAACATCACCACGGTCAAGCTGTTCTCCCACTCAAAGCGCGAAGCGCACTTCGCGCGCGCGGCCATGGAGGATTTCAAGCAGACCGG
>Ga0160462_100245_pt1 | contig 18535 bp, 9 predicted proteins | sample HID1975K_E6MG_FD_108219 | JGI IMG/M metagenome (GOLD analysis project Ga0160462, IMG submission 108219) | Enriched soil microbial communities from UW Madison campus, WI, USA - HID1975K_E6 MG | ecosystem: Environmental > Terrestrial > Soil > Unclassified | place: USA: Madison, Wisconsin | collected... | reverse complement strand
TGTCCGCCCAGGACACCAACCTCACGGTCATTTCCAACAACCTGGCCAACGTTTCGACCACCGGCTTCAAGCGTGATCGCGCTGAATTCCAGGACCTGTTGTACCAGATCAAACGCCAGCCAGGCGCGCAGTCCACCCAGGACAGCGAACTGCCGTCGGGCCTTCAGGTGGGTACCGGTGTGCGCATCGTCGGTACCCAGAAGAACTTCCAGACTGGCAGCCTGCAGACCACCGAAAACCCGCTGGACATGGCGGTCAACGGCCGTGGCTTCTTCCAGGTGCTGCAGCCGGATGGCACGGTTTCCTACACCCGTGACGGTACCTTCCACCTGAACTCGGACGGCCAGATCGTCACCGCCAACGGCTTTGCGCTGGAGCCTGCGGTCGTCGTGCCGAACGACGCCCAGACCTTCACCGTCGGCCAGGACGGCACCGTGTCGATCACCACTGCCGGCAACCCGGCTGCACAGGTCATCGGCAACATCCAGACCGCTGACTTCATCAACCCGGCGGGCCTGCAGGCCATCGGCGAAAACCTGTTCCTGGAAACCGCCGCCAGCGGCGCGCCACAGGTCGGCACCCCAGGCCTGAACGGCTTCGGCACCACCCTGCAGCAGACCCTGGAAAACTCCAACGTCAGCACCGTGGAAGAGCTGGTGAACATGATCACCACGCAGCGCGCCTACGAGATGAACTCCAAGGTCATCTCCACCGCCGACCAGATGCTCTCGTTCGTCACCCAGCAGCTGTAAGCCCTAGCCCTTGTTACACCGTGAGGTAAGCGTCATGAATCGTCTGTTGTCCGTATTCGCCCTGGGGGGGGCGGTGTTGCTGGCTGGTTGCGTCGCACCGACGGCCAAGCCCAACGACCCGTACTACGCGCCGGTACTGCCGCGCACCCCGCTGCCGGCAGCGGCCAACAACGGTTCGATCTACCAGGCCGGTTTCGACCAGAACCTGTACAGCGACCGCAAGGCGTTCCGGGTGGGTGACATCATCACCATCACGCTCAACGAGAAGACCTCGGCGAGCAAGAACGCCGGCTCGCAGATCCAGAAGAACAGCAAGGCAGACATCGGCCTGACCTCGCTGTTCGGCGCCTCGCCGAACACCAACAACCCGTTCGGCGGCGGTGACCTTTCGCTCGAGGCAGGCTACAGCGGCGACCGCACCACCAAAGGTGACAGCAAGGCCACCCAGGGTAATACCCTGACCGGCTCGATCACCGTGACCGTTGCAGAGGTGCTGCCCAACGGCATCATCGCCGTGCGCGGTGAAAAATGGCTCACGTTGAACACCGGCGAGGAGCTGGTGCGCATTGCCGGCCTGATCCGCGCCGACGATATCGCCACCGACAACACCGTGCCGTCCACCCGTGTGGCCGATGCGCGCATCACCTATTCGGGCACCGGCTCGTTCGCCGATGCCAGCCAGCCCGGTTGGCTGGATCGCTTCTTCCTCAGCCCGCTTTGGCCTTTCTGAGTACGGATGAACATGTTCAACGTCAGGCAGCTGATTGCCGCAACCTTGCTTCTGTCCTGTGCGTTCGGTGCCCACGCCGAACGCCTGAAGGACATCGCCAGTATCTCTGGCGTGCGTTCCAACCAGTTGATCGGTTACGGCCTGGTGGTGGGGCTCAACGGTACGGGTGACCAGACCACCCAGACGCCGTTTACCCTGCAGACCTTCAACAACATGTTGTCGCAGTTCGGTATCAAGGTGCCGGCAGGCTCCGGCAACGTGCAGCTGAAAAACGTCGCCGCAGTGTCGGTGCATGCCGACCTGCCGGCGTTCGCCAAGCCCGGCCAGGTGGTGGACATTACCGTTTCGTCGATCGGTAACTCCAAGAGCCTGCGTGGCGGCAGCCTGCTGATGACCCCGCTCAAGGGTATCGATGGCAACGTCTACGCGGTCGCCCAGGGCAACCTGGTGGTCGGCGGTTTCGATGCCGAAGGCCGCGACGGCTCGAAGATCACCGTCAACGTTCCGTCGGCCGGTCGTATCCCGGGTGGTGCTTCGGTTGAGCGTGCCGTGCCGAGCGGTTTCAACCAGGGCAACAGCCTGACCCTGAACCTCAATCGCCCCGACTTCACCACGGCCAAGCGTATCGTCGACAAGGTCAACGAGCTGCTCGGCCCAGGTGTCGCCCAGGCCGTGGATGGCGGTTCGGTGCGCGTCAGTGCGCCGATGGACCCGACCCAGCGCGTGGACTACCTGTCGATCCTCGAAAACCTCGAGATCGACCCGGGTCAGGCGGTGGCCAAGGTCATCATCAACTCGCGCACCGGCACCATCGTCATCGGCCAGAACGTCAAGGTCTCGCCGGCGGCGGTGACCCACGGCAGCCTGACCGTGACCATTACCGAAGACCCGATCGTCAGCCAGCCGGGGCCGTTCTCCAATGGCGAGACCGCCGTGGTGCCGCGCTCGCGGGTCAACGCGCAACAGGAAGCCAAGCCGATGTTCAAGTTCGGCCCGGGTACCACGCTGGATGAGATCGTCCGCGCGGTGAACCAGGTCGGCGCGGCGCCCAGCGACCTGATGGCGATCCTTGAAGCCCTGAAACAGGCCGGCGCCTTGCAGGCCGACCTGATCGTGATCTGAGGACGCCACCCATGAACTCGAAAAGCCTGGTGTCCAGCGCCGCCGACAGCGGCGCCTACACCGACCTCAACCGCCTGAGCTCGCTCAAGCACGGTGACCGCGACAGCGACGCCAACGTGCGCAAGGTGGCCCAGGAGTTCGAGTCGCTGTTCATCAGCGAGATGCTCAAGGCCTCGCGCAAGGCCAGCGATGTGCTGGCCGACGACAACCCGATGAACACCCAGACGGTCAAGCAGTACCGCGACATGTACGACCAGCAGTTGGCCGTCAGCATGTCCCGCGAAGGTGGCGGTATCGGCCTGCAGGACGTGCTGGTGCGCCAGCTGTCGAAGAACAAGAGCGCGCCGGCCAACACCAGCCCGTTCCCGCGCAACGAGGGCAGTGCGCCGGCGTTGTGGGGCAACAAGGTGGCCGAGCCGGTGCATGCCGCCCAGTCGGCCAGCCGCAACGATGTCGCCGCGCTCAATTCGCGGCGCCTGGCGCTGCCGGGCAAGCTCACCGACCGCCTGTTGGCCGGTATCGTGCCGTCGGCAACCAACCCTGCAGCCACTACCAATACCGCCGCCGTGCCCGCCCGCGACGGGCAGCAGGTCGCGCAAAGCTTCGCGGTACCCGAGGGCGGCCTGCGCATCACCGGCCGCGCCGTGGCACAGCCGCCCCTGGCGCCGAAGAAGGCCTTCACTGACAGCGACGAATTCGTCGCCACCATGCTGCCGATGGCCGAACAGGCGGCCAAGCGCATCGGTGTCGACCCGCGTTACCTGGTGGCCCAGGCGGCCCTGGAAACCGGCTGGGGCAAGTCAGTCATGCGCAACAGCGACGGCAGCAGCAGCCACAACCTGTTCGGCATCAAGGCCTCCGGCAACTGGGAAGGCGATTCGGCGCGGGCAATCACCAGCGAATTCCGCGACGGCCAGTTCGTCAAGGAGACGGCGGCGTTCCGTTCCTACGACTCGTATCAGGACAGCTTCCACGACCTGGTCAGCCTGCTGCAGAACAATTCCCGCTATCAAGAAGCGGTGAAGGCGGCCGATAAACCAGAACAGTTCGTGCAAGAGTTGCAGAAGGCCGGGTATGCCACCGACCCGAATTACGCCAGCAAGATCTCGCAGATCGCAAGACAGATGAAGTCGTACGAGAGCTACGCAATGCTCGGTACCACAACGAAACTTTAAGGGCATGGAACCATGGCGAGTCTGATCAATATTGGTATGTCGGGGCTTGGCGCCGCGCAGTCGGGGATGTACACCCTCGGTAACAACATCGCCAACGCCGACGTCGAGAGCTACTCGCGCCAGCAGAACGTGCAGAAGACCAAGGGCGGCCAGCAGGTCGGCCAGGTCTTCATCGGCAGCGGCACCACGCTGGCCGACGTGCGCCGGGTGTACAACGCGTTCCTCGAGAACCAGTTGCGCACTACCACTTCGCTGAGCAGCGAGGCTTCCTCGTACCTGGATCAGATCACCCCGCTGGATACCTCCCTGTCCGGCAGCGACACCGGCATCACCGCCGCGCTGCAGAGCTTTTTCAGCGCCATGCAGGATGCCGCCGCCAAACCGACCGAGGACGCCTCGCGCCAGCTGCTGCTGACCAGCGCCCAGTCGCTGGCCAAGCGCTTCAATACCCTGTCGGCGCAGCTCAATCAGCAGAACAGCAACATCAACAGCAACATGGCGTCGCTGGCTGATCAGGTGAACAGCCTGACCAAGACCATCGCCGACCTCAACGAACAGATTTCCCGCGTTAGCGCCGTTTCCGGCCAGCCCAACGACCTGCTCGACCAGCGCGACGGCGCGGTGCGCCAGCTGAGTTCGTTGATCGGCACCGATGTGGTCGAGCGTGAAGGCAACTACGACATCTACCTGAAGAACGGCCAGGCACTGGTACTGGGCAAGACCACCCAGACCCTGGGCGTGCAAGCCAGCGCCACCGACCCGACCCGCATGAGCCTGATCCTCAACCGCGGCTCGACCAAGATGGACGTCACCAGCAGCGCCACCGGTGGCGAGCTGGGCGGGCTGATCCGCTATCGCAGCGAAACCCTCGACCCTGCGCTCAACGAGCTGGGCCGCGTGGCCCTGGTGGTGGCCGACGCGATCAACAGCCAGCTGGCCCAGGGCATCGACAAGAACGGTGACTTCGGCGCCACGCTGTTCGGCGACATCAACAGTGCCGCCGCGATCAGCCAGCGCAGCATTGCCAAGACGGGCAACAGCGCCGGCTCCGGCAACCTCGATGTAACCATCAAGGACACCGGCAAGCTGTCCACCAGCGACTACCAGGTGACCTTCACCAGCGACAAGCAGTACACCGTGCGTAAGCTGCCCGACGGCACAGACATGGGTAGCTACAGCCTCGACGACGACCCGGCACCGGTGATCGACGGTTTCAGCCTGTCGCTCAATGGCGGTGCCTTGAGTGCCGGCGACAGCTTCAAGATCACCCCGACGCGCAACGCTGCGGCCAGCATCGATACCGTGCTTACCGACCCCAAGCGCCTGGCGCTGTCGTCGCCGCTGACCGCCACCAGCGGCTCGGGCAACAAGGGCACCGGCGTGATTACCCAGCCGACGCTGACCTCGCAGCTGGACATCTACGATGCCGCGCAGCGCACTCAGCTGCAAAATGGCCTGAAGTACTCGACCCCGGTCAAGCTGGTGTTCGGTGACGAGGCCACGTCGCCCCAGGCCTACAAGATGTACGACGCCAAGGGCACCGAAATCGGCAGTGGCACCATCGTGCCCGGCCAGGAAAACAAGCTGCAGCTGTCGGTGCCGATGGTCGATGCCAACGGCAACTCGCTGGGCGGCAACTTCACCTTCGAGATGAGCGTTTCCGGCGCCCCGAAGAACGGCGACAGCTACACCGTGGCGCTGACCGCCGCGGGCTCGGCGGACAACCGCAACGGGCAGTCGATCATCGACCTGCAGACCAAGGCCACGGTCGAGGTTGGGGCCGACGGCAAGGGCATCAGCATCACCGATGCCTACGCCAAGCTGGTGTCCAACGTCGGCGGCAAGGCCGGCCAGGCGCAGATGGACAGCGACGCCACAACGGCCTTGCAAACCTCTGCACTGGACAGCCGCAACGGCTTGTCGGGTGTTTCGATCGACGAAGAGACCGGCAACCTGATCAAGTTCCAGCAGTACTACACCGCGTCGTCGCAGATCATCAAGGCGGCCCAGGAAACCTTCGCCACCCTGATCAACAGTCTTTAAGGAGCCGTAGATCGTGAGCGTACGCATCTCTACTTCGCAGTTCTACAACACCAACAGCGCCAACTATCAGAAGAACTTCGCCAATACCGTGAAGACCCAGCAGGAGGCCAGCGATGGCATCCGCGTGCGGTCGGGCAAGGACGACCCGGTGGGTGCGGCGCGGTTGCTGCAGCTGGAGCAGCAGCAGAACATGCTGAAGCAGTACAGCGGCAACATCGTCAATGTGCGTAACGCATTGGGGACTGCCGAGAGCACCTTGAATGCCATCGGTGCCGTTCTGCAGCGCGTCAACGAACTGGCGGTCAGCTCGGGCAACGCCTCCTTCACCGACTCCGATCGCAAGGCCAATGCCGACGAGCTGGCCTCGCTGGAAGATCAGCTGTTCTCGCTGATGAACAGCAAGGATGAAAACGGCAAGTACATCTTCTCCGGCTCCAAGGGTGATACCCCGCCTTACCAGCGTAACGCCGATGGCACCTACAGCTACCAGGGCGATCAGGGCAAGTTGAACCTGCAGGTGGGTGACATGCTCAGCCTGGCGGCCAACGAGACTGGCTACGATGCGTTCGAGCAGGCGCTAAATACCAGCCGCAGCGAGACCAAAATGACCGCGCCGGCCACTGATGATGGCCGTGTCAGCCTGTCCAATGGCCAGGTGGCGGGCAGCTCGGTGTACAACGACCGCTTCCGCGGCGGCGAACCCTATACGATCGAATTCGTCAGCAGCACGGAGTTCAAAGTCACCGACGCCGGTGGCAATGATGTCACCCTGGAAGCCAGCCAGGGCGGCAAGTTCGACCCTAACGGTAGCAACACCACCATCAACTTCCGCGGTGTCGACCTGCGCCTGGACATTACCTACAAAGATGGCGACAAGGGCAATGAAGATGCCGTGATCGCCGGCCACACCTTCACCTTGAGCTCCAAGGCCGATGAAGTGCTCGGTACCCGCAGCCCGGGCAACGCCTCGTCGGAGCAGGTGACCGGTGCCACCATTACCGACCAGGATGCCTACAAGGCGGCGTTCCCGTCCGGTGGTGCCGTGCTCAAGTTCACTGGCACCAATACCTTCGAACTGTATGCCTCGCCGGTCAGTGCCGACAGCCGTCCAGTGGCCTCGGGCACACTGGGTGGGCCGAACGGTACCACCGCCACGGCGGCGGGCGTCAGCTTCGAGCTGTCTGGCGCACCGGCTGCGGGTGACTCGTTCTCGGTCAAGGTCGATACCCACCAGACCCAGAACGTCCTCGACACCATCAGCAAGTTGCGCACCGCGCTGAGCACGCCGCAAGACAGCGACCCGGTGGCCAAGCAGAACTTCAAGGCTGCCCTGGACTCGGCCATCGGCAACGTCGGCAGCGCGATCAACCAGGTGTCCTCTTCGGTCAGTGCCATCGGTGGTCGCGGCCAGGCGCTGGATGTTCAGGCCGAGACCAACGAATCCTTGAGCACCGAAAACACCAAGACTCAAAGTTCGATCCGCGAAAGCGATCCGGCAGAGGTCATGGTGCGCCTGCAGATGCAGAGCAACATGCTGCAAGCGTCGTTGCAGGCCTATGCCAAGGTCGCCGGGCTGTCGCTGGTCAACTACATCTGATCTGCCTGGGCCTGCGCCAGGTCATTTAGCACAAGGGTGCCCCGACAAAGCCCTGCGGGGTCGCCCCTGTGCCGTTACAGGATTGAAGCCGGCCTGATTACCCAGCGAACCGCGCCCCCTCCATCAAGGTCGTCATCGTGACTGAGCAGCCTCTTGTCAGCATCGCCATTCCAGCGTTCAACGCCGAGTTCTTCCGCGGCACCCTGGCCAGTGCGTTCGCCCAGGATTATCCCAACCTGGAAATCATCGTCTGCGACGACAGTGCCGACGGTGAGATCGAGGCCATCTGCGAGGCTTTGAGCAAGGATGGCGAGGTGCGCTTGCGCTATGTGCGCAACCCGTTGCGCCTGGGTTTTGCGCGCAACCTGCAGGCTTGCCTGGCGCAGACGAGCGGTGAACTGATCAAGTTTCTCTGCGACGATGACCTGCTGCTGGACAGCTGCATCAGCCGCCAGGCCAGGGTGCTGATGCAGTGGCAACAGGTCAGCATGGTCATCGCACAGCGCCTGATCTGTTCCGCTGATGACATCCTGCTGCCGTCCCGCGCACTCAATAGCGTGATCGCGCCGCAGAGCGCCGTGCTGATCGGCACGGACTTGCTGGCCAGTATTGCCGACAACGTGCCCAACCTTTTTGGTGGGCTGAGCCACGCGCTGTTCCGTCGCACTCAGGTCGAGGATTTTCTGGCGCAACTGGTGCTCGACGGGCAGGGCTTCGCGGCACGTCTGGACCTTGCCTTGTACGCCTGCCTGATGCGCCGGGGGCACCTTGCCAGCCTGGAGCAGGTATTGAGTGTCGAGCGCATTCACGCCGGCCGGCTCAGCCATCATGTCAGTATGACCGAGGCCTACAAGGTCGAGACCGAGTGGCTGCAGCAGATGCTGGCGGCGCGCACCGGTGAGTCGGCGCCTGCCAACGGATGGGTGCGTTACCTGCCACTGGCTGCCTACACCGCCGAGCCCGATCAGGTCTGGGAAGAGTTCGATATCCGACGGTTCTACGCCGGGCAAGTGGCCAACTTCATACAGCAGGTCGGCAGCCACGCGCTGAGCTTTGCCGAGCTGTACAGCGAGTGGCTGGAATGTCGAAACCTGTCGGCCGGGCAACTGCGCTTGCTGCCCAAACGGATCGAGCAGTGGCCTGTTCAGCCCCGTATCGTGCCGATCGTGACGTGCCAGGCTGGCGATGAGCGGGCCCTGCGCAGCAGCTTGGACAGCTTGGCCGTGCAGTCCTATCCCACGGCCCAGGTGCTGGTGCTCGCACCACAAGGTTTCGATGCTGTGGATGCGCCTGGGGTGCAGTACCTGACCATGCACGGCAGTGGCTACGGGCAAATCAATGAGTGGCTGGCCAGCCCGACGACCGCCGACTGGATTGTGTTGATGCGTGCCGGTGACCGGCTGCAGCCACATGCCCTGGTGATCATGGCCGAGCGCATGGCGCTGCGTGCCGAGAGCCTGTGCCTGTACACCGACGAGGACACTTTCGACGGCCTCGCACCCGGCAACCCGATCTTCAAGCCCGATTTCAACCTCGACCTTATGCGCAGCGTGCCCTACGTGGGCCGGATGTTGGCGTTCGACCGTGCGGCGCTGCACGCGTTGGGCGGTTTCGATACCCAGTTCGAGCGTCTGGCGCCGCTAGACCTGCTCTGGCGGATGGTGGAAGCCCATGGCCTGCATGTGGTGGAGCATATCGCCGAAATGCTGGTGCACTGCCAATACGGCTATGCCGACTGGCTCGGCGACCCGCTCGGACAATGGGAGGCACCGCGGGTGGTCGAGGCGCACCTGCAGCGCCTTGGGGTTGATGCGACGGTGGAAGGCACGGGCAGCAACCTGGTTTCACACGTGACCTACCGGCACGAGGGCGTGGCGAGCGTATCGATCCTGATTCCAGCCGGTACGCATCTGCAGGCGCTCAGGCGTTGCGTCGAGTCGTTGTTCCAGCACACCGACTACGGCCATTTCGAAGTGCTGGTGATCGCTGACGGGGAAGAACCCGCCGACCTCGGTGACTGGCTTGCGGCCATGCGTGGCCTGGGCGGTGACCAGTTGCGCATCATCGACGTGCAGGCGCAGGACCGGGCGGCAGCCTTGAACCAGGCCAGCCAGTACGCGCGAGGCGACTACCTGCTGCTGCTCGACCCAGGCTGTGCGGTGTTCGAGAAGCACTGGCTCGGTACCTTGATGAGCCAAGCCCAGCGCCCTGAAGTCGGCGTTGTCGGCCCGATGCTCTGCGCGGGCGATGGCAAGATCGTCTCGGCCGGCTTGGTGCTTGGTCTCAATAACGGCACGGCCGGTATGCCGTTTCTGGGCAGCAAACTGGGCGCCGAGGGCTACATGGGCCGCCTGCGCCTGGTGCAGAACTGGAGCGCCTTGAGCCTCGACTGCCTGGTGGTGCGTCGTGAGCTCTACCAGGCGTTGGCTGGCCTGGACTGCAATGCCCTGCAGGCGGGGCTGTTCGATGCCGACCTTTGCCTGCGCGCCCGTGACAAAGGCTACCTGGTGGTCTGGACGCCGTTTTCCCGCGTTGCCAAGTTGTCAGGCGAAGTGGCAAGCGCCCCGTCTGATGAGGTGGCGCAAGCCGACAAGGATACGTTCCATGAGCGCTGGCTGGCGCGGCTGGCGCGTGATCCGGCCTACAACGACAACCTCAGCCTGCGGTTGGCCAATTTCAACCTCGAGCCAGGGTTGCGCGCGGGCTGGGACCCATTCATCGCTCGGGCGATGCCGTCGGTGCTGGCCTTGCCGACCAACACTACTGCGATCGGCCATTACCGGGTGATTCAACCGTTCACCGAACTTGAGCGCGCAGGCTGGATCCAAGGCCGGATCAATCACACGACGCCAGGGTTGATCGAGCTTGAGCGAGAAAAACCCGATGTGATGATCCTGCAGTGCCGCTACACGCCGACGAACCTCAAGGAAATGGAGCGCTTCAAGCGGTTTTCCAGCGCGCGGCGCATTTACGAGCTGGACGATTACATTATCGAACCGCCGAAAAAGAACGACCATGCCCGTAACCTGCCCAGCAACATTGCCGAGCTGGTCGCCCAGGGCATTGCGCTGTGTGATCGCGTGGTCTGCTCCACCCAGCCCCTGGCCGATGCGCTGTCGAGCATGCACCACGATATCCGTGTAGTGCCCAACATGCTCTCGGCGCAGTTGTGGGCGGAGGTTGCCAGCCAACGCCAGACCAGCGCCAGGCCGCGGGTCGGCTGGGCTGGCGGCACCAGCCACCGGGGTGATCTGGAACTTCTGCAGGAGGTGGTCAAGACCCTGGCCAACGAGGTCGACTGGGTATTCTTCGGCATGTGCCCGGAGGCCTTGCGTCCCTACGTGAAGGAATTCCACGGGGCGATTCCGATGGCCGATTACCCGCGCAAGCTGGCCAGCCTCAACCTGGATCTGGCATTGGCGCCGTTGGAGCAGAACCTGTTCAACGACTGCAAGAGCAACCTGCGCCTGCTGGAATACGGGGCATGCGGGTTCCCGGTGATCTGCACGGATGCGAAGGCCTATGCCGGCTATCTGCCCTGCACCCGGGTCAAGGACAACACCACCGAACAGTGGCTGGATGCAATCCGCATGCACCTGGCCGACCCGCAGGCCAGCTACCGCCAGGGCGATGCCCTGCGCGAGGCGGTGCTGCACGACTACATGCTGATGCCGCACCATTTGCAGCATTGGGCTAACGCCTGGCTGGCGGACTGAACGTTGGCGCCGGCTCACGCCTGCGCCGCATTGAAAACTGAACAGGTGCTTATGATGGAAACCGCAATCGGCTCGCGCAAAGATGTGACCGTTGTACTGCTGGGGCAGGGGCAAGCGGACAGTCGTGCCCGCGCACTGCACTACTATCGTCAGGCCGGTGTGCCTTGCGTGGCCCTTGAGCCGATGTCCGGGTCGCTGACCGAACCCTTGCTGGACGTGCTCGGCAACCTGGCGACAGCATTCGTGACCTTGGCCCTGGATACCGATTTCGTGCTGGCTGGTGCGCTGGACGGTGCGGCGACTTGCCTGGCCGCACAGCCCCTGGCTGTGGCCAGCCAAGGCTATGCCCTGGGTTACGCCGCGGGCAGCGGGCAGGTCAGCTACTGCCGGATGGGGTCGGCGTTCGCTGCGCTGGGCGACAGTGCGGGCCGTGGCAGGCTTGAGCAATACGCCAGTGCCGGGCAGCAGGCCTGGCGCGCGGTCATGCGCGTGTCGACCCTGCAGGTCGCATTGGCTACGCTGCCAAACGAACTTGACGACGCGGCATGGCGTGTGGCCCTGTCGTACGCCGTGCTGGCTCAGGGGCTTGTGGCCCACTTGGCGCAGACCGACGTGGTCGTCGAGCAGGCGCCTGCCGCGCTCAGCCCGGTGGCCCGCGAGGAGCGCCTGACCCAGCTGGTGCGCACGCTGCGCCAGTGGGACACCGAGCAGCACCAGCTGTGTGCCGACGAGGATGGCTTCGCAGTGCTCAACCTGTTCGTACGCAACAGCTATGAGCCAACCGCCTCGTTGATTTTCACTTCCCGCTGGAGCAGCGTGATCGATGAGCCAGAGCGTATTTTCGAACCCCGCCAGGATGTCGCGCTGCCCTACTACAACGGTGCCTTGTTCGCGCAGCTGACGACACTCGAATTCCTCTGCCACGCCTGGCCCACCAGCGCGCAGCACCAGCATGCGCTGGAAGGCATCTGGGTGCGCCAGCGTGCCCTCCTGCTGGAGCACCCCAACGACACCGCCGAGAGTCAGCAGCATCGTTACTGGCAAGCGCTTGCGCTGGGCCTGTTCAATGTCGAGGTGTGCCAGCGCCTGCTGTCGATGCTGAGCGGCGGCGACGACACCGCGCGTGCCCGCGAGCTGGCGGACTGGCTGGCGCGCCTTGAGCAAGTTCCAGGTGGCGACCTGCAGCAGCGCCTGCAAGGCACCGCATCTGGCCAGGTGATCGACGCCATTGCCGCCGGTACCCCGGATCAAGTCGGCCGCCAGCGCGCGCTTGCGCATCTGGCCAAGCATCCGGCTGCACAGATTGCGTTCGTGGTGCTCGACCTTGGCAACGACGACCTGGCACTGCAAGCCACGTTCGACAGCTTGCTCAACAGTGGCCTGCGCAATTTCAAACTGTTGGTGCTCAAGGCCGGCAAGCCGCCTGCCATCACCACGCCGCGCGATACCCTGCACTTCATTCAGGTCAGCGAAAGCAACTGGGTGACCCACCTCAACCAGGCGGTTCGCCAACTGCCGAGCGAGTGGCTGCTGTTGCTCCAGGCAGGCGACGAGTTGCTGGCTGGCGGCTTGCTGCGCCTGTCGGTGGAGTTGAGCGAAGCGCCAGGCTGTCAGGCCATCGCGGCCAATGAGGTGCAGCGCGACGGCGACGGGCGTCTGCACAGTGTCGTACGTCCGGGGGCCGACCTTGACCTGCTGCGTAGCCAGCCGGGGCTGATGTCGCGGCATTGGCTGGTACGCCGCCAGGCGGTGCTCGACCTGGGCGGCTACAGCGAAACGAACCGTCAGGCCCTCGAGCTCGACCTGCTGCTGCGCCTGGTCGAGACCCAGGGGCTTGGCAGCCTGGCACACATGGATGACTTCCTGGTGGTCGCTGATCAGCCTTCGCCGGCACTGGCCGAGCAAGCGCAGGCGGTTCTCGGTCGGCACCTGACGCAGCTGGGCTATCGCAGCCAGGTCAGTGACCAGGGCGACGCTGGCCTGGCGGTCGACTTCCGTCATGACAGCACACCGCTGGTCAGCATTCTGTTGGCTTTCGAGGGCGATACGGCGCAGTTGCAGGCGTGCCTGTCGGCCTTGCTGCAGCGCACCCGCTACCCGCGCTATGAAATCCTCGTGGCCTGTGCCCACGGCCAGTTCGATCTGGACGGTGCTTATGGCAAAGCCTTGAGCGGGCGCGTCCAACTGCTGGCCGGTGAGCCAGGTGCTTCGCGTGAACAGCTGTTGAACCTAGCCGCCAGCCACGCGCGCGGCGAGTATCTGGTGCTGCTGTCCGAACGTTGCAATGTGCTCACTCCGGCCTGGATCGAGGGCCTGCTGAACGAAGCCCAGCGCCCTGAAGTCGGCATTGTCGGGGCGCGCCTGCAGGCCGCTGACGGTACGCTGGTGCATGCAGGTTATGAGCTGCTCGCCGGCCCGCAGGTGTTCTCGCCGTGGCAGGGGCTGTCGGTCGAAGAAGTCGCCAAGGCTCATTGGGCATCGTCCGTTCGCAGCTGTGCGGCTGTGTCCGCCGATTGCCTGATGGTGCGTAAAGCGGTGTTCGACCACTATGGCGGTCTGCAGGCGCTGCAAGGTGCCGACATCGACTTGTGCCTGGCCGTGCGCGAGGCCGGCCTGATGGTGCTGTGGACGCCTCGTTCGCAACTGCTGGCCGCTGATGCCGGCGTGGCTGCCGCCAAAGCAAGTGATGCACTGGCTGCGCGGTGGCCGGGGGCGTTTGCAGGCCAGCTGCCGTTCGCCGGTGGTGATGCGCCAGCTGCTCGGTTGCAATGGCTGTCGCAGCTGGCATAGCTCACGTAGCTGGCTCGGGTTTTGCACCAGCTGGGCCAATGGCCCAGCTTTTTTATGCCGGGCGGCGACTTATTGACAGGTCAGGGCTGCCTTCTTTTGCCCTGGATTGGGGCTAGCGATGGCAAAGAAAGTGGCTGTTCTACAGTCGAACTACATACCGTGGAAAGGCTACTTCGACCTGATCCGAAGTGTCGATGCGTTCGTGTTCTACGACGATGTGCAGTACACCCGTCGCGATTGGCGCAATCGCAACAAGATCAAGACGGCCCAGGGTGAGCACTGGCTGACCGTGCCGGTGAAAAACAAAGGACGCTTCGATCAGTTGATCAACGAGGTGGAGATCAGCGACCCAAACTGGGCCGAGCAGCACTGGAAGACCATTGCCATGAGCTACCGGCGTGCGCCCTGTTTCGCCGAAATGGAAGGCAAGGTTCGCGCCCTCTACGAACACGCTGGTGGCATGACTCACCTGTCGGCCATCAACCAGTCGTTCATCGCCGGCCTGTGCCCGCTGCTGGGCATCCACACGCCACTGTACCGCTCCGAAGACCTTGGCCAGGCAGAAGGCCGCAATGAGCGGCTGATCCACTTGTGCCAAGCGGTGCAGGGCAGTGATTACCTGTCTGGGCCGGCGGCCAGCTGTTACCTGGACGAAGCCGCTTTTGCCGCTGCAGGTCTCGGGCTGTCGTACATGAGCTACGCAGATTATCCCGAGTATCCGCAGTTGTTCGGCGAGTTTCAGCATGCGGTGAGTGTGATCGACCTGCTGTTCAATACCGGCGCCGATGCCATGGCGTTTCTGCAGCGACAGGCTGCCTGACGCGGCCCGGGCCCGCGACTGCCCGATTGTGACCTGAACGGAGTTCACCGATGTCGAATCCTGCGCAGCCAGACCTGCTATTGCACGAACAGGCGCTGGCGCGTTTGCGGCTGATGTTTGCCAAGCCGGAACAGCCCTATTACATCTATGCGCCCGATTACCGCGAGACATCTTCCGGGATCGTGTCGCTGCACTACCTCTGCCACTTGCTCAATCTCAATGGCCGTGAGGCCTACCTGTGCGGCACGCAGATCGTCAACCCAGAGCTCAAGACGCCAGTGCTCGAGCTGGCAACCGCCGAGCGTCATCGGGTTGCGGGCAAGGTGCCGATCGCGGTGTACCCGGAAGTCACGTCGGGCAACCCGCTCAACCTGCCGGTGGTGGTGCGTTTTCTGTTGAACTTCGAAGGGTTCATCTCCGGCAAGAGCATGAATGCCAGGGCCGATGACCTGTTCTTCTACTACGCGCCGCGGCTGGCCGAGCATCATGGAAACCCTGGCGGCGATCTGCTGTGCCTGCCTACCGTCGATATCCAGATGTTCTGCGCCGACCCTTGCGACAGCGTGCGCCAAGGCCGCTATCTGTACCAGAACCGCCACCCGCTGGAGCGGGTCGACTATGGGCAGCTGCCGGCCGACATCCAGCTGCTGAGCATTGCCAAGGCACTGACGCTGCCGGAACTTGCCGCCGTGCTGCGCAAGGCAGAAGTGCTTTACACCTACGAGTGGTCGATGACCTGCGTGATTGCAGTGTTGTGCGGTTGTCCGGTGATTTTCATGCCAGGCCAGGGCATCGACCGGACCTTCCTGGAAAACAGTTTCTTTGGTTGCATCGGCTTTGCCATGCTCGATGAGCCCGATGCGCTCGAGCTGGCCAGGGCCAGTCTTGACCAGGCGTTGCCGCGTTACGTCGAACGCACGGCGCCGTTCTGGCAGCAGCTTGAAGTGTTCATCGCCAAGACCCAGCTGGCCGCGCGGCGGGAGGCTGCCGGCAACCGCTTGGGTATGCTCGATTGGTTACGCCAGCGCTACCCGCAGCCTGAGCAGTTGCGCGTTCTCAATGAGCGGCTGGCATCGCCGACCGCGCCAAGCCTTGACGTACTGGTGATCGATCACGGTGATCCACTGGCCTTGGCCGCTACCCTGGACAGCCTGGCGCGCGGCCTGTACCGGCGCGCCGAACTGACAGTGCTGGGCCGACAGTCGCCGGGCCGTGCCGGGGTGCAGTGGTTGCCGGGCGATCCGCAGCAGCCTGTGGCCGCCGCCAATGATTGGCTCAGGTCGGCTGACGGTACCTGGTTCATGCTGGTCGAGGCGGGGGCCAGCTTCAATGCCAGCGGCTTGCTGATGAGCGCGGTCGAGTTGTCAGAGGCGCCGGCCAATTGCCTGGCGATGTATGCCGATGAGGCACTGCGCCGCGAAGATGGCACGGTCGAGCTGGCGTTGCGCCCCGGGCTCAACCTGGACCTGTTGCTGGCTTACCCTGCCGGTCTGTCGCGCCATTGGTGGTACCGGCGCGAGGCGGTGCTCGGTTTGCATGGCTTCGATCATGCGGGCGGACGCGCTTTCGAGCTCGAGTTCCAGCTGCGTCTTCTGGTGGAACGTGGCCTTGGCTGCGTTGCGCATGTCAGCGAGCCGCTGCTGATTGCCGACACGGTAGCTGCCGAGGACTGCATCGACCATCAAGCCGTTATCCTTGCCCACCTGCATGAGCGCGGCTACACCGCTGCCCGGGTGATCCCCGTGCAGGTGGCTGCGGGAAGCTACCGCATTGATTACGGCCACCCGCAGAAGGCGTCGGTCAGTATCCTGATCTATCTGGAAGGGCAGTTGGCGCAATTCCAGCGCTGCCTGGAAAGCCTGCTGGCGCACGCACCCGCTGTCGACTTCGAGGTGCTGCTGATCGAGCCGGGTAACCAGGACCCCGCCTTGCTGGCATGGCTGGAGCTGCTCGGGCTGCTGGAAGGGGTCCGGCTGCAAGTATTTCGCTTCATGCCCGGCCAGCCCCGCGCCGCCATGTGCAATGCGGCAGCGCAGGACGCCACAGGCGACTACCTGGTTTGGCTCGATGCCCGCAGCAGCGTCCTTGAACGCAACTGGCTGGAGGCGTTGCTCAACCACGCCCTGCGCCCTGAAGTGGGTGCGGTGGGCGGCAAACTGCTCGATAGGGACGGCAATGTGCACCAGGCGGGCCTGGTGCTGGGGCAGGGCGGCACGGTTGGCCCGGCGTTCCAGGGGTTGCCGGCGCAGGCGTTGGGCTACATGGGCCAGTTATGGCTTGAACGCAACTGCCAGGCTGTCGGGGTGCAATGCCTGATGGTGCGGCGCGACCTGTTCATCGAGGCCGGAGGCTTCGATGCAGATCCGCTGCTGGCGCCGTGGATCGATGCCGACCTGTGCCTGCGACTGTCGCGCGGCGGCTACCTCAACGTCTGGACGCCCTACGCGCGGTTGTTGTTGGACGAGCAATCGCAGCCCATGCCCAGCGCCGAGCAGGCAGATGCCCTGTACGCGCGCTGGCTGCCCCAGCTGGCGCACGACGCTGCCTACAACGGCAATTTCTCGCTGCGCGCCGGTGAGAGTTTCAGCCTGGACAGCAACGGTTTCAGCTGGCGGCCCCTGCAGGGCCGTGCGCCGAGCGTACTCGCCTGCGCGGCCGACCAGGTGCTGGCAGGGCGCACGCGGCTGATCCTGCCATTCAAGGCATTGCGCGAAAGTGGCAGTATCGAGGGTGTGGTGACCGCAGGTGTGCTGACCCCCGTGGAGGTCGAGCGTGTGCAGCCGGCGAGCGTGATTTTACAGCGTCCTCTTGCGGACGCGGGGCTGTTGGCCATGCGCCGCCTGCGGGCCTTCTCCCAGGCCTTCAAGGTCTATGACCTGGACGGTTACCTGCCGGAAATGAACCTGCCTGGGGAGTGCGGCGCCGAAGAGATCGTGCAGCGCATGCGCCAGGGCCTGATGCAGGCCGACCGGGTGCTGGTTGCAAGCCCTGCGCTGGCCGAACTGCTGCGCGGCGAGCATGATGACGTGCGCCTGCTCGAAGCCGCATTGCCCGATAGCTGGGGCACCCTTCGCGGTCAGCGGCGCACGGGTGCCAAGCCGCGTCTGGGATGGCTGGGTGGCAAGGATTCGGACCTGCTCGCCGAAGTCGTGCCGGCACTGGCCGGCGAGGTCGAGTGGGTGGTGCTGGGTGACTGCCCAACGCCATTGCGGCCGTTCCTGGCCAAATGGCTGCCGGAAGTCGACCACCCGCACCTGGCGTCGGCCCTGCTGGGGCTGGACCTTGACCTTGCGCTGGTACCGATGGCCGAGACGCTGGGCAATGCGTGTTCCGGCGACCTGCGCATCCTCCAGCATGCGGCCTGCGGTCACCCGGTGATCTGCAGCCGGGTGAGTGGTTTTGTCGGCGGTGACTCGTTGCCGTTGACGCGGGTCAACAACCTGGCCGACGACTGGATAGCGGCGATCCGCATGCACCTGCAGGATCGTCAGGCGTCCGCGTGTCTGGGCGATACCTTGCAGGCCAGGGTGCGTGAGGACTGGCTGCTCAAAGGTGAGCGGCTGCAAGCATGGCGGCGTGCCTGGCTGGCGGATTGAGCCACGCGGCATCTGAATTCGAACCACGGCGGATCTTGATCCGACTCAACGCTGGAACTGGGCAAACATGAACAACACTCTCGATACCTTCATCGGCGCATACAGCGACAGTTTTGGCTACGCCTATGACAACAACATTATGCTCAACTGGTACCCGCGGCGGATCATGGAGCTGTGCGGCCAGGAGCTCCACC
>Ga0160462_100238_pt1 | contig 18934 bp, 16 predicted proteins | sample HID1975K_E6MG_FD_108219 | JGI IMG/M metagenome (GOLD analysis project Ga0160462, IMG submission 108219) | Enriched soil microbial communities from UW Madison campus, WI, USA - HID1975K_E6 MG | ecosystem: Environmental > Terrestrial > Soil > Unclassified | place: USA: Madison, Wisconsin... | reverse complement strand
ATGACTCAGCGGATCAACAGCCCAAGCCCATCCAGCAACCGCTGCAAGGCGCCCTGATTGGCCTGCATCACCGCCCTGCCGGCCTCGCCCATGCGCTGTGCATCCTGGGGCAGCTCGACCAGCCGGCGCACCGCCTCGGCCAAACCTTCAGCATCATCCACCTGCTGCAACGCCCCCGCCTCGCGCAGCATTGCGCTGATCTCGAGGAAGTTGAACACATGTGGCCCCATGATCACCGGCAATGCCAGCGCTGCCGGCTCCAGCGGGTTGTGCCCGCCAGTGGCGACCAGGCTGCCGCCGACGAAGGCGATATCGGCCAAGGCATAGAGGAACAGCAACTCGCCCATGGTGTCGCCAAGCAACACTTGAGTCTGGGCGCCCACTGCCGTACCCGCTGAACGACGAACCGTGGCGAACTGCTCGTTGCACAAGGCGTGCACCGCATCGAACCTTTCCGGGTGGCGCGGCACCAGAATCAGAAGCGCATCGCCATGCACCTGCAGCAACTGCCGATGGGCCTGCAGGATCAACGTATCCTCGCCTTCATGGGTACTGGCGGCAATCCACACCGGGCGCTGGCTTGCCCCCCACTGCTGGCGAAGCGCCTTGGCACGCGGTAGCAGTTGTTGGTCAATTTTCAGGTCGAACTTGATCGAACCGGTCACCTGCACGCACGCGGGCCGTGCGCCCAGGTCGCGGAAGCGCTGCGCCTCGGTCTCGGTCTGTACCGCAATCAGGTTCATCTCGGCCAGCATGGGTCGGGTCAGCTTGGCGAAGCGCGCATAACCACGGGCCGAGCGCTCGGATAACCGTGCATTGGCCAGCGCCACAGGGATGCCCCGCTTGGCGCACTGATGGATATGGTTGGGCCACAGCTCGGTTTCCATGATGACACCCAGGCACGGGCGCACATGGTCGAGAAAGCGCCCCGCCGCCCATGGCAGATCGTAAGGCAGGTAACAATGCTGGATGCGCGGTTCATCGGCGAACAGGGCGCGAATGCGCTCTGAACCGGTCGGGGTCATGCAGGTGAGCGTGATCGGCAGGTCCGGGTAGGCCTTGAGCAGCGCACGCACCATGGGAGCGGCGGCGATACTTTCGCCCACCGATACGGCGTGCACCCAGATACCGCCCTGGCGCATGGCCGGCAGGTGGCGGGCGAAGCGCTCGCCGATACGCTGGCCGTAGGCCGGCGCCTTGCGTGCACGCAGGTACAGGCGCAGCGCAACCAGTGGCAGGCCCAGGTGAAACAGCAGGGTATAGAGAGTTCTGTTCATGGCGGCGAAGTTTACCCGATAGCACGCAGGTGTACTGCAAAGCGCTCGGCCAGCCATTGTGCGGCCGGCCCCAGCGGCTCGTCACGGCGCCAGGCGAGTTCGACCACCAACGCCGGTGGCCGCCATTCGCTGGCCAGCTCGACCATCTGCGCCTGGTAGGTCGGGTATTGCACCACGTGGCGCGGCAGCCAGGCCCAGCCAAGGCCGCGCATCAACAGTTCAGCCATGGCATAGAAACTGTCGGCACGCCATACCTGCGGGCTGATCGCCTCGCCGCCGGGGTAGCCGCTTTGCTGAGGGGTAATGAGCAGTTGGCGATGACGTGCCAGCTGCTGGCGCGTCACCCGCCCTTCGCGCGCCAGCGGGTGGTCGACGGCGCACACCGTAACCATTTCCACGCTGCCCAGGGTCCGCCGCTCCAGCGATGCCGGCATGCTTTCGTGGTGAAAGAACAAACCCAGGTCGGCGCGACGCTCCACCAGCTTGCGCGCCACATCACCCTGGGCGGCACTGGCCAGCTGCACTTCAAGGAACGGGTAACGACTCGCCAGTTCGTCGAGGCTGTCGATCACCGGCTGATAAGGCATGGCCTCGTCCTGGGCGACCCGCAGCAAGGCTTCCTGCCCGCGCATCAGCGCCAGGGAGCGACCTTCCAGGCGTTCACACTGGCGCAGCAGCTCGCGGGCATCCTCCAGCAGTGCGGTGCCGTTTTCGGTCAGTTTCGGTTGCCGGCCGCTGCTGCGGTCAAACAGGGTTACGCCCAGGTCCGCCTCAAGCAAGGCGATGGCATTGCTGACTGCCGACTGTGCCTTGCGCTGCTCGCGGGCGACGGCAGAAAAAGAACGCAGCTCGACCACACGCACGAAGAGGCGCAGCTGCTCAAGGTCCCACTGTTCCGCCATCAACCTATCTCCTAAGGTGATAGGTAATGACTTTACCCCATCCAGGCAGCGTCTAGAATGCCCGACCAGCAACCGGAGAATCTCGCCATGAATGCCTATACCTACCTCGCCATCGCGATCTGCGCCGAAGTCATCGCCACCGCTTCAATGAAAGCGGTCAAAGGCCTGAGCACACCGCTGCCGTTGCTGTTGATGGTGGTCGGTTACGGGATCGCCTTCTGGATGCTGACCTTGGTGGTGCGCAGCATTCCGGTGGGCATTGCTTACGCGATCTGGTCGGGGCTGGGCATTGTGCTGATCAGCGTGGCGGCGCTGGTGATCTATGGGCAGAAGCTGGATGTGCCGGCGATGCTGGGGATGGCCATGATTGTCGGTGGGGTGGTGGTGATTCAGCTGTTTTCCAAAACAGCCGGGCATTGATGTTTGCATGATGGATCCTGGGGCCGCTTTGCGGCCCATCGCGACACAAGGTTGCTCCCACAAGTGCCCCGCAAATTCCGAGGCTTGAGCGATCCCGTGAGCGGCCTTGTGTCGCGATAGGCTGCGCAGCAGCCCCAGGATCACAAAGCCCACCCTGGCCTGAGCCTGTATACTTGCCAGCTGTCCCAGTCTTCGAGGTACCGCCATGCCAACCGCCATTTCCACTGACGTGCTGATCGTCGGCGCTGGGGTCGCAGGCCTGTGGCTGAATGCCCGCCTGCTTCGCCTGGGTTATTCGACAGTGCTGGTGGAGCGCGCCAGCCTTGGCGGCGAGCAGACCATCAAGTCCCAGGGCATCATCCATGGCGGTACCAAATACGCCCTGCACGGTGCCTTGACCGGTGCCTCTGAAGCCATTGCCGACATGCCGCGGCGCTGGCGCGAGGCCCTGGCCGGCAACGGTGAGCTGGACCTCGGGCGTACTCGACTGCTGTCCGACGCGCACTACCTGTGGTCCCCAGGCACCCTGGCCGGCAACCTCACCAGCTTCTTCGCCAGCAAGGCCGTGCGCGGCCGGGTCGACCAGGTGAAGGGCGACCAGTTGCCACCTGCGCTGCAGGACCGTGCCTTCAAAGGCAAGGTGTATCGCCTGGCGGAGCTGGTCATCGACGTGCCCAGCCTGCTGGCCAACCTGGCCGAGCTGGCTGGCGACAGCTTGCTGGCAGGTGAGCATATCGAGCCCTTGCGCGAAGGTGATGAACTGGTCGGCCTGCGGGTGGACGACCGTGAAATCCGTGCCCAGCGCATCGTGCTCAGTGCCGGCGCCGGCACCGAAGGTTTGCTGCACGCGCTGGGCCTCAGCCAGCCAGCCATGCAAACCCGGCCGCTGCACATGGTCATGGCCAAAGGCCCGAACCTCAAGCCGTTGTATGCCCACTGCCTGGGTGGTGGGCCCAAGCCGCGTGTCACCGTGACTACCCACCCCGCAGCCGATGGGCAGTGGGTCTGGTACCTCGGCGGCGACCTTGCCGAAGCCGATGGGGTAGCGCGCGAGCCTGCGGCGCAGATCGCTGCAGCGCAGAAGGAAATCGCCAACTTGTTGCCATGGGTCGACCAGAGCCTGGTCCGCTGGGCCACGCTGCGCGTCGACCGCGCCGAACCCGCGCAATCGGGCCTGGCACGCCCGGACAACGCCTTCCTCGCCGATCAGCAGCGCCTGCTGGTGGGGTGGCCGACCAAGCTGGCCCTGGCGCCAGACTTCAGTGACCGCGTGCTGGCCAGCCTTGAGCGCGACGGTGTGCGCCCAGGCGCCCAGGCCGATCTCTCTGCGCTGCCGCGCCCGCCCCTCGGCGTACCAGCCTGGGAGCAACTGCTGCCATGACCCTGCCGACCCTGCACGACTTCCACCGCCCATTGGGCAGCACCGGTTTCAAGGTGTCGCCCCTCGGCCTGGGCACGGTCAAGCTTGGCCGCGACCAGGGCGTGAAATACCCCACCGGTTTTACCATCCCCGGTGATGACGAAGCGCGCATGCTGCTGGCACAAGCGCGCCAACTGGGCATCAACCTGATCGACACCGCACCGGCCTATGGCCGCAGTGAAGAGCGCCTGGGGCCGTTGTTGCGTGGCCAGCGTGATGAGTGGGTGATCGTCAGCAAGGTCGGAGAAGAGTTCGAAGACGGCCAGTCGCGCTTCGACTTCAGCGCCGCCCACACCCGCCTTTCGGTCGAACGCAGCCTGCGCCGGCTGGAGACCGACCGCATCGAGCTGGTGCTGGTGCATTCCGATGGCAATGACCTGGAGATCCTCGAGCAGCAGGAGGTCTACCAGACCCTCGCAGCGCTCAAGCAGGAAGGCAAGATCCTCGGCTATGGCCTGTCGGGCAAGACTGTCGCCGGTGGCCTGAAGGCCCTCGAGCAAGGCGACTGCGCCATGGTCACCTACAACCTCAACGAGCAGGCGGAACGCCCGGTGCTGGACTACGCTGCCGAACACGGCAAGGCCATTCTGGTGAAGAAAGCCTTGGCCAGCGGGCATGTCTGCCTTGCACCCGGCGTAGACCCGGTGCAGGCCAGCTTCGAACTGCTGTTTGCCCACCCGGGCGTCAGCAGTGCTATCGTCGGCACCATCAATCCGCTGCACCTGGCCCACAACGTGGCCACCGTCGCCCGTATCCTGGGCCAGCATTGAGTTGTCCCTACCCAAGGGCCTGGAGACAGACCTGACGCAAGGAGGAGCCTCGTGCCGCGTACGCTGATCCGCAAGAACCCGAGCAACTTCAAGACACTGCCTCTGCATGTCGAAGCCACCCCTGACGGCCTGGTCTACCAGAGCATCGGCATGCCGCTGAACTTTGCCCAGACCCAGCAGCGGCGGCGCGCCATCCAGTTGCCAGACAACCAGCGCTTCGTGGTCGAACTGGCCAACCTGGGCGTCTCGGTGCGCCTGACCTTGCACTGGCAGCACCGTGACTACTGGGTGCTGGTGCGCCAGCGGCGCCAGGACCGGGGTGACGTGGTGCTGAAATTGATTTCAGGTTACGTCCCGGCCCAGGAGTTGAACCTGCCGTTGCACACCGCCGTCCAGGAAGTGGCCGAAGAATGCCTGCTGGAAACCCCGGAAGGCTGGCTGGGTGGGCGCTTCAACGAAACCTGGCTTCCGGCGCCCTATGACACCGCCCTGCACTACCGTGAGTCGCTGCCCTTCGTGCTGACGCCCGAGTCGGGCGCCGCACGGCCGGTGCATTGCGGCAATCTGATGCTGCTGGAACGGCCGCGGGCATACGTGCATTTGCCCACCGCCTCGTTGCAACTGATCTACGACATGCGCCTGCAGGTACCCCGTGAGGCCAAGAAGCTGAGCCTGTTCCATGTCGATGAACGCCTTGAGGGCGACCAGTTGGTGGCACGCCTCAACCGTAAACGGCCAGACCTGTACCTGATGCCTTTGCAGGACGGCAAGCCACTGGCTGAGCTGTATACGTTGAAGAAAGACGAACTGGTACCGGCGAGCACCCGCGGGTTGTACCTGGCCGAAAGCTTCGCACGTCAGGACGGCTGGGTGGTCACGGATGAGCGGATACGTTGGAAAGAGTGGGTGAAGCAGCAGGGTTTGGTGGAGCGCAAAACGGCCAAGGTTTCACATTTGCAGCGCTTTGGAGACAAGGCGCGGGCACTGCTGCAGCGGGCGCGTACCACACTGCATAAATGAACCAGGGGCTGCTTTGCAGCCCATCGCCGGCAAGCCGGCTCCCACATCTATAGCGCTGGCCTCAAGGGCACTGGCTTCCCTGCAGGAGCCGCCTTGCTGGCTCCCACATGTATACCGCTGGCCTCAAGGCCACTGGCTTCTCTGTAGGAGCCGGCTTGCCGGCGATTGGGCCGCGAAGCGGCCCCAGCGCCATCAGTTCTTGCGGATCTTCTCGACAATCGCCGTGGTCGAGCTGTTCTCGACCAGCCCCAGCACCTTCACGGTGCCGCCATAGGCTTTGACGATGTCGGCGCCGACCACCTGGTCGATGCCATAGTCACCACCTTTGACCAGTACATCCGGTTTCACTTGGCTCAACAAGTTTTCCGGCGTGCCTTCAGGGAAGCTGATCACCCAGTCCACCGCGCCAAGGCCGGCCAGTACCGCCATGCGCCGGTCGACACTGTTGATCGGCCGACCGGGGCCTTTCAGGCGGCTTACCGAAGCGTCGTCGTTGACCGCGACGATCAACCGATCGCCTTGGGCCCGGGCCTGCTCCAGGTATGTCACATGCCCAGCATGCAGGATGTCGAAGCACCCGTTGGTGAAGACGATCTTCTCGTTATGCGCGCGCGCATCGTCGATGGCCAGCAGCAGTTGCTCCAGGCCCAGCACACCCCGCTCCGAACCCTCTTCACGCTGAATCGCACGGCGCAACTCAGGTGCACTGATTGCCGCGGTACCCAGCTTGCCGACCACGATGCCTGCAGCCAGGTTGGCCAAGGCAACGGCGTGGGGCAGGTCTTCACCGGCTGCGATGGCGGCCGCCAGCGTGGAGATAACGGTATCGCCGGCACCGGTCACATCGAACACTTCACGGGCACGAGCAGGCAGGTGCAGCGCCGGCTGGCCGGTGCGCAACAGGGTCATGCCATGCTCGCCACGGGTGACCAGCAGCGCGCCGAGGTCCAGGTCCAGCAGCAGCTGCAGGCCCTTGGCGACCAACTCGGCCTCATCGGCGCAACGGCCGACAATGGTCTCGAACTCGCTGAGGTTCGGGGTGATCAGGCTGGCGCCGCGGTAGATGGAGAAATCCTTGCCCTTGGGATCGGCAAGTACCGGGATGCCCTTGGCTCGCGCGGCCTGGATCAGGCTCTGGTGGTTCTTCAGCGCGCCCTTGCCGTAATCGGACAGCACCAGCACCTTGACGCCTTCTAGCAGGCTTTCGACCTCAGCGCCCAACGACAACGGGTCGGTGGCGAACGGCTCTTCGAAATCTATGCGCAACAACTGCTGGTGACGGCTCATGACCCGCAGCTTGACGATGGTCGGCTGGTGCGCGATGCGCTGGAACACCGAACGCACGCCAGCAGCCTGCAGGCTGTTGGCCAGGCTGTCGGCGGCTTCATCCTGGCCGGTCACGCCGATCAGCGCTGCCGGTGCGCCGAGGGCGGCAATGTTCAAGGCAACGTTGGCCGCGCCGCCGGGGCGATCCTCGATCTGATCGACCTTGACCACCGGCACTGGCGCTTCTGGCGAAATACGCGAAGTACCGCCATGCCAGTAGCGGTCCAGCATGACATCGCCGACCACCAATACCGGGGCTTGATCGAAACGCGGCATGGACAACTTCATGGGCAACCCATATGGAAATAATGAACAGGGGCAGGATATTAGCACAGGGCAGGCGACGGCTTTACGGCCAGATCGGGCCCTGGAAAATTCCGGTGACAATCGGGGCCATACGGCCCCGTTCAGGGAGGACTCAGGTGATATCGGCCTTTGCCGGCTCTTCCAGGCCCATGGCGTGCAAGCGGGCATAATAGCCATTTGCTGCCAATAGCTCGGCATGCGTACCGCGCTCGACCAAACGGCCCTGATCCATCACCAGGATCTGGTCGGCCTTCTCGATGGTCGACAGGCGGTGGGCGATCACCAGCGTGGTGCGGCCTTTCATGACATGGTCCAGCGCAGCCTGGATGTGCCGCTCGGATTCGGTGTCCAGTGCCGATGTCGCTTCGTCGAGGATCAGCAACGGGGCATTTTTCAACAGTGCCCGGGCAATTGCCAGGCGCTGGCGCTGGCCGCCGGACAGCAGTACGCCGTTTTCACCCACATCGGTATCGAAACCCTTGGGCAACTGGTCGACGAACTCCTTGGCGTAGGCATCGGCGGCCGCGGCTTCGATGTCCGCGCGCGGTGCGCCGGCGAGGTCGCCGTAGGCGATGTTGTTGGCCACCGTGTCGTTGAACAGGGTGACATGCTGGGTAACCTGCGAAACGTGGCGGCGCAGGTTGCGCAGGCGGTAGTCTTCGATCTCGACGCCATCGAGCAGGATCTGCCCCTGGTCGTGGTGGTAGAAGCGTGGAATCAGCGCCGCCAGCGTCGACTTGCCGCTGCCGGAACGCCCCACCAGGGCAATCATCTGCCCAGGCTCTGCGGTAAAGCTGATGTCGCTCAGCACTTCGCGATCGGTACCTGGGTAGGTGAAGCTCAAGTTGCGCACTTCAAGGCGCCCTTGCACCCGGTCCTTCTCGACGGTACCGCTGTCTACCTCGGGTTGCTCGTCCAGCTGCTCGAAGATGCTTTCAGCGCCGGCCAAGCCTTTCTGGATGGTCGAGCTGACTTCCGACAACTGACGGATCGGCTTGGGCAGCAGGCCCGCGGCAGTGATGTAGGCCACCAGGTCACCGGCAGTGGAGTCGCCCCGCAGGAACAGCACCAGGAACATCAACGCAGCCATGGCGCTGTAGATCACCAGCTGCAGCATCGGCGTATACAGTGCACCGGTCTTGGTCATGCGCAGCTGTTTGTCGGTGTTGCTCTGGCTGGCACGGCCGAAACGTTGCTGCTCGTAAGCCTCGCCGCCGAAGCTGCGCACCACGCGATAACCCTGGATGGTTTCGGACGCGACATGCGTGACGTCGCCCATGGCCACCTGGATCTTCTTGCTCTGCTTGCGGAATTTCTTGCTGGCGACGCTGACCATCACCGCGATGACCGGCAAGATGGCGACCATCACCAGGGTCAGGTGCCAGTTCATCCACAGCAGGTAGGCAAACAGGAATACCACCGTCAGGCCTTCACGGATCACCACTTTGATGGCATCGGTGGCCGCGCCCGTGACCATGGTCACGTTGAAGGTGATGCGCGAAATCAGGTGGCCGGAGTTGTGGTTGTCGAAATAGCGGTTGGGCAACACCAGCAGCTTGTTGAACAACTCGACCCGCAGGTCATGCACCAGCGAAAGGGAGACCTTGGCCAGGAAATAGTTGCCAAGGAAAGAGCCGAGGCCTTGCCATGCGGCGATCAGGATGATCAGCAGCGGCACGGCCTGCAGCAACTGCAGGTCGCGCAGGTAAGGGACGTTGGGGAACAGCACCGCTTCGGGGTTGCTGAGGCCATCGACGAAATACTTGAGGATCCCGGCCAGCATCGGCTGGGTCGAGGCAAAGATCACGAAACCGATAATGCTCAGCAGGAAAATGCCGACATAGGGTTTCACATAGCTCAGCAGCCGGAAGTAGATCTTCACGCTGGAGGTGTGCTCCGCCGGTAGCGGTGTTTCGGCCATCATCGAGCTCGCTGTTCAGGTTGAACCGGAAATTTTACCACAGGCGTCATTTTCGGCACTCCCCCAGGGTAACAACATCGCCAGGCCGACGATCAGCCAGCTCACGAACCACTCCGCACGCGGTGTTGCGGTGAGGCTGGCGGCATCGAACTGCATGGCCATGGTGGAGTAAATCCACAGCCCGAGCAGAATCTTGCCCAACAGTGTACGGCGCGCGCGTACGATCTCAGCCAGCGTGAACAGCCATACCGCGATCCACAGCAACATGCCGGGTAGGCCGAGTTCCACCGCAACGTGGGTGAACATGTTGTGGGTATGGTCGAATTCCATACCTACTGCACTCACCTTGTAGGACGCACCCAGGCCCAGCCCGGTCCAGGGGTGTTCGCCGATCATCTGAAGCACGGCCTGGAAAATCTCTGGCCGGAACGAGGAGCCTCGCGCCGTGATCACGTCATACACCACATAAAATGCCACGCCGGTGGCGATCACCGCCGCCCCCGCGATCATTCGGCTATGGCGGTCGCGGAACCACAACGGCGCAAGCACCACGGTCAACAGCAACGCCAGCACCGCCCCGCGGCTCTGGCTGAGCATGACGAATGCACCGAGACATGCCAGGGCCAACAACCAGCCAAGCTGAACAACCCGCTGGTGGGGAAATTGATAGAGCAGCAGCAGGACCGCCGTACCTATGACGTAGGCGCCAAGAATCGGGTGTGAAATTTCACCGATGCCGCCAAGCCTGCCGATCAGCGGAATGCCCAGCACGACATAGAAATGGATGATCGATATCAGCGCGGCAATGGCCAGCAAGCCACTACCGATTTGCAGCAAGTGGCGAATGCGCGCAGGCCCGCCCTGGGCCACCAAGGGAAACGCCAACAGAAACACCAGGATGTAAATCAAGCGCTTGGCTTCGCGCCCAGGATCTTCGGCAGCCGACCAGACCAGGCTGATGGCACCCCATACAATCAGCAGCAGCACCGCCCCCCAAAGCCCCGGCTGACGTCGCCAGGCTTCAACCAGCACCGTGCGCGCGGGCCATGCCAATATCAAGGTCGGCAGCCACAGAAACGCTACCAGGCCCTGCTGATACACCTTGTTGCTGGGCGCCAGGGCGATGGCAGCCACAAACCAGACCAGACCGAACCCCAACCAGGCCCGCGCCCAGTTTTTCTCATGCAACATCAGCTCCCCCGGTGAATCAAAGACACCATCATGGTGCTACAGCATTATTTTCGGCATTATTGCCGGTCATTTTGCTCGCCAGACGACAAGGCTCAATTCATGCAATGCTCTCGGCTCACCCAGGTCGACTTCGATCAGCTGACACTTGGCGCCCAGGTTCTAGAGGCTGACAGCCATGGCGCCAAAGTCTACCTCCTTGAAGATGGAAATTTCCTCAAGGTATTTCGTCGCAAGCGTCTGATTTCATCTGCGCTGCTGCGCCCATATTCCCAGCGCTTTGTTGAAAACGCCACGCGCCTTGCGCAACTGGGCATCCCCACGCTCGAGGTCATCAGCCAGCACAAGCTCGACCTACCAGGCCGAACCGCGGTGCTGTACCGCCCGCTGCCGGGGCGCACGCTGCTGCAGATGTCGCGTGATGACGGCTTCAGCTGGGATATCTACCTGCCCCGCCTGATCGACCTGATCCGCCAGTTGCACCGCAGCGGTGTGTACTTTCGCTCGCTGCACCTGGGCAATGTGGTGGTCACCCCCGACCAGCGCCTGGGCCTGATCGACGTCGCAGACATGCGCTTCCTGCGCCCGCCACTGTCTGCCCGGATGGTTCGTCGCAATGTGCAACACATGGTGAGTTACATTGAACGCGAGAAGCTTGGCGACCGCTTCCCGCTCGCCGATTTCGAGGCGGCCCTGCTGGCGCGCTGAACCTCAGCCGTGCAGCAGGCTGGCCGAGCCACTGCTGAAAGCCTGCCAGGCCGCTTCCGGCGCCAGCGCCTGACGCTGCCGGGCGGCCAGCGCCGCCGCGCTATGGGCATCACAGCGCTCGATCGCCTGGGCCCAGACCTGTACATCGCCAACCGGGAGGTAGCAGCCGGTGTCCTCCAACTGCTCCCGGAACACCGGCAGATCGCTGCAGATCACCGGCACATCTGCCATTACCGCTTCTTGTACGACCAACCCCAACCCTTCGGCGCGCGAGGGCACCATGAGCCAGTCAAACGCCCGGTAGAGTTGCTGCAAGTCATCATGGTGCCCACAGAGATGGACGCGGCCATGCAGGCCGAGTGCATCGATGCGCGACTGCAGGGCCGCCCGCTGAGGGCCGTCCCCGATGATTGCCAACTGCGCATCAGGCTGCGCCACAGTGCCCTGAGCGAATGCGTCGACCAGCATCTCGAAGCTTTTGCTCTCTACCAGCCGACCCACGGCGCCCATTACTTGCCCGCTGGTTTGCGGCAACGCCAAAACCTGCCGTGCCCGTTCGCGGGTCATCAGCGATTCGATAAACGCGTGCGGTTCGAGCGCCATGCGCAACGTCTGCACTGGCCGCCCCAGGTCGCGCTCCAGCGCCTGGGCCAGGGTCTGCGAAACTGCAGCGATACTCAGCCGGTCGGCGGGGAACCTGCACAGCAGGCGAACATCGCTGGCGGTGAGACGGGTCTTGCCATGGAACAGCACCTTGGCCCGCATACCAGGCAGCTGCAACAGTAATGGCAGCACCAGGCGCGCGACGCCGACGCCATCGAGCAGCAACACATCGGCCTTGGCTTCGGCCAACGCCCTGCGCAGCTTCAAGCGCAGCCATGGCCGCAGCAGGCGCCACAGATGCCGCCCCTTGAGCGCGCGCTGCGGCATGTGCCATTCGCGGGTGGAGCCGAGCCCGCAACAAAGGCCGCTACCCAGCAGCAGCCAGTTGCTGATACAGGCATCCGCCCCCGCATGCGACAGCACCTGCCGGTGAACCTGATGGATGGACATGTATGGCGAACCGCCAGCCCACATCATGTTGACGATGTTCATGGGGATAGCGCCCCTCTCCCGTTCAAGCCAGGTGGGACTGCGATTTCAGTGAACAAAAATAGAAATTCCCATGCCTACCAAGGCACCCATAATCAGCGTCAATGCCAGCTTTACCCGATCGCGTTGGCGCCGCTTGGCCTTGCGCTGGACTTCTTCAGGCAAGGTTACGTGGCTGCCAAAGCCGGTGTGCAATACTGCATCACCTTCCAGCGTGACCGCTGTCAGATTCATCTCTGCATAGCGACGGGAAAGCGCCTTTTCACCAGCATAGGCGGCAAATGGCGCACAGCGCTGATAATCGCTCAGGCGACGCAGGCCGGGGTTGAGCGAAAAGGCCTGCCACTCGGCTTTCTCGGAAAGCAGTGGGTAGCAAGGCACGCCTGCGATCACCTGGCGCTCGCCCAAGTGAATGTAGGGGCTGTGGATAGCCAGGTCATGGGCGTAACTGCGCAGCCACACCTGCAACACCTCGGGGCTGGCCTGCAGTATCGACCTGGAATCTTCGACGAACGCCTGACGATAGAATTGCCAGTCGTCTTCGCAATGGAAGATGTAGGGCGTCTTGACGTGGCTGTAGGCCAGGTCGATCGAAGGCAGCTGGCCAAGCTTGGGCCGATTCACGAACACCGTGCAGTAAGGCTTCCAGTGTTCCGGCACGGCACCATGCACCGCGTCGTCCCCGGAGTCTTCGGTGATGAAAACTTCGCGTATGGGCGCAGTGTTATAGCGGTCGAAACTCTCAAGGGTTTCCTTGAGCAGGTCGAACCGACCGCAGCTGGTCACCACCAGGGTGACATCACTCTCTTCAGAAAAGCGCACCGGACTCCCTCCGCGTTGCGACAATCGACTTTCGCCCGCATTCCCTGAAAGCGAAAGTTCTTTTAATTAAAAGCCCAGCTTCAACCGCAACCGCTGCCATGCAGACAAGGGCGGATGCGGCCTGAGTGCCGGGCGCATGTGGTCGACGATGCTACGACCAACTTCACCGAAGCTGAAACGGGAAACCGCCAGATGGCGCCCATTCTCGGCAATTTGTTGGGCCAGGGCCGGGTCTGCCCGTAACGTGCGCAGTTTCGCCTGCAGCATCGGGATGCTGTCGTAGAACACCACGTTGTGCATGTCCTGAAGGCCCAGGGCGCGGTTTTCTTCGGCGCCCTGGTCAAAGGCCAGCAGCACGCAGCCGCAGGCCATGGCCTCGAAGTTCTTGATCATGTACTCGCCCATGCCGACATCGGCACTGACGAAGAAACGAATACGGTTGAGTGTGTTGCAATAGTCTTCGCCCGACTTGGTGCGCGTCACCACCAGGTTTTCCACCCGCCCCAGCTCATCCAGCAGTGCCTTGCGCCCGCTGTAGGCGACGCTGTTGGTGCTGCCGACGAACGCCAGCTCGATGTCGCGCTCACGGCCCTGGTCGGTCAACAAGTGCTCGTCGTAGCCCTTGGGCACGAACACCGCATCGAAACCTTCCTGGCGCAGGCGCTCGCTGACCATGTATCCAGAGCTGATGACCCGCGCCCAGGGCAACTTGCGGTAGTGCGCGCTGAACTTGCCAGTGTACTTGCAGGGGATGTAGTTCTGGTACGCGTCGTGCTCGAGGATGACCAGGTTAGGTACTGTCTGGATGAACGCCACCTGACGGATCTCCTGCTTGAAACGCAGGAAGAAGACGATGCGGTCATAGCGCTCGACCTGCACTTCGCGTTTGAAGTAACGGCGCAGGTTGCGCTGGTCTTCACTGGTCAGCCAGCGCAGGTCGCACTCACAGTTGGCCGCGACGCCGTCGTACAGGCGATCGAGGATGGCCCGCTGTTCCTTCTGCACCAGAAATAGGACTTTCATTGCTTTCCTTGGGCGCTCTGCGCCATCGCGGTCAACCATGGGCGTTGTCTACAGCTCACGGCGCCAGAACAGTTCATGCCGGCGCACGGCCTTGCGGAAGAATTCGTTCTCCCCGTAAGGCGACGGGCGGCGCCCGGCCAGCCAGCGCTGCAACAGCCGGCGCAGCCGGCGCTTGAACGGTGCGCGCGGCTGCAGGTCGTGCATCATGCCCAAGGCCATGGCCTTGTCGCGTTGCGTTGCCAGGTCCAGCACCAGAGAGCACGGCGCCCATGGCTGCTCGGCACTCAATTGCGGCGGCAAGGCCACACCGTCGCCGCTGTCGCCCATCGGCCAGCGGTCGTTGTCATGCAGGTGGTTGGCGTAGCACAGCAACGTTTGCGGCTGCCATTCCAGGCCCTGCAAGGCTTCCAGCACTGCGGCCTGGGCACAGATGTGGTCCGGATGCGGATCGAGCTGCGGGTGCGGCATGACCAGCACGTCGGGCTTGGCCAGCATCAGCAATGCACGCAGGTCAGCCAGCAGGTTGCGCCAGGTTGGCGCACCATCGCCGTCTGCCGGCAGCGGGAACGGGTTGAAGCGGCGGAACGGGCGTATATCGGCCATGTCGGCTTCTCGTGAAGCGGCCGGCACATCGGCCGCAGCTTGCATGGTGGGCAGTTGCAGGCAGAAGTAGCCCAACTGCACGCAACGCGACTCCGGCACCCCGGCCCAACGCGGCACGGCGATGCTGTCCCAGGCGCGCAGACGGCCCTTCAGGCGTGCCGCCTCGGCCTTGCCCAGGCCCATCTGCTGATAGTGCTCGGCCTCGATTTCGCCAGCGGTCAACGTGACCACCCAGGTTTCGTCGGCCTGGCTGTACAAGCCATAAGCGGCCAGCTCGGCATCATCGGCATGCGGCGCAATCACCATCACTCGCCGGCGCTGCAACTCGACGCTGGGCGTTATCCACAGCCGAGGCTCGCCCTGCAGGCGGCAGTGGCGACCACGCAAACGCAAGGTACCCGCTTGAAGCGGTGCAGCCAGCCCGGTCAGGTTGAGGAAGCGAACCCCAGCGACACCGCGCTCGAAAGCCTGCCGATCGCTGAGCTCATCTGCCAGCAACTCGACACGCGGGTCCAGAAAACGCCCCAACCAACCGCTCTTCACCCGAACTTCGAGGATCAGCGTTTCATCGCCCTGCAACGCCGTGCCCGCCTTGATCACCCCGCCACGCAAGGTAACAGGCGCTTGCCGGGCCTGCTCGCCGAAGTTGTAGGCGTAGTCCTCGTCTGGCGAATAGAACAGATGGTCGGCGAACCACGCCTCGTGGGCAGCCCAGAGCAACGGCAACAGCAACAGCGGCAGCCACCACCAGGCGAATACGCCCAGGGCAACCAGCGCCACCAGGCCGGCCAGCAGCCCCAGGCGCTTGTTGCGCCGGTGGCGCTTGAGCAACTGCTGCTTGCGGCTCACGCCTGGTACACCGGCAAAGGGTTGCACCAGCGGTCCTTGTACTCGCGGTCGGCACGGCCGAACGAGAAGCGCAGGGGCTTGTTGCGCGCGCGGGCGTCTTCCCAGGCAGCCTGGGTATTGAGGAAGCTCAGTACGCTGCCGGGGCTGAAGGCCTTGGTTTCAGGGTCTACGCCGCCGTTGACGTATTCGACACTGATCCAGCCCGGCGCTTCGACGCGATACACCAGCTGGATGGCGATGGGCTTGTCGTCGAGCAACAGCACCGACCCGATCAGCAGCTCGCGCAGGCGCTGCAGCACGTCCGCCATACGCTCGGCGCCGGTGGCCGGAAAGCCCCAGCGGCGTTGGAACAGGTCGCAGTACATGGCGGCGATTTCGGTGGCACCGAAATCAGTGATCGGGCGCACCACGCCACCCGCCTCTTCCAGCAGGCGCAACTCGCGGCGCTGGTTGTAGCGGAATTTCTTCGACAGGTCTTCAGGCGCCCGGGCCATGGCCAGCTGTTCTTTCTGCGCCTTCAGGCCGGTAAAGCGCCCCTGATTCAGCTCGGACAGGTAGCGCACGGCATGGCGCAACGGCGCGGCAGCGTCAGCGGCGGCCGGCAGAATGATCTCGGCATTGCCAAGGTCGAACAGGCCTTTCTTGCCAGCGCGCTTGAGCACGTCCTTGGACAGCGCCAGATGGCGCCCCCAGGTCGGCACGGCGGCCTTCAGTTCACCCGCCTGATGCCAACCCAGGTAGCGCACGGGTATCTGCGCCAGGTCAGCCAGTTGTTCGATCACCAGCGGGTGCGTGGCGACACTGCCACCGAATCGCGCCCACGCCTGGGCGTAGGTTGCCGCGTCGATAACCTGCCAACCCCGCTCACGGAAGGCCTGAATATGATTGAGCATCATGCCTGCCCCACCAGCGCACGCACCTGCGGCAGCTGCCAGAAGGCCTCGCGCACAGCCGCGTCGGAGAACCGCTCGTGCAGGCGCTGCAGCATGTGCGCGGCACACGCCTGGCGCTGCTGCGCGTCCAGCCTGGCCATATGCGTGAGGCCTTGGGCCAGCTGCGTGGCATCGCCCAACGGGAACAATACGCCCACGCCTTCAACCACCTCGCGCGCACCACCGCAGGCGGTCGCCAGCACGGGTACGCCGGCCACCATGGCTTCGAGCAGGACCATGCCGAACGGTTCATGGTCAGAACTCAGCGCAAAGACATCGAACGCCTGGAAATAGTGGCGGGCATCCGGCACCTGCCCCAGGAAGTCGACATGCCCCGCGATACCCAGCTCAGCGGCCAAGGCCTTGAGTTTGCCTTCCAGGCGCCCCTTGCCGAGGATCGCCAGGCGAGCCCCCGCAGGCAGCCCTGGGCGTGCCTCGGCAAACCCGCGCAACAAGGTGGCCTGGTCTTTATCCGGATGCAGACGCCCGACGTTACCAACGATCCAAGCCTGGGCATCCAGCCCCAGGGCAAGACGCGCCTCGGCGCGCGGCACCAGCGCTGCGTCGAGCGCGCCGATATCGATGCGGTTGTACAAGGTCTGAATACGCTCGGCCGGCCACTGCGGCAGGCAACGACGCATGTCGTCACGCACCGCATCCGACACGCCGAGCAGGCTCAAACGTTTGCTGAACAGGTTGGCGAACAGCCGCCGCCCCTTGCGCTGATAGTCGCCGAACGCATGGTGCACGCCGATCACCGGCAAGCCAGTGGCCAACAAGGCCACATAAATCGGCTTGAAGCGGTGGGCGATGCAGAAGCTGAAGTTGCGCTCGGCCGCAATCCGGCGCAGCGCCCGGATGGCACCGAGCTTCAGGCCGCGAACAGCCTTGGAGCTGAATTCGAGAAACAGCACCTCGTCCGACGCGCAGCCGGCCGCGACCTGCGGGTCGGCGGCGCCGGTGAGGAACACCGTGGTGACCTTGTAGCCGCTGCCCTGGAACAGGCTGGCGTATTGACGGGCGCAGTCAAGAAACGGCCCGTCATAGCCATGGCAGAACTGCAGGATGCGCGGTTCAGAGCGGCTGGTCATACGCGGCTGCGCCGTCCTTGACGACCAGGATGTCTTCCATGATCAGGTACTGCAGGTCCGAGCCGAAGAACATGTTCAAGGCATCGGTCGGCGAGCAGATCATCGGTTCACCACGGCGGTTCAGCGAGGTGTTCAACGACACGCCGTTGCCGGTCAGGTCTTCCAGCGCCTTCATCATGTCGTAGTAGCGCGGGTTGTACTCGCGCTTGAGCACCTGGGCACGCGACGTGCCGTCTTCGTGAACCACTTCTGGTACGCGGGTCTTCCACTCTTCAGCCACTTCGAAGGTGAAGGTCATGAACGGCGCCGGGTGATCGACCTTGATCATCTGCGGGGCAACGGTGTCAAGCATCGACGGGCAGAACGGTCTCCAGCGCTCGCGGAACTTGATCTGGTGGTTGATCCGGTCAGCCACGCCTTCGACACTCGGGCAGCCGATGATCGAACGACCACCCAGTGCGCGCGGGCCAAACTCCATGCGGCCCTGGAACCAGGCCACCGGGTTGCCGTCGACCATGATCTGGGCAATCTGCTGCGGCATGTTGTCGAGCTTGCGCCATTTCGGTTGGTCCGGATGACGGGCGCAGGCGGCGATCACGTCTTCGTTGGAGTACGACGGGCCGAGGTAGACGTGTTCCATCTTCTCGACCGGTACGCCACGGGCGTGGGAAACATAGGCAGCCGCACCGACTGCGGTGCCGGCGTCGCCGGAGGCCGGCTGGACGAACAGCTCTTTCACGTCCGGGCGGGCAATGATCTTCTGGTTGAGCTTGACGTTCAGCGCGCAGCCGCCGGCGAAGGCCAGCTTGCCGGTTTCACGCAGGGTGTCGCCCAGGTAGTGGTCGATCATCTGCAACGCCAACTTCTCGAACAGCGCCTGCATGCTGGCCGCGTAATGGATGTACGGCTCGTCGGCGATGTCGCCTTCGCGCTTGGGGCCCAGCCATTCGATCAGTTTCGGCGAGAAGTAGAAACCTTTGCCCTTCTCTTTATAACGGCGCAGGCCGATAACGTTGGCGTACTCGGTGTTGATCACCAGTTCGCCGTTTTCGAAGCTGGCAAGGCGCGAGAAGTCATATTTGCTGGCGTCGCCATACGGCGCCATGCCCATGACCTTGAACTCGCCGTCGAGCATTTCGAAACCGAGAAACTCGGTGATTGCGCCGTACAGGCCGCCCAGCGAGTCCGGGTCGAAGAATTCCTTGATCTTGTGGATCTTGCCGTTTTCGCCATAGCCGAAGAAGGTCGTGGCGTACTCGCCCTT